>ERZ837910.254-NODE-254-length-83022-cov-4.898924_pt1 | contig 83022 bp, 64 predicted proteins | sample MGYA00519940_ERZ837910 | MGnify/ENA primary metagenome ERZ837910 (study PRJEB31850, sample SAMEA3708825) | human gut metagenome | biome: human gut; feature: human-associated habitat; material: faeces | place: China | collected 2014 ... | reverse complement strand
AGGCTCTGGAAACCGCATAAAACCTAGGTTTTTGAAGGGGTACCGTAGAAATGAGTCATCAGCCCGAGAGGGCATTGACACGCGATATAACATTCTGTAGATCATAAGGATTTTATTTCTGTAGAAATGAGTCATCAGCCCGAGAGGGCATTGACACGGTTGATATGTCAACCACATTAATTCGTGGAATAAACATTGTAGAAATGAGTCATCAGCCCGAGAGGGCATTGACACATCGTTTTCCCAGCCTATTACACCTGGGTTTTCCCGTAGAAATGAGTCATCAGCCCGAGAGGGCATTGACACAATATTTATAACTTCTTGACAAGTTATTTGTTCGGAAGCGTAGAAATGAGTCATCAGCCCGAGAGGGCATTGACACTTCCACCACTTATAGGCGATCTGAATCGCCACGTTCAAGGTAGAAATGAGTCATCAGCCCGAGAGGGCATTGACACAGCCATTCATCTCGAGGGAGCTCCTCGAAATAATTGAGGTAGAAATGAGTCATCAGCCCGAGAGGGCATTGACACGGGATATCGATAATATCACCATATTCCTTTGCTGCTTCCCGTAGAAATGAGTCATCAGCCCGAGAGGGCATTGACACGATCATCGAGAAATTTTTCTACTGATCTCTCGTTTACAACGTAGAAATGAGTCATCAGCCCGAGAGGGCATTGACACCCAAAAAGACTTTCATTTCTTGTATTTCTGTTTCCCTGTAGAAATGAGTCATCAGCCCGAGAGGGCATTGACACAGCTGTAGAAACACTATCAGATACCGGTGTCCAGATAGTGGTAGAAATGAGTCATCAGCCCGAGAGGGCATTGACACAGACGGTCGTATTGGCTGCCTTCATCATTTATCAACTTAGTAGAAATGAGTCATTAGCCCGAGAGGGCATTGACACATATCTTTCGCAGCTCGAGATAAACATCTCGAGGAATCGTAGAAATGAGCCATCAGCCCGAGAGGGCATTAAATTTATGATAATATAATTAGTGTTGAAATCAGTTAGGAATATACGAAGAGATTGTGAACGCATGAGTTCACTTTTTAAATTGGATTTAATTTTGCTATCTTTTTATGAATCGAATGAAAATTTCTGAATCTGGTAGATTTTGGTAAAATAGTTTTGAAGCAGGACCCGAGAGAACCTTTGATACAAAGGTATTACTCGTAGTTATTCAGCTGTGAAAATATTGACATTTTTAAGTGCTATATTTATAATGAATTTGTATTAAAGATACAAAAGTACGAAAGAAAAACGTGAGACACAACTGGAGGAATTACAATGGCAGATAAAACCAACGCCAATATTGGCTTTGAAAAACAACTATGGGATGCCGCATGTGTTCTATGGGGACATATCCCAGCAGCAGAATATAGGAAGGTTATCATCGGATTGATTTTCCTTCGCTATATTTCAGCAGCATTTGATAAGAGACGTGAGGAACTGATAGAAGAAGGCGATGGATTTGAGGATGATCGCGATGCCTATACGATGGAAAATGTATTTTTTGTTCCAGAGGAAGCTAGATGGAGCAACATTGCGTCAAATGCACATACTCCAGAAATTGGAACAATCATTGACAATGCAATGAGAGCAATTGAAAGCGAAAATAAGACATTAAAAAATGTATTGCCAAAGAACTATGCAAGTCCAGATTTGGATAAGAAAATATTGGGAGATGTAGTTGATATTTTTACCAACAATATCGACATGAGTGATACAGAGGCGAGTGAGGATCTTTTGGGTCGCACATATGAGTATTGCATTGCTCAGTTTGCAGAAAAGGAAGGTGTTGGTGGTGGTGAATTCTACACGCCATCTAGCATTGTTAAGACATTGGTTTCTGTTCTGCGCCCATTTGATAATTGCCGTGTGTATGACTGTTGTTGTGGATCTGGTGGTATGTTTGTTCAGAGTGAAAAATTTATTGAGGCACACAGCCGAAAAAGAGGAAATATTTCAGTATACGGACAGGAAGCAAATCCAGATACTTGGAAAATGGCGAAGATGAATATGGCGATTCGTGGAATTGACGCTGATCTTGGTCCATACAATGCGGATACCTTTACAAATGATTTGCATCAGACATTAAAAGCAGACTTTATTCTGGCGAATCCACCGTTTAATTATCATCCATGGAATCAGGATAAATTGCTTGAGGATAAGCGTTGGAAATATGGATTACCGCCAGCGGGAAATGCGAACTATGCATGGATTCAGCACATGATTTATCATCTTGCACCAAATGGAAAGATTGGTCTTGTATTGGCAAATGGAGCGCTTTCTAGTCAGACAAGTGGTGAGGGAGAAATCCGCAAGAAAATTATCGAAGATGATTTAATTGAGGGAATTATTGCGATGCCAACCCAGCTTTTTTACAGCGTAACCATTCCTGTGACTTTATGGTTTATCACAAAGGGCAAGAAACAAAAAGGAAAAACACTTTTTATTGATGCTCGTAAAATGGGACATATGGTGGATCGAAAGCATCGTGATTTTTCAGAGGAAGATATTCAAAAACTGGCAGATACTTTTGAATCCTTCCAAAATGGAACACTTGAAGATGTAAAGGGATTCTGCAAAGTAGCTGATCTTGAAGAAATTGCAAAGCAGGATTATATCCTTACTCCTGGTCGATACGTAGGAATCGAAGAACAGGAAGATGATGGGGAACCTTTTGAAGAAAAGATGACACGTTTGACTTCTGAATTGTCGGATTTGTTTGCAAAGTCTCATGAGTTGGAAAAAGAAATACGAAAGAAACTGGGGGCGATTGGGTATGAAATATAAAACATATACCATGGAAGATGCACTTGAGGCAATTATTGATTATAGAGGAAAAACACCAAAAAAATCAGAAAAAGGTATACCAACATTAAGTGCAAAATCTGTAAAAAACAATCATATTGACTATGACTCTTGTTATTATATTTCATCGGATGAGTATAAACGATTTATGGTAAGAGGATTACCACAGATAGGTGATGTTCTTTTGACCACTGAAGCACCTTTGGGGATGGTGGCGCAATTGGATAGACATGATGTTGGAATAGCTCAAAGGTTATTAACACTTAGAGGAAAGCAAGGAATATTAGATAATGAATATTTGCTTTATTACTTACAGTCGCCAATAGGACAAGCATTGTTACGTGCGCGTGAAACAGGGACGACAGTTACAGGAATTAAGCAATCAGAATTTAGAAAGATACAGATTGATATTCCAGATATTGAAAATCAACGGAAAATAGGCGGGATTCTTAGAGGATTAGATGATAAAATAGCAGTTAATAATAGCATAAACAAGAATTTAGCGCCTCATCCATGCAACGCGCGGATAGTTGCGTAAGCAGCGTAGGCAGATGCCGCAGTCAGCCAGATGTTTGCATATGGATGGCAAGGTATCTGGCAAAAGCGGTAACGAGGAAACACCGCAGGTGTTTTCGAGTCTATTAGCGGCTTAAAGGTCGACGGCGGAGATATCAATCTCACCAGACATAAGTCGCGTAAGTAAGTTATCACGAACATGAGCCAATCTAACGTTTTCGTTCAAATTGCTTACAATAAGAGAAAACATTGGAGCTGTAAGTCCTTCAAAGTTCTCCATTTCTTTTTTGTCAGGTAACGGGAACTCAAACTGCAAAAAATCTTTTTGATATAAGTGAGGAATTACACTACCTTCTGTTCTGGCTGCAATAAAAGCAGTAAACAATTGGGATTTCAACAAGTAATATATAAAAGTTGTTGAAATGATGTTAGGTTGCAGATTGCGGATTACGAATATTCCAGAAGCGACTGTTGTTGGTGCCGATAGCGAATCTATATATCCTATTTTACCAATTGTCCCATCCTTTGACAGAAGAATATCACCATTTTGCAGCATTATTTCGGGTGATTCATCGTATCTGGCTTGAGATATGTATCCAGCTTTTGACCAATCAATACCAGCTTTCGTTAGCGATTCACCATTAATGATTCGGTAGTCTGAATGTTCAAGATATTCTTCTTTTTTCAGACCTTTCCAACCGATTCTACCTTTAATATAAAGGTAGTCACCAAGTTTTACAGTATTTGAGGTGGTATTCTCGATGAATGATAGCAGTATGGCTTCAATTTGCTGCTCTAAATTCTTGTTTAAGAAAATACTGTTTAAAAATATTAAACACTGAATGGGGGTGAAATTTGTGAATACATGTGCCATTTTGAGAAGTCAAGGGGAATATACAATATTTCAATTTAACCACGATATCATTCGCTTTCGGACATCCACGCGCTTGGAACGATATACAAGCGTGGTAGAGTGGGATCATGGATATCTAGTTGTAATGGCGAAATATAAAAATATCGGAGAAGTAGAGGAATATATAGACTTAATTCCGATATTGGATAAATTATATTATGATGTAGATCAGTTCTTAGAACCAATTAAGGAGGTGAAGATTGAGTATGCAGCTTAATATTAAAGATATTGCAGATAAAGCAGATATGATAATTAATGGTTATGCTTTCACGAAAGACGGAGACTATATTCGAGTTTTAAATCTTGATCATTTGAATCATGCAGCAGTTATATTGAAGGATGAGATTGTTGAAACCAATATGGATGACATTGAGACACAAATTGCTTTAGATTATTACAAAAATAATAAGCAATTTATGGAGGAGTATGATGCTTAAATATTACAAATTTAAGGTATGTGGATATTATCTTTATTATACGTCAAGCTGTGTGATTGAGGCAATGCATGTGCATGCAAGTGATCGAAAGCTCACAGAGGCAGGATCAGCGAAATTCTTTGTCAAAAGTAATGGTGACACAACTGTGGAAAAGCAAGGACAGTTAAATGACCGAGAGGTTCGCCAGATACGGGAATTTATCAAACAGCATTACAAGGAAATGTATTTAAAATGGCAAGAACTGGCAGATACCGGTTATTATGGAGAATAATATCTGATCTGTAAAATGTTGAATGAAAAACAGGCTTCACCAACGGCAGAAGCGAAAACCAATAGAACTGCCGTTGAGTTGTTCTCTGGAGAAAATGGAAGGAGAACAACCTATGAAACAGCAAATTATAGAATCAATTGTTCAGCAGATGTTAGCACACCTTGATAATATGCAGTTAAAACGGTTACAAAATGTATTAGAACATGAACTATTTGACTGCGAGATAAGAGAACAAGAGGAATGCAGTGAGGATGATAGTAAGAGGTTGCTTGAGCTGTTTATAACGGCAAAACGCATTGAGGGATGCTCTGAGAGAACATTGAAATACTATCAGACTACCATAGATACGATGCTTGATTCTGTGGGCAAAAATGTTCGTCGCATACAGACAGAGGATTTACGAGCTTATCTGACGAATTATCAAGGTAAAAATAATCCAAGCCGAGTAACAATTGATAATATTCGAAGAATTTTATTTAGCTTTTTTTCATGGCTGGAGGACGAAGATTACATATTGAAAAGTCCTGTTCGGCGTATTCATAAGGTGAAGACTGCGACAAATGTTAAGGAAACTTATACGGATGAAGATTTAGAGAAAATGCGCGATAGTTGTACAGAATTGCGTGATTTGGCAATTATTGATATGTTGGCATCAACGGGAATGCGTATTGGAGAAATGGTACTACTAAATAGAGCAGATATCAATTTTTACGAGCGAGAATGCGTTGTCTTTGGTAAAGGTGATAAAGAACGAGTTGTCTATTTTGATGCCCGAACTAAAATCCATCTTCAAAATTATATTAATAGTCGCACAGATGAAAATCCTGCATTGTTTGTTACGCTACGTTCGCCATTTGAGAGAATTAAAATTGGTAGTATCGAATCTCGTCTTAGAGAGCAGGGTAGACAGCTGGACATTCAAAAAGTTCATCCACATAAGTTTCGTAGAACACTTGCAACAATGGCGATTGATAAAGGAATGCCGATTGAGCAATTACAGCAGCTCTTAGGACATAAACGGATAGATACGACATTGCAATATGCCATGGTCAAGCAGAGCAATGTTAAGATTGCTCATAGGAAATATATAGGTTAAGGAAGGTGGGAATATGGCTAAAAGAGTTAGGTTTGGGGACATTGCTTCTTTTAAATATGGAAAAATGCCAAATAAGAAGAGGATAACTGAAAATGGCAAATATCCTATATATAGCGGTTATCGTTATGTGGGATTTTATGATGAGTATAATATCGAAGCGAATCAACTTATTATTGTTGCACGTGGTGTTGGAGGAACAGGGGATGTAAAGTTAACAAAGGAAAGATGCTATCTGACAAATCTTTCAATAGCAGCAGACATTGATACCAATGTTGTAGTTCCAGAATATCTTTATTATTATTTCATGTCTCAGAATCTCCGCTATCTTGATTCGGGATCAGCACAGTCTCAGATTACAATTTCGGATTTGGAACGAGTAATAATTCTAGTGCCTTCTTTATCAGATCAACAAATAGTGTGTAGTTATTTAAAACTACTGGATAATAAAATAGAAAATAATAAAGAAATAAACAAGAATTTAGAGCAGCAAATGCTTGCTATCTTTGACAATGCTAAACGAACTTCATCATGGAACAACCACAAACTCGGTGATGTGCTAACATTCTTTGATAATCTCCGAAAACCTCTTTCTTCTATACAACGAGGAAAAATGGCACACATTTATCCATATTATGGGGCAACCTCCATTGTGGATTATGTAGAAGATTTTTTATTTGATGGAACCTACATCCTTATCAGCGAAGATGGTGCTAATGTCATTGATATATTTGGGCATCCACTAACACAATATACTTATGGAAAGTTTTGGATTAATAATCATGCTCATATTGTAAAGGGAATTAACAATTATTCCGATGCTTTGATATACGCTATGCTTGGAACACTAAATATGCAAAGTATTGTTACCGGTGCTGCCCAACCGAAAATTAATCAAGCAAATCTGCGAAATTTTGAAGCCGCCTTGCCTGAATGCGAAGAAGCACAGGCTTTGTCGGACGTATTGAACCCTATGTTTCAACAGATAATATATCATGATCAAGAAAACGAAAAACTTTCTGCACTGAGAGATATATTATTGCCACAATTAATGTTTGGAAAACTTGATGTTTCCGACATAATCATCTAAGCCGCTAAATTCTTGTTTATTATATGGAGGAAAGGTATATGGAATATGAATTTTTTTATGATGAAGCTGAACATAGCAGAAAAATCAATTATAAGACAATAGATGCACAAAATTACTATGACAATTTTGTTGCAGTTATTGTGGGATGGAATACTGCGCAAAAAGATCGAATAAGGGAAAATCATGAAGCCTTTGAAGAAAAATACAAAGAAAGGGTTTCTCATGGAGAATTAAAAAGTACAACAATTAAGCAAGAGCAACTTAAACATGGTTTTGCTTCATTGAATAAGCAAAATGTTCAATTTCTCGACGATTTTCTCTCTTTGTTTACGGATGACACATATATGTACTTTTCGGTAATAAGTAAAATTGAATATATAGTACGGCAAATTTTGCAGGACTATGCAGATAATAATTTTGTAAGCATATGGGCAATGGAGTACTCTATGACAAAGGCTATTTTGACGTATAAACCGGAGAGTGTTTTAAAGGCCATATATGAAGAAACAGATTCAAAATTGATAGTAAAAGAATTAGTAAAGTTTTTTCAAGAAAGAATAGAGTACGACAAAGGAAATTACGAACTTAAGGAAATGGAAATAAATGCTTTTATACAAATTGTATGGATTTTAGAATCAGTGCAACAGGTAAAGCAGATTGAGTGGAATTATGAAATATCATTTGAAGGTTTGCAGTTATTTTTGGTAGAAAAAAATATTGATGATTATAAATTAGTTTTGGACAAAGAAGGATATTGCCAAAATACATTAAAAGCAGCATTACGGATGGGAGTACAAAATGTGTCGGAAGAGGATTCTAAGGCTAATTTTGGTATTAGAATTTCGGATATGCTGGCTGGTGTAATTGCTAGGATGATGAAGTCATTGAGTGAATCACTTCGATCAACTGATACAACTGAGAAGCCTGAAAAAAGATTATTGAGCAAGGAGTGGTTCATGGTGAATGATGCACAACTTAATTTGTATAAGAAATTGTATCATATCATTTGTGAGTTAAATAACGCATGGTATAAATCTTACGCAGGTGTATATGCGGATGATTTAGTATCATTTGTTGCATTATTAAACTATATGAAACAGGTCGGTAATGCAGAAGACATGCAGAACCGAGAACTGGAAATGCAACCGGAATACTTTAATGCGTTTATGTGTCAAATGTTAAGTGATAGATATAAAGCTATGTCAGGGACATTGCCAGTTGAAGTGATATCAGATGAATCAGAGGAATATTTTTTCAATAATCGAGGTGGAAAGATATACTTTGATATAAAGAAACAGCCAGTTTTACATATCGAAGGAAGTATGAGATATAAAGTTTTATCGGTAGGATATCATTGTAGTGGAGTACCTTTGGTGACTATAGATATGAAAACAGAAATTCAATGCTATGTTTTGCCAGATGAATTAACTGATTGGGCATTAACTGTTATTAAAATGTCAAATGAAGGTATGAAGCGTTTCCCAGCAGAGGTAATCTTTTCCGAAAAGAACGGAAGATATGTTGCTAACATTTTATGAAAAATGTAGAAGTTATAAGTTATCAATGAATAAATTATTTACATAAGATAAAACTTGGGATAAGGAGAAGGAATTATGTCAGGATTTTATACAGAAGCAGACTATGAAAACTCGGTTATTGAGTTATTTGAAAACATGGGCTACCGGCATGTGTATGCGCCAGATTTAGATCGAGATTTCAGAAGTCCATTATATGAGGATGAGTTGGAAGAGGCGATTCATCGTTTGAATCCCAATATGCCGGAAGATGCGATTGAGGATGCCCTATATAAGCTAAAAAACTTTGAAAATGCGGAATTGGTTCAGAAAAATGCTCTTTTTATGGACTATCTTCAGCATGGAATCGAAGTGCGTTATTTTGTAGGCAATGAAGAGCGTTCTGATCTGGTATATCTGGTAGACTATAAGAATCCTGATAGAAATTCCTTTGTTATAGCGAATCAATGGAGCTTTACTGAAAATAGTACAAAGCGTCCAGATATTTTATTGTTTTTAAATGGACTCCCAGTTGTGCTTATGGAATTGAAATCTCCATCCAGAGAGGAAACAGATGCTTCGGAGGCATATACTCAGATTCGAAATTATATGCATGAAATTCCATCAATGTTTATCTACAATTGTATTTGTGTGATGAGCGATCAGTTAACCTCTAAGGCAGGTACAATTACATCTGGTGAAGATCGTTTTATGGAATGGAAAACAAAAGACGGAAATTATGAAAATACACAGCACGCGCAATTTGATACCTTTTTTGAAGGGATGTTTATGAAAGAGCGCTTGCTGGATATTATCAAGAATTTTATCTGTTTTTCAAATGAAGGAATCAAGCAAGCTAAAATATTGGCAGGATATCATCAGTATTTTGCAGTTAGAAAAGCCATCGAATCTACAAAAAAAGCAACAACAACAGATGGAAAAGGTGGAGTATTCTGGCATACGCAGGGAAGTGGAAAGTCTCTTTCTATGGTTTTCTATGCACATCTTTTGCAGGAAGCATTGGATAGCCCGACAATTGTTGTGATAACAGATCGAAATGACTTAGATGATCAGCTTTATGGCCAATTTGCAAAATGCAAAGATTTTTTACGTCAAGATCCGATTCATGCAGATAAGAGAAAACTATCAGAGCAGGATAAGGAAAGAAATGCACGTTTGAGAAAAGGTGAGAAGCCGCTTATCGGATTGATGGATTGGTTAAATGGAAGAAAAGCAAATGGTATCATATTTACGACAATGCAAAAATTCGAGGAATCGTTTGAATGCCTTTCTGAACGCAGAAATATTATTGTGATGGCAGATGAAGCTCATAGAGGACAGTATGGCCTGAAAGAGAAAGTGGATGCAAAGACTGGTGCAATCAAAGTGGGAACAGCGCGTGTTATTCGAAATGCATTGCCAAACGCAACTTATATTGGTTTTACCGGAACACCGATTTCAATGAAGGATCGCAATACAAGAGAGGTGTTTGGTGACTACATAGATACATATGATATGACGCAAGCTGTAGAAGACGGTGCAACACGACCGGTTTATTATGAAAGTCGTATTATTAACCTAAAATTGGATGATGCAACTTTAAAGCTGATTGATCAAGAATATGATCTGATGGCCAATAACGCAGATCCAGAGGTAATAGAAAAAAGTAAAAAAGAGCTTGGCCAGATGGAGGCAATTCTTGGAAATGAGAAGACGATTAATTCGCTTGTGGATGATATATTGAACCATTACGAGAATTATCGAGAAAATTTACTTACTGGTAAAGCAATGATTGTTGCGTATTCGCGATCAATTGCAATGAAAATATATGAGCGTATTTTGCATGAGCGTCCTTCTTGGACAGAGAAGGTTGCAATTGTAATGACGGGAAGTAATAAGGATCCAGAGGAGTGGAATAAAATTATCGGAAATAAGCATCACAGAGATGAACTAGCAAAAGAATTTAAAGATAATGATAGTCCGCTTAAGATTGCAATTGTAGTTGATATGTGGCTAACAGGATTTGATGTTCCTTCTTTGGCGACTATGTACGTTTATAAACCGATGCAGGGATATAATCTAATGCAGGCAATCGCAAGAGTAAACCGCGTTTTTGGTGATAAGGAAGGAGGACTGATTATTGATTATGTGGGAATTGCAGCAGCGTTAAAACAGGCCATGAATGAGTATACAGCGAGGGATAGGAAAAACTATGGCGATACTGATATTGCGAAGGTAGCGTATCCAAAGTTCCTTGAAAAGCTTTCTGTATGTCGAGATCTGTTTTATGGATACGATTATTCGAAGTTTATGGACGGCACAAATTTAGAGCGATCCAAAACAATTAGCGGTGGCGTTAATTTTATTGTTGCGGTGGATAAGATTGATGACAGAGACACTTTTTTGAAAGAAAGTATGATGTTGAAGCAGGCGTTGTCGCTTTGCTCATCTTTAGCGGACAGAGAATTGCGTATGGAGGCGGCTTTTTTTGAATCAGTTCGAGTGCTTGTCACACGGCTTATCAATAAGGGTGTCGGAAGAAAGATTTCGCTTCCAGAGATGAATGCTAGAATTAATGAGCTTTTAAAATCGAGTATTCGTAGTGAAGGTGTCATTAATCTGTTTTCTGATATAAATGAAGAGTTTTCTCTTTTTGATCCGAAGTTTTTAGAGGAAATTTCGAAAATGAGAGAGAAAAATTTAGCAGTGGAATTATTAAGAAAGTTAATTGCAGAGCAGGTACAAATTTATCGAAGAACGAATGTTGTAAAATCACAAAAATTCAGCGAGATTATTCAGCGAGTCATGAATGCATATTTAAATGGAATGCTGACAAACGAGCAGGTGATAGAAGAACTTTTAAATATGGCAAAACAGATCAATGCGGCTCATCAAGAAGGAAATAAGATGGGACTTACGGCTGAAGAATTGGCGTTTTATGATGCCCTGACAAAACCGCAGGCGATAAAGGATATTTATGAAAATAAAGAATTGATCGCGTTAACAAAAGAACTCACTGAGGCATTGCGCAAAAATAAACAGATTGATTGGCAGAAACGAGAATCGGCAAGAGCAAAGATGAGAATGATGATAAAGCGACTGTTAAAGAAGCATAGATATCCGCCGGAAGGGCGGGAAGATGCAATCCAGATTGTAATGACACAATGTGAATTGTGGACTGACAACAATGATATGGGAGAATCTGCGTAAAGTTTTTTGTGCATTTTAAATTTAGTGATATAATAGCGCTGATGATTTTAGGTTTCGGATAGGAGGACCCTTATGAAAAAATTTCGTTTTGCCATTTTAGGAGCAGGTCATATTGCAAGGCAGTTTTGTGATGCCGTATCGCGAATTGATGGATGCGAGGTATGTGCAGTCGCCAGTAAAAGTCTTGCGCGAGCAGAAAACTTCGCAAAAGAGAATGGTGTTGAAAATTATTATGATGATTATGAGATGTTATTGGAGAAAGAAAAACCAGATTGTGCCTATATTGCAGTGACAACAAATGATCATTATCGCTTGAGTGTGCTCTGCGTAAATCACAGCGTACCAGTTTTGTGTGAGAAAGCGATGTTTCAAAATTCAGAGGAAGCGAAGAACTTGTATACGCTAGCGAGTGAGAAAAAGATTTTTGTCATGGAAGCGTTGTGGAGTCGGTATCTTCCTGCTGTGCAACAGGCAAAAAGATGGGTGGAACAAGAAAAGATCGGAACGCCGACTGTTTTGCAGTGTAATATTGGATTTGTAGCGCCAGATGACAAAGAAAATCGGTATTTTAATCCAAAGTTGGGAGGTGGCGCAGCAAAGGATATCACGGTCTATACATATGAAATCACGACGTTTATTTTAAACCAGGCAATTAAAAATATATCCGTGTCGGCAACTTGGAGCGATACAGGTGTCGATGTTACAGACCATGTTGCCATTTGCTTTGAAGATACATTTGCTGATTTGCTGACAAGCTTTGTTGCACAGTTAGAGGAGCAGATGGTAATTTATGGCCGATTTGGAAAAATCGTTCTTCCACATCCTCACTATGCATCAGAGGCATATTTGTATGGAAATGACGGGGAATTAAAAGAGCATTTTGTAGATCAAAAAACGAAAAATGGTTTCGTCTATGAGATTCAAGATGCAATTCGCTGTATTCAAGCTGGAAAATTGGAAAGTGATGTTGTGCCGTGGAAGGATACACTGGCATGTGCAAAGTTGTTTGACAAGATCAATGCGTCTTGCGATGAAAAAGCATTGAAAACGATCGAAGATATTGAAGCAGTGCCAGAGGAAACAAGAGCGGAATTATGAAAATGAATATCTGGAATCCGTGGCATGGATGTAACAAATACAGCGAAGGCTGTGATCACTGCTATATGTACTACTTAGATGCACAGAGGGATCAAGATGGAAGTTCGATATATAAAACCAAAACGAATTTTAATCTTCCCTTAAAGAAAACACGTCAGGGAATCTACAAAATACCGTATGGAACAATGCTGCATGTATGCATGACGTCTGATTTTTTTCTGGAAGAAGCAGATGTCTGGCGTGATGAAATATGGGATATGATTCGGATTCGTTCGGATGTTTCTTTTTGGATTCAGACCAAAAGAGCTGGGCGAATCCAGCAGTGTCTTCCGTTCGATTGGAATGATGGCTGGGAGAATGTAATACTTTGTGTCACGACGGAAAATCAAAAAAGAGCCGATGAAAGATTGCCGATATTACTTGATATTCCTGCAAAACACAAGGCTTTTATGATTGCACCGATTTTATCTGAAGTGCATGTTGAATCTTATCTTGCAACAAAGCAATTTGAACAAGTTCTTTGTGATGGAGAAAACTATGACGGAAATCGTCCCTGTCGATATGAGTGGGTAAAATCGCTACATGATCAGTGTGAAAAGGAAAATGTTCGATTTGACTTTATCGGAACAGGCAATGTATTTGTTAAAGATGGAAAAGTTTATCGAATACCTAAAGCATACCAAAGTGTACAGGCAAAGCGCTCTGGTTTGTCGTATCCGTCTGGAGAGACCGATGTTCCAATACAGCCGCGATGCAAAATTTGTAAAAGAAGATATAGTTGTAATGGATGCCATTGGTGTGGAAAATGTGGAGGAAAATGAAAAGTATAGTACCCAATCATTAGAATCCAGGATGAGAATGAAACAAGGTTGTAAGGGTAACAAATATCCTTACAACCTTGAGTTTTTGTATTTAATTAGACTGAACTTTTTGAAGCAGAGCTTCTTGCAAAATCTGAGAGAAATTTAACCCCATTGAGCACGCTGCTTCATTCAGCCATTTAGGAATTGTTAATGTCTTTTTTACAGCTCACGTGTGCCAAGCAGAAGCCTAATATTTTTTACGATAGTTTGGTGTCAATGGTGCGACTACCCAAACTACCCAAACACACCAAACTACCCAAAGTAAAGTTCTCAAAACTATTAAATAATAGTAGCTAACGTAAATTCTATGAGATATATAAAAAACGAATTTCACTAGAATTATAAAAACGAATTAACATTATGAAAGATTAATATATTGACACTCCCCTCTTTTTTGTTTTTTGAAATCAAATTGGTATGGTCCATACCAGAACTGCTTGGCAGTCGAATCTGGCAAAAATTTTAGGAGGTTTTATAAAAAAAACGTATCTTTGACAGGAGAATCTATTTTGAGAACGCTTATGCGATTTGCAGTTCCAATTTTTTTATCGCTACTGATGCAGGCATTGTATGGTGGTATTGATCTGTTGGTTGCAGGGCTTTATCGGGGCCTATTTGGTATAGCTTCCTATTGTCCTGCCGATGAGTCATATATCAGGATTGACGCTGTTTCAGATTGGTCTTGGAACACCTGCTTCAAATAATTTTGTGTGTTGGATATTTTTTCTGGTTGAGCAGAAATAGAAAATAGAAAATTTACATATTTTCCTAAGAAAAATCAAAAGACAAAGGAAAGCATCCATGGTACACTGAAACCAATAATATTTAGGAGGATTTAACTTTATCATGGAAACGATCACGACAAAATTTGACAACTTCGGCAATCTGTCAATCAGCGAAAATAGACGCTATTTAATGGAGGGAGACAAGCCATTTTTCTGGCTGGGCGATACGGCTTGGCTGATGTTTTTGAAATTAGACGAGGACGAGATTTATACTTATCTGAGAAACCGTAAAGAAAAAGGCTACAACGTGATTCAGACGGTACTAATTCAGTCTCCACAAGATGTAGAATCTTCTCTGGCTTCTGGAAGAAAAGATGTGAAAAAATCAGAGTACTGGGAATTTGTTGATCGCGTTTTGAATATGGCCGAGCAGATGGGACTATACATTGGTTTGCTTCCTGCCTGGGGATCTCTTGTTAAAGCAAATATATTAAATATGGAAACAATGCGTACCTATGCAAATTTCTTAGGAAAACGCTATCAGAATCGCAAAAACTTGATTTGGATTTTGGGAGGAGATGTGCGCGGTGATGTCGGCTATGATGTATTCTGCTTGGAAGGTGAGATTTTAAAGTCCTATAATCCAGAGAGAATTATCGCATATCATCCGTTTGGACGCACATCATCTTCTCTGTGGTTTCACAATGAGCCGTGGCTTGATATGAATCTGTTTCAGTCAGGACATAGAAGATATGATCAGGTTTCTCTTAGCGAGTGGGACGATAATGCCGAGAAGGAAACCTTCTTTGGCGAGGACAATTGGAAATATGTGGATAGAGATCTTTCCTATGACATTGTAAAACCAACTCTTGATGCAGAGCCTTCCTATGAGGGCATTCCACAGGGACTCCATAATCCGAGAAATCCATACTGGGAGGAGTGGGATGTCCGTCGCTATGCCTATTGGTCTGTGTTTGCTGGAGCGGCAGGACATACCTATGGAAGCAACTCAATTATGCAGTTTTACGATGATGTCAGTAAACCGGGTGCCTATGGTGTGCGTGAACTTTGGCAGGATGCAATGCACCATCCAGGCTGTGCACAGCTTAAATATTTGAAAGATTTGATGGAGAGTGTGGATTTCATCAATGGAAAAGCCGATGACAGTCTGCTTTTGTTTGGTCAGAAGGAACGCTACCATCGAATTGCTGTGTTTGCAGGCGAGGATTATATTCTCTGCTATGATTACATGGGAGACGAATTTTTGTTGGATCTTCGACGCTTCCAAAATATGGAGCTTGATGTATGGTGGATGGATCCGAGAAATAATAGTCTGAGCTATATTACGACGATCAAGGGACAAGAAAAATGGCTTGCCAGCCCGGTTGCAAGAAAAGATAAAGCAAATGATTGGGTGTTGATTTTGAAAAAGGCAGAGTCACGATAAAGATATGATAAAATAATCGAGAGGAAAAATTATGGAGAAGCAAATTGAAATCAGAAGAGCTGAAGAAAAAGATATCAAAAAAATAATGGATCTGTTGTCACAGGTTCTTGAAATTCATGCAAAAATAAGACCAGATGTTTTTGTGAGTGGAACAACAAAATATACAGATGCAGAACTGTTACAGATGTTTGAGGATGATCAAAATCCAGTATATGTAGCAGTGGATGAAAAAGATCAAGTGGTAGGATATGCATTTTGCAAATTAAGACAGCAGCCGTTTTCAAACAATATGGTGCAGTTTACCTCGCTATTTATCGATGATTTATGTGTGGACACAACGATTCGAGGAAAGCATATCGGTCAGAAGCTGTTTGAACATGCAAAAAAAGAGGCGATGAGACTCGGCTGCTATGAAGTTACTTTAAATGTTTGGGAAGGAAACGATTCAGCAAAAGCATTTTATGAAAAAATGGGACTGAAGCCAAAAGAGACACAGATGGAATACATAATCAAAGACCAGGGGGACAGGTGCGGTGGCTGAATTAATGTCCCCACTGGCAAGTAAGAAACTATTCGTAAAAGATGGAGTGGGTCTTTTGTAGAACTATCAGGTTGCATTCACGTCTGATTGACAAACTCTTTCCGAATGGTATAATAAAAACCAACTTTATGTTTTGTGAAAGGGGAACAATTTTTTTGAGAGAGTTATTTGATATAACAAAATTCGATTTATATAAGGAAGACAATCGCCGAGAGGTGAAAAAGGCAAATGGAGGTTTACCGGCATCGTTATGGGATACATATTCAGCGTTTGCGAATTGCTATGGTGGAGTCATTATTCTTGGTGTTGCGGAGAATAAAGACGGTTCGTGGCGAACTACTGGATTAAGTATTGCCGATAAAAGTAAATTTTTAAAACAGTTTTGGGATACAATTAATAATAGGAAAAAAGTTAATGTCAATATTCTGAAGGATGATGATGTGGAAACCTACGATTTCAAAGGAGATTTGATTATCGTGATCTATGTTCCAATGGCTAAGCGTGATCAAAAACCTGTGTATATTAACGATGATCTGTTTGGTTCCACTTTTAGAAGAAATCATGAAGGCGATTATCGTTGCACGCGTTTGCAAGTGAAAACGATGTTACGTGATCAGGCAGAAAATACAATGGACATGGAAGTTTTAGATGATGTGCCAATGGAAGATTTGAATTATGAGACCATTCAGGGATATAGAAATCGTCATCGTATTTTAAAACCGGGACATCCTTTTGAGAGATTAAATGATGCTGAGTATCTTAGAAGCATTGGAGCAGCAGCAATTTCAAGAGAAGATAAGGAGTTACATCCAACTGCGGCAGGTATGTTAATGTTTGGAAACGAATATAACATTGTAAGACATTTCCCAGAGTATTTTCTTGATTATCGTGAAATGCTTGATCCGACAATCAGATGGACGGATCGTATCCAATCAAGTTCTGGGGATTGGTCTGGAAATTTATGTGATTTTTATTTCAGAGTGTACAACAAGATCAGTTTGGATATAAAAATACCGTTCGTATTGCAGGGTGGTGATCGAATTGAGGATACACCAGTTCATAAGGCACTTAGAGAAGCATTGGCTAACTGTTTAATCAATGCTGATTATTATGGAACCCGTGGTGTGATTATTAAAAAGGAACCAAGAAGAATTATATTTGAAAATCCAGGGTATATTCGAACTGGAAAGATTCAGATGCGTAAAGGTGGAGAATCGGATCCAAGAAATAAGTCACTAATGAAAATGTTTAATTTAATAAATATAGGAGAACGCTCAGGTAGTGGAGTACCTAATATATTCAATATATGGGAAGATGCACATTGGAAAGAGCCAACGATAGAAGAAAGATTTGCTCCTGATCGTACGATTTTGATACTTGAGTTTATAAAAAAACAAGCGACAAAAACAAGCGATAAAAAACAAGCGACAAAAACAAGCGATAAAAAACAAGCGACAAAAACAAACAATAATGTTGCAAGGATATATGAATATCTTTTACAATCCGGTGAGGCTAAAACAAAGGATATTGCGGATTTTCTCGGTTTAAGTACTCAGCGAACAAGAGTGATTTTGGCGATGATGGATGATATTGAGGTAATTGGTGCAAATAAGAACCGAAAATATAGAGTAAAAAAGTAGGGCAGACCAGGGGGACATTGCGTTGGCTGAATTAATGTCCCCTCTGGCAAGTAAGAAACTTATAAATCCATTCCACAAGCTGTTTCTTTCTCAACAAGGCTTCTGTCATGCATTACGGCTTCATAAAAACGAAATCCTCCGGCAAAATTATAGGCATCATAGCCATTTTGTGACAATATACGTGTCGCAATGTAGCTTCGAAGTCCACTTTGGCATATTACGTATACGGGCTTATCTTTTTCAATTTCTGATAAATGATCTCTGAGCTCATCAACAGGAATGTTTTTAAAGCCTTCAATATGACTGTGTTCATATTCAGAAATAGTACGCACATCAAGAAGTGTTGCATTTGAATCCTGTAAAACTGATGTAAGATCACTTAAATGCCACTGTTTTAAGACTCCATTTGCAATATTATCAATCATAAAACCTGCCATGTTAACAGGGTCTTTTGCAGAAGAGTAGGGCGGTGCATAGGCTAAGTCTAAGTCCTGTAGCGAAGTTGCCTTAAGATTTGCATGAATGGCTGTTGACAACACGTCAATTCGTTTGTCAACACCTTCGTAGCCTATAATTTGGGCGCCTAGCAAACGATATGTATTCTTTTCAAAAACAACTTTCATTGTCATAACCTTGCCGCCAGGATAATAGCCAGCGTGGTTCATTGGAGAAAGAATTACTGTATCAACATCTAATCCGGCTTTGCGTGCATTTGTTTCGTTAATACCAGTGGTTGCAGCTGTCAGATCGAATACCTTAATGACACTGCTTCCCTGACTTCCAAGGTAGTGACTGTCGCCGCCGCAGATATTGTCTGCAATAATGCGTCCCTGCTTATTTGCTGGTCCTGCAAGAGAAATTAGTGCATCCCGGCCTGTGACATAATGTTTAACCATAACAGCATCGCCAGCTGCATAAATATCAGGAATTGATGTTTCCATGCGGTCATTGACGACAATGCTATCTTTGATACCAAGTTGCAGTCCGGCTTCCTTTGCAAGATGTGTATCTGGCGTGACGCCAATGGCAAGGACAACAAGATCAGCATGCAGCGGCTGCTCATCCTTAAGCAGTACACGAATAGTTTCACCTTTTTCTTCGAATCCTTCTACGGTGCGTCCAAGAAGAAGCTTTACGCCGTGCTTTCTCATTTCATTATGAATAAATGATGCCATATCTGCATCGAATGGATTCATTAACTGCTTTGGGCGCTGAACGATTGTTACATCTATGCCAAGATCCTTTAGATTTTCAGCCAATTCAAGTCCGATAAAGCCGCCGCCGGCCAATACAGCTGACGTGGGCTTTTTTGTTTCAATATATTTTTTTAAACGAAAAGTATCTTCGACAGTGCGAAGAGTGAATACTTTTTCCATATCAATACCTGGAAGTTTTGGCTGTGTTGGCTTTGCACCCGGAGAAAGAATCAATTTATCATAAGATTCCTCAAATACCTCTCCTGTAGTTAGATTTTTTACAGAAACAGTTTTTCTCTCTGGATGAAGGGCTGTCACCTCATGATGAACCTTCATTGTAACACGAAAACGCTTAAAAAAGCTTTCTGGCGTCTGCAGCGTCAAAGCTTCGGGATCTGTAATAACATCTCCAATATAATATGGAAGTCCGCAATTAGCATAGGAAACATATCCGGAACGCTCAAATACGATAATCTGAGCCTGCTCATCTAATCTTCTGATACGGGCTGCTGCTGTCGCGCCGCCTGCGACACCACCCACAATTACTATCTTCATAAAAATCCTTTCTGAATATCTTATTATTTTTTCTGATAAACCGGATAATGGTGGTACTCAAGGCATTCTGTTGCTTTTTCGCAGGAAGCCTGATCATGGAACTCAATCTTGATTGTACCAGCCATATGTTCACGGTTATGGTTAATTCCGATATTTTTAATGCTGACATTTTCAAAGGCAAGCAAAGCGGCAATGACAGAGATGGCACCTGGCTGATCTGGAATATCGCAGAAGATGGCATATTCTGGATTCATTGTAGCACTGCCGCGATTGTCACTGATGGAGCTTCGGTAAGCACCGGAGCTTTCAAAAATATCATAGATATCTTTATGATTATCTGTTTTTAGATCGGTGATTGTCTGATCAATCGCCCTTTTGTAGTCCTCTAATAAGGAAATAATATTGTCTTTGTTCGTGAATAAAATTTGCTCCCACATAACAGGAGAGGAAGATGCAATTCTTGTGATGTCCTTAAAACCGCCTGCAGCAATTTTTTTCATTGTGCCGTCAGGAAAATCAGACTGAGCAACAAGATTTACTAAGGATGATGCAATCACGTGCGGTACATGACTGATTGCCGCAACTGCATAGTCATGATTTTTATAGTCAAGTACAAGAGGAATAGCTGCTTGATCAGCGGCAAATTGAATCATTGTGTCGAGCTGATCTTTCGTTGTTTTTGAAGTTGGCGTGATTACATAATATGCATTCTCCAAAAGAGAAGCCTTTGAGCATGCGTATCCAGTGCGCTCAGATCCAGCCATCGGGTGTCCGCCGACAAAGCAGTCCTCCATGTCAAGTGCGATTACCGTCTCGTGAATAGCTGTTTTTGTGCTGCCAACATCAGTCACAATGCAGCCTGGCTTTATGAATGGCCGAATAGCCTTTAAATATGATTCATTAAAAGAAACGGGAGTGCAAAGGATGATCATGTCACATGTGCGAAGTGTCTCATCTACACCATCTAAAATTATGTCAACAATGCCGTCAGCCTTTGCTTCTTCAAGCGTGCTGCGTGTTCTCATATAAGCCATAATTACGGTATCAGGGTGAACCTGTTTTATTCTGCGGGCGATTGAACCGCCAATAAGTCCAAGCCCGATAAATCCTATTGTCTTAAGCTTCATAAGTTTGCCTTTCCGTGCTCCGTCAGTATAGGAAAACCGGAGTGTCTGAACGTATTGTAGCGAAAGTGGAGGGGAAAGTCAAGCTTTTTCACTTTAAAGCGCGAAAAGATCACACCTCACAGATAATATTTACAGCCAGTCCTAAGGTGAATGGCTTTCGTAACATGAATTATAATAAAAACTATATCAAAAATGTGAAAAAATAGTTGCAATTATTTGAAATATTTTATATAATATACCTATCAGATTTCAAGAGGTCTCGAAATTGTATACTGCAAAAGAGACAAAATAAACTTGAAAAGCAAAGAAAGATTGGAGGACGTGACTTATGAAGGTTTATGAAACTGGAAACATCCGCAACATTGTAGTAATGGGACATGGCGGATGTGGTAAGACAACACTTGTTGAGGCTATTGCCTACCAGACCGGTATTACAGCTAGGATGGGAAAGGTGACGGACGGAAACACCATCAGCGATTATGATAAGGAAGAGCAGAAGCGTCAGTTTTCCATTTCGACCAGCGTAGTTCCGGTCGAGTTCGAGGACATCAAGATCAATTTCTTAGATACACCTGGATATTTTGACTTCGTAGGAGAAGTAGAGGAGGCTTGCCACGCAGCAGGTGCCGCTGTTATCGTGATCAACGGCAAATCTGGCGTAGAGGTTGGTACATTAAAGGCATGGGAGCTTTGTGAGAAGTATAAGCTGCCTAGACTGTTTTTTGTAACGGGCATGGATGATGATCAGGCCAGCTATCGTAAGATCGTTCTTGAGTTAAATGATCGTTTTGGACGTAAGGTAGCACCGTTCCATGTGCCGATTCGTGAGAATGAAAAGTTCGTCGGCTTTGTAAATGTTGTAAAGATGAAGGGCCGCCGTTTTATCAATGATACAAGCGAATATGAAGAGTGCGATATTCCTGATTACATGGATAAGCACTTAAATATCAGCCGTGATGCACTTGTTGAGGCTGTTGCTGATACAAGCGAGGAACTGATGGAGCGTTATTTTGCAGGTGAAGAATTTACTTATGAGGAAGTTTCTACTGCACTTAGAACTCACGTTATGGACTGCCAGATCGTTCCTGTATTAGTTGGATCAGGTGTTCATAATCAGGGTACAAGTATGCTGATGAACGTAATTAAGAAGTATTTCCCATCACCTGAATATACAGTAAACCATGGAAAGGAAACATCTACTGGAGAGCTTGTAATGGTAAAGTGTGATCAGAACAAGCATCTGTCCGCAAAGGTATTTAAGACTGTAGTAGATCCATTTATTGGAAAGTATTCCTTAATTAAAGTCGTAACAGGTACATTAAAGGCCGGTGATGGCATTTATAATGTAAATAAGGGAACAGAAGATCGCGCATCTAAGTTGTATTTGCTTCGCGGCAAAGAAACCATTGAGGTTCCAGAACTTCGCGCAGGAGATATTGGTGCACTTGCAAAGATCGAAAAGATCTCCACAGGTGATACCATTTCCACAAAGGGTGCGACACTTGTTTATGATGGACCGCAGGTAAGTAAGCCATATACATGCAAGGCATACCGTGCAAAGAATAAGTCAGATGAAGATAAGATCAATGGTGCACTTGCACGTATGGTAGAGGAAGATCAGACACTTCGTCTTGAGAACGATGTAGAAAATCACCAGACACTTATTTATGGCATCGGTGATCAGCAGCTTGATGTTGTTGCGAGCCGTATTCTGAATCGTTATAAGGTTGAGATCGAGCTGTATCGCCCGAAGGTAGCATACCGCGAGACGCTTAGAAAGAAGGTTCAGGTACAGGGTAAGTATAAGAAGCAGACAGGCGGAAGCGGACAGTACGGCGATGTTCATATGGTATTTGAGCCATCAGGTGATCTTGATACGCCATATGTATTCGAAGAGAAGGTAGTAGGAGGCGCTGTTCCGAAGAACTACTTCCCGGCAGTTGAAAAGGGTATTCAGGAGTCTGTATTAAAGGGTACACTTGCAGGTTATCCAGTAGTTGGCTTAAAGGCAACACTTGTTGATGGTTCTTATCATCCGGTAGACTCTTCAGAGCTTGCATTCAAGATGGCTGCAATTCTTGCTTACAAGAAGGGTTTTGCAGAGGCAAATCCAACAATTTTAGAGCCAATCGTATCAGTTTCCATCACCGTTCCGGATGAACTTGTCGGTGATGTTATGGGTGACTTAAATAAGCGCCGCGGCAGAGTACTTGGTATGGATCATGTAGCAGGCGGCAAGCAGATGGTAACAGCAGATGTGCCAATGGCAGAGATGTATGGTTACTCCACCGATCTTCGTGCAATGTCCGGTGGTATGGGCGAGTTCTCCTACGAGTTTGCAAGATACGAGCAGGCACCTCAGGATGTCCAGAAGAAGATTATTGAGGCAGCTGAAAAAGAAGAGCAGTAACCAACAATCTAACATTAAGAGTTTTGAAAGAAAGAGGGGGTTGACAAGCCCCCTTTTTCTATGGTATTGTAAAAAAGTGAAAAAAATGCAATGACAAGGAATAGTAAGCAGGGGAGAGCTTCAGAGAGCTGCCGGTAGGTGAAAGGCAGCAGCTTATAACTGCCGAACTGACCTTAGAGCACCGGCAGGGAAACGTCATTATATAAAGACGGAGTAGTTGGCGGCGGGTATTCCCGTTATAGAAGATCGAGGGCAAGGCAGATGGCTGCCTTGAAATAGAGTGGTACCGCGAAGTCTTTTCGTCTCTATACAAAGAGAAAGAAAGGGCTCTTTTTTTTCATAAGAAGAGACCCGGAAAGGAAACACAAAACACAATGAACAAGAATTACGATCCAAAAGAAATTGAATCAAAATGGCAGAAGGTCTGGATGGATGAGAAGGCATTTGCCGCAACAGATGACTACACCAAGCCAAAGTATTATGCTTTGGTTGAGTTTCCATATCCGTCAGGACAGGGACTTCATGTAGGTCATCCGCGTCCATACACAGCACTTGATATTGTTGCCAGAAAGAGAAGATTACAGGGCTACAATGTACTGTATCCAATGGGATGGGATGCATTTGGTCTTCCAACAGAAAACTACGCAATTAAGAATCATATTCACCCGAAGATCGTTACAAAGAATAATGTAGCTCGTTTCAAAAATCAGCTGCAGTCTTTAGGTTATTCCTTCGATTGGGACAGAGAGATTAACACAACTGATCCGAATTACTATCACTGGACACAGTGGATCTTCTTAAAGCTGTACAAAGCAGGCTTGGCATATAAGTCAGAGATGCCTGTTAACTGGTGTACTTCCTGTAAGGTAGGTCTTGCAAACGAGGAGGTTGTAAACGGTGTATGTGAGCGCTGCGGAAGCCCTGTTGTTCGTAAGATGAAGAGCCAGTGGATGTTAAAGATTACCGAATATGCAGATAAGCTGATCGATGGTCTTGACAGCGTTGATTATGTTGAGAAGGTAAAGGTTTCTCAGAGAAACTGGATTGGCCGTTCAAATGGTGCAGAGGTTGATTTCTCAATCGCTGGTGCAGATGATAAGCTTCGCATCTATACAACACGCCCGGATACTTTATTTGGTGTAACATACATGGTAGTATCCCCGGAGCATCCATATCTTGATAAGTATAAGGATCAGATTTCCAACTGGGATGAGATTGTTGCATACCGTGAGGAAGCAGCAAAGAAGTCTGACTTCGAGCGTTCTGAGCTGGCAAAGGATAAGACTGGTGTTGAGATCAAGGGCTTAAAGGCAGTTAATCCGGTAAATAAAAAAGAAATCCCGATCTGGGTTTCTGATTATGTACTGATGAGCTATGGTACTGGTGCAATCATGGCAGTTCCGGCTCATGATGAGAGAGACTGGGCATTTGCAAAGAAGTTTAACCTTCCAATTGTTGAGGTTGTAGCAGGCGGAGATGTTCAGAATGCTGCATTTACTGATGTTCAGACAGGAACACTTGTAAACTCAGGATTCCTTGATGGACTTGAGGTTGCTGATGCAAAGAAGAAGATCATTGAGTATCTTGAAGAGAATAAGATTGGTACACCAAAGAAAAACTATAAGTTAAGAGACTGGGTATTCTCAAGACAGCGTTATTGGGGTGAGCCGATCCCGATCGTAAAGTGCGAAAAGTGTGGATATGTTCCGTTATCAGAGGACGAGCTGCCGCTGGAGCTTCCAGATGTAGAAAGCTATGTGCCGACTGATAATGGTGAATCTCCATTAGCTGCTATGACTGATTGGGTTAATACAACATGTCCGTGCTGCGGCGGTCCGGCAAAGAGAGAGACTGATACTATGCCTCAGTGGGCAGGTTCATCATGGTATTTCTTACGCTATACTGATCCGCACAATAACGATGCACTGGCAAGCAAGGAAGCTATGAAGTATTGGCTGCCGGTAGACTGGTACAATGGCGGTATGGAGCATACTACACTTCATCTTCTGTATTCTCGTTTCTGGCATCGTTTCCTGTATGATCAGGGTGTTGTTCCATGCAAGGAGCCATATCAGAAGAGAACTTCTCACGGAATGATTCTTGGTGAGAACGGTGAGAAGATGTCTAAGTCACGTGGAAATGTTATCAACCCGGATGATATTGTAAACGAGTTTGGTGCAGATACACTTCGTACTTATGAGATGTTTATCGGTGCATTTGAGCTTGCAGCAAGCTGGAGCAATGAGGGCGTAAAGGGATGCCGTCGTTTCTTAGAGCGTGTATGGAAGTTGCAGGATATGCTGACTGATGAGGAAGGTTTCTCTAAGGATATGGAAACTAAGATGCATCAGACTATGAAGAAGGTTTCCTCAGATTTTGAGACCTTAAAGTATAACACAGCAATCGCTGCAATGATGGCACTTTTAAATGATTTCTACAAGAAGGGCAGCATCACAAAGGGCGAGTTAAAGACATTCTTAATTCTGTTAAATCCAGTTGCACCTCATATCACAGAAGAAATGTGGGCAGACTGCGGTTTTGGCGGACGTCTGTATCAGCAGGCTTGGCCAGAGTATGATGAGGCAAAGACTGTTGAGAATACAGTAGAGATTGCCGTTCAGATTAACGGAAAGACAAAGGGTACTGTTTCTATTACAAGAGATTGTGATAAGGATACTGCTATTGCAGCAGGAAAAGAAGTAATCAAGGATAAGCTGACTGGAAATATTATCAAAGAGATTTATGTTCCAGGAAGAATTATCAACATCGTTATGAAATAATGTGAAATAAAGCCGCAGCATACAGTCGCATAATGCGGCAGCGCTGCGGCTTTATTGTAATTATTCAGAAAAGAGGTTTCTATGAAGATTTGCAAAAGGATAAAAGCAACAGTTCTGGCCTTGTGCCTGGTAATTGGTATGTGTGCAGTTTCATTTCCACAGACCGTTCATGCTGAGTATGGCGATAATGCATATGCGTTTATGAAGCAGCTGCAGTCTAATTATCCATATCGTCAGGTCAATTCATCAAACGGAATGCTGTCAGGAGCCGAGGAATGGTTAAAGGCACAGATTGCTACGATGGGCTATGAGTATATGGCACAGCCGTTTACCATGACATCAGCTGATGGTGTGACACCATGCTATGGAGAAAATCTTATTTTTTCAAAACAGGGAGCAAGTGATCGTGTTATTGTAGTTGGTGCGCATTATGACTGTGTGGAGCAGACTTTTGGTACTGATGATAATGCATCGGGAGTCGGCGTACTGTTAGAGCTTGCAAGTATCTACAGCACAAAAGAATCTCCGTATACTATTCGCTTCATCCTATTTTCAGCAGAGGAGCCGGGTTGTCTTGGCAGTCAGTATTATGTAGATAATCTTAGTCAGGAAGAGCGCGACCGCATTGCATGTATGATAAATATTGATACGATTGCAGCTGGCGACAATATGTATCTCTATGGAGGTACAGTGGATGACAGTGGAAGCATTGTTCAGGATTGGGCTGTTTATCAGGCACAGTCAGCAGCAGATCTTCTTGGTATTGATATGTCTTTCCATCCAGATGTAAACGACAGTTTCCCGACACCTACAAAAGCAACAGCGAGTGATCAGATGCCATTTGCTAATGTAGGTATTCCTTATATCTATTGTGAAGCTTCAAACTGGAATGGTGAGCCGTACACAAATTTCTATCAGACAAGCAATTCGGCCGTTGACGGCGGTACTATTATGCATAAGGCTGAGTATGATAATCTGACATTTATTGAGAATACGTTTGGAACGCGTGCATATGAGCACCTTCAGGCATACGCTAAATTGCTCGATTATCTGCTTGAGAATATGAAGGAGGGCGAGTACGCAACTGGCTATACCTTCGAGGATACTAATACAAAGGCAACTACAACTAGTTCCGTTTATTTAAGAGAGAGACCGACACAGTACAGTCCGTCAGTTACATTGCTGGATGCAGACACTGAGGTTACTGTGACAGGTTATCATGCAAGCTGGTGCCGCGTCGAGGTAGATGGTCAGGAAGGCTATATTAAGACTGATTATCTGACAATGGAAGATGAAATTGCTTCTAAAGAGGACGAATCGTCAGAAGAAGAGTCTGAGAATGCCTCTGAAGAAGCATCAAAAGAAGCTGAAAGCAGTATGTCAGAGGAGTCATCATCTGAGGCTGCTGAAAATGAATCAGAAGAAGCTGTTTCAGAGAGTGAATCTTCAGAAAGCGAATCTTTCAAGAATGAAGCTTCCAAGAATGAAACCGTTTCTGAGGCGGCGTCAAGTGAGAAAGAAACAGATGGGGCTTTGAGTCAGAGTGCTTCCAGCCAGAATGCATCTGCGCCTGAAGCTGACAGCCAGAATACAGTTGAAAAGATTATTGACCAGTTAAAAAATGATCCGTATACACTTCGTATTGTACTGATTGCTGCTATCATAATTATTGGCATATGGCTGTGTGTATTTATTGCACTTCGCCGTAAGAAGAATGCGCAAAAAAATGAAGACTCAAATGGAGCATCAAATAGTTCTGAGGAAACATTAAAGAAAGCGAAACGGGCAGATATGTCTGATTCAAAAGATTCAGATAATGGCTTTGCGGATCCAGACAAAAATAAAGACGAAAAATAAAAATATCGCTGTATAAAAAAAATAAGAGACAGGAATGACGCAAATATTCCTGCCTCTTTTTGTATGCGTATATATCAAGTATTAGATTGAGGAGGTGGTGTCTTTTTGCTTTGCTTCGCCAGCATTTTGGAAAGTTGGTGCAAAAGCTCCACTCTTTTTTTCTCCTTTGGAGAAAGGTTTTTTGTCAGCTGTGATACTAGTGCATCTGTCTCTTCATCGCTAAAACTCATATGCTTTCCAGCGATTTGGCGATTAATGCCAAGAAGAAATGGAAACAGCTCGTTTTGACTTTTGCCAGAAGCTTCACTGACGATTTGTTTAATAAACTGAGCTTTTTCAGGTGACATATTGTCAAATGGTGTTGTCATCGTGCTTGGCGCCTCCTTCTGATTCATATTCGCGATAAAGTCGTGCCATCTGGGCAAGATTTGTTACCATGTCAAGCGTTTCAAGCTCCTTAGGCGTGCAGTATTCGCGGATTGACTGAGATAAGCCTGTGAGCGGATCCTGGTCATCCTTACTGCAGGCCTCAAGAGATTCTTCTTCCTCATCAAGCCTGTGCATTGCCTGCTGAAGCTCAAACATGCGTACACAGATACGGCAGGCTTCACGAAGCGGCGAGTGCATGTACGGCAAAGAGGCTTTTAAAATCTGAATGTGGCGCTTTTGCTGCATAAGGCACCTCTTCGATTTTCTTTTTTCTTTAATGGAGTATATGCGGACAACATGTTTGTTAGTACATAAGTTATAGTAAGCAGATGACAAGAAGGAGCGACATATGCTTATTATAGAGAAGAATGCAGTTTATGAGGTGGATTGTGAGTGTCTTCAGAAAAAACGGGGGCGCTATGCCAATTTAACATGTGAGGAGCGACAGATTGAAAAAGAACAGATTATTGTGCCAACAGGCGGCGTATGCAAAGAATCACTTTCTTATACAGGAAAAGGCGTAACGGTAGCCATTTTGGATACAGGCCTATATCCGCATCCTGATTTTAAAGATCGTATTGTGGGTTGGTATGATGCGATAGGCCATGAGGCGTATCCGGTCGATCCAAACGGACATGGAACACAGGAAGGAGGAAATTAATGTTGCTTTTTTTACAAAGGTGTGCTATTCTGTCTATAACAGATGCCTACAAAGGTTTAGAACAACGAGGTGTGGGGAATGAATATGATAATTAATAAGGAAGCAGCGACACTTGAAAGAACATCTGCGAATGAAGGAGTGCAGCTGCAGTCGCTGACATTAAGCGAAGGTACTATCCGTTTTGAGCCGGATGTAACTGATTACAATGTAACGGTTGCAGAGGATGTGACGAAGATTTTGGTAAAAGGCGTTACAAGCGATGAGAACAGCTTTTATACGGTAAGCGGAAATACGAATCTTGTGAAAGGAAAAAACGAGATTGTTGTTACTGTTACCGATAAGGATGGCAACATCGGACATTACTACATTCATGTGCAGGTGGGAGAGCAAAAAGAGCAGACATCGCAAAGTGATTCCCAGTCACAGACAAATCAGGCAGCTCAAAGTGTTTCTGAGTCAGTGGCTAAGCCGGGTGATGAAAATGAGCTTCTCTCAAACACTGTTAATGAGTTTAAGACTTTTGCAGAAACTGTTACCTCAGGAAATCTTCAATATGTCACATATGGCGTGCTAGGATGCGGTGCACTGGCAGTTGTTTTGTGGATTGCAGTCTTTATTAGAAGAGCAGCAGCAAAACGGCGCTACAAAAAGGAAAGAAATGAGCGCAAGGCCCGCAGAAAAGAACAGGAAAAACAGTGGGAGCTTGCCCAGACGCAGCAGGATATTCTCTTAAAGCAGGTTGATGAGCTGCTTGAGAAGAAAAAAACGCAGAATACACGAGGACCAAAAGTGCATGACGAAGAGCCAGAGGACTTTGATTATGACGAAGGCTATACAGATGATGAAGACGATTACGGCGATTATGATGAAGAACAAGAGGCCGAGCTGGATCGTTGGTTAGCCGGACTGGATGATGGCCAGGACGAGGACAGGTGATTAGATGATAATAAAGATAGATTTTAACAGTGATGAAGCAATTTATATGCAGATTACTAACCAGATTATTATGGGTATCGCAAAGCGGCAGATCTGTGATGGAGATCAGCTGCCTTCCATACGAAATATGGCAGATGAGATCGGCATAAATATGCACACTGTCAATAAAGCATACACAGTACTCAGACAGGCAGGTTATGTAAAGTTAGATCGCAGAAGAGGTGCTATTGTCAGTGTAGATGTTGATAAAATTGAGGCAATCGAAGAAATTCGAAGAGAATTGTCTGTTACACTGGCGAAGGCAGGCTGCATGCATATATCAAAAGAAGAGATCCACGAGCTGGTGGATGAGATTTACAACAAACATTTGTCAGATGTTCAAAATTAAATTTGTTTTGGACGAAAACAGTTATTTTTGTGAGGAGGAATAACTATGCTTTGTGAGCAATGCAGGATGAGGGAAGCCAGCATTGTCATCCGGGAAGTAGTAAACGGGACTGTGACGGAGCGCAACTTGTGCAGTGAATGTGCATCTCAGTCTGATCTGGGCGGAATCCTTATGGATTCTTCAAGCCCATTTGCAAAACTTTTGTCAGGAATCCTTGGAATCAGCGATTCCAGACGCAGCGAGGAGGAGGACGCATCTAAGCTGTCCTGTCCGACTTGTGGGATGACATACAAAGAATTTGTTCAGGACGGACGCTTTGGCTGTGCGGACTGTTACAATACATTCGGGCTTTTAATAAATAACAGCATTAAAAAGATACAGGGAAATAATTCCCATACCGGAAAGAAACCGCGCTTTTTGGGTGATAAAAAGATTCATGCAGATATGGTAGCTGATGCCAAGAAGCGTCAGAGTTTGCAGGAGCAGCTTGAGATTTGTCAGGCAAAGCAAAAGGAAGCTGTTTTGGAGGAAGATTACGAAAAAGCAGCCTACTACCGTGATGAGATCAAAAAGATTAAGGAAAGGATTCAGGCCGGTGATGAAGTGGTATGAGGAGAAGGATGCGGAAAATGATGTAATCGTTGCAAGCAGAATCCGTCTGCTTCGCAACCTGCGTGATTACAAATTTCCGTGGAAATTAGAGGAAGAGGATGCAAAAAGGCTGACGAAGGAGCTTGAAGAAAAGCTTTGTGGAATCGGCAGCCTTGATGGAAGAAGTTACCAGACATGGGATCTTTTAACGATGACGCAGACAAAAAGAAATGCCCTTCGTGAACGGCGCATGATTAGCCGCCGTGCAGCAAAGGAGCCAGGATATGCAGGACTTATTTGTTCAGCAGATGATGCCGTGAGTCTGACAATCAATTGTGAGGATCACCTTCGGATGCAGATAAGTCATGCAGGTTCACAGCTTCGCCAGTCATGGAAGGAGATGGATAAGATCGATGATTATATAAATGAGCTGTATCCATATGCGTTTGATGATCAGGTTGGTTATCTTACGACATATCCTACTAATATAGGAACTGGCATGAGAGCATATCTTGTGCTTCATCTGGCACTTCTTGATTCTGTCAGCCGTTTTGATGATATGGTTGACGAGATTGGGCGTTTTGGATTAAAATTAAAGCCAGCTTTTTCAAGTGACAGACAGTTAAATGGAAATATGTATGTGCTGTACAATGAAAAGACACTTGGAACAAGCGAGGAGGAAATTTTAGAGCTTCTTGATAAAGTAGGCGGTCAGCTTGCCAGTCAGGAGCGAACACTTCGCGATAATTCCATTGAACAGCATAGGCTTGAGGTGGAGGATATCTGCTATAAGGCATATGGTACGATTCGTTATTCAAAGCTCATGACATTGAAGATGGGCATGCATCTTGTATCACAGCTTCGCTGGGGACAGGAAAAACAAATTATTAGATTCAAGGAATATTGCAATTTTTATGAAATTATGATGGGAATGCAGGAGGCAAATCTGACAGCACAAAATAAGACGACAGGTGTATCAAAGCAAAATCAGCTGCGTGCAGATTATCTTAGAAGCTGTCTGCCAGAGCTTGTGCAGCCGTAACTCATCACATATGGAGGAAAAACACTTATGTTTGAACGATTTACAAATCGGGCACAGGAAGTTATAGGTGAGGCAAAGAAAGCCGCTGCGCAGCTAGAGCAAAATTATATCGGAACTGAGCACCTTCTTCTTGGCCTTGTGCGTGTTTCGGACAGCGTGGCAAGTAAGCTTTTGCAGGAACAGGGCGTTACAGAGGAGCGTCTTGAGGAATTGATTTCATCGCTCATTACACCGACGGGTTCTGTCAGTGTGCGTGAACCAGATGGATTTTCACCGGAAGCATACCGCGTAATCCAAAGCAGCTACTTAGAGGCAAAGCGCTTTCATTCCAGTCTGGTTGGAACAGAGCATATTTTAATCTCAATGCTCAAAAGCTTCGACTGTGCCGGAACAAAGCTTTTGAATACAATGAAAGTAAATATTCGTCAGCTTTATATAGAGCTTGTATCTGCAAAGGATGGCGATGTGGCAGCGGCAAGGGAAGATGTGGAATCACTTCAGTATACAAGAAATGCAGAAAGTAAAACACCGCTTCTTGATCAGTATAGTACAGATCTGACAGAGCTTGCTAAAGAAGGAAGGATTGACCCGGTTATCGGCCGTGAGCAGGAGATTAATCGTGTGATCCAGATTTTAAGCAGACGTACAAAAAATAATCCTTGTCTGATCGGTGAACCTGGTGTTGGAAAAACTGCGATTGCAGAAGGTCTGGCAAGCCGTATCTATGAGGGAAATGTGCCAGATACTATTTCTGGAAAACGTGTGGTGACACTCGATATGGCTGGCATGGTAGCCGGCTCAAAGTACCGCGGTGAGTTTGAAGAGCGCATGAAAAATGTGATCAATGAAGTGCGAAACGATGGTCAGACACTTCTATTTATTGATGAACTCCATACATTAGTTGATGCAGGCGGCGCAGATGGAGCTATGAATGCTTCTAATATTTTAAAGCCATGCCTTGCAAGAGGTGAGCTTCAGATTGTCGGAGCAACTACTATTGATGAGTACAGAAAGCACATCGAAAAGGATGCTGCTCTTGAGAGAAGATTTCAGCCTGTTATGGTAGAGGAGCCTTCTGAGGATGAGACAGTTGCTATTTTGAAGGGTCTTCGCCATGTTTACGAGGAGCATCACAGAGTTAAGATTACAGATGCAGCATTAGAGGCGGCTGTTAAGCTTTCATCACGCTACATCAATGACCGTTTCTTGCCAGATAAGGCGATTGATCTTGTCGATGAGGCCGCTTCTAAGGTTCGATTAGCAGCATTTGTTGCGCCAGAGGCAGTATCAAAGCTTAAAAAAGATATTGAAAGCTTAAATCAGGAAAAGGAAAGTGCAATTCAGGAAGAAGCATTCGAGAAAGCTGGAGAGATCAAGAAAAAGCAGGATAGAAAACAGGCACAGATCAATCGTCTGATGGAAAAGTGGGAGCAGGAAAAGGAAAATACGCGCTTACAGGTAACAGAGCATGAGATTGCAGATGTTGTTTCTACCTGGACAAAGATTCCGGTTCGCTCACTCGAAGAGGGTGAGGCAAAGCGTTTGATGAATCTTGAAAATGTGCTTCATGAACGCGTTGTCGGACAGCAGGAAGCTGTAACTGCTATTTCTAAGGCAATTCGCAGAGGACGTGTCGGCTTAAAGGATCCAAAACGTCCAATCGGTTCTTTCTTGTTTTTAGGTCCAACAGGTGTTGGAAAAACAGAGCTGTCAAAGGCACTTGCTCAGGCAATGTTTGGAACAGAAAATGCAATTATACGTGTTGATATGTCCGAATATATGGAAAAGCACAGCGTCAGCAAGCTCATTGGTTCACCGCCAGGATATGTAGGATACGAAGAGGGTGGTCAGCTCTCAGAGCGTATTCGCCGCAATCCATACAGTGTACTTCTTTTTGATGAGATTGAAAAAGCACATCCAGATGTATTTAACATTCTGCTTCAGGTGCTTGATGATGGACAGATTACAGATGCGCATGGCAGAAAAGTCAGCTTCAAAAATACAGTGATCATCATGACCTCTAACTGCGGTGCTGCCAATATTATGTCACCAAAGCGTTTAGGATTCGGTGCGTCATCTGATGCAAAGGCAAATTACGAGCAGATGAAGGCAAAGGTTATGGAGGATGTTAAGCAAAGCTTCAAACCGGAATTTTTAAATCGTATTGATGAGATCATTGTATTCCATCCGCTGTATAAGGAGGATATGAAAGCTATTCTTGATATCATGCTTCGTTCAGTCACATCAAGAGTAATGGAAAACATGGAACTCAAGCTTAAGGTGACAGATGAAGCACAGGACTATCTGATTGACAAGGGCTTTGATGAAAAATATGGTGCACGTCCGCTTAGAAGAACTCTCCAGACATACCTTGAGGACTCAATGGCAGAGGAAATACTAGAGGGACGTATAGAGCGCGGTGACAGCGTAACAGTTGAAAAGGGTGAGAATGGACTGAAATTTTCTGTGCGCCATAAAAGAAAAACGCCTGTAAAAAAGGCTGAATAAAGTTTAATTTTTGGTTGGAAAATCAAATTTGATATGCTATACTGAAATAGCGATAGGCGGTTCGCCTGTGGGGTGGGCCGCAAATAGTATACGATGCAATGCAGCAGCAAAAATCAGGAGGAAACAGTAATGGCAGGAATTAAGGAATTAATCCGCACTGAGGAAGACAATACATTAAGCTTTGGAAATTATGATCTTCCGACAAAAGGTAAGGTTTCGGATTATGTATTTGACGGAGATGTATATAAGGTAAAGACTTTCCATGATATCACCAGATTAGAGAAAAACGAGACATTTGCCTATGAGTCAACACCGGGAACCGTAGTTACCGATTATAAGGAGACTGAGGATACATTGTCCTTTATCGTAAATGGGTTCCAGGATACACAGATCATCGTTGCAGTAGAGGATGACACTGAGTATCAGGTAAGTGTGGATGATGCCGTAATTGAAAATTATGAGACTAACCTTTCCGGAAAGATCGTAATCTCACTTGAGCTTGAGCCGGGATGTGTAAAGAAGGTTCAGATTTGCAAGAAATAATGAACTCGCTCATATAGTTCATACATAGCCCAATATGGCAAATCATGGGGACGGGATTTGTGGCTGCTTGAGGCCAGATCCCTGTCCTCTTTTTTTAGGAGGAATGATGAAGGCAAAACAAACCGCTTTTTTTTGCAAAGAATGCGGATATGAGTCCGCAAAATGGATGGGGCAGTGTCCGGGATGTCGCCAGTGGAATACTTTTGTTGAAGAGCCTACGGCAGGAAGTTTTGCCACAACAAAATCAGGTGGCGCGAAAAAGCAGGGACTAGAAGCATCAAAGCCGCTTCGTCTTGAAGAAATAAGTACAGATGAGGAAGACAGAAGCAGTACAGGGCTCCATGAGCTGGATCGTGTTTTGGGCGGTGGTCTTGTTACAGGTTCTTTAATTCTTGTTGGCGGTGATCCTGGTATTGGAAAGTCAACGCTTCTTTTGCAGGTATGCCGAAATCTTGCTGTATCTGGCAAAAAGGTACTGTATGTGTCAGGTGAGGAATCTGCCCGTCAGGTAAAGATGCGTGCAGATCGTCTTGGCGGTTTTTCGGGTGAGTTATTGCTGCTATCGGAGACAAATCTTGAAAAAATTGATAATACGATCACAAAGGAAATGCCGCAGGTGGTAGTGATTGATTCTATTCAGACTATGTATCGCGAAGATATCTCATCAGCGCCGGGAAGTGTTGGTCAGGTAAGGGAATGTACTAATACGCTTATGCAGATTGCAAAGGGCAGAAATATCACGATTTTTCTTGTCGGTCATGTGACAAAGGAAGGTGTAGTTGCAGGTCCGAGAGTGCTTGAGCATATGGTTGATACAGTACTTTATTTTGAGGGAGACCGCAGTGCAATGTACCGTATTCTTCGTGCAGTAAAGAATCGTTTTGGTGCGACAAATGAGATGGGTGTATTTGAAATGGTACAGTCAGGCTTAAAGGAAGTTGCAAATCCCTCTGCTTACCTGCTTGAAGGAAGAAGCCTCGACAGCAGTGGAACGGTCACGGCCTGTCTTATGGAAGGAACGCGCCCAATTATGCTTGAGGTGCAGGCACTAGTCTGCCGGACAAGCTTTGGATTGCCAAGACGTACGAGTGCCGGAATTGATGGAAATCGTGTAAATTTATTGATTGCTGTTTTGGAAAAACGAATGGGTATGGCACTGTCTTCATGTGATGCGTATGTAAATGTCACAGGAGGAATAAAGATTAGTGAACCTGCGCTGGATTTGGCAGTCGTCATGGCAATTGCAGGAAGCTTTCGTGATCGCGTGATTGATGCGCACACTGTTATTTTTGGAGAAGTCGGACTGGCAGGAGAGATTCGTGGTGTAAGTATGGTGCAGCAGCGAATCAACGAAGCTGCAAGACTTGGTTTTACCTGCTGTATTCTTCCAAAGATCAGTGCGAAGGATATCACCATCCCAGAAGGGATGAAGTGCATTCCGGTGGCGACCGTCAGGGAAGCCGCGGGGCTAATTGAGAAGATGCAGGGGGCGTGAAGCCACAAAGATGATTAAAAGATGATTATAAGGAGGATAAGAGATTGATTCGATATAAGATAGACATATCGCAAAAAGAATGTGATGCGTTAATTGAAATGCAACTAAAGCATTCTGTAAGTCGTGGAATACAAAATTTCTTCAGAATCGTGATGGCTATTTTGGCAATTGCGTTGCTGTATTGTACATTTTTTCTCCGACAAACCACGGAATCTAAAATTTTGGGAATCGTAAGCGCTGCCTTTTTTCTATGGTTTGCTGCAGTAGGAATGATTGCTTATCAGAAATTTCTTTTAAAGAAAGTACAGAATAAATTGGATAAGCGAGCAACATTCGGTGAACGAGAATATGGATTTGATCAAGATGGTGTTATTGTGTGGACTGATTTCAGCTATAGCGAATTACAATGGGAGGCATTTAAAAATTGGGGAATATTTAAAGATTACATTTATTTGACAACGATTGCCGAACAAAGGATTCTTGTGAGGAAGGATGAATTGTCAGAAGAAGATCGGGAAGAATTATTTGATCTTTTAAATGCGAATGTAAAACGATAAGAAAAGTGATGAAGAAATCTACGAGGGGCGCTTCGACGGCTGTGTCAGCGTCCCTTGTTTATTTTTATACAACAAAAGAGACATCCACAACGGATGTCTCTCAAGCAGGGGTAACAGGATTCGAACCCGTATTTACGGTTTTGGAGACCGTTGCTCTACCATTGAACTATACCCCTTTATGTTTGTCAGCTTTTGTAGCCGACTTCTATATACTATCATATGAATATTAATTTGTCAACACTTTTTTTGAAAAAATTCCGAAAATTGATAAAATGTATTACAGTTCACTCGTCATGTTAGATCTGGACAAATTTCATGCTTGCATAGAAATTTGACAGATCAGCAGGACGAAGTGGACGCCCGTTCACGGATAAGCCAATATTACGGCAAAGCCCTAAGGTGAATGGATTTCACGAGCCGGACACTTGGAGCAGGTCTTTCAAAGTAATGTATGATAAGAAAGAACATAAAAGGAACCTGCGGAGTTTGGTCCGGCGACGAAACCATTACACCGAAGGGCTTCGTAACCTAACGCGTGAACTGTAAGAAAATGGTAAGAACAAAAACTGCGGCATAGTGCTTGCGAAGAAGCATTAAGTGTGGTAAAATTGTTGTGATTCAATTTATGATAAGATTTCAAAGGGGTACAAGCATGAACACACATACAGTTGAAGAATTGTACCGCCTGGCACAGCAGGGAAATACTGAGGCGCTCACGAGACTTGGTATCTGCTACAAAAATGGAACCGGTACGGCTGTGGATCACGGTGCAGCAGCACAGTGTTTTTACTCAGCAGCGAATGCAGGAAATGCAGAAGCACAGTATCAGCTTGGTATCTGCTATGAGGAAGGCATTGGACTAGAGCAGGATATGTCTGCTGCCGGATATTGGTTTCAGGAAGCGGCAAGGCGGTTTTACGAAGCTGCCCAGGTTGGAAATCCGCAGGCTCAATATGGACTGGCAAATTGCTATGCAGAGGGCCGAGGAGTGGAAAAGGATGAAGCTGCTGCTGTTTACTGGTATCAGGCATCAGCACAGCAGGACTATGCGGATGCACAGTATAATTTAGGCTATTGCTTTTTATTTGGCATCGGTGTAGAGGCAAATGAAATCATAGCACTCAAATGGTACAGCAGTGCCGCATCTCACGGTGATCCGCAGATGCAGCATAATCTGGGACTAATTTATAAAAATGGCTATGGCGGAGTCAGCAAAAACTACGGAAAAGCTGCAGAATGGTTTTTTAAAGCGGCCAGACAGGGCTATTCCGAGTCGAAGGTTGAGCTTGCACAGATTTACTTTCGGAATCCGCTGGCGGTAAAGGATATTTCCATTGCAGAGCGTCTGATGACAGAGGCGGCAGAGGAAGGAAATACACGTGCCCAGGAATATCTGGTGCATTATTATTTTGATCAGGATGCAGAAAAGTATGATTTGAAAAAGGCATGCAGATGGGCATCTGAGTGTGCAGACAGCAGTGATCCAACAGTTGCTGTCGTTCTTGGTATTAGCTTTGCTAATGGCGAGGTAGCCGAGATCGATGAGAAGCAGGCATTTGAGTGGCTGTCAAAAGCAAAGGATCAGGAGAAAAAGTTAAATGGAGAGGCATGTTATTACCTTGGAAAGTTTTACGAGGAAGGTAATGTGACAGAAAAGTCACTTGATGATGCTGAACATTTTTATAAGCTGGCTGTAAGAAAGCACTTTGTAAACGGAACTGAAGCACTCGAAAGAATTAGAAGAGAGAAGGAAGAAATCCGTAAGGCAGAGGAAGTAAAAGCTCTTCAAGAGCAAAAAGAGGCAGAGGAGCTTAAAAAGCAGGAAGAAGTAAAGCAGCTTTTGAACTTAAAGCCAGAGCAGGCAGATGGCGATGCCAAATCAGAGGAAGAAGCTTCAGAACCAGAAGAAGCCAAATCAGAGGAAGAAGCTACAGAACCAGAAGAAGCCAAATCAGAGGAAAAAGCTTCAGAACCAGAAGAAACAAAACCTGAGGAAGAAGCTTCAGAACCAGAAGAGGCAGAATCAGAGGAAGAAGCTTCAGAGCCAGAAGAGGCAGAATCTGAGGAAGAAGCTTCAGAACCAGAAGAGGCAAAATCTGAGAAGGAATCTTTAGAAGCTACAAATACAACTGATATTGCTTTTGCCCGTTTATTACAGCAGGCAAAAGAGACACAAAGTCGTATTCAGAAACTTCCAAAGCAGGAAACTGTAAAGGAAGAAGATAAAAAGACACAGGAAAGTGAATCTTTGCCAAAGGAAGAGACAAAAGAGACTGAAACTGTTTCTCTAGAGCCAGTTGAAGAAGATTTTGTTTCTGAGATTGAGGAAGCAGAAAGCTCCATTCAAAAAGAAATCGCTGAGGCACAAAAGTTTGAAAAAGAACTTGATGTGCTGCAAAAGAAGATGGCACAGAATGTGCAGGATCTTCAGGAAGAAAGGAATGAAGCAGAAAAAACGAAAGTTTTTGACAAAGCGGATCTTGATCAAATTCAGCAGGTAGAAGCAAATCCTTCTAGCGAAGATACTGAATCGGCAGAGGAATCAGAGCAGGAAGAAGCTGCTATTGAAACTGATGTCGAAACTGATGCTGAAATTAATAATGATATTGAAACTGATATTGCATATGATACAGAGGAATCTGAGAATGTAGACAGTGAGGAAGCTGAAACTTTCTTTGAAGAGGAAGAAGACGAAGATGATGAGGAGTGGGAAACCTCCGCGGATAATTTTGTTGCTTCTCTTTTAAAGACGGGTGCAAAGCTTACTAATACATCAGAACCAGTGATTCGCGAAGAGGAAGAGACAACTTCTGAGACAGTTGAACCGGAATCAGAAAATCAAAACATTGAAGATGAATCTGTAGAAACTGATTCTTCAAAAGCATTTTCAGAAGAAACAGAGTCTTCTGAAAATGAGTCTGCAGAAGCAGAGCCTTCAAAAGATGACTCTGCAGAAATAGATGAAGAAGAATCACTTGAAGAAAGTGAAGATGAGTCTTTAACAGATGAAGTCGCAGACTACATAGAAAATTCTGATAATTCTGATGATGCAGTTGATTCTGATGACGATAATTCAGACGATGCAGTTAATTTAGAAGAAGATTCTAAAGAGGAAGCTGCTAGCGATCTTGTAGAAGAATCATTGAGTGATGAGTATTCACAAGATGAATATTCAGAAGATGGATATTCAGAAGAAGATTACGCGGAAGATGATTATCAAAAAGAGGATGACAGCTTTGAAGATGAAAATGATTCCAAAACAGAGAATCAAAACGAATCTTTAGTAAAGAGCATGCCAAGAGCAACTCTTGTGGATGACTCTGTCTATGAATATGAAAAGGCCATTATCGATGATTTGAAGCAGGAAGATGTCAGTAGATATGTCGATGTGGATGAGGAAACATATGAAGAAGTAAAGAAGAAAAAGCATCATATCGTACCGATTGTGATTCTTGTTCTTGTTTCTTCGATTGCGCTTGCCGCAGCGATCCTTGCAGCGACAGGTCATCTTGGAGAATTTGTAAATGCACTGAATGAGCAATTTTCATCTGGAAATCAGCCAGACGCAGAAGAGTCTGCAAAGCTTCCAGAAAAATCTTCTGACAAATCATTAGAAGAGAATACTGAAAAAGAGCATTCATCAGAGGTTAAGTCATCTGAAACACAAACGTCATCTGAGACAGCTCCATCATCAAGTGCAGATGATAATTTAGAAAATAATAACGAAAATAATCAAACTTCCCAGAATACAGCAGCTGATACAGCTGCTGTATCTGATAGTGCAGAAATTACTTCAAGTGCAGGCAGTACAGAGCCCTCTTCCTTAAAAGAAGAGAGTAGCACACAAGAAAAATCTGTGGATGAAGTAGAGACTGAGTCAGAATCAGAGACAGAAAAAGAGTATCAAACTGAAACAGAAACCGAGAAAGAATCTGAAACAGAGACAAAGCCAGCTTCTATTGAACAAGAGAAAACAAGTCTTGAGCAGACAGAAACAAGCACAGAAGAAGCTGAAACTGAAAATAAATCTGAGGAAGAATCAGAGAGAGAAACAGAGAAAGAATCTCAAACAGAATCAGAAGTAGAAACTGAAACAGAGACAGAAACTGAAACAGAAACAGAGTCTGAATCTGAGACTGAAACCGAGATGGAGACAGAAGCAGAATCCGAGTATGAGGAGGATAATACAAATCCGTATCATGAAGCGGCAAAAGCAAAGTATCCAACTTTTTCAAATGAAAGCTATACTCCAATTCCAGCGGTTTCTTCGGGATGTATTTACGCAAAATATACCAATTTCGATGAGGCTTTTCAGACGCTCTATACTAATCAGAGTGATTTGTCAGGAGCAGCACAAGTTGCACTGAATACACCAGGATTTAATATTATTGGCTATCGTGTTTATATGCTTGCTTATCAGGATGGTATTCTGAATGCGTATAGTACACAGCTTGATGGCACAGATCTGCAGCTGAGTGCAGCAAACGTTGGCACAGAAGCATATATCATGAATGGAAGCATTTTCTCAGAAAATCGCGAATATTCAATGACAGGAGATCCTGTAGGAACAGCATATCCGTATATAAAACGCTTCCTTACATTTGGTGAGGATAAGGTTTACTATCTGGATACAGATGGAGACATAACAAGAAGCGATTATCAGCATACAGCCATTCAGCGTCTTGAACTAGGCATTGATGATGGCAATGATGTGGCTTGGGCACAGGTTATGGGATCGCATCTTATTTATTATGATACAAAGACAGAGCTTATGTACAGCTGCAACTTAGATGTAGGCACGATTGTTTTGCTTGACTTTGATGGAGTCGCAGCCCCGTCAGGTCTTTGCGGAAATGGAAATTGGGTCTATGGTCTGTATGATGGAAAGCTTGCAAAGGTTCGTCCAAATGGAAGTGAACTTCAAACTATTTATGAGCCAGATGATTCACTAGAGCTTGTCTCAGTGGAGCATGCCATGGAAAATTATATTATTTTGACTGCAAAGAACACTGCAAAAATAAAAAAGAGTGCAGAAAATAATTCAGCAGATTCTAATGCAGGAATCAAAACGTATTGTTATAACCTGCAAACTGGAGAGCTTACTCAGCTTTCATCCGAATAAAAAAGTTTGAGGGCAAGGGTTTTAATGCCCTTGCCCTTTTACTATATATGCAGAAAAAAAGGAGGAATATTTGATGATTTACGACGTATTAGAATATGGTGCAAAGGCAGACGGTGTGACAAATGACGCTGCCGCTATCCAGAAAGCAATTGACGAATGCAGTGCCGCCGGTGGTGGTCAGGTTGTGCTTAGAAGCGGAAGAACATATTATTCAAGCTCCATTATTATAAAGCCATATGTAGATCTTCATCTAGAGAGAGGAAGCGTATTAAAGGCGCATAGTGATCTGACAACTTATTTTCATCCAAATGAAGGTCAGAAGGATAATGGTGTAAAGATTGAGGGAACACCAGTAACATTAAAGCCATCATATGCTTTTATTTATGCGAAGAATGCCGACCATATGGCAATCACAGGAGATGGCGTTATTGATGGCAATGCATTTGCATTTGTAAAGCAGGTAAGTCAGTACTATGTGACAGGCGATTTTTATCCGCGCCCGACTGTCATCTATGTAGAACATTGTAATCATATCAATTTTACAAATATTATTATCAGAAATGTTTCTTTCTGGACTTTGCATACAGCAGGCTGTGATGATGTGTTGATTGACCGCATTCGCATTTTAAATGATCTGAATGTTGCAAACTCCGATGGTATTGATCCAGACCATAGTACAAATGTGCGCATTATAGGCTGCCATATTGAGTGTGGTGATGATTGTATTTGTCTGAAGAGTTCTGCCGGAAACATGGAATATGGTCCGACAAAAAATGTGCTGATCAGTGATTGTACATTAATTTCCACTTCCGCAGCATTGAAGATCGGAACAGAAGGAACTGGCAATTTTGAAAATCTGACAGTAAATAATTGTATTATCAGCGGCAGCAATCGTGGAATTTCTATTCAGATTCGCGATGGCGGTCATGTAAAAAATGCAATGTTTTCAAATATCATCATCGAGACACGCCGTTTCGCAGATTGCTGGTGGGGCTGCGGTGAGCCAATCAGCATAACAACACATAATCGTGTGCCAGAGAAGCAGTCTGGCCATATTTCAGGAATTATATTCCGCAATATCACCTGCGACTCAGAGAATGGTGTATTTTTATCAGGAAGTGATGGAAACCATATTGAGGATGTGCTATTTGAGGATGTCAAGGTAAAGATTCATTCAAAGAGCAAATGGCCAAAGGGGCTGTATGATTTAAGACCAGGCTTTGGACAGAAGATTGAAGAGATTCCAAGCGCCGGATTCTATATGAGAAGAGCAGATGGCGTGACTATACGAAATAGCCGTGTTGTTTTCGAGGGCGAAGAGCGAGCTTGCTTTGGAGAGGCAATCCATGCGCAGGATTGTGCAGATCTTGTAATTGAAGGCTTTAAAGGAGAAGCAGCAAGACCAGAGTTAGAAGCAATTGTAATTGAATAGTTGAATTGCGATTAAATGTATTGCAGCAAAGCAATTATTAAGTATCAATTTAAATAAAAAGGAAGCAGAAAAACAATGAAATTTGATAAGCTGATTGAGCTCTTAAAGGAAATGGAGACAACAATAGAATCAGAAGAAAATCAGACACTTCTTGAAAAATTAAATCGAGAGGAACTGATCAATACAATGCAGTTTCTTCAAAGATGTGCAGCGCAGGCAGGGTATTATTATAATCTGCAGGCATCAGGCAGTGAATTTGGTATTATGAAGCTGCAGGCAGCAGAAAATGATAACCCGATTGTGGCACAGGTAAAAATTTGGGATAATAAAGAGCATAAGATTCGCACTCGTTTTTCCCTTCGCCGTTTAGTGACCGAGGAGGACGGCTCATTGTCTGTGAAGTTGCCGTGCGGAAGCTATGAGGCAGAGGTGACATGCGGACCAGAGTACAGTACTGTTCTTGTGCCATTTGAAATCACAAAGGATAAAGTGACAACAATTAAGGCAAGACTGGCGCGTATAGCTCATTTAACTGATCATGGATGGGCAGCAGGTGATCTTCATCATCATAGTATATACAGCAGTCCGGCATATGGCGGGACAGATCCTGTAATAGAGACTCCAGGTCAGGTGTGCCGTTCCATGAAGTCTCTTGGAATGCAGTTTGGTGCGCTAAGTGATCATCATAATGTACTTAACCATGAAGAATGGCAAAGACAAAATAATAACTTTACATCTATTACCTCAAAGGAAATTTCAACCTCTAATGGTCATGTGCTGCAGCTTGGCGTAGATGATGACGTGATCTATGAGATTCCAAAGGGAAAGGAGCGCACAACAGAGAAACTTCGCAATGAATTTATACGCATTTGCAGTGAGATTCGAAAAAAAGGTGGTCTGCCGCAGGTTAATCATCCGTTTGATGTAAGCTTTTCAACACGATATAACAGCGAATTTTGGGATATGGTCAAGATCTTCGAGTCCATCGAGATCTGGAATGGTGCGACTCCGTTTGCAGCAGGCACAATCAATGCTAAGGCATTCAAAAAGTGGCTGTCTCTTTTAGAGGATGGAAAGCGCCTGACTGCTACAACAGGAAGTGATACACACAACATTTATGGTGACGATTATTTTGGCATGACGGAGTGGTTAGATTGGCTGATGGATATTGTGATGAAACACCCAGAGATTTATCCAGTGCAGATGAATGAGAATGTTGCCTATCTGACTTGGCTGTACAAGAAGGTATGGCCGCGTCTTTTAGCGTGGGTGGAGCAGTCTAACACACCGTCTACAATCCATAATTATGTGTATACAAATGGAAAAAATCAGCCGCAGGAAATTCTTCAGGCTATCCGTGAGGGACATAGTTTTATAAGCAATGGTCCGCTTATTACGGCAGAGATAAATGGTGTTTCTTATGGTGATACAGCAACGCTTAAAGACAATACAGGCAAACTGTCAGTTCATGTATTTTCAAAGAAACCGATCAATCATCTGTGGATGTACACAGGTGCTGATAAGAAGGTTGAACTTTGTGCAAAGGCTGATACAGCAGAGGGCGGCTTTACGTATGATATAGCGGCAGATGAGTTTGATTTTGGCGATACTGCATGGGCTTTGTTTGTGGCAGATGGAGGAGAAAATAACCTTGCAATTTCAAACCCAATTCTGTTTGCTTGATGATAAATAAAAAATCTGAAAATCAGGGTTAAAATCTGACCCTGATTTTCACTAGGAGGAAACATGAGATCACTTGACTATATGAATCGTGTGGAGGCGTATGTGAATCGCTTAAACAGCGAGCGCCGCACCGTGCTTGAAACGATCACGCAGGTACGTTTTTTGGATCTGATGGCAGATGAGATCAATTGCAATGATACGACTACAGATTGCGAAGAGGATGAGAATAAAAAATATGGTGTAGCGCCAAATCTGGATGCAGTACACACAAGGGGCTATGCGAAGAGAAGTCTTGTACTGGAGGATTGCAGCAGCTGGCCAGTTTTTTCGTGCACAGATACGTGGGGCGGTCCGGATTACCATGGGATTTTTGCTTTTTCTGTGACAATTACAGAAGAGATGAAGGGACGCATTATTGGCTTTTCGCTTGACACTGGCGCAGATGATATATGGAATACTGACAATCCACAGATTATGGTTTATGTAAATGGAGTGCTTACGTGCGCCATGGATCTTAATCATCATGAAGTAATATTAAGTGATTGTGCAGAGCCAGGAAAGATATATGATATTCGATTATATGCATATGTCAACAGTCCGGGAAAGAGCAATTTTTTATATCTTAAGGTATTCGCGAAGGAACAGGAGGCAGAGGCACTTTATTATGATATGAAGCTTCCGCTTGAGGCAGCAAAGCAAATGCGCCCAGAAGAAGAAAAAAGAAGAAAGCTTCTGGAGCTTTTAAATCAGGCAGGTGATTTATTAGATCTTCGTGTTAAGAAAAGTGATAAGTATCGTGCATCCCTTATAGCAGCAAGTGAATGGCTTAAGGAAAATTTATATGAAAAGGAATGGGAGATTGACAGCCCAACTGTTTATGCACTTGGTCATACGCATATTGATGTGGCATGGAAATGGCCGCTTCGCCAAACAAGAGAAAAGGCTGTAAGAAGCTTTTCAACAGTGCTTTATTTGATGAAGCGTTATCCAGAGTATCGTTTCTTTTTAAGCCAGCCTCAGCTTTATGAGTATGTAAAAGAAGAAGCACCGGAGGTTTTTGAGCAGGTAAAGGAACGCGTAAAGGAAGGACGCTGGGAGGCAGACGGTGCTATGTGGCTGGAGTCTGACAGCAATTTAACTAGCGGTGAGTCACTTATTCGTCAGATTTTATATGGAAAGAAATTTTTCAATGAAGAGTTTGGCATTAAAGAGCAGGAGATATTGTGGCTGCCTGATGCATTTGGCTTTTTAGGTGCATTGCCGCAGATCATGAAGAGAAGCGGTATTCGCTACTTCCTGACAACAAAGATGGGCTGGAATGATGCCGATCAGCAGCCAGATGATACATTTCTTTGGGAAGGAATTGACGGAAGCCGCGTAACAGGCCTTTATATCACAACAAAGAATTACGAAGCATACCCGGAGCGTTTTGAAAAGCCAGTTCGCGAGGTTACATACAATGGCAGACAGAATGCCAGCCAGACAATGGGAACATGGCAGAATTACAGAAATAAAGAGCTAAATGATGCTGTTCTTACAATTTATGGTTATGGTGATGGAGGCGGCGGCCCGACAGAAGGAATGCTTGAGGAAAGTAAGCGTTTGTCTTACGGCATACCGGGAGTTCCTAAGGTAAAGCTGTCTGGACTAAAAGAGTACTTACAGGTACTTGATAAAAATTTACAGAATAAAAAGTTAAACACATGGTACGGTGATCTGTATCTTGAGTATCATCGTGGTACATTTAGTTCAATTGCAGAGAATAAAAAGAATAACCGTATATGTGAGTATAAAAATCAGCAGGCAGAGTGGCTTGCATCACTTTTGTGGTGGATGAATAAGAAAAATGAGAATGCAAACAAGAATGCATATCCAAAAGAGACGCTTGATAAGGCATGGAAGCTTCTGTTGTTAAATCAGTTTCATGATATTTTGCCGGGATCTGCAATTGATGAAGTCTATGAGCAGTCAGATATTGACTATGCAAAGATTAAGGCAATGGATGAAGAAATAATCAGTGAGGCATTAGAAAGCCTGAGCAGTAATAATAGCGAGCAAAAAAACGGAATCTGTGCATGGAATCCACTTGGCTTTGCAGCAGAGCAGGTGATTGAGCTTGATAAAAAGAAGCAGCAGGAATGCGGTATCGACAAGGGCTGTTCTCTTACTAATGTGACAGCCGCGCAGTGCCTTAAAGATGGCAAAATGCTTGTCACAGCTACACTTCCTGCAAAGGGCAGCTTATATATGGAATTATCTGCAGAGAAAGAAAGCTTAGACAAAAAGGCAAAGAAAGAATATTTTGTTTTACGTGATGAAAATACACTTGAGACACCTTGGTATATTGTTTCCTGGAATGAGCTTGGCGAACTTACCTCTCTTTATGATAAAGAGGCAAAGCGTGAAGTTTTAGAAGCAGGTACTGTAGGAAACGAGATTGTTGTTTATGAAGATATTCCTAAGGATTATGATGCTTGGAATGTGGAGTCATATTATTCAAGAAAGCATTGGAAGACTCTTGCGAAAAAGCCTTGCATGATGACTGAGACAGGAGAAATCTGCGCTGTGCTTCACACAGAGCTTTCTTATGAGTCTTCAGTTATTGAGCAGGATATTGTATTCTTTGCACACACAAGACGCATTGATTTTAAGACAAAGATTGACTGGAAAGAACAGCAGCAGCTTGTAAAAGCAGAGTTTCATTTGGATGTCATGACAAGAACGGCAGCATGCGAGATTCCATATGGTGTGATGGAGCGTCCAACACATAGAAATACAAGCTGGCAGCGTGCCCAGTTTGAGATGTGTGCACATCGCTTTGTGGATCTGTCTGAGCCAGGCTTTGGTGTGGCTTTGTTAAATGATGGAAGATATGGTCATTCTATTGAGGACAGCTTTGTTAGTCTGACGCTTCTTACATCAGGTGTCTTCCCATTCCCAGATGCTGATAAGGGACTTCATGAACTTACATATGCCCTGATGCCGCATATGGGTGACTGGAGAGAGGCAAATGTGGTACACGAGGCAGGAAAGCTTAATGAAAAGCCGATTCTTTCTGTTTATAAGCCATCGCTTTTGACAGAGGAAAAATCTTCAGCCAGATATACAATGTGTGAAGTGTCATCACCAAATGTTATTGTAACATCAGTAAAACGTGCGGAAGATGAAAGTGGACTGATTGTTCGTATGTATGAGTCAAGCGGTATCCGCACAAATGTGGAATGGAATTTAGAGGGCCTTTGCCCGAAATACATCTATGAATGTGATATGATGGAACAAAAAGAAAGAGAAGTTGTGTTTGACGGACAGAGAGCAAAATTTGAGATCAGACCGTTTGAGATCAAGACATTTTTGTTGGTATAAATATAAAAGTGCAGTAAGAAAAATAGGTTTCTTCGGAAAAAATGTGGAAAAGATACAATGAAAGAGCAAAAAATGCAATGTTTTTCCGAAGAAACCGACCAAATACGCATAGCTTTTGGGTGTGCAATTTTGCTATAATCAACACATCAGATATGAAAAGTTTCTAAAGAAACAATAAAAAAAAGGAGGACTGCGGACATGGCAAACAAAAAAACGCCGGGTGTGGCAAAGAAAAAGGTTAATTGGAAAATATACCTGAGAAATACCTGGCAGCTGTATGTGATGATGTTGATACCGATTATCTGGCTGATTTGTTTCAAATATAAGCCGATGCTGTACATCGTTGTTGCATTTAAAAAGTATAACATTTTCAAAGGAATTTGGGAGTCTCCGTGGGTTGGTTTTAAATATTTCAAGGAGGCATTCGGATCAAGTGAGTTCTGGTTTGCAGTAAAGAATACATTGATTTTAAATATCGGTGATTTGATTATCGGATTTCCATTCCCGATTTTTTTGGCACTGTTTTTAAATGAGTTAAGAAGTACGGGCGTCCGCAAGATGACTCAGATCGTTTTGTATCTGCCAAACTTCCTTTCTTGGGTTATTATCGCAGGTATCAGTACTCAGCTGTTCTCAGGAAATGGTCTGTTAAATGGTGTACTTGGTGTATTTGGTTTACCAACAGTACCGTTCTTAACAAATACAATTTGGTGGAGAATTATTTACTGGGTAATGGGTATCTGGCAGTCAGCTGGTTATTCACTGATCATTTATTTGGCAGCACTTATGGGAACTGACCCGTCACAGAGTGAGGCAGCTTACCTTGATGGTGCAACAAGATTACAGCGTATCTGGTATGTAACAATTCCTCAGATTATGCCGACCATTTCCACACTGCTTATTATGCAGCTTGGTAAAGTCATCAACATCGCATTCGACCGTCCTTACATGATGAGCAACATGCTTGTAAAGGATGCATCAAATGTACTTAGTGTATATGTATACGAAGTTGGTATCGGTAAGGGACGTTTTGACTACGCAACAGCAGTTGGTCTGTTCCAGTCTGTAATCGGTATCGCTATGGTAATTATTTTTGATAAGATCGCTAAGAAAATGGGACAGGGAGGTGTCATGTAATGGACGGATTAAAAACAAAAGAAGATCGCCGCTTTCAGACGTTCTGGGTAATCTTTTTTATCTTAATCAGTGTGATTGCAATTATCCCGGTACTTCGTGTAATTTCCATTTCGTTCTCTGGTAGAGATGCAATCAACAAGGGACAGGTATTTATCTTCCCGATTGGATTTAATGTAGATGCTTATGCAAAGGCATTAAAGAGTGGTACATTCGTAAGCTCTTTCGGATATTCCATTATTCTTATGGCAGTTGTAACTGCAGTTGATATGATTATGACTATCCTTCTGGCATACCCGCTTTCAAGAAAGGGTTTAAAGGGTTCAAAGATTGTCAATCTGTTCTGCGTTATCACCATGTATTTAAACCTTGGTACAATTCCGAACTACTTAAATATCAAATCTTTCGGCATGATTGATACTGTATGGGCATTGATCATTCCTGGTGCACTTAGTGTTTACAACATGATCATCATGCGTACTGCATTTGCAAGTATTGATGATTCCTTGTATGAGGCAGCACGTATTGATGGATGCGGTGAGTTCAAGATTATGTACCGTATCGCAATTCCGCTTTGTGTACCGACTATCGCAACTCTTTGTCTGTTCTACGCAGTAGGTCGTTGGAATGGTATTGATGATCAGCTGTACTATGTACAAAAGACAGGTCTTCACACTGTTCAGATGGCATTAAAGCAGATGATAGAGGCTGTAAATGTTCAGTCTGAGGAGAGTGGAACAACACAGCTTGTAGCAGAGAATATTAAGGCAGCAAGTATTACGCTGTCCATGACTCCAATGTTAGTTGTATATCCATTCATCCAGAGATTCTTCACTCAGGGTATTATGCTGGGTGCAGTAAAGGGTTGATTTTACACAATATTTTTTCAAAGTGAGTGTCTGCGCTGTCTGGCTAAAGCCAGACGGGCAGTGACATCATAAAAAATCTTTTAGGAGGAGTTTACAATGAGAAAGATGAGAAAATCAGCTGCAGTAGCTCTTACAGCAGCAATGGCAGTAACAAGCATGGGCGTGATTCCGGCAATGGCAGACGAAACCACTACAATTCGTGTTATGGTTTGGGACCGTGGAGATGCTCCGCAGGGTATGACTGTTGAGGAGAACAAGATGAGCGAGTGGATCAACGAGCAGGTTGCAGATCTGGGTCTGCAGGTTGAGTTCGTAGCTGTTCCAAGATCTACCAGTGAGGATGTTCTGACAACTATGATGACTGGTGGAAATGCACCTGATATCATTTTCTCTTATGACCAGAACGTATTCTTAAACTACGCAAATCTGGGTGGTCTGGCTGATCTGACTGACGCTTACGAGAATATCGGAACTACTATTCAGGAGCAGTCTGGTGATATCCAGAACATGGGTCTGTATGATGGATCACAGTACGCAATCCTGTCAAAGAGAGGAACTGAGAATCCGCGTCATACCGCTTACATCCGCAAGGATATCCTCGATGAGATGGGACTTGAGGTTCCGACTACAAAGCAGGAGCTGATTGATGATCTGTATGCAATTCATGAGAAGTATCCGGATATGATTCCGTGGAGCATGGGCGGACGTCAGGATACAGAGAAGATGTATCTGAACTTTGTTGGTTCCTATGTAACCTTCGAGGATGAGAAGGATGAGTTTACCTACAGCGAGAATTATATCGTAGCTCATGACGGCGCATTAGATGGTATTAGAGAGATGAACCAACTGTACAACGATGGCATTATCGTTCAGGATTTTGCTACTGATACAGATGAGTCCGTACATAAGTCAAACATCGCAGCTGGTAAGGTTGCATTCTTCTTGGATGATAACTCTACTCAGTGGGAGAATATCCATACCTTAAACAATGACCTTGACAAGTCCACTTTCGTTCCAGTTGAGTGTTTCACTCAGGAGAATGGAGATATTCGTAACGTATACGAGCAGATGTATGGTATGTGGATCATGGTTCCGGCAGCAAGCGAGGATAAGGTTGAGGCATGCATGACTTATCTGAACTGGTTAGCAGATCCGACCAATGCAGAGAACGTAGCTTACACACCAGAGCATGAGGTTAGCAAGAATGGTGTTCCGGTTGCATTTACTGCTGATGAGTTAAGTACAATGGGTTACAAGGGAACTCTTGATGATTACAACATCGTAAACAAGCATTTCGCATTCCAGGATGATGAGGCTGGTATTGTTGAGAGTGCTATGGGTAAGGATCCGATCGACTCCAAGGAGTGGTATGAGAACTTCTATGAGACAGTTGCAATTGGCAAGTATCGTTATCCAGTATTCTCTATCAATGCTGAGGCAGAGAACGAGTATGGTACTCAGATCCGTTCTGATCTGATCGAGTATGTATACAGACTGATCAGCTGCAAGCCAGATGAGTTTGATTCCTTAGAGGCTCAGTTAAAGAGTGATATGGACAATGCAGGTCTGACTGATATTATCGAGGGAAGAGCTGCTCTGTATGATGAAGAAATGGCTGCTGCAGAATAAATTGTAACAACATAAGCGAATACGCAATACAGAAAGCGGGGGCTTACACGGCTCCCGCTTTTTACTTTATAAAGGAGGAAACAAGATGATAGCAGTAATCAGCGACGTGCATTTTCCATCCAATGCAGAACGGCAAAAGATTATGGAGACAGGACTAAAAAAGCTTACTGGTATTCGTGCACTTTTTATTTGCGGCGATTTCACAGATAATCGCAAAGACACAAAGCCAGAAGAGGAGATGAAACTGCCAGAATATATAAAGAAGCTGCCATATCCTGTTTTCTTTATTGATGGTAATCATGAAGATTATGATGTATTAAAAAGACTTCCTAAGATTAGTGATAGTGAAAATGAATTACTTTTTCAAAAGAGCGGATGCAGCCTAACAGCAGAAAATACAATGAAGGCATCAGATGGCATTTACTACCTGAAAAGAGGAAGTGTATGTAAAATCGACGGATTTTCTATACTTTTAATTGGTGGAAGCACAACAGGCCCTGGGTATAAGAAAAACCATCCGGATATCTGGCAGAAAGATGAGGATCTGTCAAAAGAGGATGAAAAGCGAGTTTTAAAATCATTGCAGGAAAATAATTATACATTTGATTTGATTTTAACGCATACCGTTCCAGAGTGCATGGTAAAGGCGTGGTTTCCAGACAAGGATCTGTCAGTGACAAATAAAATTTTAGAGCACGTATGGCATTCGATTTCATATCAGCACTGGCTATTTGGTCATTTTCATGATGACGAAGATTACCCAGAGCGCATGCACTGCCTTTATAATGATGTGATGCTTCTTGAAGCATTAAAAGACGGTGGTATACGTGCAGAAAGGAGAAAGCTATGAGAAATTATGAGATAAAGACTGACCTTCACACACATACGCTAGCAAGTACTCATGCATACAGTACATTAGAGGAAAATTGCCGCGGCGCATTTGCAAACGGCCTTGAAGGAATCAATATGAGTGATCATGGTCCATCAATGCCTGATGCACCGTATGAAGGTCATTTTTCTAATATGAGGATTTTGCCAGAGTACATCCATGGTATAAAGGTTTGGAAGGGTGCTGAGGCCAATATTGTAGATTATGAGGGACGTATTGATCTTACTGAGCACACACTCGGACGTCTTGAGTGCATTGTGGCATCATTTCATGAGCAGACTTTTAAGGCAGGAACAGTTGAACAGCACACAAATGCGTATATGCAGGCACTTAAAAATCCTAAGATTCATATTTTAGGTCATAGTGGCACTGCACAATATCCGTATGATCATGATACTGTCATAAAAGAGGCAGCACGTCTTGGAAAGGCAATCGAGTTAAATGAAGCTACCTTTCATGTGCGTCCATCTTCTATTGCAAACTGCCGTAAAATAATTGCAAAGTGCAAAAAGTATGGAGCCTTTATAAGTGTCGATTCAGATGCTCATTTCAATGCGTTTGTTGGAGTGTATGACTGTGCAAGAAAGCTTCTTGATGAATTAGACTTTCCTCAGGAACTGATTATCAATCGTAACGCTGAAACTGTGAGCAAGTGGTTAAAAGAGCTAGCCGCAGCAAGCGAAAATTAATATTAAAGCTCCACATTTGATTGCTGACTTGTGATCGTCGTTGAGCTAGAGCGCATTGCAGATGGAGACTGATCGTAAGTCTGGCGGAAAATTCTGTTAAACTGAGAAAAGCTTTGAAAGCCACATGACTGTGCAATTTCAGAGATAGGGTGGTTGGTTGAGAGCAAAAGATCCCTTGCACGAGTAATGCGTACCTTTTGAATATAGTTTATCAGTGTAAAGCCAGTAACTTTTTTAAACTGGTGAGACAGATAGCAGGAGCTTAAAAAGAATTTGTCAGCCAATGAATCAAGTGACAGTTCTTCTTCATAGTGACTGTGGATATAGTAGGCAATGCTGTATATTTTTTGTGTTGCAGAGTTGCCGGATGACTTGTTTGTGTATAGATTTTTGTCCTGATTTTGCTGAATCGCATACAAAAACTGTATAAACATCGAGTGAATAATAAGCCGCTGTTCTGGGTGCTCCAGATAGTCATGATTTCGCGAAAAAGTATAAATTTCATCAATGATGTCCAGCACCTGTCTTCGTATTTCTTCGGGAAAACGATAGATTGGTGTCTGGGCATTAAAAATAGATAAAAGCGGCAGATAATAATCTGTCATGCCAAAAAGATCTTTCGGATACCAGAAGGAAATGATTAGTCGTTTGCTTGGCGGACCAGCCGGATATTCAGTCCGATGAAGAATAGTCGGCGGCAGCAGCACAATGTCGCCTTCCTCAAGAGAATATGGCACACCTTCAATAAAATGGATGGCATCAGGAGAGAGTGGAATCATGATTTCATGAAAGCGGTGTGAGTGCTGAAATTCCATGTTAATTTGCTTATAGCGCTCTCCATAATCAAAATAATAAAAAAGAGAAACATCACAGTCATTTATAATAATGCTGTAATTGCGTTGATATTTAAGCTGAAGCGAATGATCCATTGAAACCTCCAATAGTATTTATAAAACTGTAACATCAGTATAACGATTTACAGCAAAATATGCAAGAAATATTGAAAAAGAAAACAAATTTTAAATAGATATTTTGTATGCCATTTTGTATACTGAGTACAAGATGTAACAGTTTATGCATAACGTGTAACAGATTACATAGAGTATGTTTGAATATTCAAACAAAAACATAAAAGAAAAGGAGCGGGGACGATGGAGAACGTAACAGCAGCTCAGGTAAAGGATGCCTTAGAGCGTGTGATCGCAAGCTTTCAGACTGTATTGTATGAGGATGATGAGCAGTTTTTAGAGAATATGAAGACAAAGAATCTGGAGGGCGATGATATTCGCAGATACCAGCATTGGGAGTGGACACAGGGTGTTGGTTTATATGGATTCTGGCGTCTTTTTGAAGCGACAAAGAAGCCAGAGTACTTGGACATTTTAAAGCGTTTCTATGAAAAGCAAATGGAGGTTGGTCTTCCTGGAAAGAATATCAATACCGTAACCCCTCTTCTTGCAATGTCTTATTTTGCAGAGTATACGAAAAATGATGAGTATCTGGCAATCTGTGACGAGTGGGCTGAGAGTATTATGCACGATTTTTTGCGCACAGAGGAAGGCGGTCTTCAGCACAAAACCTCTGATACCCTGAATAATGGTGAGCTTTGGGATGATACCTTATTTATGACAGTATTGTTTTTAGCTAATATGGGACGTATTCGCGGCAAGAAGGAATATATTGAAGAAGCGCAGTATCAGTTTATTCTTCATGTAAAGTATCTGACAGACAAAAAGACAGGTATGTGGTTCCACGGCTGGACTTTTGATGGTCATCACAACTTTGCAGAGGCACTGTGGGGAAGAGGAAACTGTTGGATTACAATGGCAATTCCGGAATTTCTTGATATGGTAGAGTGCCCGACAGCAGTTCGCCGCATTTTAGAGGAGTCCGAGCGTGCTCAGGTCAACGCACTGATGCGTTTCCAGGATGAATCTGGTATGTGGCATACTTTAGTAGACGATCCGACCTCTTATGTAGAGGCGAGTGCAACATGCGGTTTTGCATATGGTATCCTGCGTGCAGTTGATCTTGGCATTGTTGATAAGTCATGCGCAAATTCTGCAATGAAGGCGCTTGCACCGATCTTAAAATGTGTCAGTGAAGAAGGCAAGGTAGAGCAGGTTTCCTACGGAACACCGATGGGAAGAGAGAGCAAGGATTTCTATAAGCAGATCCCGCTTATTCCTATGCCGTATGGACAGGCACTGGCAATTTTGTTCTTCATGGAAGCATTGAAGCTTTGCAAATAAAAACAGCTAAAATAGCTGGAGGAGTATAGAAAATGAAGCGTTATATTGATTATCTGATTCGCAGCGAGGAACATCGTGTAGATGAAATGCTGTTTTTGCAGATTAAGGATAAGAACGATTTATGTTATGGACTGATGCGAGGCGATGTGATTGAGGCAAAGCCAACGATCTATATGATGGCAACAGCACTGGCATTATATTTAAACAGCAGAAGCCGCTATTATAAGAGCGAGAAGCTGATGGAAGCGCTGCAGCTGGCGGCAGATGGTGTGGCACGTGTTCAGAGAAAAAGCGGCTATATTGATTATCCGTGCTGTAATTTTTTCTCAGCACCAGATACAAGCTTTTGCTATAAAAGATTAAATGATGGCTATCGCCTGATGAAAAAATATCAGGATGTAGCAGATACAACTATTCTTCAGAAAAAGTATCTTGCTATTATGAGAATGGCAGCAGAGGCTATTCGTGATGGTGGATTCCATACACCGAACCATCGCTGGGGTATTTGTGCCGCACTTATGCAGGCAGCCAAACTGTTTGCTGATGATACTGAGTTTGCAAAGAGCCTTATGGACCGTACTGTTTTATACCTTCAGGAAGGCATTGACGGAAATTCTGAGGGTGAGTATGCAGAGCGTTCCACCGGAAATTATAATGCTGTTGTCAACAATGCAATGATGGCAATGTATCAGTGCTCAAAAGATGTGAAGTATCTGGGATATGTAGAACGCAATTTAAATATGATGATGTACTACATTGAACCAAATGATATGGTCTTTACTCAGAATTCTACACGTCAGGATCAGGGCAAAGAAATTTTTATGGACAAGTATCTGTATCAGTACCTATATTTGCTTGCATACGATGGCACAGATGGTTTTATCAAGCTGACACCAGAGGAGCATGCACGATTTGATGGTGCTGCACATCAGATTATAAAGGGCTGTGCTGAGACTGGACGTCAGGCACCAAATTGTCTTCATCTTTTGATGATTTATGATAAGACACTTGATTATACATTTGAAAATTGTGGTTTCTTAAAGACATACCACAAGCTTTTCAAAGAAGCTGGTGTACTTCGTGTGAAGAAAGAAAATTATTCCTACACTGTTATGAAGAATCGAAGTGCCTTTTTGTATTTTAATGTAAATGGTTTGGAAGCATATTTAAAGATTGGCGAAAGCTACTGTGAGATTCGTAATTTTGTTCCAGATGAGATGGATATACAGGAAGGAAAGACAGTTCTTTCACACACAGCAAGAGGCTGGTATTATCTGCCATGGAAGGAAAAGCAAAATACAAGCGACTGGTGGCAGATGGATCACAAAAAGCGTGATCTTATGATTACAAGTGATCTTCACACTCAGGTAGTCATAACAGAGTGTGAAGATGGTCTTGAAATCAGCGTAGATACAGATGGATTAGAGCGTTTGCCGCTTCGTATGGAGCTTTGTGTGCCGTCACAAACGACCTTAGAGAATGATCATTTCTGCATGGAGACAGTGGCTGGAAAGTCAATGGTTCTGTCAGATGATTATGTAACAATGACAAAGGGACTTACAAGCATCGAATTTGGACCAGGTGCATGCGAGCATCATTTTAAGGGACATTATTCAGGCGAAGAAGTAAATGCTGATGGATATACAATCTACTGCAATACATATACGCCGACAAAGAGAGTTTATACTCTGAAGGTAAAACAATAAATGTAAATACAAATAAAAATACCCGGCTTTTACAGGCCGGGTATCTTTATTTGTAAAAGTATGATATAATACATTACAGTTAATACCCCTGGTAAGGGAAGATCAGTACAATATATATATAGAAGCAATACAATTTTAGAAAGGCAGGATACATATATGAAGTTTTATGCAGGATTAGATGTCGGAGGAACATCAGGAAGAGTAAAGTTTTCGACAGAAGATAAGACTCTGATTGGGGAATATTTAGGTGAGGGCTGTGCATTTAATACAGAAGGATATGAGATTGGAAGAGAGAAGTATCGTAAACTGATGGATGCAGCTCTTTCAAAGTATGAACTAAAAAGTTCTGATTGTCTTGGCATATGCGTTGCGGCAAGCGGTATTGACTCTAAGGAACAGGAAATGCAGATGAGAAGCATCTTTGAGGAGATGGGCTTTGCAAAGGAGCGTATTTTGGCTGTAAATGACTGTGAACTCTTTTTATATTTGTCTAAAGGACCTGTGCTTGTCACGATTTCTGGAACAGGTTCTATTTGTTATGGAAGAAATGAGGCAGGAGAAGTTTTTCGCACCGGCGGATGGAATCATGTATTGAGTGATGAAGGAAGTGCATATGATATAGGTCTTCAGACATTTAAAGCGTATGCAGATTGGCTGGATGGAAGGATCAATTGTCCAATTCTTGCAAAGAAGATTGCAAATGCGACAGGTGTTAAAACATTGGAGCAGGCTGACGTTTATGTAAATGACCATTTGCTTGATAAGAGTCCTGTCGGAGGACTGGCTGTTTTATGTGCACAGGCAGCAGAGGAAGGTGATCTGGCAGCCAAAGCAATTATAAAGGAGTGTGCGGCTAAGATTTTTGCACTTGTATGGGATACATGCTGTAAGATGGAAGGAAAGCCAGATAATCGTATTAAACGTGAGCTTGATGAAGCCTTTTTTGCAAATCAAGAGGCAAAAGCTTTGCAGGCAGATTTATGGCTGTGGGGAAGTGTCAATGTAAAGAATACATTTTTCCGCGAGCAAATTATCAATATGGCTAAAAAGAAGCTTCCGAATGTAACAGTAAAAATTCCAGAGAAAACTGCGCTTGATATTGCACTTGGCGTAGCACAGGAGCACTTTGCATAAAGGAAAAGATCAATGCATAAGCTGATTGAAAATCAAGTGCGGATTTCAGTGCGAAATCTGGTAGAATTTATTCTTAGAAGCGGTGATATTGATAATCGTCATTCCACAAAAGCACAGTATGATGCGATGCAGATAGGAAGTCGTCTGCATCGCAAAATACAAGGTTCGATGCCGGGTACATATAAGGCAGAGGTTTCTCTAAAGCATACAGCGCACTACAGGGACGTTGAGATTTTGCTTGAAGGAAGAGCTGATGGCATTATTACACCAGATGAAAAGTCAGTAAGGGAAGAACAAGCTAATTTACTTTATCAGGCAAAAACAGATGAGAATGTATCAGCAGAGATTTCATTTATCATTGATGAGATTAAAGTCATCAGGCAGGATATGGAAAAGTTAGATAGTGCAGCACAAGTTCATATAGCGCAGGCACTTTGCTATGCCTATATGTATGCAAGAGCACTGAATACAAAAGCAGCAGGTGTTACAGAAGAAAACGAGGAGAAAAAAAGGCTTTGTATTGGCATACAAATCACATATTGCCATCCAGAAACAGAAGAAATCAAGCGTTTCTTAAAAGTATATACTTTTAAAGAAATTAAAGAAGAATTTGATCACTATATAAGTGAATATGGAAAATGGGCGCAGTTTTTGTATGAGCATCGTCTGGAAAGAAATGCTTCTGTACAAAAACTGTCTTTCCCTTATCCATATCGTGCTGGGCAAAAACGTCTTGTTGCGGCAGCATACCGCACGATGATAAATGGAGAGCAGCTTTTTATTCAGGCACCGACAGGGATCGGAAAGACACTTTCAACTGTATTTCCAGCTGTATGGGCAGTTGGAGAGGAGTATGCTGATAAGATTTTTTATCTGACAGCAAAGACGATAACGCGCACAGCGGCAGTATCAGCATTTGATATTTTGCGAGAAAATGGTCTGAAAATGTCATACATTGCTCTGACATCAAAAGAAAAAATCTGTCCGAACACAGTTATGGAGTGTAATCCCGTGCAATGCCCATATGCCAAAGGTCATTTTGATCGTGTAAATGAGGCAGCATTTGATTTGATTCATGATTGTGAGCAGATTACAAGAGAAAAATTAGCTGCCTGCGCAAAGAAATATAAGGTTTGCCCATTTGAGTTATCACTAGATGTCAGCTATTGGGTAGATGCCATAATTTGCGATTATAATTATGTTTTTGATCCTCATGTGCGTCTGCAGCGTTATTTTGCAGACGGTGAGCGAGGCGAGTACATATTTTTAGTAGATGAGGCTCACAATTTGGTGGAGCGTGCAAGAGAGATGTACAGCGCTAAACTTGAAAAAGAGGAATTTCTTGCCGCAAAAAAATATTATGAACCATTTAAGTCAGTCGTAAAACAGATAAATAGCTGCAATCGCAAACTCCTTGAATTAAAAAGAGAGTGTGATGTATGGAAAGTTCTTTCAGAGGGTGAAGGGATAGGCTCATTTGTCATGGCATTAGAGCGGCTATATGAAGCGTTAAACCGATTGAGTGAAACACATCCGGAATGGACAGCTCCAAAAGAGGCAAGTGAGTTTTTCTTTCATGTAAGAGATTTCCTGGAAGTATATGAGCGGCTTGATGAGCATTATGAGGTATATATGGAGCACACATCGCAGGGAACCTTTCAGATAAATCTTCTCTGTGTAAATCCAGCTGAGCGTTTGCAGGAATGCTGCGCACAGGGCATTTCAACTATATTCTTTTCGGCAACACTTTTGCCAATTCGTTATTACAAGGAGCTTCTCGGACAAGGTGAAGAATCAAAGGCAATCTATGCTGCATCTCCATTTGACCCGAAAAATCGTCTCATTGTAACAGCAGCAGATGTATCATCAAAATATACAAGAAGAACAGCATTGGAATATACTCGTATAGGCCAGTATATTAAGGCAATAACAAATAGCAGGCGTGGAAATTATCTTGTCTTTTTTCCATCATACACATTTCGCGATGAAGTTGAAGCTTGTATGGAAAAAGAAGAAAATGTACGCTATATTCGTCAGGAAAGCAGCATGACAGAAGCGCAGAGAGAAGAATTTCTTGATGCATTTAGAGAACAGGACACACCGACTGTCGGTTTTTGCGTTATGGGAGGCATTTTTTCCGAGGGAATTGACTTGCAAAACGAAGCTGTAATTGGTGTTATTATTGTAGGAACGGGATTGCCGCAGACAGGGTCACGTCAGGAAATTCTAAAAAGTCACTATGAAAAAGAAGGAAAAAATGGTTTCCTATTTGCGTATCTTTATCCTGGAATGAATAAAGTATTGCAGGCAGCAGGACGTTTAATACGCACAAGCGAAGATTATGGTGTTATAGCCCTGTTAGATGAGCGTTTTTTGCAGGGATCGTATCGAAGTCAGTTTCCGCCGGATTGGACAGATATGAACATTGTACAACTTTCAAATTGTACAGCGCTGTTAGAACAGTTTTGGGCAGATATTGAGCAATAGTTTTTGTTTTCTGGTAATTGCAGGGTTGCGTTAAGTGGTAATATCCGCTATAATAAAGACGATTTGCAGCAGGGCTAATACTGATGCATAAAGCATAAAATGAAGGCAGATTTAACGGAGAAATAGTAGAAAGGCAGTCAATTAAATTATGGAAAACCAGTTTTATCAGATGTATCTGGATGAGTTGAGTGAAATTCCAGAGTGTACAAATGAGGAGATGGAAGCATTGTTAAATAGTCTTCCAAACGAGGAGGCAGTGAAGCGTCTGACAGAGGGCAGCCTTGCCTATGTCGTGCGTGAGGCAGCGAAGTATGCAGGAAATGATGTTGAAATATCAGATCTTGTTCAGGAAGGAAACATGGCACTTTTGCTTGTATTAAAAAACTATGCGTCGCATCCAGTTGTAGGTGATGATGCAGTTTCCTATTTTAATCAGCTTCGTGAGCGCGCAGTTCATATGGCAATGGAAGCAGTTACAGAAGAGCAAAAACAAAGTGAGCAGACAGCAGAAAAATTAACAGCTTCTGTTAATGTCTTAAATGTAGTCATGACAAAGCTTGCAGAAGAGCTTGGACGTGAGCCTAACCTTTCTGAAATCGCAGCAAAGATGCAGATGAGCGAGGATGAGGTACAGGCTGTTATGAAGGAAGCCATCAATGCTGTTGCTGTTGACAGGAGTGAGGCAGCACAAAAGGAAGATGAAGCACTCGAAAATCAGTAAGTAAGAAAAATATAATGGAAAAGAGGCACTTCTATATGAAACGGGCGATTGAAAAGCGGTTTATTGTTGTACTGATTGTGGCGATGGCAATAAGCAGTATTGTCATAAGTATGTCATATTATCGTCTGGCAAGTCATCGCGTCATGGAAGATATGAAGCCAGTACTGCTTTTGTTAGATGCCACAATTGACTGGGAGAGCAGCGATCTGGAAAAACAGATTGTTGAAATCAGCAGTCAGATGAATAATGATTATAGAATTACAATTATTGATAATGATGGAAGTGTTTTGGCTGATTCTGAAACTGGAAATCCAGAGACGATGGAAAATCACAAAAACAGAAAGGAAGTCAAGGAGGCTTTTCAAAACGGCTTTGGAACAAAGGTGCGCAATTCCAGCACAATCAAAGGAAGTATGATGTATGCGGCATATTGTTCACCAACGCAGCATAAGGTCATTCGTATTTCTATCCATCACGATGTGATTACAGATCTGATGAAAATGATGGTACCGTCTATTGCGATTAGCCTTTTGCTGGCATTATCAGTTGCCGGTGTGCTGACTAATAAATTTGCCGCCTCCGTCACTAAGCCAATTCTTGAAATCTCACACAAGCTTGAGGGTATCTATGATGAGAAAATTGATTTTAATTTTCCTCATTACCAGTATGATGAATTAAATATCATTGCGCGCACAACAACTGACATGTCAAAAAGCGTGCAGGATTACATACGAAAGCTTGAAAAAGAAAAGACGATTCGTCAGGAATTTTTCAGCAATGCCTCTCATGAATTAAAAACACCGCTTACAGCAATACGCGGCTATGCCGAGCTTCTTCAAAGTGGTATGGCATCAGATACACAGATGCAAAAAGAGTTTTTAGGACGCATTCACTCAGAGGTGGAGGAAATGACAAGCCTGATCAATGACATATTGATGATTTCCCGATTAGAAACCAAGGAGTTAATGCCGACTAAGGAAATGCTATGTGTCAAGAGTGTGGCAGAAGAGGTTAAAAAAACACTTAAGCCGTTAGCAGATGAGAATAATGTTTCGCTTGAAATCCATTGCTGTGATGAGTTTGTTTATATGGATCGCAGCCATCTTCAGGGAATATTGTCTAATCTTATGGGAAATGCAGTTAAATATAACAGACCAGGCGGCTTTGTCCAAACCGATATCACAATGGACAGCACAAGTCTTTCAATTCGTGTGGAAGACAGTGGTATAGGCATTGCAAAGGAGGATCAGAAGCGTATCTTTGAGCGTTTTTATCGTGTAGATAAAGGACGCAGCAAGCGAGTTGCCGGTACAGGACTTGGTCTTTCTATTGTAAAACATGTAACAGAATTTTATGGCGGCTGTGTCAGTGTAGAGAGTCAGTCAGGTGTGGGAAGTACATTTCTTGTTCAGCTTCCGGCTGCATCTTTAGTTCAAAAATAAGAACAAGAATGAAAGGTTAATATTGTATGAAAAAAAAGAAAGCGCCTCTTGTACGTCGTATGAAGGAGTTTGTGAAAACAAGCGTTGTATGGGGACCGCTTGATCATAATCTGTTTTTTACGATTATTTTCTTAAATGTATACGGAATTATTATGGTATACAGTGCCAGCTATAACAATTCGATTACAAAGAATTATAGCTATTTTATGAATAATCAGCTTAAAAATGTAATATTTGGATTTGTTATAATGATTGTTGCGTCATATGTTAATTATCACCGTATTGTGCGGCTTGGTTGGGGCTGGTTTTGGCTTTTGGCTGCAGTGGCCATTATTGCGGCACTAAAGACACCACTAGCTCACAGTGAGCTTGGTGCAACAAGATGGATAAAACTTGGTCCTGTAAGCTTTCAGGCAGCGGAGCCAATAAAGGCAGCCATAATTATTTTCTTCGCTTATTATGTGAGTTATTGGGGATTAAACAGGTGGTATAACCAGCTGCTTGCGTGCCTGCTTGCTATTGCGCTTTTGGGCTTTTTATTTTTCTTCTCAAATAATTTAAGCACGGTTATCGTTTTGTTTTGTATTTGTGCCGTTATAATTTTATCAAGTGTAAAAAAGCCGGATCTTTACTGGTATTTCCTGATTGGTCTTGCATTAATTATTATAGCAGCAATTGGTGTTACTATTTATCTTTTGATGCATCAGGGCGCAGAAAACTTTAGATTTGTGCGTATACGTGCATGGCTTCATCCAGAGGAGTATGCAGCAGATGAAGGTCTTCAGGCGATGCAGGCGCGCTATGCAATTGGCGCAGGCGGTTTCTGGGGCAAGGGTCTTGGACAGAGCCTTATTAAATTCAAGCTGTCGTATTCTTACAATGACTTTATTCTGGCAATTATCTGCGAAGAGCTTGGCGTGTTTGGCGTTATCGTGATGATGACATTATTTGGCTATTTGCTGTATCGTATTTACAAGATTGCGCAGAATGCATGGGATATTGAAGGAAAAGTATTGGCAATAGGTGTGTTTACGCAGATCGCACTCCAGCTATTGATAAATGTGATGGTTGTTACGAGCGTAATTCCGACAACAGGTGTTACACTTCCATTTTTCAGTGCGGGTGGTACATCTGTTGTTTTCCTGCTTGCGGAGCTTGGAATGGTATTAAATGTGGACAAGTATGCAAAGGAACGCAGATTCTTTGAGGAAGCAGAACGCCATGTTGCTCAGATGGAACAGCGAGGCGGTATCGGAGCAGCAGGATGGAGACGTCGTCTTGATTCGGCAAGAACGCGCAGATAAAAATTTATTTCCAATAAAAAAAGTGCCGGGCGGTCAAACGCTGGCACTTTTTTGTATGTATTATACGCGCTCTGCAATAGTGTAGATCAGCTGCTCGGAGCTGTCCCAATCAAGACATGGATCAGTGATTGATTTGCCATAAATATGCTCACCAATCTTTTGGCTGCCGGCTTCGATGTAGCTTTCAATCATTACGCCCTTTACAAGATTTTCAATTTCCTTAGAGTGAGTACGGCTGTGCATAACTTCTTTTACGATACGGATCTGCTCCATATGTCTTTTTCCAGAGTTGGAGTGATTAGCATCAACAACACATGCCGGATTAAGCAGATTTCTTTCCTGATACATTTCGTACAGACGATAAAGATCTTCATAGTGATAGTTCGGGATTGTTTTTCCATATTTATCAACAGCACCGCGCAAAATAGTATGAGTTAATGGATTTCCATCTGTCTGAACTTCCCAGCCGCGGAAGATAAAGTCATGTCCATGCTGTGCAGCAACAACGGAGTTTAACATAACAGATAAATCACCGCTTGTCGGGTTCTTCATACCGGCAGGAATGTCAATTCCGCTTACTGTAAGACGATGTTGCTGATTTTCAACAGAACGGGCACCGACAGCAACATATGAAAGAATATCTGACAGGTAACGCCAGTTTTCTGGATACAGCATCTCATCGGCAGCAGTCAGACCAGTCTCAGCAACAGCACGCATGTGCATATGACGTATTGCAAGTATTCCGGCTAACATATCCGGTTTTTTCTCAGGGTCTGGCTGGTGAACCATGCCCTTATAGCCTTCACCAGTAGTACGCGGCTTGTTTGTGTAGATACGCGGAATCAGAATCAGCTTGTCAGAAACCTTCTCCTGAACGCGTGCCAGTCGGTGAACATAATCTAAAACTGCATCTTCGTTATCAGCAGAGCAAGGACCGATAATGACAAGAAATTTGTCACTCTCGCCGGTAAATACCTTGCGGATCATCTCATCACGTTCCTTTTTTACCTGTATAATCACGTCAGATACCGGGTACTGTTCACGAATTTCGGCAGGTGTAGGAAGCTTTTTCACAAAATTAAAACTCATAGTAATTCCTCTTTTCTCATCTAGTAAAGACACTCACAATTATAAATAGGAAGATTTGGAATGTCAAGTGTAAAGATTATCGTTTCAGGTATACTATAAGAGTGTAAATGTTTGAAAGGAGATCTTCTATGTGGCTGATTGTTTTTATGATAATTATCATTGCGGCTGTGATTGTCTGTTTTTCACTTGCAGCAGCGGCAAAAAACGCAGAAATGATTTCGCAGCTGTGGCTTGAAAAGCAGCGCATAAAACAGGAAATTTTATGCACGAACAAAACAAAAGAAGAATAGAAAATGTAAAAATCAAGGTATACTTTTGACTCAATTTGAATTAAAATGATAGTGAACATCCTGTGGGAGCAAACAGTGAAAAAACGAATTTGGATCGCTTTTTTATGCCTTATTATTTTTGTTACTACATTTGGCTTACCGCAGCCTTCCTGTGCAGAAGAGACGACAGGTGGGATTTTGCTCACCTGTCCATCTGCAATTTTGATGGAAGCCTCTACAAAAAGCGTTATATACGAGAAAGCACCTGATGAAAGAAGAAGTCCTGCGAGCATAACAAAGATCATGACAGCAATTTTGATTTTTGATGCTATTGAAGCGGGAAAGATTTCCATTGAGGATGAGGTTGTGACGAGTGCCTACGCAAAATCAATGGGCGGGTCTCAAGTCTATCTGGAAGAAGGAGAAAAGCAGACCGTTGACACATTGATCAAATGCATTATGGTTTCTAGTGGAAATGATGCAAGTGTTGCAATGGCAGAGTACATAGCGGGAAGCGAGTCAGGCTTTGTTCAGATGATGAATGAGCGAGCTGCCTCTCTTGGAATGGAAAATACGCATTTCGAGGACTGCTGTGGGTTAACTGATTCAGACAATCATTATACAACAGCACGTGATATCGCACTTATGGCGCAGGAGCTGATAACACATTATCCGCAGATAAAATCATATACGACGATCTGGATGGAAAATATTACCCATGTAACAATGCAGGGAAGCAAGGAATTTGGACTTGCCAATACCAATAAGCTTTTAAAGCAGTACCCATATACGACAGGTTTAAAAACAGGTTCAACAAATAAAGCAAAGTATTGTGTATGTGCGACAGCAAATAAGGATGGTGTGGAGTTAATTGCTGTTATCATGGGCTGTCCAAACTATAAAGATCGCTTCACTGAGGCACAGTCACTGCTCCAATTTGGCTATACAACATGTAAGCTGTATCAGGATGAAAATCCTCCCGAACTTATGCCTATACTAGTAAAGGGAGGAATAGATAAGCAGGTTCCGGCTGTATATAAGGAAAAATTTTCATGGCTGTTTGTGTCAGGTGAAGATTTTTCAAATATGGAAAAGATGCTCACAACAAATGAACTTACAGCACCAATTGAAAAGGGAGAGCAGATCGGTACGGTAACGTACCGGCTGAATGGAAAAGAGCTTGGCAGCATTGGCATTTACGCAGGAGAGTCTGTCCGTGAGGCAAAATTTTTCGATTATCTGCTTAATATTGTGCTGCAGTGGATGGCAGTTATTTAAATAAATCCGCCGCAATTTGATTAAAAGAACGAAAGGAAATATAAATGAACAAATGGATTATGGCAGGCACAGCAGCTGCATTTACGGGTGCAGCTGCGTTTGCCCGCTCAGAATATGAACGAACTCATCTCGACATTGTGCACTATGACATTAAAACAGATAAGCTTGGTTTGGAATGGAATGGCTTTAAGGCTGTTTTTCTTTCTGATCTGCATGATAATAGCTTTGGTATGGAGAATGAAGAGCTGCTTGCGGCAATTGAAAAAGAACAGCCTGATATTGTTGTAATTGGCGGTGATATGCTTGTAGTAAAGGAGTGGGCTGCACCTCATTTTGATATGCTTGCAAATTTGTATAGAAAACTTGTTAAGCGATATCCTGTGTATTACGCATTTGGCAATCATGAGCAGCGCATGAAAGAAGAACCGCTTACGTATCCTGGATGGTGGCAGAGCTACTGGAAAGTGCTTAAAGATAGTGGTATGCATGTTCTTGTTAATAAAAGTGAAGAGATCATAAAAAATGGTACCGCGATGCGTATAAGCGGCATCACGCTGCCGCGGGAGTGTTATCGAAAAGGGCGTATTCCGTCATTATCAGCCGGGTATATAGATAAGAAAATTGGAAAAGCTTCAGACAAAAACTTTGAACTGCTGCTTGCTCACACACCAACCTTTGCAAAGACATATGCCGATTGGGGTGCCGATTTGGTACTTAGTGGCCATTTTCATGGAGGTACCATTAGAATACCTGGTCTTGGCGGAGTGATGACACCGCAGTTGCAGTTTTTCTCACCTCTTGCAAGAGGAAATGTGACACAGAAAAATACAAATATCATAGTCAGCGGAGGTTTAGGCACGCACAGTATCAATGTGCGCCTTAACAATTTGCCGCAGCTCGTTGTTTTGACATGGAAAACTCATTGAATTTCATTGTATAGTATGCTATACTGATGTCGTCTAACTATAGAAAAGGAGTGTCGGATGTTATCATACAAACTGGAAAAATTTGAGGGGCCGCTTGATCTGCTCCTTCATTTGATTGAAAAAAATAAAGTCAGCATATACGATATTCCGATTTTTGAAATTACAAATCAGTATATGGAGTATGTCAATGCCATGGAGGAAGAGGATCTTGATATTGTCAGCGAGTTTCTTGTCATGACAGCGACGCTTCTGGATATCAAGTCCAGACTTCTGCTTCCTGCTGAGAAGGATGAAAATGGCGACGAGATTGACCCAAGAGAAGAATTAGTGACTCGTCTTGTTGAATATAAAACATACAAAAGTTTAGGTGAGCAGTTAAAAAGCAGACAGCTTTTGGCGTCACGCCTGCTTTACAAGGATCCCACAATCCCAGATGAAGTGTCAAAATATGAGCCTCCTGTTAATGTGCATGATATGTTAAGCAAAGTTACATTAGAGCGTCTTCAGGAAATTTATCGTATGGTGACGCGCCGTCAGGTGGACAAGATTGATCCTGTGAGAAGCAAATTTGGCAATATTGAAAAGGATCCGGTGCGCTTGTCGCAAAAGTTGGCACTTGTTTATGAATATGCTCAGCAAAAGAAGCATTTTTCATTTCGAGGGTTGCTTCAAAAGCAGTATACAAAGGCAGATGTGGTTGTTACGTTTCTCGCTTGTCTTGAGTTAATCAAGATTGGACGCCTTACTGTTAAGCAGGAGGGAACATTTAGGGATATTCATCTTGACTGGAATGAGGAATGTACCACGACGATCACAAGAGAAGATATGGAGCAGTATGATTAACTGCTTATACAAATGAATAAAGATGGCAGCTGACAGGCATGTGCCAGATAGAAACAGGAGTAACAGCATTATGGAAAAACGCGACTATTATCCCATTTTGGAAAGTATTTTATTCACAATGGGAAAAAGCGTAGAAATCAAAACGTTAGCAGAGGCACTTAAGCTTACACAAGAAGAAATAAAACAGATATTACAGGATATGGCAAAGGAATACAGTGAAAAGCAAAGAGGCATTCAGCTTGTCTTTTTGGAAGATAGTGTTCAGCTTTGCACAAAGCCGCAGTATTATGAGTATTTGATACGCATTGCTTCAAGACCGCAAAAGCAGGTTTTAAGTGATTCAGTGCTTGAAACGCTCTCTATTGTGGCGTACAAGCAGCCTGTCACAAGAGGTGAAATTGAGCGTATCCGAGGTGTGAAGTCAGACCATGCAATCGCAAAGCTTATGGATTATGATCTGATTGAAGAAATTGGAAGACTTGATGCGCCAGGACGTCCTGTATTATTTGCTACGACAGAAGAGTTCTTACGCTGCTTTGGTGTGTCATCTGTAGCAGAACTGCCTCAGGCAGCACCGGAGCAGATCATGGAATTTAAAGAAGAGGCTGAAAGTGAGATTCCGGTAACTGTATAAGCAAGGTAAAAAAGCACGAAATAATGAGTCACTGCATATGATATAGAAAGGTGCATAGCGGGGGATTTTGCTTGGAGACGTTCAAGAAACCTCTTACGGCGGCACAGGAAAAGGAGTATCTTAGGCAGATGAATCAGGGATCATCTGAGGCGAGGACTCTTTTGATTGAGCATAATATGCGTCTAGTGGCTCATATTATCAAAAAATATGCATTTACAGATAAGGAGACGGATGATCTGTTGTCAATCGGAACGATTGGTCTTATAAAGGCGGTCAACACTTTTGATGTTTCAAGGGGAAATCGATTGTCGAGCTATGCGGCAAAATGTATTGACAATGAGATACTGATGCTGCTGCGTGCAGAAAAAAAGATGAGCCGTGAAGTCAGCTTATATGAACCAATAGGAACGGATAAGGAAGGAAATGAGATTCATCTTTTTGATGTGATTGAATCTGGTGAATGTGATGCCTCGGAGCATTACTGCAAAAAGGAGGATATATGTCGTCTGCACAGGGGAATCCAGACGGTGCTTCTTCCTAAAGAAAAGCGAGTAGTGGTTCTTCGCTATGGACTTTTCGGACATCTCGTTCACACACAAAAAGAGGTGGGAAGTGTGCTTGGTATTTCAAGATCGTATGTCAGCCGTATTGAAAAGAGTGCACTTGAGAAGTTAAGAAGCTTTTTGATGATGTAAAACACAGAAAGGCACGGAAAATGAAAGAAAAGTATATTGATTCAAGCAGCAGAAGAGATCGTCTGCATTTGTATATCTGGATGCCAAAAGACCAACCAAAGCCAGGTCTTATCGTTCAGATGACACATGGTATGGTGGAACATATGGGGCGTTATGAGGAGCTGGCACAATACTTGAATGCGCACGGTATCGGCGCAATTGGCCATGATACGCTTGGTCATGGAAAAAGTGCGCCGACTAGCTCACAGTTTGGCTTTTTTGCCAAGAAAAATGGAGATCGCTGTCTTGTTACAGATGTTGCACGTGTGACAGCTTACATTAGAAAGCAGTATCCAGATAGTCATATTGTATTGCTTGGCCACAGCATGGGATCATTTGTATCCAGACAGTATATTATACAGTATGGCTCTAAGATTGATGGTGCAATTTTAATGGGAACAGGAGATCCAGGAAAGCTAAAGGTAGCGTTTGGTCTTGCAGTGGCGGGCTTTACACGTGTGCTTCGCGGTGATTTTTACAGGAGTGATCTTATTAATTATCTGATGTTAGACAGTAACGATCACTATTTTTTTGAAAAGGAATGCACAAGCTGGTTAAGCAGCAATCAAGATGAGGTGGATCGTTATCACGGTGATGAATATTGCGGCTTTCAGTTTACTGTAAGTGCATATCTTGATTTCTTCCGAATTTTGATGAAACTTGCTCAAAATAAAGGAACAGCAAAAATTCCAAAGAGACTGCCAATTCTTCTTTTGTCAGGCAGGGATGATGCAATAGGCGAATTTGGAAAGGGCGTGACGCGCGTGTATGACCGTTATAAAAAGGCGGGGATACATGATGTTTCAATGAAGCTCTATCCGGGAATGCGTCATGAGCTTCTTCATGAGACAGAAAGAAAACAGGTTCAGGAGGATATTCTTTCTTGGATCGAAGAACACTTCGAACAGGAGTGATTATACACAAAAGAAAAATATAGTTTTGCGCATTTACATAAAATGACAAACTGTAGCATAAGGTACCTTAAGAGAAGACAATCTGTCAAAATATGGCAGGTTGTCTTTGTGCGTTCAAAAACAAAAAATTATTTAAAATGAACAGGAAAGGGTAAAGCAATGGTTGCAAAAGTGTATACGGGAACAACAAATGGAATCGAGGGTATTCTTGTGTGTGTGGAGGCAGATATCAGCGATGGACTTCCAATGTTTGATATGGTAGGCTATCTTGGGGCAGAGGTGAAGGAGGCAAGAGAGCGGGTGCGAACAGCACTTAAAAATTCAGGCTTTCGACTGCCACCAAGCCATATCACGGTCAATCTTTCACCTGCTGATTTAAGAAAGCAGGGCAACTATTTTGATCTGCCTATTGCGCTTTCAGTGCTTGCTGCTGCAGGCTTTGTGCGCATGGATGAATTGGAAAATAAAATATTTATTGGAGAGCTGGGGCTTGACGGAAAAATACGTCCTGTAAACGGCACGCTTGTACTGGCAGAATGCGGACAGAAGGCAGGGATAAAAAAGGCAGTTGTGCCGAAGGAAAATGCGAAGGAAGCTGCCTGTCTGCAGGAGACAGTTGTTTACGGGACGAAAACGTTAAAGGAAATTGTGGAACTGTTAAATAATCCAGATCGGCTTGAAGAAAACAGACAGGCAGTTCTTTATGAGACTTCTGACAAAGAAGACGATTCGCTTGACTATGATGAGCTTTATGGACAAGAACGCATGAAGCGTGCAGCGATGGTGGCATCAGCAGGTTTTCATAACCTTTTATATATTGGACAACCAGGTTCTGGTAAGAGCATGAGTGCAAAAAGAATACCTACAATTATGCCCGAAATGACATATAAAGAGCAACTTGATGTGACAAAAATTTATAGTGTGGCTGGGCTTCTGGATTATAAGGAGGGGCTTATAAAAAAGCGTCCGTTTCGAAGTCCGCATCACACAATTTCGGCGACTGCACTTGCTGGAGGAGGGCGATTTCCAAGGCCAGGAGAGATCAGCCTGGCACACCATGGAGTATTGTTTTTAGACGAGCTGGCGGAGTTTAAGCGTGATACACTAGAAATTATGAGGCAGCCGCTAGAAGATGGAAAGGTCACAATAAGCCGTGTCAATGGAAGCTGCAGTTATCCGGCAGAATTTATGCTTGTTGCAGCGATGAATCCGTGTCCGTGCGGCTATTTTCCAGACAGAAGCCGTTGCCGATGCAGTGTGGGTGAGATCAGACGTTATAGAGACCGTATTTCACGACCGATGCTTGATCGTATTGACATTTGCACGGAGGCCTTTGCAGTAAAATTTGATGATTTGTCAAAGGCAAAAAAGGGAGCAGATTCGTCGTCTATGCGTGCACGTGTCACAGAGGCAATTAATCGTCAGCGCATGCGCTATAAGGATGAGGGAATATTATTTAATTCGCAGCTTAAGGGATCAAGACTTTCAAAATATTGTAATCTTGACCAGCAAAAAGAAGAACTTCTTCGTCAGGCATTTGAGTCAATGGGTCTTAGTGTTCGTGCAAGAGATCGGATTTTGCGCGTCTCAAGAACAATTGCCGATCTTGAGGGAAGTGAGCAGATTAAAGAAGCACATTTGGCAGAGGCGATAAGCTATCGGAGTATTGATCGAAAATATTGGGGGGATATGTAAAATGGAGCGAAAAAAAGCATATTACTGGTGTACATGCCTTCAGATGATTACACCTATTAAGGTGCGCCGTTTAATTGAGGAGGCTGGCGGTCCGAGTGAGGTTTTTGGACAAAGCGATGAGAAGCTTGTTCAAATGGGATTTACTGCAAGGGAGCAAAGAATTTATCATGAAGCCTGCGCAATGGAAAAAACAATAGAGGAGGAATACGAAAAGCTTTCACAGTCAGGAATTCGTTTTGTTACAATAGAGGATGAAGAGTATCCGGTGCTTTTAAAGGAAGTGGCAGACCGTCCGATTGGGCTTTTTGTGAAGGGGAATCTTCCAAAGTCTGATTTTCCTAAAATTGCAATTGTAGGAGCGCGTGCGTGCAGCAGCTATGGGAAGGAGTGTGCAGAGGAAATCGCAAGAGAGCTGTCAGCGGCAGGTGCACAGATCGTAAGCGGGATGGCATATGGCATTGACTGCTGCAGCCAAAAGGCAGCGCTTGAGGCAGGCAGTTCATATGCAGTGCTAGGCGGTGGCGTTGATATATGTTATCCACGGGAAAATATTGGATTGTATGAAAAGCTAATACGTCAAGGCGGCGTGATTTCTGAGATGCGTCCGAAAACACGCAGTATTCCCGTTCTTTTTCCGCGCAGAAACAGGATTATAAGCGGCATTTGTGATGCTGTCATAATTATCGAGGCAAGAAAAAAGAGCGGTTCTTTGATTACGGCAGAATTTGCGGGTGAGCAGGGCAGAAGTGTCTATGCCGTGCCAGGTTCAATATTTTCAGATCTTAGTGAAGGCTGTCATGAGCTGATTAGAAATGGTGCTGTACTGTTGTCATCACCACAGGAGGTACTTGCAGATTTTAAGTTAGAAGCTGCAGCAAGAAAAATGCATAGACAAAAGATGCCTTTGACAGAAATTGAACAGGATGTGTATCGCTTTATCGAAAGAGAACCTGTTCATATGGAAATTCTTTTGCAAAAAACAGGATATCCGGCTGGAACTTTATGCAGTGCATTATTTCAGATGGAGCTAAAAGGTTACATCAGCGAAGAAGAAGGAGGCTGCTATAAAAGAACATTTAATGTGTCAGATTCGTAAAATTTATATGAAATAAAATAAAAAGGGCTAAAAAGGGCTTGCAATCCGTAAAATAAGAGTGTATAGTGATTTCCGATTGAAAAAATGTACGCATGGTACATTGCTGGAGGAAAGCATGGCGAAGTATCTTGTTATCGTAGAGTCACCTGCGAAGGTTAACACTATAAAAAAATTCTTAGGAGCTAACTATCAGGTTATGGCTTCTAATGGGCATGTAAGGGATCTGCCCAAGAGTCAGTTAGGGTTCGATGTTGAAAATGATTACGAACCAAAGTATATTACAATCCGCGGAAAAGGGGATATTTTGGCGAAGCTTCGTAAGGAAGCAAAAAAGGCTGAAAAGATTTATCTGGCAACGGACCCTGACCGCGAGGGAGAGGCAATCTCATGGCATCTGTCGAAGGCACTGAAGCTGGAAGATGACCAGATTAAAAGAATCACTTTTAATGAGATTACAAAAAATGCAGTAAAGGCATCTTTGAAGGAGCCGCGCGCAATTAATATGAATCTGGTTGATGCACAGCAGACAAGACGTATCTTAGACCGTATGGTTGGATATGAGATTAGTCCGGTACTTTGGGCAAAGGTAAAAAGAGGTCTTAGTGCAGGAAGAGTCCAGTCTGTTGCACTTAGACTTATCTGTGACAGAGAGGCAGCAATCGAGGCATTTATTCCAAAGGAATATTGGAGTTTAGATGTTTTGCTTGACGTGCCAGGTTCTAAAAAGCCATTAAAGGCACAATTTTACGGAAAAGACTCTAAAAAGCTTACGATTGAAAATGAAACTCAGCTAAATGAAATTGTAAAGGCAGTGGAGAGCGACAAATTTGTTGTAAAGGAATTGGCGCATAAAGAAAGAAAAAAGAAGGCACCAATGCCATTTACTACAAGTACGCTGCAGCAAGAAGCTGCAAATCAGCTGAATTTTTCAACACAAAAAACGATGCGTATCGCACAGCAGCTGTACGAGGGTGTTTCAATTGAGGGTGAAGGTACGATAGGTTTGATTACGTATCTGAGAACTGATTCCACACGTATCGCAGCGGAGGCTGATACAGCAGCAAGAGCATATATTGAAAAAACGTATGGCGAAAAATATCTGACACAGGCAAAAAAAGAAGAGGCTGCCAAAGGCCATATTCAGGATGCGCATGAAGGTATTCGTCCTACAGATATCACAAGGGAGCCAGTCCGCGTAAAGGAATCTCTTTCACGCGATCAGTTCCGTTTGTACCAGCTGATTTGGAGACGCTTTACTGCAAGCCGCATGGCAGATGCCGTTTATATGATGAATCATGTACAGCTTGAATCAGGCGGATATGAGTTTTCAGCAGTTAGCTCAAAGCTTTCATTTGACGGCTTTATGAGTATTTATAATGACGGTGAAGAAAAAGCGGCAAGCGCACCTGCTGTTGATCATCTTAGTGAGGGCATGGAGCTTTCCGTGAGTGAAAAAGAGACGCAGCAGCATTTTACACAGCCTCCGGCTCACTTTACAGAGGCAACACTTGTTCGTATGCTTGAGGAAAAGGGAATAGGACGTCCTTCTACTTATGCACCGACAATTACTACTATTCTTGCACGTCACTACATCACAAAGGAAAAGAAAAATCTGTATGTGACGGAGCTTGGTCAGGTCGTAAACAACATTATGATGAAATCCTTCCCAATCATTGTAGATGCTGAGTTTACAGCCAATATGGAGTCTTTGCTTGATATGGTTGGCGAGGGCATGGTTGAGTGGAAGAGCATTGTTAGAAACTTCTATCCAGATCTTCATGAGGCAGTAGAGGCAGCAAACAGAGAGCTTGAGAGCGTCAAGATCGAGGATCAGCTGTCAGATGAATTTTGTGAGCTGTGTGGAAGGCAGATGGTTATTAAGTATGGTCCTCATGGAAAGTTTTTGGCGTGTCCGGGATTTCCTGACTGTCGAAATACAAAGCCATATCTTGAAAAGATTGGCGTAGCCTGCCCGAAATGCGGCAAAGATCTTGTCATCCGAAAGACGAAAAAGGGTCGTGTGTACTATGGCTGTGAGGGTGCACCAGATTGCGATTTTATGTCATGGAATCGTCCGACTGGACATAACTGCCCGAAATGTGGCTCTTATATGATCAAAAAGGGAAACAGAGAGTGCTGTTCTGACGCTGCGTGCGGCTATATTGCAAAGTCGGAGGAATAAATCTGACAAAACTGCGAAATATTCTTGTAAAATTATTCATTTTGTGATATGATACTGTACAAAGAATAAATTGCATTGGAGGAACCCAATATGAGCGTGCAGTTGCTGGATAAAACAAGAAAAATCAACAAACTTTTGCATAACAACAATACCAGCAAAGTTGTCTTTAATGATATCTGTGAGGTATTAAGTGAGATTCTGGAATCCAATATTCTTGTACTCAGCAAGAAGGGTAAGGTTTTAGGTTTCAGTGTCTGGAAGGATGTGGATGTAATTAATGAGCTGATGGAAAACAACATCGGATCATTTGCGGATCATATGCTCAACGAGCGTCTGTTAAGCGTACTTTCCACAAAAGAGAATGTCAATTTGGCTACACTTGGATTCTCTCAGGAAAACGGTGAGAAATACCAGGCAATTGTAACACCAATAGAAATTGCAGGTGAGAGACTTGGTACACTGTTTATCTACAGAGAGCACACAGGATACGGCATTGATGATATCATCTTAAGTGAGTATGGCACCACTGTAGTAGGACTGGAGATGCTTCGTTCTGTAAACGAAGAGAGCGCAGAAGAAAATAGAAAGAAGCAGATCGTAAAATCTGCTATCAGTACACTTAGCTACTCTGAGTTAGAGGCAATTGTTCACATTTTCCGTGAACTCGACGGAAACGAAGGTGTGCTTGTTGCAAGCAAGATTGCAGACCGCATCGGAATTACACGTTCTGTAATTGTAAATGCACTGCGTAAGTTTGAGAGTGCCGGTGTTATCGAGTCCAGATCATCCGGTATGAAGGGAACTTACATCAAGGTTCTTAATGATGTTGTATTTGATGAGTTGGCTAAGGTTAAGGTTAGCGCAGAGAATACATCAGGTGCGAATGCATAAAAACGAAAAAAAATAGAAGAAAAAACAAAAAAAGCCTTGCAATTGTATTTTTTCCATGATATGATTGTAGGGCTTAAAAATTTAAAAAACACGTATGCGGTTGGCAGGTTTGGTGCTGCGCAAGCAGTTGCCTGTACGTATGGCATACGGAAGACAAACCAAAGGAGAGTAAAAACATGAGCGTTATTTCTATGAAGCAGCTGCTTGAAGCTGGTGTTCATTTTGGACATCAGACCAGAAGATGGAACCCTAAGATGGCTCCATACATCTATACCGAGAGAAACGGTATCTACATCATCGACCTGCAGAAGTCTGTAGGCAAGGTTGACGAAGCTTACAAGGCTATCTTCGACATTGCTGCAGAGGGCGGAAATATCCTTTTCGTAGGAACCAAGAAGCAGGCACAGGATGCAGTAGCAACTGAGGCACAGAGATGTGGTATGTATTATGTAAACCAGAGATGGCTTGGTGGTATGCTTACCAACTTCAAGACCATCCAGAGCAGAATCGCTCGTCTTCGTCAGATCGAGACCATGTCTGAGGACGGTACTTTTGATGTACTGCCAAAGAAGGAAGTTATCGAGCTGAAGAAGGAGTGGGAGAAGCTTGAGAAGAACCTTGGCGGTATCAAGGATATGCCAGGTATCCCGGATGCAATCTTCGTAGTTGATCCTAAGAAGGAAAAGATCTGTGTTCAGGAAGCTCACACTCTGGGTATTCCGCTGATCGGTATCGCTGATACCAACTGTGATCCGGAAGAGCTGGATTATGTAATTCCGGGTAACGATGATGCTATCAGAGCTGTAAAGCTGATCGCTTCTAAGATGGCAGATGCTGTTATCGAGGCTAAGCAGGGCGAGGCTGAGGAAGTTGATGAGGTTGCAGAGGCTGGCGAGGAGATGCTGGCAGCTGACACTACTGATGCAGCAGCTGATATCGAGACCGTAGTAGCTGACGCTGAGTAATCAAGTCGGAAATAGCGATTCAGGGGCGGCGGACTGCGGCTTCTGAATCGTTATTGTTTTTATTAACTAAGTTAAGTATCAATACTGTACACAACTATTTGGAGGAAGATTAAGATGGCTATTACAGCAAGTATGGTAAAAGAGCTGCGTGAGATGACCGGCGCAGGAATGATGGATTGCAAGAAGGCACTGACTGCAACAGAAGGTGATATGGACAAGGCTGTAGATTTCCTGCGTGAGAAGGGATTAGCTGGTGCTCAGAAGAAGGCTGGACGTATTGCAGCTGAGGGTATTGTTGCTACTTGCATCTCTGAGGATGAGAAGCATGCAGTTGTAGTTGAGGTTAACGCTGAGACTGACTTCGTTGCAAAGAATGAGAAGTTCCAGACCTACGTTGCAGAGGTTGCTGCTCAGGCAGTTAATACTCAGGCAGAGGATATCGAAGGATTCATGGCTGAGAAGTGGGCATTAGATCCATCTATGACCGTTAAGGAGAAGCTGTCTTCCATGATTTCTATCATCGGTGAGAACATGAACATCCGTCGTTTTGCAAAGGTTAGCGAGGAGAACGGTATCGTTGTTTCCTATATCCATGCAGGCGGAAAGATCGGCGTTTTAGTAGACGTTGAGACTGACGTTGTTAACGATGCAATTAAGGAAATGGCAAAGAACGTTGCTATGCAGGCAGCAGCATTAAAGCCACAGTACACCACCAGAGCAGAGGTTGACGCTGATTACATCTCCAGAGAGAAGGAGATCCTGTTAGCTCAGATCATGAACGATCCGAAGGAGTCCCAGAAGCCACAGAAGGTTATCGATGGCATGATCAACGGACGTATCAACAAGGAGCTTAAGGAGATCTGTCTGATGGATCAGACATACGTAAAGGCTGAGGATGGAAAGCAGACCGTAAGCGCATACGTAGCTCAGGTAGCTAAGGAGAACAACGCAAAGGTTGCTGTTAAGAATTTCGTTCGTTTCGAGACCGGTGAAGGTATGGAGAAGAAGGAAGAGGATTTCGCAGCAGAAGTTGCTAAGCAGATGGGAAACTAATCTGATTTTTAAAGATACAAAATAAGAATATCAACCCCCTTGAGAATGTGATATTTTCAAGGGGCGTTTTATTTTGGGAGACTTTTAGTAAATGTCAGAATTTTCTTGCTCTTTTTTGTCGGAATCAGTATAATACTAATCAGTAGGTAAGAAAAATAGAGAATAAGGAGGACTTTTTATGACAGTACATGATACAGTACATGGATTTATCGTAGAAAGAGAAGTACCGCTTCCTGAGCTGGATGCAGTAATGTACCAGATGAAGCACGAAAAGACAGGCTTAGAGCTGGTATGGATAAGCAGAGAGGAAGAAAATAAGGTATTTGGCATTGGCTTTGAGACATTGCCTTGGAATGATACAGGTGTATTTCATATTTTAGAGCATTCCGTTTTATGCGGTTCAAAAAATTATCCAGTTAAGGAGCCGTTTGTGGAGCTTTTAAAAAATTCCATGAACACATTTTTGAATGCAATGACATTCCCGGATAAGACCTTTTATCCGGTGGCAAGCCGCAATGATAAGGATTTTGTTAATTTGATGCGTGTTTATCTTGATGCTGTATTTTATCCAGCTGTATATACAAAACCAGAAATTTTTTATCAGGAAGGATGGCACTATGAATTTGATAGCGAGGGAAAGCCAGGCTACAAAGGTGTTGTTTTTAATGAGATGAAGGGAGCGTTTGCAGATGCGGATGAACTGATGGATATGACAATCAATAGAGCGCTCTTTCCTGATACACCGTATCGTTATGTATCTGGAGGTGATCCGACAAAAATTCCGGATTTGACATATGAAGAATTTATTGAAAGCCATAAACAGTTTTATTCTCCGTCGAATGCCTATGTGTATCTTGATGGCGCAATGGATATAGATGCTATTCTTGGTATTATCAATGATGAATATCTGTCCTCATTTGAACAGACAAAGCGCATGGATCCGCCAACGCTTCAGTCAGCAGTGGATGCAGGTGAGCAGCAAATTGAATATGAGATTGGTGCCGATGAGAATGAAGATGGAAAAATTCGTCTGTCCTGGGGGCGTGTGATCGGAACCTATGCAGAGCGCGAAAAGCTTACAGCAATGCAGATTTTGTCTGATGTGCTTACTGGAAATAATCAGGCACCGCTTACGAAGGCAGTGTTAGAAGACGGACTTGCAGAAACAATGCGTCTTTATACAATAGATGGTGTCGCAAATCCGTGGGTAAAAATTGAGGCTCGCAATGTGAAAAAAGAGAATTGCAAACAAGTAGAAAAGCGAATTTTCGGCACACTGAATGCATTAGCAAATGGTGGTCTTGATCATGAGAAGTTAGAAGCTTCTATGGCAAATCTTGAGTTCCAGATGAGAGAACGCGATTATGGAAGCTATCCGCAGGGACTGATTCTTGGAATGCAGGTGTTTGACAGCTGGCTGTATGGAGGCGCACCAGAGGCTAATCTGCAGATTGGTGACTTATTTGTACATCTTCGTGAAAAGATGAAACAGGGATATTTTGAACATTTAATTCGTGAAGAGCTGCTTGAAAATCCGCATCGCTGTAAGGTTGCATTGATTCCGTCTAAAACAGCAGGAGAAGCGCGCCGAGCAAAGGAAGCAAAGAGAATTGAAGATGAGTCTGCAATGTGGAGTGATAAGGTAAGAGAAGAGATTATTGCAAAACAGGAAAGACTAGAGACATGGCAAAATAGTGAAGATACACCAGAGCAGCTGGCAGCACTTCCACATTTAGAGTTATCTGATTTAAGCCGCACGCCGCAAGAGCAGCCAATTGAAGAACTTGTAATTGATGGACAAAAGGTATTGGTTCATCGCGTTAATTCAAGCGGAATTGCTTATATTACGCTTTATTTCGATGAAAACCATTATACAGAGGCAGAACTTCCAGCACTTGGACTTTTATGTCGTCTTTTTGGAAATCTGGAAACAACACAGTCAAGTGTAGAGGAGTTAAACAACCGTGTACGTCTTTTGTGCGGAAGCATGACTTTTTTTATCAGTACCTTCAATATAAAGGATGACAGCAGCTGCTGTACAGTAAAGCTTTGCGCATCCTTTAGCACGCTTGAGTCAAATGTAGATCAGGCAGTTAGTCTTGCAGCAGAGATTTTGACGCAGACAAGATTTGATACTGCCAATTCTGAAAAAGCAGTTCTTGATTTGTTGCGTCAGATTAAGATGGGATGCTTTGAGCAGACAGTAATGGGTGGTCATGCAGCAGCACTTGGCCGTGTGTCAGCGCAGATGAGTGTTTCAAGTGTAGTTTCAGAGTGTACTGGTGGTGTTACATTCTATCAGTGGTTAAAAGCTCAGGAAGAAAATTGGAACTGGAATAGTCTTCGTGAAAAATTGACAGTACTGTATGAAAAGGCAGTTTCAAAGGAACAGTTGACTATCAGTCTTACAGGAAATACAGATGCATATGCAGCGAATGTTGTTCAAATGCTGCAGGAGCTTTTGCCGTCAAAGCCAGATCTTTTGAAGACACAGACAATTGCAATAAAGCCATGGGGCATCAAAAAAGAGGGAATCATCATTCCAGCCGATATAGCCTTTGCAGTGCGCGGTACAATTACAGGAAATTATAATGGTGCATGGCAGACAGCAGCCAAGATTGTGAGCCTGAGCTATTTGTGGAATGTAATTCGCGTTCAGGGCGGTGCTTACGGAACAGGTATGCTTACTCGGGCAAATGGAGGATTTTACTGCTATTCGTATCGTGATCCGAGCGCCAGAGAATCTCTTAGAAAATATTTAGATTGCAGCAGCTTCTTAAAAGAGTTTGCGGCACAAAATCCAGATCTTACAGGCTTTATCATTGGAACAGTTTCAGATCAGTCACCGCTTCAGACACCTAGAATGAAGGGACAGGCAGCAGATAACTTCTATTGGAGACAGATTAGTTGGGAGGAGCGCTGCACACGTTGGCAGCAGATTCTCGAGACAACACCAGAAAAGCTAGCGCAGGCCGCAGAGCAGATTAGTACTGCTATGAAAGAGGGCGGTATCTGTGTTGTAGGTGGTGCAGAGCAGATGGAAGGCTGTGGTCTTGACGAGATTATTACGCTGTAAGTTGTAACTATTCAGAGCTAGGCAATTTATTCGTGGGATACCAATTCGCAAAAGTGATGGTATCCCGCGAATGTTTTTGCAAACGATTGCAGCGAATGGAATATTAGTGCGCCATTGTAAAGTGTCGAAAAAGAACAAAAAAAATAAAAAATTAAAAAAACTTGAAAAAAGTGTTGACAAAAGAATTGAGATGTGATAATATACATATCGTTGCAAGGCTTGTTGGTCAAGGGGTTAAGACGTCGCCCTCTCACGGCGAAAAC
>ERZ837910.246-NODE-246-length-84404-cov-7.287022_pt1 | contig 84404 bp, 87 predicted proteins | sample MGYA00519940_ERZ837910 | MGnify/ENA primary metagenome ERZ837910 (study PRJEB31850, sample SAMEA3708825) | human gut metagenome | biome: human gut; feature: human-associated habitat; material: faeces | place: China | collected 2014 ... | reverse complement strand
TGACCACCGTTCACGCTACTACCGCTACTCAGAAAACCGTTGATGGCCCGTCTCATAAAGACTGGCGCGGCGGCCGCGGCGCAGCTCAGAACATCATCCCGTCCTCTACCGGCGCTGCTAAAGCTGTAGGTAAAGTACTGCCAGAACTGAATGGCAAACTGACCGGTATGGCGTTCCGCGTTCCGACTCCGAACGTATCCGTTGTTGACCTGACCGTTCGTCTGGAAAAAGCTGCTTCTTATGAAGAAATTAAGAAAGCAATCAAAGCTGCTTCCGAAGGCGCAATGAAAGGCGTTCTGGGCTACACCGAAGACGACGTTGTCTCTACCGATTTCAACGGCGAAGTTTGCACTTCCGTATTCGATGCTAAAGCGGGTATCGCTCTGAACGACAACTTTGTGAAACTGGTTTCCTGGTACGATAACGAAACTGGTTACTCCAACAAGGTTCTGGACCTGATTGCTCACATCTCCAAATAAGTTGAGATGAGACCGTAATCTGTAAGAGCGACTCCGGTCGCTCTTTTTTTTGCCTAAAAATATACCCGTCATACTTCAAGTTACAGATGTGTTGGCTACGCTCGCTCACCCGAATCACTTACTACGGTAAGCTCATCGGGATGAATCAGGGACATCCATGTCCCTGACCGAAGGCCATCTTCGGTTGTTCAAATTCGTTCCTGACGAATTTATCGTTCACTTGCCACCTTCCTGCAACTCGAATTATTTAGGGTAAAAAGGATTGCGTAATGATTAATAAAATTTTTGCCCTCCCGGTTATCGAACAGCTTACCCCTGTCCTTTCCCGTCGCCAGCTTGATGACCTGGAACTGATCGTGGTTGATCATCCGCAGGTTAAAGCTTCCGTGGCTTTCCAGGGCGCTCACCTGCTCTCCTGGAAGCCCGCAGGCGAAGAAGAGGTCCTGTGGCTCAGCGGCAATACCCCATTCAAAAATGGCGTTGCCCTGCGCGGCGGCGTGCCGATTTGCTGGCCGTGGTTTGGCCCATCAGCTCAGCAGGGTCTGCCGTCGCACGGTTTTGCCCGCAATCTGCCGTGGGCCCTGAAAGGCCACGATGAAGACGATAACGGCGTGGTGCTGACCTTTGAACTAAAAAGCAGCGATGCCACTCGCCAGTACTGGCCGCATGAGTTCACCCTGTTAGCGCGTTTCAAACTAGGTAAAACCTGCGAAATTGAGCTGGAAGCGCACGGCGAATTTGAAACCACTTCCGCCCTTCACACCTATTTCAACGTCGGTGACATTGCGGCAGTGAAGGTCAGCGGTCTGGGCGACCGTTATATTGATAAAGTGAAAAATGCCGAAGAAGGCGTATTAAGCAACGGCACTGAAACCTTCCCGGATCGTACCGACCGCGTCTATCTGAATGCAGAAACCTGCAGCGTCATTCACGATGATGCGCTCAGCCGCAACATCGATGTCGTCCATCATCACAACAGCAACGTGGTTGGCTGGAACCCGGGACCGGCCCTTTCCGTCAGCATGGGCGATATGCCCGATGATGGCTACAAGACCTTCGTTTGCGTAGAAACTTGCTGCGTAACCGAATCGCAGAAGGCCAGCGAAGAGAAACCTTCGCGCCTGGCGCAAACCATTCGCGTGGTGAAACGCTAACGCACTGAAAGAGCGCATACGGGTTAAAATCTAGTGCGCGTATTTCTGCCGGGCGGCAGCTGACGCTTTGCCCGGCCTGACGCATTGATTGCGATCGTATTCATGCCTGGTGGCAGCTCGCGACCGGAGCCCCGCAGAGTCGGGGCTTTTCTTTATACCCTATTCAGACCATATCCAGCGGTGTTTTTCTTCCCGGTGCCGGGTAAGCTTTTTCCAGCAGCGCCCTCTCTTCAGCGGTTAGCTCGATGTCCAGCGCCGCAGCATTTTGCTCAACATGTTCGATACTCGATGCTTTCGGAATTGCCAGTACCCCCTGATGGCTGATAACCCATGCCAGAAGCACCTGCGCGGCGGTTACGCCCCGGGCCTGCGCAATATTTTTCACAACGGTATGATTTAAAAGTCCATTGCGCAGACGGCCGGCCTGGGCCAGCGGACAGTAGGCCATCACCGGCAGCCGCTGCTGCTGGCACCATGGCAACAAATCATGTTCAATACCGCGAGAAGCCAGGTGATAGAGTACCTGGTCAGTTGCGCACTGCTCGCCGCCGTCAACCTGCCAGAGTTCTTGCATATCAGCGTAATCAAGATTCGATACGCCCCAGCGACGAATTTTGCCCTGCGCAACGAGCGCTTCCATACCTGCCACCGTCTCCTGCAATGCGTAGTCGCCGCGCCAGTGCAGAAGGTAGAGATCGAGATAGTCGGTCTTCAGGCGGCGCAGGCTGGCTTCGCAGGCGCTGGCTATTTTGCGACCGCCAGCGTTCCACGGATACACTTTAGACACCAGCACCACGCGCTCGCGCTGGCCGCGAATGGCTTCGCCGACAACCTCTTCGGCGCCGCCGTCAGCATACATTTCCGCCGTATCGATCACCGTGAGCCCAAGTTCGATGCCCGCGCGTAGTGCAGCAGACTCCTGAACGCGCAGCGCCGGGTTTTCGCCCATGTACCAGGTCCCCTGCCCTATGACGGGAACCGCTGGATGCTCACCAAAACTGATTGTCCTTTGTGCCATGACTGCCTCCTGTCGTTTGATTGCACCACCGTAATGCAAAACAGGGCATTACGCCCTGTTTTGATGCACAAATTGCTCTGTAATAAAGCACTATCAGAAGGAGTAAGTGATCCCGGTTGAAATCAGACCGCTCCAGGATTTGTCCACCATCGGACTATCGGTGATTTCGTCAGACAAGCGGGTGTAGCGGGCCACGCCGTATACGCTCCAGTCGCCGAGGAAACGATAGTTTGCCGACAGCTCGAGGTACGGGTTCCAGCTGCTGTCCGGATCGTAGCTGCGCATGCCACTGCGATTCGACTCATGCTTCGAAACACCATAGTAGTACTCGTTCTGATTATCGCTATTCCATTCAACGCCAATACCCGGCGTAAGCGTCAGGTTGCCGTTGGTGTAGCGATATAGCCAGGCCAGATCCCATACGATACCGTTGCTGTTATCCAGGGTGTCCCCTGACAGCGCGGTGCGCAGGAAACCGTACTGCGTATAGTGTTCGTACGCAAGTCCTGCCATCACCGTGGATTTACGTTTATCCAGACGGCGCATCTGCTCGCTATCGCTGTCGCCTGGCTTAAAGTACATCGGCGACCAGTAGGCGGTCACGGAAAGCTTATCGTTGGTATCATTCCACAGGTAAAGACCACCGCCTAAACCACGAAACCAGAAGTTATCGCTCTCGTAATTAATCACCGGCACCGGGTAAACATCAGCATCATACTGCTTGTACGGATGTTCAACGACGCCTACACCCGCCCCTAAAGTGAACTTCCCTTCAGCGTGTACGGCGGATGCTGAAGTCGCAATCAACACACCAAGTGCCAGAAGTTTGATTTTAGTCACGATCCATATTCCTGTTGTCAAATTATTAGCGCAGGCAGTTTAACGTTGTATACGTCATGCCTCAAATTCTTTACCAGTCATTACACTGAATTCACCAGATTCTCATCCTCAGATGACCATTCGCTGACAGCCGAATGACAGCGTCATGACGGCGTGAAACCAGAAGTGGAAATGAGAGGCTGCTTTTCTGGATGAGTTGTTGATAAGTCATTGAAATTGATTTTCCACGCCATGCAAGTTTTCCAAATGCATCTACGCTTTAATTTAGAAGAAGTAAATGCGGGGCACGTTATCCCGAGACTTCGCCAACCTGGCATAAGGGTTGCTGGAGAATCAGAGAGCGCTGTGCAGCTTACCTCTTCCGGGGGCTCCCACTATTCATATGAACGGCTCTCAACCTGTGCTAAAAACGAAAGGACGGCATGCCATGAATATATTCGATCACTATCGCCAGCGCTATGAAGCTGCCAAGGACGAAGAGTTCACACTGCAGGAGTTTCTTACCATCTGTCGGCAAGATCGCAGTGCTTATGCTAACGCAGCAGAAAGATTGCTGATGGCCATCGGTGAGCCGGTCATGGTCGATACGGCCCTGGAACCCAGGCTATCCCGTCTCTTTTCAAACCGGGTCGTTGCGCGCTATCCGGCATTTGAAGAGTTTTACGGTATGGAAGATGCCATCGAGCAAATTGTTTCTTACTTAAAGCACGCCGCTCAGGGGCTTGAAGAGAAGAAACAGATTCTGTATCTGCTGGGCCCCGTGGGCGGCGGTAAATCATCGCTTGCCGAACGCCTTAAGTCCTTAATGCAGCGCGTGCCTATCTATGTGCTTAGCGCAAACGGAGAGCGTAGCCCGGTCAACGACCATCCGCTATGTCTGTTTAACCCGCAAGAGGATGCGCAAATCCTCGAAAAAGAGTACGGCATTCCAAACCGCTATCTGGGAACAATTATGTCGCCGTGGGCGGCCAAGCGTCTGCAGGAATTCGGCGGCGACATTACTAAGTTCCGCGTGGTGAAAGTGTGGCCGTCAATCCTGGCGCAGATTGCCATCGCCAAAACCGAGCCCGGCGATGAGAATAACCAGGATATCTCGGCGCTGGTGGGTAAAGTGGATATCCGTAAACTGGAACACTATGCGCAGAACGATCCGGATGCCTACGGATATTCCGGCGCCCTGTGCCGCGCCAACCAGGGGCTGATGGAATTTGTAGAGATGTTTAAAGCGCCTATTAAGGTGCTGCATCCGCTGCTGACCGCGACGCAGGAAGGAAACTATAACGGCACTGAAGGGATCTCCGCCCTGCCGTTTAACGGGATTATCCTCGCCCACTCCAACGAATCGGAATGGGTTACCTTCCGCAATAACAAGAACAATGAGGCCTTCCTCGACCGCGTGTACATCGTCAAGGTGCCTTATTGCCTGCGCATCTCGGAAGAGATCCGCATCTATGAAAAACTGCTCAATAATAGCGAACTGACTCACGCGCCCTGCGCGCCGGGAACCCTGGAAACGCTGTCGCGCTTCTCGATTCTGTCGCGCCTGAAAGAGCCGGAAAACTCGAGCATCTACTCGAAAATGCGCGTCTATGACGGTGAAAGCCTGAAAGATACCGACCCGAAAGCGAAATCCTATCAGGAGTATCGCGATTATGCCGGCGTTGATGAAGGGATGAACGGCTTGTCTACCCGCTTCGCGTTCAAAATTCTGTCGCGGGTATTTAACTTTGATCACGCCGAAGTCGCCGCGAACCCGGTGCATCTGTTCTATGTCCTGGAGCAGCAAATTGAGCGTGAACAGTTCCCGCAGGAGCAGTCCGAACGTTACCTGGAGTTCCTCAAAGGTTATCTGATCCCGAAATACGCCGAGTTTATCGGGAAAGAGATCCAGACCGCCTACCTTGAGTCCTACTCGGAATACGGGCAGAACATTTTTGACCGTTATGTGACCTACGCCGATTTCTGGATTCAGGATCAGGAGTATCGCGACCCGGATACCGGCCAGCTGTTTGATCGCGAGTCGCTGAATGCGGAGCTGGAAAAAATCGAGAAGCCGGCCGGGATCAGTAATCCGAAAGACTTCCGCAACGAGATTGTCAACTTCGTGCTGCGCGCCAGAGCGCACAACAGCGGACGCAATCCAAACTGGACCAGCTACGAGAAACTGCGCACGGTTATTGAGAAGAAAATGTTCTCCAATACCGAAGAGCTGTTGCCGGTGATCTCGTTCAACACCAAAACGTCAACCGATGAGCAGAAAAAACACGATGACTTTGTCGACCGCATGATGGAGAAAGGCTATACCCGCAAGCAGGTTCGCCTGCTGTGCGAATGGTATCTGCGGGTACGTAAATCATCCTGATAGACCAGCCCGGCAGGCAACCGCTGCCGGGCGAATAATAACTGCGAAGACCCAATGACATTCAGCGCCAGGCACATTCCGGCGCTTGAATGGCCGGGGCATAGTTGGCAAATGCAGTACAGGAGGGCATATGACCTGGTTCATAGACCGACGCCTGAACGGGAAAAATAAAAGCGCCGTCAACCGGCAGCGCTTTCTGCGCCGCTACAAAGCGCAGATAAAGCAGTCGATCTCCGAGGCCATAAACAAGCGCTCGGTGACCGATATTCAGAGCGGAGAGTCCGTCTCCATCCCAACGGACGATATCAACGAACCGATGTTTCATCAGGGGCGCGGCGGCCTGCGCAATCGCGTTCATCCCGGTAACGATCACTTCGTGCAGAATGACCGTATTGAACGCCCTCAGGGCGGCGGAGGCGGTGGAGGAAGCGGTCAGGGGCAAGCCAGCGCCGATGGCGAAGGCCAGGATGAGTTTGTTTTTCAGATCTCGAAAGATGAGTATCTGGATCTGTTATTCGAAGATCTTGCCCTGCCGAATCTGAAGAGAAATCAGCATCGGCAGCTGACGGAATTCAAAACCCATCGCGCAGGCTACACCGCTAACGGGGTTCCCGCCAACATCAGCGTCGTTCGCTCGCTGCAAAACTCGCTGGCGCGGCGCACGGCGATGACCGCCGGTAAGCGCCGGGAGCTGCATGCTCTGGAAGAAGATCTGGAGAGTATTAGCAAAAGCGAACCGGCGCAGCTGCTGGAGGAGGAGCGGCTGCGCAAAGAGATTGCCGAGCTACGGGCGAAAATCGACCGCGTGCCGTTTATCGATACTTTCGATCTGCGCTACAAGAACTACGAAAAGCGGCCAGAGCCCTCAAGTCAGGCGGTGATGTTTTGCCTGATGGACGTCTCCGGCTCGATGGATCAGGCGACAAAGGATATGGCAAAACGTTTTTACATCCTGCTGTATCTGTTCCTCAGCCGGACCTATAAAAACGTTGATGTGGTTTATATCCGCCACCATACGCAGGCAAAAGAGGTCGACGAACACGAATTCTTTTATTCGCAGGAGACCGGCGGCACCATTGTCTCCAGCGCTCTGAAGCTGATGGACGAAGTCGTTAAAGAGCGCTATGACCCGGCGCAGTGGAATATCTACGCCGCTCAGGCATCGGACGGCGATAACTGGGCGGACGATTCACCGCTGTGTCACGAGCTGCTGGCGAAGAAAATCCTGCCCGTGGTCCGCTACTACAGCTATATCGAGATAACCCGCCGTGCGCACCAGACGCTGTGGCGGGAGTATGAACATCTGCAGTCGACCTTTGAAAACTTTGCCATGCAGCATATTCGCGACCCGGAAGATATTTATCCGGTGTTCCGGGAACTGTTTCACAAGCAAACCTCAAAAGCGGACGGTTAATCTCTTCCGGACAGCCAGCCTTCACAGCTGGCTGTTTTTTGCGCTTTATCCGGCCCGGGTCTGCTGTAGAGTGCCAGGGTCAATCTCCGCCATGATCAGGTCGGGCAAGCTCTCCAGCTGGTGCACCTTACCGCACTTAACGATGATCTGCCGGGCCCTATCATATCCCGGCGCCCACAGCCGATTATTCATGCGCACATCCTTATACACTGCGACCAGCGGTTTTTTCCACGCAGCCGCCATATGTACCACCGAGGTATCCGGCGAGATAACCAAATCGGCCTGCGCAATCAGCGCCATGCAGTGGTGCAGCGTTTTAAACGGATTCACGCTGACCTTCTCCGGCAGAGAAAGACGAATTTCATTGCGGTGGTCGAGCAATATAATATTGATAGCGGGATACTCTTCGCGCAGTCGGGTGAGAAGCGTGGCCAGCTGCTCCTGCGACATGCTGCGGTCCTGATGGCCGGCAAAAATATTAATGACCACATTTCGTCCACTTTTAGCCGCCAGATAATCACGCACCTCGTGTTCGACATTCTCGGGAATATGCAAGTCATAAGACTGCAGATATTTTTTGTCCAGCTGGAGATAATCGGCAATGAGCGTAAAGGTCTTGCTGACGTGCCAGTTTGCACAGTCAAAATCAAAAGAGCGGGTATAGTGATTAATAGAAGGCCATTTATTAAACCCCAGCACCGAGCGCGCTTTTATCTGCCGTAACAGCAGCATCCGGTGCACCGGAATATCAAAAAGCGAGGGGTCAATAACAATATCATACTTATTATTCGCAAGCTCATTAATAACGGGCTGAGGAACGTTATGGGTAAACTTACGCAGATAAGCCGCCGAGTCGACATTCTCAGCTTCATAAATATGGCGAATATGTGGATTATCACGCATGACCTGGCTGTTCGATTTCGTTAACAGAAAATCAACAGTCATACCTGCCTTATGGAGGCATTTAACCAGCGCAGAATCAACGACAACGTCCCCTATCGCGCCTTCATTGCGCATAAGCAGTACCGTTTTGGCGGACGTTAAATCTGCTTCGCGACGCGCGCGACAATCCCACAACGCTTTTGCGATATAAACCCGCAGAATATTGCGTAATTTCTTAAAAAAATAATTGCGGCGCCGGTTGAGCTCTCTTATTTTTTTAAACTTCCGGGGAGCTACCTGCACCGCTGCGTTTTCCATCATCATAACCTCGTCACCACAATCAACAACACCTCTGCTAGTCATCCTAATGACTAATGAAAATAAGAAAAGTTCTCTTGTTATATAAAATTATCCTGTTTTTGGCGCAGGGCGAATAGTAATACGTTTCGTTATTGCAGCATATCTTATTGCATGCAAAATGAGGGAAAAGTGAAGTTAATGTGGATAAAAGGGGTATGAAAGCCTACAATTAGCTTGCTTATAGTTTGCATGAATTCTGGTTTCAGTTTTCATATCGCTATCGGGATCGCCATACACAAAGTGAACTCTTTCTCCATTCAACACGTAATGTGGCTAAACATGCACACGCTTTTGCTAGAATCTACCGGTGACAACTGCTTAAGTTTTATCACAGCGTATCCTGATTTTTCCCCTTCATGACATGAATAGACCGTGCGCAGGTAAACTGACCTTAACGATCTGGTGAACTAACGTAATGAAATTAAAGAATAAATTACTTCGTCATTTGATTTCGGCTGGGGTAGTGGTCCTGACCTCTTCATTCCTGGTCTATGAGTTAGTCGTCAGCCATCGGGATATGTCGGAATATATGCACTATATTGTCGAAAAAGGCGAGTACGCTTTTCTCTACGATAAATATCAAAATCAGCTGGTTATCTCCCAGATCGCCCGCAAGTTAGATACCCTACCTTCTGCTGAAGTTGCTCAACAGGCATGCGACAGCGTACAAACAAAAGGCAGCGTTAGCGGTCTGAATATTACGGAGTACACCTTTCCCCTGCTTAGCGGCACGCTCAGTGCGAATCAGTCTTCCTGCCTGGCGTGGGTTAACGATCTGCCCGCGCTGCAGGCCTTTGATACCATTATCGACCATAACAGAACCCACCATGGCCAGGAAACCGGTCCTTATAAATCCGACAACAAATTACGTTACTTCATTGATTTTAAAAATAAATATGTGTATTTCCATACTCAAGTCGAGATTAAAAACCGCGCACTGGACAACTGGAACTTTCTCCACGACGGCAAATTAGGTATTACCCAGACTAACCTTAACAGCTTACTGCGCGGCCGCACGTTGATGTCCAGCATCTACGTGGACGCGGTGACCGGGCAAAATATTCTCTCGTTTTTGTCCCCGGTGTATCACCACGAAGGGCTTAAAGGGGTCGTCATGGTCGATGTCAGCCGTAAAGATATCGAAGAGCTCCTGTATACCGCTGACCGCCCGCTGGTGTGGCGTTATCTCGACATCACATTAACGGATTCGGACTCAACCTCAGAAATCATTGTTCACCGCAGCAAAACGCATCTTTTTAGCTATGCCCATTATCAACATGCGGTAGCCACAAACCTGCAGATCTCGCTGTCGCTGGACGTGATGTATTTCCTGCTCAGCTCCTGGAAGCTCTTCCTGTTTTACCTGATATCTACCGGCGTGCTGCTTCATCTTGTTCGCATGCATTTTCGTTTGTATATCGATGTTTTTAAAGAAAATATTAGTGATTCATTAACCGGTCTTTACAACCGTAAAATTCTCTCCTCGTTGCTGGAATCGCGCATGCAAAAGCTGACGGAACAGGGGGTGAATATTGTGTTTATGGCGCTGGACTGCGACCGGCTTAAATTCATTAATGATACCTTTGGGCATAACGAAGGCGACCGCGCAATTGTGATGCTTGCTCAGTCCATATCCGCCGCCATACGCAAAAGCGATTACGGTATCCGGTTGGGCGGCGATGAGTTCTTTCTGATACTGATTGATTACGCCGAAGAAGACGCCAAAAATATTACCGAGCGTATCCGCCAGCATCTGCGAACGATTGACGTCAACAAGCGCGTTAACTTCTCATGGGGCGCCTGTAGCATGGCGCCGGGAGATAGCCTGGCCGATACCATGCAAATCGCCGATGCCCGGCTGTACGAAAATAAAAAACAAAAAAAGCACGTCCATCCAGGGCGAGAGGATTAATCTTTAGCTTTAAATTTTTAAGGAACCATCAGCATGAACGCGTCTGCAGGACTCAGCATTCATCAGCAGCTGATCGCGCTGCTTAACCGCTCCCATGCCCGCTACCGGGTTGTGGAACATGAAGCCGTCGGGAAATGTGAAGCGGTATCGAAGATCCGCGGTACCGCGCTGGGTCAGGGAGCCAAAGCGCTGGTATGCAAAATTAAAGGTCATGGCGTAAATCAGCACGTTCTGGCGATTCTTGCCGCCGACCTGCAGGCGGACTTAGCCCGTCTGGCCGAGTATATCGGCGGCAGTAAAGCCTCCCTCGCCAGCCCGGCGGAAGTGGACTCCCTGACCGCCTGCGTGTTTGGCGCGATTCCCCCCTTTAGTTTCCACCCGGCGTTGCGGCTGGTTGCCGATCCGGTCCTGTTCGAGCGTTTCCCGGAAATCGCCTTTAACGCCGGGCAGCTTGATAAATCGATCATCCTGGATACCGCCGACTATCTGCGCATTGCTCGGCCGGAATTGGCGGCTTTTCATCGCCAGCCCTGAGTCTGCTCCCGCCGTCTGCAGCCCATTTCCGCTTTTTTGCGAGCTTCGCGGCGGGAAGATCGCCATCGGGCAGATGCCTGAAAACATCATTCTGAGATAAAAAAAGCCTGTTTAGTCACGCAATTATGCGTAGAGTAAACGGGCTTCTCTTTTTTGTTTTCTGGCAAGGACCTCTGCACATGCTCGACACCACCCTGTTAATACTGCTGGGCCTGGCGGCGCTCGGCTTTGTTAGCCATAACACAACCGTGGCTATTTCTATCCTGGTGTTAATTATCGTTCGCGTCACCCCGCTTAACGCTTTCTTTCCGTGGATAGAAAAGCAGGGGCTGACCATCGGTATAATTATTCTCACCATTGGCGTGATGGCGCCAATCGCCAGCGGTACGCTCCCGCCTTCAACGCTGCTGCATTCCTTCGTTAACTGGAAATCGCTGCTGGCCATCGCGGTAGGCGTTTTTGTTTCCTGGCTTGGCGGGCGCGGCGTAGCGCTGATGGGCTCGCAGCCGCAGCTGGTTGCCGGGCTGCTGGTCGGCACCGTGCTCGGCGTCGCCCTCTTCCGCGGCGTACCGGTCGGCCCGTTGATCGCCGCCGGGATAATTTCGCTGTTTATCGGGAAGTCGTAGCCAGGCTGGCAAGATAGCGTCCCGGCGTCTGCCCAAGGCCCTTTTTAAACATAGTAATAAAAGCGGTGGTGGAGTCGTAGCCCAGGCTCTGCGCCGTCTGCTGTACCGTTTGCCCGCGAATCAGCATCTGCAGGGAGAGAATAAGCTGCAGCTGATGCCGCCAGCGCCGAAAGCTCAGCCCCGTCTCGCGCACCACCAGCCGCGCCAGATTGCGTTCACTCATGGCAAACTCCGCCGCCCACTGCGCCAGGGTTTGCCAGCGGGCCGGGTCGACGGCCATCATTTCCGCCATTTGACGAATTTTGGCATGTCCGGAGACCGGTAGCTGCAGATGCTCCTGCGGCTGCTGCGGTAGCTCATCAAACAGCACCTGCACCAGCCGGTCCATCTCCGGTTTACCGAGCCAGGCCCTGCCGCGCTGGGCCATCGCGAGGATCAGCTCGCGCACCAGCGGCGAAATCTTTAACGTACAGCAGAAATCCGGCATCGGCGCCGCATCGGGTTCAATAAATAAGAAGCAGATTTGCGCCTCCGGCGTCGCGCGATTACTGTGCGGTACCTGCCCGGGCACCCATACCGCGTACTGCGGCGGCACCATCCACATGGCGTTCTCGACTTCACAGGTTAGCGCCCCGTGAAGGGCAAGTATGAGTTGCCCTTTACGATGCTGATGGCGCGGAATGTACTGTTCATCCGCAACAACCTGAATACGAAAAGCCAGCGCCGCCTCGTGGCCGCTGTCCGGGTCGTAGCCGTCCAGGCCGAGTCCGATCATAAAATTGTCCGATTTTAGCGATAATCTGTCATTTTAGCTTGATTTAAACATCCCACAAACAGGCTATTGTGAACGCCTCGTATTCTTGTTTGAGATCGCCATGAATTCTGTTTTACCTTCTGCCGGCCGCCGTCCTCTTTTGTTGATTGCCGGTATTCTGCTTATCGCCACGACCTTACGCGTGGCATTTACCGGCGCCGCGCCGCTGCTCGACGCCATTCGCAGCGAATATGGCCTCACTACCGCACAAACCGGGCTGTTAACGACGCTGCCGCTGCTGGCCTTCGGCCTGGTGTCACCGCTGGCTGCGGGAGTCGCTCGCCGCTTCGGCATTGAACGCAGCCTGCTGCTGGCGATGATACTGATTTGCCTCGGAATTGGTCTGCGCTCCCTGCCCTTCGTCTCGCTACTGTTTATCGGCACCGCGGTGATCGGCTGCGGTATCGCGCTGGGGAACGTACTGCTGCCGGGGTTAATCAAACGCGACTTTTCGCAGCACGTCGCCAAAATGACCGGCGCTTACTCTCTCACCATGGGTGGCGCGGCGGCATTGGGCTCGGCCATGGTGGTACCGCTGGCGCTTGCCGGACTTGGCTGGCGCGGCGCGCTATTGACGCTGATGGTTTTTCCACTGCTGGCGCTGTTTGTCTGGCTGCCGCAGTCGCGCAGACAGGCTACCGCGCCGCTGACCGGTTCGGGAGCCATCCATAACCGCGGTATCTGGCGTTCTGCGTTAGCCTGGCAGGTGACGCTGTTTCTTGGCATTAACTCGCTGGTCTATTACGTTATCATCGGCTGGCTGCCGGCCATTTTGCAAAGTATTGGCTACAGCGAAGCGCAGGCGGGTTCCCTGCACGGGTTGCTGCAGCTGGCGACCGCCGCGCCGGGACTGGCGATTCCCTTAATCCTTCATCGGTTAAAAGATCAGCGCGGTATTGCGGTGCTGGTTGCCATGATGTGCGCGGTCAGCGCGCTCGGATTATGGTTTCTCCCGGGCCAGGCGGTAATGTGGACGCTTATCTTCGGCTTTGGCTCCGGCGCGACCATGATTCTGGGGCTGACCTTTATCGGACTGCGCGCCAGCTCAGCCCATCAGGCCGCTGCGCTGTCGGGAATGGCGCAGGCGGTGGGCTATCTGCTGGCCGCCTGCGGGCCGCCGGTGATGGGTAAAATTCATGACGCCTCGGGCGACTGGCATATTCCGCTGATCGCCGTGGCGCTAATTTCTGTCGTGATGGCGGTCTTCGGCGCGCTGGCTGGCCGCGATCGGGAAATTCACGGCTAGAGGCACTCTCGCCCGGCAAACGCTGCCGGGCGTTTATTTAACGGCTCGCGGCGTGTAAAAACGCGTGAACCAGCGGCGCGGGCCGCCCCTCCAGCGCATTGCGCTCGTGCTGGAACAGCGTGGCGACAAAGAATGGATGCGTAATCAGCTCGACCGCACGAATCTCACCGTCATCGTCCCAGCCGGTCACCCGCAGATCGCCCTGCTCCAGTTCCCGAGCGAAATCGTCGGCAATCCCATAATTACAGTGGTATCCCTCCTGAATGCTATCGCGACCGTAAGCGCGCGCGATAAGCGTATTGGCGCGCAGCTCAATATTATCCGTCTTTTCAACCAGCGAGCAGCTTAGCGGCGCGATGACCATCCGGCCTTCGGTATCGGTTTCCGCATGCGCGGCATCCTGCCAGCCCATAACGTTGCGCGCATACTCAATAATGGCGTGCTGAAACCCACCGCAGGTACCGAGGAACGGTATGCTGTTTTCACGGGCGTGGCGAATGGCGATAAATGCGCCTGCGGCGTTTTTATAGGGGCTGGCGGGTACCACCCAAATAGCATCGTAGTCAGCAAGATCCTCAGTAGAGTTTATCTCACTGGTTGCCAGCCAGTCATAGCGCAACGAAAGCTCGAGGACGGCTGCAGCATCATCTATTGCCAGGGGAATCGCTTTGTGGGCGACAACATCGGGGTTGTAATCACCAACCAGGGCAATACGCAGGGGGGAGTTCATAGCAGGATCCTTATGTCAGAGCGATTATCAGGCAACACAAGGAGCCTCAGATTAGCGATCTCACATGCAGAAAACAATCCTTATTTTCTCTGCGCCTGAAGACGGGCATTTTGCGCCGACTGGCGGTATGGTATAGGACAGAAGAATGGCTATGGATACACGATGAAGAGCAAAATTCTGGTTAGCGCCTGCCTGATGGGCTTTCAGGTTCGCTATAACGGCAGCCACAAGGCCCGCTTGACTGACGCATTGACTCGCTGGCAGCGTGAGGGACGGTTGGTCACCCACTGCCCGGAGCTGGCGGCCGGATTGCCTGTACCGCGACTACCGGCTGAGATCCTCAACGTCCAGGGCGCAGAGGTGATGCAAAATCGCGGGCAAATTGTTGAAAGCGACGGCAAGGATGTCACTGCGCAATACCAGTTGGCCGCCTGGCTGGCGCTAAAAGCGGCGCAAGAAGAAGGGTGCGCTGCGGCTCTGCTTACCGATGGTAGCCCCACCTGCGGCAGCCAGTTTATCTATGATGGTACCTTTAAAGGCCAGCGCAAACCCGGTGCTGGTGTTGCCGCCGCCCTGCTTCGTGAGCACGGCATTAAGGTATTTTCTGAGCAGCAGCTCCCGCAGCTGCTGGCGTGGATGGAACAAAGGGAGGGCAATGATGATTCAGTGTAAACGCGTTTATGACCCGCAGGAAACGAGCGACGGCTACCGGATACTGGTAGACCGTCTGTGGCCGCGCGGGATAAAAAAAGAAACGCTGAACTACGATGAGTGGTGTAAAACGCTGACGCCATCAGCAGATTTACGCAAGGCTTTTCACAGCGAGACCATCGATTTCGCCCACTTTAGCCAACTCTATCGCCAGGAGCTTGAGGCTCAACGGGAGGAAGGCAAACGCCTGGCGGCCCTGGCCAGTCAACAGCCGCTGACGTTACTCTATGCGGCGAAAAACACCCGGCAAAACCATGCGCAGGTGCTGGCTGACTGGCTAAAATCGCTACAATAAACGCTACGGCTTATTCGGGTGATCGCGCCGCCAGAGCGCCCATTCATCTAACGTTTCCCCGCTGGGCAGCTTACATTCAGTGCGTACGCCCTGCGGGCTTTGGATGGGAACCTGCGTGCCGCCGAGCTTCTGACAGTAAACCGAAGCCGGGTTAGCCATCCCCACCGGATGCGCAGGTTGCGTCGGCTGAGTCTGCGTACATCCGGCCATCGCCAGAGGCAACATAGCTATCATCCACTTCATTTCTACTCCTTAATTGATCAAAACGGACTTTCGCCCTGAATCTCCACCTTTTCTCCATTTTAGCTGCACTTTTGCATCGTAGAGTAGCCCTGTTCTCGAACTGACCAGAGAACAGATCATTCCATAATCAATGAGTTTTTCCCCGTCGCCCCCGACGGGGCTTTTTTTTGGGATTTAATAAATTGAAATAAAAGGATTTATTTCAAAAGTGTCCACATATCGACCACATTGACAAGAATAGCCCCCTTTCCAGGGGGCTATTTTTATACTGCAAGACTAAGTTGACTGTTCCCGTAATGAGAAGCCGGGAAAGCATCGCCGGGGATAAATCCTGGCGGCAAAGGATCTGCGCTGGTTGAGCGCTTCGTTACTCTGCGCTCTACGGTGTTAAGTGTCGTGAATGACTCGCTGCATTCAAGATTCTGGCATTGATGATATTGCCGGATGGTGAACTCGCTTAACCGGCGGCTGGTGCGGGTGCGGGCGTTTGCGCCGCAGTAGGGACAAACAAACATGATGATCTCCCATAGGGAGTTGAACTCACGGCTATTATGGCCGCTACTGTTCAGTTTCTGCAATCCAGTCGCTTATTTTCGCTTCAAGCTCCATTTTCGTGGTAAATCCGTTATCACCGATTACATGTTCCGCTCTGGCAATGATCCAATCCTGAGTATCGATTTCAGGCTTAAAGCCCGACACGGTCAGATGCATACCCGGGTATAAATCGGCGCGGCCGCGCGCCAGGGTTATCGAAAACTGTGCTGCGCCTTTCTGGAGTTGTATCCATTTTGCCGCAGCTGCGCGCCTGGCCGCCGTTTCGTTCTGATAGGTTTTACGCAAAACATACACGTTACCTTCAGCGCCTTCCATGTAATCCCCCTCCGGCCGGCTGCTTTTCTCCTCAGCCTTTTTTCTGGCAGTATTTGTTTTGCGCTTAGTGACCTTGACCGGTTTTTTCTTGCCGAAATTAAGATCCAGCCAGTACGCCCTCACGCCGGTGTAAGCATCGCGATCGGCAATGCGGAACCTGTGACGATCTCCGCTGGCACGGGTTATCTCAGCCGATGGCAGCGCCCTGCCGGATGCACTGACGCCTCCCCCAGGCATGATAAACAGCAGACAGCCATTTTTCACTGTGGCAATGGCCCCCAACATCTCCGCCATGCGCGTTAAAAACGACATGTCGCTCTCTTCGGTCTGATCCGCATGGTCGATCTCAATGTCGATCAAGGCCTCGCTAATCATCGGCTTCAGGTCATAGCGCCGGGCTATGGCCGATACCACCCGCTCTACCGTCAAATCATGCCAGGACACCTCCCGCCTGACGTTCATCTCTTCGCGAAAATCAGCGCTGTGCGCGGTGATGTCTATAACATCCGGCGGCCCGCTATGCCCCACCTCGTCAACGGTGTAGAGACCTTTGTAAATCAACGCCTCACCCAGCCAGCCGATGGACACCGCCAGCTCCGCACCACGCGGTGGTAAATCGGTTACCCCGTCAGAGTCATCTACTGACAGGGTTAGCTGGTCAGCATCAAAACCGTTGTTATCTGTCACAGATAGCGAGGTGATGCGGCCGGCCAGTTCGGTCAGGGCAACCCCACCCAGCGTGATACTAAAATCCGGTGTCTTTACGACCTCACTTAATTTTTCTACATACGCTTCGGCTGCTGTTGTCAGCGTGTCTGCTATCGACATAACTCCCCCGTTTTTTGCTGATGATTCCATGCCCGCGCGCGGGGCTGAATCCCTTTTTGTTGTCAGCGAGCGGGCAGACCGGCAACCAGGCGACGCCAGCAGACTTAACGTTGAATATTGCCCTGAACTCAAAGAGCAACATGATGGTGAACTTATGTCTGAAACTCGTTTTCACGGCGTCCGCTCTCGCGAAAATACCGACCTACAGCAGGCAATCAATGACATTGATTCCAGCGTGATTGGTATTGTTGCGGTTGCTGATGACGCCGATCCGGAAACCTTCCCGCTCAATACGCCGGTTCTGCTGACACGGGTACGTAACGTCCTCGGCAAGGCAGGTAAAACCGGGTCACTTTACAAAGCCCTCAAAGCCATTTCCGATCAGTGCAGCCCGCGCGTTGTGATTGTCCGGGTGGAAGAGGCTTCCGGTAACGGCGCCAGCCAGTCCCAGGCCGTTATTGGCGGAACAGATGGCGACAGCTATACGGGAATGTATGCCCTGCTGACGGCGGAAGCCAAAACCGGCTATCGTCCGCGCATCCTGGCGGTACCGGACTACGACACCGAGGAGGTAACGTCACAGCTTTGCGTGATTGCCCAGAATCTTCGGGCTTTTGTTTATGCCGGTTGTAACGGCTGCGCGACCATGGCGGAGGCTATTGCTTATCGCAAAACCTTCGCTTACCGCGAGCTGATGCTGATCTGGCCTGACTTTATCGCTTACAACCCCCTGACGGATGATAACGAAACGTTTCCCGCCCCGGCTTACGCCTGCGGCCTGCGCGCCGCTATCGATAACAGCCAGGGCTGGCACAAATCGCTGTCGAATGTTGTGGTGAATAACGTTCTCGGTATTTCGAAGGATGTTTTCTGGGCATTACAGGCAGAAGACAGCGACGCGAACGAGCTTAACAACAACGAAATCACGACGCTTATCAAGCGTGACGGTTTCCGCTTCTGGGGTAACCGCACCACGGACACCGAAACCTACACTTTCGAGGTGTTCACCCGTACCGCGCAGATCCTGGCGGACAGTATCGCGGAGGCGCAATTTACCTCTGTTGACAGCCCGCTCACTCCGGCCAACGTGAAAGATGTGGTAAGCGGCATCCGCTCTGCTCTCAGCAAAAAAGTCACTGCCGGCCAGCTTATCGGCGCTGACTGCTGGTTTGATACGCTGGACAACGGCACCACGGATTTGCGCCAGGGAAAACTGATTGTGCGCTATAGCTACAGCCCGGTCCCACCGCTTGAAGATCTGACGCTATACCAGACCTTTACTGATGATTTTTACGAACCGGCGTTCGCGTCGCTCGGGGGTGAATAATGGCTATTCCTCACAAACTGCGGCTTTTTAGCTGCTTTGTTAACGGCGACAACTATCTGGGAAAAGTGACCTCTTTCACTCGCCCCAAACTGTCACGAAAGGTAGAGGACTATCAGGGCGGTGGCATGCTGGGTGCGGTCGGTGTTGATCTCGGCCTTGAGGCTGGCGCGCTGGATTCCACCGTTGTTTTTGGCGGCGTCATTAAGGCTCTGTTTCTCGAATACGGAGCAGAAATTGACGGCACGCGGCTGCGCTTTGCGGGTGAATATTTCACTGATGGCGAAAGCCAGCTTGTCGAGGTGGAGCTGCGCGGGCGATTTACAGAACTCGACGGTGGAGATTCAAAACAGGGGGAAGACACGGAGGAAAGCTACACCTTTAAATCCACCTACTACAAATTCTCCATTGATGATCAGCCCCTTATCGAAATCGATCTGCTGAATTTCATCTACAAAAAGAACGGTCAGAACATGTTCCCGGACCGCATCACCTCCGCCCTTGGCATGGGCAATTGATAACCTTTCATAGGGTGGCAAAGATGCCGCCCGGAGATTTTAAACATGGCTAAAAAAACTAAAAACCTGTTCAAGCTGATGCAGCCGGTAGTTCGTAAAGACAGTGAGATCGGTCAGGTGGAAATCACCGGCGCCATCAGTCAGGCCGGATCGTTACGCGGCCTGAATCTTATCCGCGTTGCCAATATGGATGCAGACTCAATTGCCACGCTGTTGACACGAGTTACCGCGCCTGTGCTGACACAAAAAGAAATCAACGAAATGCACACTCTGGACTTTATCGGGCTGGCAGAGCTTCTGGTCCCTTTCTTGAATCCGCCGGAGCCTGGAGCGTCGAACGTGGCGGAGACGGAGAGCGAGTAATCACCGTTGCGTTTGACCAGATCGACGATCTGGTTGCTGATATTGCCGTTATTTTTAACTGGCCGCCCTCTGAAGTTTTCGGCATGGATCTTGGCGAGGTGATAGCCTGGCGCAAGCGGGCGGCGCTTCGAAGTGGTGCCAGTGATGAAGAGTCTTGATATCCGCGTTGCTTTCAGCGCGATCGACAGATTTACCCGCCCCGTTAATGCTGCCCGCCAGAGTGCGGGCGGCTTGTCCGACTCCCTCAGAAAAACACAATCTGCCCTGAAAGGCCTCGATAAAAGCACCGCTACCTTTCAGCGTATGACTGCCGCCGTCAGCAAAACCGATCGCTCTATCTCGCGAGCACGCGCCCGCTTTGATGGCTTGTCAGAAGCGCAGCGTAAAAACGGGACGCTGACGGAAAAACAGCAAACACTGATGTCCCGACTGGGTGAGCGGCTTGATCGATTGACCGCAAAACGCGTGACGGAAGTGGCCCGCCTCCGTGAGAGTGCATCAGCCCTGCGCCAGCATGGCGTCATGCTTTCCGGTAGTAGCGCCACCATCGGTAACGCGATACGCCGCACAGAACAATACAACCAATCCCTTGAACGGGAGAAACGGCAACTTGCTGCGGTCACTCAAGCTCGTAAACGTTACGAGGGTGCACAGCAGATGGCCGGGAAGTTGCGCTCTGGCGGTGCCATAGCATTAGGTACAGCAACCGCTGCCGGGTTTGGCGCCGGACGCTTCCTGTCGCCTGCGGTTGGTTTTGATGAGGAAATGTCAAACGTCCAGGCGCTGACGCGGCTCGATAAAAGCGATTCGCAGCTGGCCGCCTTGCGCACTCAGGCAAAAAAACTCGGTGCTGAAACCGCCTTCACCACACGTGACGCCGCCAGCGGCCAGGCCTTTCTGGCAATGGCGGGCTTCACGCCTAATGCTATCCGTGCAGCACTGCCCGGCGTGCTCAATATGGCGCTGGCAGGCAGCATGGAACTGGGTGAAACGGCAGACATCGGCTCAAACATTCTTTCTCAGTTTTCCCTCGATGCCGGAGAAATGGACCGCGTCAGCGATGTGCTGACAGGTACATTTACCCGTACCAATACCACGCTTAGCAGCCTCGGCGAGACAATGAAAGTTGTCGGGCCGGTAGCGGCGGGGCTTGGGATTAGCCTGGAAGAAGCCGCAGCCATGACAGGCACGCTGGCGCGCGTGGGTATTCGCGGTAGCGAGGCCGGTACGGCAATGCGTCGCTCACTCTCCCGCCTGGCCTCCCCCACTACGGCAGCCAAAAAGGCACTCAAAGAGCTGGGAGTGGAAACTGCCGACGCGAGCGGAAAGATGCGACGTCCGTTCGATATTCTTCTCGATCTACAAAAACGCGTTTCCCGCTTTGGCGAGGTGGATCAGGTTTCATTTTTCAAAGATATCGCCGGAGAAGAGGGTTTTACGAGCCTCCAGTCTTTGGTCAACGGCGCAGGTGATGGCTACCTCCAGTCACTCTATGAACAAATTGCAGAAGCACATAAAAATCAGGAGGCGTTCGCCGTCGCTAACAAGAAGAAAGACAACCTTGGCGGCGATTTGAAGGAGCTGGACAGCGCGTGGGAGGCGTTCCGCATTTCTGTGGCGGAGACAGTAGACGGCCCATTGCGCAGACTGACACAGGGGCTTAGCCGGGTTATTGGCACTGTTCAAAGCTGGGTAGAAGAAAACCCCAGACTCTCACAAACGTTGTTACTCGCCGGCGGGACTGCACTGGCACTGACCGCAGTAATTGGCGGTATGTCATTAGCTGCTGGTCTGCTGATAGGTCCGCTGGCGAAGCTCAGACTGGGGTTTGCGCTTCTCTCCGGCGGGAGTGGCATCGGAGGTACGGTATCAGCGTTCCGCATGTTGAGTGCTGTGGGCAGCAGTTCACTGGCAAAAATTAGCGGATGGGGTGCTTTACTCAGCGGCCTGGCCGGACGCCTCGGCGTATTAACCAGATTGATGGTACCACTGCGCGGCGCGTTACTTGGCGCCTTTACCTCTCCGGGGACTGCTATCAGCGCCCTGTCAAAAAGCATTGGCGGGCTGGCGATCCGACTAACGGGGATCCCTGCTCTCTTCAGCATTGTAAAAGGCGGAGTTGCGGCGCTGGGCGGCGGATTATCAATGCTGTTGAGCCCAATCGGTTTAGTGGGTGCTGCGTTTGTAGCGGCTGGGGTACTGATCTGGAAATACTGGGGACCAATTAAAGCCTTCTTTCGCGGTTTTTTTACAGGCGTCATCCAGGGGTTAGCGCCAGTTTATAACGCATTTTCCAGGCTGGCGCCCGTTTTCGGTGCCATTGGGGATGGCGTTAAAAACGTCTGGAACTGGTTTAAAAAAGTATTAACCCCCGTCGAGGAGAGTCGCGAGGCGCTAAACAAATGCGCCAGCGCCGGGCAGACATTTGGCGAGGTCCTGGGGACCGCACTTAGCGTACTGCTTTGGCCGCTTCAGAAGTTAATGGAAGGCGTCGGCTGGTTACTGGAGAAGCTCGATCTCATCCCCGATGGCATTGAAAGAGCCAGGCTGGAAGCGGCCAGACTCAGGGCTATTCCGGTCATGTGGGAATGGGATGAAAAATCCGGGCGCATGGTTAAAAGGGAGTGGCAATGGTCATCTGAAAAGCCTGCAAGCAAAGGCAGCGCCCCGCCGCCCAATGTGCTGAGGGGAAACTCTGGAACAGAGCGGCGGCTGGGCCAAATCGCGGATAACACGAAAGGGCTTTTAGATGAGGAAAAACGCAAACGTATCGGGCCGGGTGACATTGTATTTAAAAATCTCCCTCCAGCCTTTGCGGTGCGTGGTGAATGGCAGGAGTCGAGGCTTGTCCGCCAGGCTGTCAGCGCTCGCCCAGTTATTGCCGCTGGCGAACCATTGATAAAACAGACGCAGGCATGGCAACCGGTACGCAAAAATCAACGCACCTACACGAGGACCGCAGCTTCGGGTAGTAGTTTTTCCGGTGAGATTCACGTCCATCTTCACGACATTCAGAGCAGCAATCCGCGCGAACTGGCGCGACTTGTTGGCGAGGCTGTCCGCGCGGAAATTGATAAAAAGCAACGTGCTGCACGGGGTTCGTTCCGGGATAACGATTAATTAGGAGTAATAAATATGATGATGGTGTTCGGACTTTTTGTATTTGAACTCAGGACTCTGCCCTATCAGCAATTACAGTTATCTCGTAACTGGCGGCACGTAAAGAATGACCGTGTGGGCCGGAGCGCAAAATGGCAGTACGTTGGCGCCGGCGAGAACCAGCTGACGTTGGGTGGGTTGCTGTACCCTGAAATTACCGGCGGCAACCTGTCGCTGGGAGCTGTCTCAACAATGGCTTACACCGGGCTTGCCTGGCCACTGATTGATGGCGTCGGTTCCATCTACGGGATGTATGTCATCACGGGCTTGCAGGAAACGCATCAGGAGTTTGATCGCTACGGCAAAGCGAAAAAGATAGAGTTCACGCTAACATTGCAGAGGGTTGATGAAGATATCAGGGAGCGCCTGAAGAGTGTCTGTATAAGAGATTGTGTGTCAACATTGAAAAATGGAGCAGAACAGCGATGAAAGTAGTCCCAAAACATCGTATCTTTCACATCCCAACTGAATAATGAAATAGATTTATTATAAGAGCCCTACTAATAACCAGAAGTTGGTTAATGTCTAAAACTATAGAGCTAGGCTATAGAGGACTCTTATTCGATAACTTCTTGTTTAGCAGTCACAACTTAGTCAAAAGCACTAAGTTGCTGCTCTAAGTCTTCGAGCTTAGCTTTACCCTGTTCAACCATATCTTTAGCGCAAGGGATACAATAGTATGATTCACCTTGAGTGGGGTTTTTCACACTAAGACGAAACTCTCCTTTAGAAATCACATGTTGCTTATTGTGTTTACAGCATGTTTTTCTGGACGCAACCTCAATCTTAGAGCTCACAACAAGTGATTTAATTTTAGGCATTGCCCAACTCCTTCAGCAATTCATCCGTAATAATGGGAATAATTCTCTTAGCTTCTTCAACCTGCTCTAAATTAAGATTTTCTCTGTCTCCACTTTCACATCCTATATGAACATTAATTTTTGTATGAAGCGTTTTCACAAGCCATGAATAGTTGTCTTGAGATCTATTGAAATTTCTTCCTTTAGCTTTAAAGCCCAACTGGCCAAGCAATAAACCTGCATGATGATTGACTAAATCATTAATCGCTTGCCTTCCTGCACGTCTTTGGTCTTGTTTACTCAAACGAGATTTTCGTAAGATATCTATAGCTTCAGTAGTAGTAATACCCAAAGCTAGAAGCTCTTTCTTTAACTCTTGCACATCGCCAATCGGATCTAATTCCGATGCAATTACACCATCGGAACTTGTAATTTTTACAGGAACAAGCTTATGCTCCCCACCAGTTCCATCTGGATCTCTATCACTAGTCCCATCCGGGCCAAATTCTACATCGTCTATTTCTGGTAACAAGTCCGCAAAGAATTCCTGATCGGCTTGACTAAAGTTTCTAAAGTCACTCCATCTATTTGCAATATTAGCACCAACATGAAATACAACTACCCCCCTATTAACTAAATCGTTAGGGGCGTTTTGTTTGACTACTCGCATCACTCGCCCAACAAACTGAACAAATGGGCTAAGATTAGCAAAGATGCTACCAACCATAGCCACAGAAAGAAATTTATGGTCAAAGCCCTCTCCAAGCATTTTAGATTGGATAATAACATCAAGCTCGTGGTTTTCGAGTTTTGCGAATACCCTCTCATTTACAGTTCCATCTTCATTTGAGTGAACATAATCAGCTCTTAATCCTCTAGCTAGGAATGCTTCTTTAATTTGTATGCAATGAGAATAGTTAAGCGCTGAAGCAATTATCTTTAATCGGCTTTCTCCAGACTCTAGCCTCAATCGGTAAAGTTCTTTAATAGAAAGCTCAACCAATGTACTGAGAGTTTCATCAGACATTAAAACTCCGCGCCGAAAAGATGCCTCTTCCTCACCCAGCCGCTTAATATCTTCAGCACTTGTAAGCGTTATTTCATTGCCTTTATTATCTATATAAACTAACTTCGAAGGGCTTATCATCTTTGCATGTAGGCGTTTTATATATCCTTCTCTGATAGCCTCAACAACAGGGAAACTATATATAACCTCACCACTCATTAACTGACCATCACTTCTCATGGGAGTTGCGCTGTAATTTATAACTTTAGCTAGAGGGAATTTCTCCTTAACCTTAACCCACGTGCTTGCCTTATTATGATGAGCCTCATCAACAATAATTAGATCAAAAAAATCTTCACCAAGTTGTTCAAGCCACTTATTATCATCGCCTGCTATCTGTTGAATATTTGAAACAACAATATCACTGGCCATGATATCATGAATATTCGTCTTACCTCCACCTTCAATAATTGATACTTCAGGATATTCATCGATCGCATTAAAAAAATCGCATTTGAGATAGAAGTTATCAGGTTCGCTAAATTTCATATCTTTTGCCAGCTGATCTCTTATCTTTCTACCTGGCGCTATTATCAACACACGGCTGGAGGTAGTTGCATATGGAGTGATAGATATTAATCCCGATTTTCCACAACCAACAGGAAGTATTAGACCAATCTCACTCCCCCCTTGATTACTGTAATGTTCTCTTATTTTATTAAATGCTTCAACCTGAGGCCTTCTTAGTTTTTCATTTGCTGAAATATCTTTATTTTCAAATGACATTTTTACATTTCCTTCTGCAAGAAGCACTGTACGTAGTGTAAAGTGATATGCTTAAACAACTAAAGCAATCACATACCTTTCATATAGCCGGATACTAATGGATCCAAACAGCATGCTAATCCATTAAATGATATCCGTAGACTACTTTTTACTTTATATTCCCACTTGTCAATGACTTGAACTGTGTTCTCATCAAATGTTTTATAAAACGCTAGAGAATCCATCTTATCTAGTGAATCTCGCCTCAAAGAGAATGACCATGCATTACTCCTTGTAAACTAAGGCATAATGATTTCCGTTATGCTTTCACCATAGCCTTGTGCCAGTTGCATGCAGTTCTCCATAAAGATGAATCCGTACATATCGCCCAAAGTAAGCTGCTCGATTTGGTAGTATACATGCCGAGAAATAATTAACGCGGCGAGTATGTGCATAACAAGGTTGCACTTTTATGCCGTGCGTTTCCACATGCATAACGAGACATATTCGTTTGTCACATCTATTGCTTTACCTCTGGTTTCCGCCAGTCCTGCTGCATCAATGAATGTCCCCTCCGTAAGTGCCAATGGCCCACTTTTCTGGTTATCTGTTCCGTGAGTTGCATTGGGATCCCAGGTGGCACCCGGAGAGCGGTCACCAGAACGGTGCCAGTGGGGAGGTAGGTTATCGGCTTCGAGTTTCACCTTGTTACTACCACCGGTCACGCCATACTGAGAACCAATCCTGACAACCCTATCAGCAAAGGTTTCGCTTAAATCCGTCCACGTCTGCCAGGGGAAACGCTCTGCTGGGCTTTTTTCACCTGAAATGATGATCCCAACGTAAAAAATAGCGTCAACAATTGTCTTATAGGCCGTTCCGTCACTGTTGAGTCCCAGTGCCTTTAGGGCTTCGGATGTATCGCTCAGATCGGAAAGATTATTTTCTTTCTGAAGTGCACCGGTGATCCGCGGGTCATCCCCCGCAGCTACCGTTCCCATCTCGGTGCCCACGTCCCGCGTGGCTGAGTTACCCAGTTCAAGATTATCCCTAGCCTCATTGGGATCGTTTAAATCAGAAAGATTTTGTGCTCGCCGCAGATAGCGTTTATCACCTGTTTCCTGCGTGAGTGTGGCAAGCGCCGGATCGATAACAAGCTGCACGCTTGAGCTGTGCGTCAGCGTCAACACCAGCGTCAGAATGATCTCTTTGATGATCGAATCAGATTGCGCCGGGAGGTATGTCGCCGGATATGTGCCGTAAGCGATGAGCGTGCCCTTAGCGCTGACCAGTCCCGCCTCTCTGAGCGTCTTACCCGGATAATCCTTGCAATTGATGACAATCTGACCGCTGATAAATCCCTCATAGCTTGAATCAGAGTCAAAGGTTTCACGGCCAAACTGACCAAAGAGCGCGGTCACCGCCGCTAGGTCATCGGTAGCGGTGGGCAATGTCACGCCGCCACCATCGCCGATCAGTACGGCGGTAATATCCACAACCTCCCCCGCCTGATACGCGGCCTCGATTTCAGCGGCGCCCACCTTCGTTAGTGTCAGTCCTGTTGCCATAGTGTTTCCTCTGCTTCAATGCCATACACGCTGGCAAGACGATCATAAAAATCATCACTGACAGTTTTGCTGTCAGCATCAATATCGCTTTCACCGGGATGAATAACCCCCGCAGCCTGGAGCATTTGCAGGTATTCAAGGAAAAATTCATCGGTCTGGCAAAATCCGATCAGGCTTTTAATTTGATTGAATGCTTTCATAACTTATTCGTTATCCAGTTACCGGGTAAATCTGTGAAATCGTCCAGGCTTGTGCAGTTGTAGAACGCGTAATAATGCGCTGTGACATTTGGCACTTTGTCCATAAATACCTGGCCCTTACCTGTGAGGGCAGAGCATCCCCTGAATGTGGCCGTCGTGGTGACAATCGTCGAATAACTGCTGAGGTTGAATATCGTGCTGACGTTGGTTCTCAGCTCCACGCAGCCATCAAACAGATAGCCGATTGTCGTGGCCGGTAAGTTATTCATTAGACCGGCCCCGACCTCTTCCAGTGCGACGCACTCGGCAAACACATTAGTGAATGTCGTGGCGTTGATACTGGCGACAAAAAGGCCGGCAGGCACTGAGCGCAGGTTTTTACATCCCCTGAAGGTCTGGCCGTATGCCGTCACCAGCGGGTTACCACTGAACAGATTTTCCGGTATTTCCACCACGCCGGTATTCTGGAAGGTTGCGCCAAATGCGGTGATAAGCGGGCACGATGCAAACAGCGACGGCGGAATGTTCACCAGTGCCGTGCAGCCGTAGAACGTAGAACCGGCACTGATCAGCAGGGGGTTATGTTTCAGTAAATCAGCAGGCAATACCGCCAGCGCAGTACAGCCGGAGAAGGTCAGCGTCAGGGAAGTCAGGTTGACACAACCCGCAAACAGATCAGACGGCAGCGCGGCCAGCGCGGTGCAGTCTTGGAAGGTGCTCCCCATTGCCGTCAGAGAGATAAGATCGCTGAACAGCTTTTCAGGCAGTACGGCAAGGCCCGAGCACTGGTTAAACAGGCCGGTGACATTCGTCACTTTGCTACATCCTGCAAACATATCCCCGGCCAGCGATACCAGCGCCGTGCAGCCCATAAATGTATAGGTCAGGTTAGTCAGAGAACTACAGCCACGGAACGCCCCGGCCCCAATGCTTTTCAAAGATGTACATTGGGTGAATGCATAATAGAACGTCGTGACCAGTGATTTACCTGCAAAGGCCCCTGCTCTGACGGCTGTCAGAGAAGCACAGGCATAGAAAGCCCGGTCAAAGCTCGTTGCCTTGTTACAGTCCACAAACGACGGTAGCGCCGTTAATGCTGTGCAACTATTGAAGACGCTGGCAAAGGTAGTTGCACTAACACACCCCTGAAAAATATCATCGCCCACTTCTTCCAGAACACGGCAATAGTAAAAAGAGGAGGAAAATGTTTGCGCAAGCGCACAGCCAGAAAATACAGCTTTTCCTGCTTTTACCAGTGAAGAACAGCCGGAAAAAACGGTTCCAAAATGGTTAACCAGGGGTAAATCCTTAAAGAATTCATCAGGTACAGAAAGCAGTTGCGTGCATCCACTGAATGCCCCGCCGAAATGCGTAGCTTCCAGGCAGTGGCGGAACAGGCGCGGCGGTAGCTGCGTCAGCGCCGTGCAGCCTCTGAAAATCGCCGTAAAGACGCCACCAGGCACATCGCTGAATAAATCTGCTGACAATGTTGTCAGCGCACGGCATCCATCGAAGGTATAACCGAAGTTATTGCCACTGACACACCCGTCAAAAATGCCCGTCCCGGTATCAATAAGGGATGTGCATCCCGAAAACGCACTGGTGAAATGCGTCGCAGCAGCACAATCCCGGAATGTGTTTTTGCCAGCACTCAGCAGGCGCGTGCAGTTCTCAAACACTGAGGTGAATAGCGTCACCTGAGATAATTCGCTGAACAGCCCATCAGGAACAGCAGCCAGTTCCGTGCAGCCATAAAACGCCGCCGAGAAATCTGTGGCACCAGTAAACCGCGCAAATAAACCCTCTGGTAGTTCAGTCAGCGATGAGCAGCCCCGGAAAATGGAGGTACATTTCTGGATATTTGGCAGATCGTCAAAAGCCCCGGCGTGGACCTTGTAAAGGCCGGTTGCGCCACTCGCGAAAGAAACAAGATTGTCCCTTTCTCCCGTCAAAAGAATGATTTCCTGCACGGGGTTCAACGTTACTGAAACGTTACCCGACGTGCGCTGGAAACTGGCGGTTTCTGTGTTCTTAACCGTTATTGTGTACTCTTCTCCCTCTACAACGTCACGCGTCGGAATAACCCAGCCGTACACAGCACTGGCAGCATCAAAACGGTATTCCCGGCTGTCTGTTCCGTCGCCATAATCAATCGTGAAATCCTCATCCATGCGCACGTAGAACAACGGACGGCTTGCATTGTCGATGCGGGTGATGAACTTCATCACCGCGACCACTTTCACGTTGATCACCGCGCTGACGCCGTTAGTCGTCGTGACGGTGACCGAACAGGTGCCCCGCTTCACGCCCGTAACCAGAATAGCGCCGTTGACAATTCGGGCAGTCGCGATTGTTTTATCCGACGTAGTTACCTTAAAGGTTTTATCTTCCGCGTATTCAGGGAGGATGGTCACCGTGACCGTTTCCGCGTCACCAGGGGCCAGATTCAGCTCGTAGCGGGATAAAATCACCTGCAACGGGACAAAGCGCGGCGTGATTTTCTCCGTGGCGTACATGTAACCGGCCGCATATGAGGTTCCCTGAAGTCGGCCAAATACATGAACGGAAAACCAGCTGCGCAGGTTCCTGGCGCGCAGCACCGCCAGTTTCAGATCCTGCTGGTCGTATTCCGTCACCGGCAAATCGTTCTGATAAACGTTCAGGCGAAAGGTATACGGATCCCCTTTCGGGTTCTGATTGAACCATTCAACAATATCCGTCCCAAAAGGACTGTCCACCAGGGCATGACGGACGGCGGCGACCGTCCCGCGATGGCGGTGGATATAGTGGGCGCGCTTGATCGCATCGCGTTTCTTTTGTTCTGACCAGTTAATATTCCAGGTATCAACCTGGTATTCCCACGCCAGCCACGGCAGAAGCGCCAGCGGGCAGCTGTCAGGATCCTTCACCCAACGGATCAGATATACCGGCAACCTCTCCAGTGCGGCGGCGCTGGCCCTGTCGATGGCCCGCTCCACGGCGGTTGCGTTGGGTGGCAGAATGCTGGCGGGATAATTAGCGGTCATAGTCCATCACCACAAGATTGATTTTCACAGAGGTGCAATGAGGCGCTTCGCCCATCGTCGCAACGACGTCGGCGGCCGGTGAATGCAAATCGACGGTGACAACGCCGTCCTGATGCAAAGCCCCGTCTATGCCCGACCGTGCAGCGGTGGCGTTGATAAGATGCACTGAGGCGGTGTATTCGTTCAGTGCTGCGGTGGCTTTTTCCAGCACCGTGGCGGTGTCCACGCCGTAAGGGACGTAAATGTCAGCAACCACCTGATAATTCACTATCACAGCGGAACGGACGTAATCAGCCACATAATCCGTAATCGGGCGCACGTCTTCCGGGTTTACCGCCGCAAGGACTTTATCGAGCAGCGCCTGCGGGGCGGATCCATCCCCGGTGCGTGACAGCACATAGAGGAAAACGCGACCTTCCTGATTATGAGTTTCAGGACCATAGGCGCGCACGTCGAGCACATCCGCATCTGCGCCTCGCGCAAAATAGTGATAGGCATTACGGGCGCCCGCCGTGCTCAGGCGCGCCCATGAGAGCAGCGTGCGGGCGCGCAGCTCTTCGTCGCTTTCGTATACGGCGTCCGCCTCGTCGGTGGCTTCAGTAATCAGCAGACGTTCAGTGTCAAAATTACCCGAGACCTGATCGAGATCCGCCCCCAAGGCGCTGGAAAGCAGCACTGCGCGCACGGCTTCATTGATGCGTTGCAGCAGATGGATCTCGCGATAGGTGAAGGCCTGAGCCAGTGCCGCCATCGGTTCAGATTCCAGCAACAGCGCAGCAGACACAGAAGCCTGAAGTTCCGCAGGCATGGCCGCCACGATAAGCGCCCGGATATCAGCCAGCACCGTTTCAAAATCGGGCACCTCGACGATATCAGGCTGCGGGATCTGAGATAAATCGACGGACGTTTGCACACTAGCTCCTTAACCTGATGGTGTTGCTGGTTTCTGTCATGGTTTCCGTGATGGTCCCGCTCAGCTCGGCGGTCACTGCGCCTGTTTCTGAAAACACCACGTTGACGGTGGTCAGGCTGATCCGCGGCTCCCACTGCGCCAGCGCGATAGCGGCGGCGCCCATCAGCTGCATGCGGGTGACGGCGTTCTGCGGCGCATCGAGCAAATCAGGGATCACGCTGCCAAAGTCACGGCGCATCACACGGGAGCCTGTTGGCGTGGTGAGGATTTTTGTCACGGACTGCCAGAGCTGATCGTGATCGGTCAGCGCTCCGGTGCCTTTCGGGTTCATCCCGGTGTAACTGGCTGTCATCGCGTGCCCTCCGTCCAGCTTCCGCCGGTCTGAACCCTGCCATGACCGTGGCTGTCAACCTGGACACCGTTGGACGTTAACGCACCGTTGCTGTGAGTCACATCACCGGCCATCGTGCCGCCGTGGGTCAGTTCGAAAGTGCGCGCTTTAAGTTTTTCTGTGCATTCCACCTCCGGCACGTCCAGCGTGACGCGGGTTTCTGCCTGGATATGCGCGGTTTTAATGCCGGTCACGGCCAGCGCTCCGGTATCGGCGGCAGCGTCGTAATGCAGGCGCGCGCCATCGGGTGCGGTGATGCTGATTTCCAGCAGGCTGCTGCCCGTTGGCGGGTTATCTGCGCTGTATGCTGAGCCAATCACAAACGCGCTTTCAGGGTTGCCACCCGGGCAACCGATCCAGACCTGCTCCCCTATCGAGGGCGGCAGCCAGATGCTGAACGCCCCGGCGCGGGTGACATTCCAGCGGATCCAGGTGGTCAGCAACCTGCCGGAGCGAACGCGCACCGCTTTCTTGTCGGCGCTGATTTGCTCCACCACACCCTGGCGCAGAATGTTTTCCAGCAGGCGCATCAGCTCGGCATTCATGACGCACCTCCCAGGATGCTAATAGCGGCGTTTTCCGTAGCGCTCAGGTCTGCCGGAGTCATGCCCAGCAGCTCGCGTGCCGGGTACTGCGCGTAGGCGCCCGGGCCAACTTCGTCTTTGAGGCCGTACTGGTGAATACGAGCAATGCGTGCGGCGATGCCATCAAATCCTACGGTAACGCCGCCCGCGTCCGGTCTGACCTTCATAAAACGCAGGGTACGCAAGCGGGTAAACATCGGTGCTTTTTTTGTCTCTGAATGCGTCGCTGATTGCGTTTTGATTTCCAGATACCGCTCGATATCGGCCCGGTAAAATGTGCGGATATCCCGGCGCTTCTCGTCAAAGCCAGTGATTGTCCGGCCATATTTACCGCGCCCGCCGCGCCAGTTTTTCAGCGCCCGCACCTCGTTATTCCAGAAGAACTTGATCCCCTGCTGGGTGCGGAAAACTTTGCGGCGGCGCACGGCATAGCCGCTGCCGTCCGGGTTTTTCTGTGACGCTATACGGCGCTGCTGACTGCGGCGCACTGTCAGGCCAATTTTGCGCGCGGTACGGGTGCGCCCCGCCGGGCTGACGCCGTCGAGAATGTCCTGAAAGACCTGATCCAGCTCGCTGAACATTCGATCGCTCATGCTCCGGCCTCCTGAAGCATGCCTTCAAATACCAGCCCCCAGCCTGCGGCGTGGGGTGCCAGCACGCGCGGGCGCGGCTCCGGCAAATGCTCGGCGTACGGCACGCCGTTTTCATCCAGCTGCACCAGTACCCGCTGACGTACCGGCAGCTCAAACATCAGATCGGCGGTGTCGTCGTTGTTAATCAGCGTGGTGAATTTAATCTGCTGGTTTTTATCGGGGTTCAGCAGCAGATCGGGCTGATTAAACCAGAGCCAGGCCAACAGCGGCAGCGTGAAGTCGTCAATGCTCCCGGCGTAGTTCATGACGAACAGCACCAGAGAATAGCGATACATGAACGACGGCGTTTCACCGGTAGTTTCAATGCCACCCTCTTCAACAAACACCGTCCAGGCTTCCGGGTTCGCCCGGCACCAGGTATTTGCTTTCTCTATGGCGGCGCGGAGTGTGTTTATCTTCAGCATTTATGGCTCCTCTCGGGTGTTCTGGCGTAGACTGTCCCACTGGCGGATCGCCGCTTTGTCAGCATTGCAGGCATCAAGCGCATCCATCAGCCTGTCGCTGAATATCGCCACCGCGCCCCAGGTCACTGGCTTATCCAGCGCCGGGCGTGGCGTCTGTTCGGTCAGGCTCTCCGGGACGGGTTCACGGACCAGTTGAATGATCGGCGCGGGCGGTGTGTTTTTGCAGGCTGCGGCTGACAGCGTCAGGCACAGGAGTAACAGCGCACGTGTCACCATTGAACGCGGTCTGCATTGCTTCACGTCGGCGCTCCCCTTCTGCATTACGCTGTTGCTCACGGACTTTTACCTCTGCCAGTAACTTATGGGTCTGTATGGCGGTCGCCTTCACTTCCTGAATAACCTGGTCGTAACCGGTCGCCGTTTCGGTCAGCAGCTTGTTGCGGGTCCGGGCCTCGCTAAGCTGGTCGGTCTGCCACAAGACAGCGGCCAGCAGGACAAGCATTACAATCACACTGCCCGCCCTCATGACGGCGTACTCAGGCCCAGCAGGCACCAGGCTTTAAAGTCATTGCGCCGGTTAACCAGCCCGGGGGAGCGCTTACCGCCCGCATTGACAAAATCAGTAAGCCTGTTGCACATCTGCGGCCATTGCCTGGCCTGAGCATGCTTCCAGATCGTGGTCCTCTGCTTGCGTCCGTTTTTATCGGTGAACCACATCAGCCCGGTGCAGCCCAGATTCAGGGCGGCATCCGTCATGGCCTCAAAGGTGAGCTGCGGCATGTCGGCGCCGTGGAAATTGTTATTGATGCAGTTTTCTGCCCGTTGCAGATCGTTGATCCAGCGCCGTGCTATTTCCTGGTTGCTGTATTCGCGGTTTTCCACGCCGCCCGTGGAGCCGATGCCAACCGTCAACACCCCCGCCGTGCAGTAATAAGGCGTGCTGCGGCAGTCTTCCCAACCGGCAATTTTCTGCTGCCCTTCTTTCGACGTTCTGACGCTCCCGGGCGCCAGCGAAATGCCCAAGGCCACAATCGCCGCGATCGAACATTTTTTGATGATGTTCTTCATGTCGGGTTATCCCCGTGCAGTTGCTCCAGCAGCTGCCGCTCGCGGTCCGACAGGTTGCGGGTTTCCGCCTGGCGGAGAATCTGCTCTATCAAGTCGTTACGGCGCTGGCTGGCCTGCTCAATGCGGCGGCGGTGGATCGCCAGCCGGACGGCGGAAACAATCCCCAGAAGAAGGCCAGCCAGCGCTAGCTTTTCACTGACGGTCATGACGCCCACGCCGGTCACCAGGGCGGATGTTGCAAACGCAAAATATTCGTTAATACGATCCAGAGTCATTCCCATAACTGGACGGTTACCCGTTCCACCTCGCTGGTTATCACGGGCATTTCGATCTCCTGCCCGGCATTCAAAAATATCTGGTTGCTCAGTCCAGGATTGGCTTCGAGCACCTTCTCCGTGACACCTGCGGTTTTGCCGTAATGACGCCAGCAGAGCTGATCAACCGTGTCGTTTTGCAGCGCCCTGACTTTCATCAGAAAAGCTCCGAGTAAATACGGGGTTCTTCCCGGATATCTGAAATACTCCAGCGCCCGTCCCGCCAGAGGTCGTCTATTTGCCTGTCCAGAGCCTCCGCGTCCTTGTCGCCCTTTGGCGTGGTGCCGACGTCCCTGTAACCTTCCAGTACGCTGGCGCGCGTGAAGGAGTAGACCGCACGCCGGAAGCGGTAAACTTTTGCGCTTTCGCCGTTAATCAGCTCGACGGGTTCACCGGCGGAAGTCAGCAGTACAGAAGCCAGCGATTCCGCGCCTTCAGCTTCCCTTTGCTTGCGCCAGTCCTTCAGCTGATCCGCGACGTGCAGCGCGGCCTCCGTAGCCATATGCATCAATCGGGAAGTCGTAATATCACCGGCGATGCGGGCCGCGAGGCGCAGATCGTGGAGTTTTACCGTAGGCCAGAAAGTACCGACGGCAATCTGTGCGCCGCCGTCGTCCACGTCCGTCACATCACTCTCAGCAGGTCTGACGGGGCGCTGCGCGATAAAACTCATCGTCGTTTCTCCGGTAGGTCAGGCGGTGGGCTCCCGGTAAAAAGACCGCATAACGGGCAGATCGCCGGGCGCGCCGCCTGTGGCGCGGGGCCAGTTCATTACGCTCAGGCGTTTACTTTGACGGCGGTTTTCGTTGTCTTTTTTACCGCCGTTTTGCGGGTAGCTTTTTGGGTGCCGGCCGCCGTTTTCGTCTGCTTGCGCGTTCGTGTTGTTTTTTCTGCTGCGGGTGTTTCGGTTGCCGCTGTATCGCTGGATGAAGGCTCATCTTCCGCATCACCACTCGCCGTGCTGGTCTGCGGCGCCTTCTTCAGCGCGCTGACCAGAGAGGCGATCTCCCGTTTCACGCCTGCGCCCGGGTTCAGGCTCATGGCTTCCCGGAAGAGTTTCAGCGCTTCGCCTTTTGTTTCCGCGTCTTCCGTGTCGCGACGACAAAACGCCCTCACCTTGCACAGCTTCGAGCGGACCTCATCCGGCATATCACTGTCAGCCACAATTTCGGCCAGCTCGTCCAGCATGGCGATATAGCCTGACAAATCGGCTCCGGCGTCCGTGGTGGCGAGGTTCAGAATGGGATTGCAGATTTCTTCGGTCAGTACCGTCGGTGCCGGGCGGCGATAGTTGTCATCCGGCATGCTCAGGCCATGCTTAACGACATAGCGCCCAATACGCAGCGCCAGCGCATAATCGGAGCAGTCCACCGCCCATACCATCAGCGTAGTGATAACCGGATCGGCGCGGCCGCTGTCGCCCTCGATCGTTCCGTCAATCCATCCCTGAAACTCTGGCAGGATGCTGGCCTTTACAGCGGCCTTCGCCTGGCGGGACTGGATCTGGCTCAGCGAGGATTTATGCATATGCAGGCGAAAGAGGATCTGCTCATGCGCGGTGCGCGTCTCCGCGTCACGCTCATCACTGGAGCCTCGCCTCTCTGCCATGACCTTCTGAAAATGTCTTTGTGCCGGTGTCAGCATGCGTTCATTCTCCTGGGCGGGCTTGCTACCCGCCATGTGATGGGGATTATCAGGCGAATGTCACGCCGTCGATCATGGCAACCATGCCGTACTCTTCAATGACATAGTCGTCATTGCTGGACTGGTAAGTCGCTACACGGTTGTAATGCGGCTCTTCGCGGATTGAGCGGCGCAGGGAGCCTTTCTGGTAGTACACGGAGAGGTTTTTCAGGTTGGTGATGAGCACGACATCTTCAGGAATACCCGGGACAAAGGCCGTTGGCAGACCGCCGATCTTTTCCTGGCTGACAATGAGCTGCGCGGCCAGCAGTTCGGTATTCGGATTGGTCTGGCTGAGCGCGTTCACTTTCGGCAGATTCACTTTCAGCAGCAGATCGGACGAGAGCACAGTCACCAGACCGGGAGCGCGGCGGAACCAGGGATCCATAAGGCTGTGACGTGCATCGAGCACGGCGGCATCAATATTGCCGTAGGTGCCTGATGCAATCACCGCGTTATTCTCATCACGGGAGGTCAGCGTAATACCCGGCATAATGCGCTGCGGCGCCTCATTGCGAATTTTTTGCAGCCAGCCAACGCCGCAATCCTGCAATAACGGATAGGTCGTGCGGTCGGAGTTTTCGGAGTAATGCGTGCCATTAAAGCCAATCATCTGGCGATCCAGCCCCAGCTGACGAGCCATCGCATTACTGATTAATGACTGAAATTCAGGGTGACCGGCCCACGCGTCCAGCTCCGCATACGAAAGCGCATAATCATAGTTGGTTTTGCGGCAGTGGTAGTTCTGCGGCTCTTTGTTATGGTTCGGTGCAGGGTTACGGCGGTTGGTGCCGTCCGAGCTGTTATTGGTGCTCGCCATCGGTCCCTTACTGCCAATTTTTACTTTCTGCCCTTCCTGCTCTTTAACCCCAAAGTGGTTAACCAGCTTCATGAAGTCATCCGACTCCATGGCGGCCTGTTCCAGTTTTTGCTGGATAGTCGGATCGACGCTGAAACGATTGGCAACGGCTGAGGGTGAGACACCGTTCAGATGTGCCTGGCGCACAATGTACTTATCAAATAATTCACGGGTCAGGTTTTCCATTTTTTACCTCTTAGAATTCTGCAAGCTGCGCGCTGCTGTTGCCGGTTGCCGCCGGTCGTGCGCTGTAATTTTCTGCGGGCTGGAGCTGAAGCTGACCGCGCAGCTCGTTAAGTTCGCTGGTCAGTTGCTGAATGGTGGCTTTATCCTGTTGGCGGTCCTGTTCCAGGGCACTGAACCGGTCAATCTGGTCTGCCTGAGATTGAGCAACAGCTTCAACAACCTGATGTAGCTGACTGAAACGCTGATCGTCGGTTTTCTGGCCTTTACCAAGGATGCCCATCACGCGGTTGAACCAGTTAACGCCCTCCTCGCCGCGCTGGGCTGCCAGTTCGATCACTTCAGCTTCAAGCGCATCTGAGAACAGCGGCGCCTCAATCTGCTGGTTATTGAAGGCCATCACCTGCGCGCGCTGCTGGGCGGCGAATTTAAGGCGCTCAGTTCCCAGGCTCGCCGGTGTGTCCGTCATCGCCAGTCCGACCACATACGCCTTGCCGTTGAGTGCAAACTGCGGATGCAGCTCAATACTGGAATAGATTTTTTTGCCTTCATCGGTGAGCTGCTTCATTCGTGCCGACGCGTCGATCTCGGCATAAAGCGCCGTACGACCGGCCAGCGGCCCCTCGGTGATATCCTCCGCGCTCAGTGCAGCAACATCCCCCATGGCGCCGAAATTGCTGTCAGGGAGCATAGAGAGATAGTGCTCCACGTTGACGCGGGCACCGTAAACGTCCGGGTTGTAGCTCGCCGCTGCATCGCGGAGGTGCTGCGGCTGGATCTCGCGCCCGTCAACGGTGGCGCCGGAAACCGCAACGCGAAACTTTTTGCGGGCGGGTTTAGTCGTGCTGGCCATGTCGTTTTATCCTGTTGATTTATGTCAGTCGCTGCATCATCGCAGAGCCTAAAAGCCCGGCGCCACGCGGTTTTGTTGTCGGAGAACGGTCAGACCTGAAAGCCCGAGCCGCGGGGATCGCGCGCAGGTAATCTCCCTGCTCAAAAGGGGGAAGTGATGATTCAGGATGCGTTTATTCGATTGAGGGCAAAGCAGCTCTACTGGCAGGGTTACCCGCCTGCCGAAATTTCGCGACTAATGGGTATCAACTCAAACACGGTTTATTCGTGGAAAAAGCGCGACGCATGGGATGATACAACGCCCATCAAACGGGTGACGCAATCCATTGATACCCGTCTCTGCCAGCTGAGCGCGAAAGACAATAAAACCAGTGGCGATTTCAAAGAGATTGATCTGTTAACCCGGCAGTTGAAAAAGCTGGATACCGGGCAGGCCTCCACTACCACCGGCGTTAAAAAAACCAGTCGTCGCAAGAAGAAAAATCACTTCTCCGAGGAGCAGATCGAGGCATTGCGCTCAAAAATTCTCGACTCTCTCGCATGGCACCAGCGCGGCTGGTATGAGCAGCGCGATCAGCGTAACCGGATGATCCTCAAATCGCGGCAGATTGGGGCTACCTGGTACTTTGCCCGCGAGGCATTGCTGGGCGCACTGAGAACGGACGTTAAGCACGACTACCAGCGCAACCAAATTTTTCTGTCAGCGTCCCGCAAGCAGGCGCTCCAGTTCCGCAACTTCATCCGCAAAGCGGCTGAAGAGGTGGATGTCGAACTTAAAGGCGGCGAGCAAATCACGCTGTCAAACGGCGCGGAGCTGCATTTTCTCGGGACATCGGCGGCGACCGCGCAGTCCTACACGGGGCACCTGCGATTTGATGAGTTTTTCTGGACCGGTAACTTTATCAATCTGCGTAAAGTTGCCGGCGCCATGGCAACGCTCAAAGGCTTAACGCGCACGTACTTCTCCACGCCATCGAGTGAAAGCCATGAAGCCTATCAGTTCTGGACCGGCGATCGGTGGAATGCGAAACGACCTAAAGCGCAGCGGGTTGATTTCGACGTGTCCTGGAAGAAAACGCATAGCGGCGTGCTTTACCCGGATAAAACGTGGCGGCAGATCGTCACTATTCAGGACGCTATCAATAACGGCTGGGACTACACCGACATTGATGAAATCCGGGACGAAAACAGCCCTGATGAATTTGAAAACCTGTACATGTGCGAGTTCGTCAAAGACGGCGAAAGCGCGTTCAATCTTAGCCAGTTACTGGGGTGCGGCGCTGACGGGTATGACGACTGGCCCGACTGGAAACCGTTCGCCAGTCGCCCTATGGGCCAACGTGAGGTGTGGCTGGGCTACGACGCCAACGGCGGCAGTGGCAATGGTGATGCCGGTGCTCTGTCCGTAACGGTCCCTCCCCTTGTGGCTGGCGGCCGGTTTCGCACGGTTGAATTGAAGCAACTGCGAGGGCTTGAGTTTGAACAACAGGCGGCAGTCATCAAAGAGGCTGCCGAGCGCTACAACGTCACTCACATCGCCATCGATGGACAAGGCGTCGGGGAGGCGGTCTGGCAGATTGTTAAAAACTGGTTCCCGGCGGCTATTTGCTACCAGATGAGCCTCTCTTCCAAGCGCGCCCTTGTCCTCAAAATGTTGCAGGTCATCCGCGCCGGCCGCTGGGAATATGACCGCAGCGAGCAGGGCCTGGTCAGAGCCTTTAACGCTGTTCGCAAAGTTGTTACGCCCGGCGGTTTCATCACTTATGAAACTGACCGATCGCGCGGCGTAAGCCATGGTGATATGGCGTGGGCAACCATGCTTTCGATTATCAATGAACCGTTGGGCCAGGAAAGTGGCGGCGGTGGTTTCGCAATGGGATGGTAACTTTGAAAAAGAAATACGGTAAAAAGCCGATAGCCAGCACCGCCGGCCCTGACATTGCAGAGTCACTGAAGGCCGATCCCGCGTTGACAGCGTTCAGCTTTGACGGCCCTTATCCCGTGCGGGATATGGCCGATTTGCTGGACAATCTCTATTGCATGGACAACGGGCGATACTATGAGACGCCGGTGGATTTTTACGGACTGGCTAAAGCTCCGCGCCAGAGCGCCTGGCATGAGTCGGCGTTGTACTTCAAACGTAATGTGCTCACCGGCTGTTTTATCCCGCACAAGCTGCTCAATCGCCAGACCTTTTCCGCGTTTGCGCTGGACTGGTTCACGTTTGGCAATGCCTATCTCGAATTGCCGCGTAATCGCCTGGGCGGCCCGCTTCCCTTCAAACACTCTCTTGCAAAGTACACCCGGCGCGGGAGCACAGATCTCGATCAATACTGGTTTATCCGGCGCTGGAAAGAAGAGCACACGTTCAAATCAGGAACGGTTTGTCACGTTCTGAACCCTGATATCAATCAGGAGGTCTACGGCATGCCGGAATATATGGCAGCACTGCTGGCCGCCAGCCTGGCCCACTCCGCTGACATGTTCCGTAAGCTGTACTACGACAACGGATCGCATGCTGGATGCATTGTCTATATTGGCGCCGGACAGGTTGACGATAAAAGCATGAAGGCAGTCAAAGAGACGTTGACCGGTGCGCGCGGTAAAGGCGCATTTAAAAACCTGCTGCTGCATGCGCCAGGCGGCGGCAAAGACGGCGTGCAAATCCTCCCTTTCCAGCAGATCACGGCAAAAGATGAGTTTATTAATATCAAGAACGCCACGCGGGACGACATACTCGCTGCGCACCGTATCCCGCCGCAGCTGATGGGCGCCATGCCGGAGGGAAACGGATCTTTCGGGGATATCGAGAAGGCTGCGCGGGTCTACGCCATCAATGAACTGACGCCCGTAATGGAGGCCCTGAAGGTGGTCAACGAATGGCTAGGAGAAGAGGTGATCCGCTTTAACCCTTACGCGTTGCTTACCCCTGAGAAGTAACCGCCAGAAAATTCAGTTTCTTTAAACAACATCAGCCATTTATAACAGGCCAGCGTTTTCGCTGGCCTCATCTTTTCTGCTTAAAGAATCCCGCATCAGCGCCCCTATGCGCATCGCTGCTTTTTGCCTGCACGGGGGCATGCCTCCACCCAAAACGACGACTCACAGTGACGCAGAACCCGTGAAATTGCGTATTCTGCTGCCTTCCCTACCCTGACCCGCTTGCGGGGGCTTGCCCCCCGTCACCAGCGCGCAGCGATCACGCGTGTTTTCATGCAATTGCAGATTTGCCGCCAACCAGCACAACCGAATGCGTTGCCACCTATAAAAGAGGGCTATTCATATAGTGCATTTTTGTGCACACTTGTGCAGATCAAAAACTGCTACATGTTGATTATCAGTAGATAGACTTTTATGATTGTTTCAAAAATGGCATTGTGCAGTATGCTTCGCAATTGGTGAAACTTATGAATACTCAAAACCAGACAATTTTCAGCATTGGGCATGGTGCTCGCAGGTTGGAAGAATTTATAGCTTTACTTAAAAAATATCATATTAGATATGTTATAGACGTTCGCTCAAAACCTAGATCGAGGTTTCACCCACATTTTAATCGTGAAGCCTTAACTCTTCATTTGAAAGAAGTTGGTATTCGATATGTTTTTATGGGAGAGCAATTAGGCGGCATTCCTAAAGATGAACAATGTTATGATGAAGATGGTCGAGTCGATTACGAGAAAATAAAACACAAAACTTTCTTCCATGAAGGTATAGAGAGAATAAAAACAGCATATTCTAAAAATCTAAAAGTTGTTTGCATGTGCAGCGAACTTTCTCCTTGTGATTGCCATAGAAGTAAACTAATAGGTGACTATCTGCAATCACTAGGTATAGAAATGCAACATATAAATAAAAAAGGAGATATAATTTCACAAAATGATGTCATGAAAGAAGTTTTAGGTTCAAATGGAGAGCTTGACCTTTTTTCGGAAAATACAAGAAAATTAAAATCGAGAAAATCGTATCGTTGAATAAAAGGGGGTTTAAATGAATACTGATGTAATAATACTGTCCAGAACAAAAATGTCTGAGGGAAAAATTTGTGTTGGCGGTTTAGATCTTAATAGTGGAAAAATGTTGAGATTGTTAGATAATAGAGCAAGCGCTTTGACATCAGATTTCCCATATAAAATCGGTGAAACTTATGCCATAACATTTGAACAAAGATATCAATTAATCGCACCACATCTTGAGGACGTTGCGGTCTACAACTACGAACTAAAAAGCAACTGTAGTAATGTAGCTCTAAATAAAATCGCCCATGGCAACTCTAACACTTATAACAATCTCAGTGAGTTATTCTCCGGAAAACTGCATTGGCAAAACAACAGGGGGTATGTTTTAGCATCAGATCCTCCTGACTTTAGTGTGCAGATAGCAAAGATCAATAAAAAACTCGTGAAAGTCGGGCCTGATTATAAAGAGTTCGGTTTTTCCAGTTCTAGAACGGTTAAGTATGTTGGTGATCTTGACATAAGCAAAATGCCTGGAGTAATCAATGAAGGAACTCCTATTAGATTTTCTCTTGCAAGACCATGGGATAAAGATAAAAATGGCATTAAAGTCTGCTACTTACAGATGTCTGGGGTTTACTTACTATAACACTGACCACTAATAAAATAGTGCGCTCGGCATCAGTTAATTTTTATTTTATGTAGGGCGCATTTGTAAACTTTAACTTAATACGTTGTCTATTTCTGTAAGTAATTGATTGTTCCCTATATTGATTCAATTGCCTTAAGCCAACGACTGATCAACGATTCGGTCTTGTGCCTTGCAGGGATCTTTCGCCAATGCATATCCGCGCCGGTTACAATCAAGTCACCAATAATTAGATTTGCCTTGTAAGACGTATCAAGCGCCCCCCTGCCTTGCGCCAGGTTGAGAACTTGTACAGGATTAATTTGAATTTTTCTTAGCTTCGCCCACGACGGTACCTGATCCGCAAGGCCTGCAACCTCCCTGTTAACCTCGCTTTCTTCCTAGCGGAGTACGTGCGCAGCTTTTAAATAGCTTTCCGCTCTAGCCCGATCATAATCGGAACACTTACCCGCCGTACGACTGTAAGCGAGCGCCTCAAACTCATCTGCCGGTGAAACACGCTGCTTTTGTTTGCGGCTTTTCAGGTCTTCAGCAATCTGTTTTTTTCTGATCAAAGGTCATTTACCCGATTTCGAATTGTTCTGGTGATTCATCTCCATGGAGCACAGTCAGTTCTGGTGGATAATCAGGCTGTGAATCTGTATGTTTTTTGTACTTAGCACAGTTATTGACACGAGTCCTACTAGGGAGTTCCACAAAGGAGTGGCAATGTCAATTTAGTAGCACAGAGGATCATTTTCACATAACTTAGCTATGTAAAGAATTGAGTCAAGGCCAGTATAGGCCTGTAGACTAAGCGATTGTAGTTAGAACATTTAGAGTCGGAGTATCTATGCCAATTCCAGATAATATTGCAGCCAAAATACTTGTAAAATCAGCTAGGCATTGCTGTATTTGCAGAAGATTTTCACCATTGCAAATTCAAATACATCATATTATCGCGCAGAGCGAAGGCGGTTCAGATGATGAAGACAACCTAATACCAATTTGTATTTCATGCCATTCATCTGTTCATTCAAAGTTGCATATGACGAAAGGATTTAGCAGGGCAGAATTAAAAGGACACCGCGATGCTGTGTACGACATGGTTGAAAAAGGAAAGCTTCCTGCGCAACCTCAAGTAACCGGCGATGAAATGCATGCACTATCAACAGTTATTATCGAAACATTGAAAGCAGAGGGTAAAAGTCAAGACCTTTCTGAACGTGCAACAGAGATTCTATTAGCTGCTGCATGCGAGGAAAGCCCAGCATTAATTAACAGGACAGATGATGGAATTATTATCAAGTCCAACGGACAGAACTTTAATTTTTATTCTAAGGAAGTAAAACAGTATCCTGATGAGCTATTTGAACTTGCGCATGCTGGTTTCATGAGCCTTGATGGGGCTACATCAAGCATAACGAACGCCGGTATTGCTCATGTGCAAAAGATTGTAAAAACAACAGCTAAATATACAGAGAAAAAAGTCAGATGCATGAAGTGCAGTCTACACTTTACTATCTTTTCTTGGTATCCAGAACTTCATCGAGCTGACACTCTCCATTGTCCAGAATGTGGGCAATCTGAGGGATTGTTTATTGTTTGGGCTCAGCAGAAATTTGGTTTTATATTTCAGAGGGTGCCGGGTAATTCATCGCTATGGGACATGGGTAATCTTCCCTAGTAGTCACCCAGCCATAACTTTTAACATTTCAATTTTCTCCAGCCCAGTGTCTTTACGTTATTTTTTGACTGAGCTGGAGATTTAATTATTACCTTGGAAATTTGTCTTTGATTTAAATATTCCGGTATTCTCTTATTTCCCAAAGCAATGTAATTAACTCTTCAACCTTTATGCTCACTGCCCCATTCGCATCATACTGATTAATCAACTCTGCTATACGCTCATCAGTAATAATTACATTATAACTATGGATTTCAGTAACAACGGTTATTCCTTCAGGCCGTGGATGAGCTGCATCCCAATCTTTTTCCGCTTTTTCTCGTGATAATTGCCATTCAGGATAACGGCTAAAGACCTGTTTCTCAAAATCAGATCTGTTTTGCTGTCCTTTGTCCTCATACTTTGATAAGTCGAGATTAATAATTGGAAAAGGTGACTTACCTTCAGATTCTTCCTCCGGAACGCCCTCACTATCGAACGGTTGAAGCCCGCGACAGAGATTGCAAATTCGATCTGTGTAATAAAACTTCTCTTTGTAGTCCAGCTCATGCCCACATTTGATGCATCGTTTTATTTTGTTCGACAGGAAGCTGGCAATATTCTCCTCTCGCTGATCATAATCGTCATACATGTTCACCCCCTGTTCTTATCTCCCCCAAAGAGTACCGTCCATCCCCTAGGGTCCAGTTTCCTAAGCATGTTGGAATAATGCCCTACTGGATTATCTGTGATGTGACCTACATCTACTTTATTGTGTTTTTTCAACAGTTTCCACACGTTCCGAATCTGAACATCTGAATTCTCTGGTTCCATACTGCGTAGCGCCCCATCGTGAGTCGCGTAGTAAATGCGATCACCATAACGTATGCGTTTACCATTAAGTAAATGATCAACCTGGGATTCACTAAGTTCGATGCCAATAGATGAAGAAAAATCGCTCAACAAGACCTCAAGCGGAGAGAAATTGTGTGATTCTACGTGGCCCTGCGCTTTCTTCTTGTTATAGATCTCCTCTGTAATCCTTCTCAGTATAGCCCGGCGCTCTTTTGCGGGTAGTTTACTCACATCAAGCGCTCCCGTTCCTTCACCAGGGGTCATTATCTCGGGTATAGCAACGTCAGTTACCATCTCTTTTCTGCGGATTATTTGGTTTGGGGGACAGTTATTGCCACGAGTCCAAGGGGCGACGGGGTCGCCCTGGGCGGCGCTTTCAGCGCCTGGGTTAGCGGGAGCCTTCTTCACCATCTTCCAGGTATGGACATGCGTGCATATTTTGTTTTCCTTACCGGTGATGGGCGACCAAATGCCATAAATACGAATCCCGTGATCGCCATAGGTTCCTGGTTCGACTGTCGGCTCGTAGGCGGTATGAATGAGGTAATTTTTGCGGGGAACAAGTACACCGCCCTGCTTCATGATGTAAGTGGCAAAACAGCCAACATCAGCAGCAGCGAGCACAGCGTCCAGTTTTGGATCCATAAGTACCGGAGCGCCCGGTTTGCTGGTTTTCATTGCACGAGTTGCCTGCGATGCGAACAATCGTAACTCGCGGTACGCCTGGCGGCCTGGAATCCCAAAAAAACGAAATTGTTGAACACGGTGCAACGATGCCCATGCAGTGACGTACTCGGCACTATCACGTAGTGATTTACCCGTCTCCTTGCTGACGGTGTCACCCAGCCCACGCCCATCGATGTTTTTACTGACGTACTTTGCAATATAACTGGCCGGAGTCCCCTTTCGCGGGTCTATCAGCTTTGACTTGAAACGAGCGCCAGTGTTATTGCCAAGTTCGGCGCGATCTTCTCGGATAGCGAAACGACGCAGCAGCTCTGTGATTGCACGTCGATGTTTTTTGCGCATAAAACACAATAAATGCCAGTGCACAGTTCCATCGTGATGTGGTTCGGCTACGCGGACGCCGTACCAGCGCAGCTCTTTTTTGTGCATTGCCTTACGGAATGCCGCAAACGTATCAACCAGATAGTCGCTGCTTTTCCTAACTGTCGAGTGATCCCATGTAGGATTAGGCTTCCCGTTCATCAGTGTGGCGTGGTACTTAGAAGGACAGGTGATGGTATAGAACATGGCGCAGTCGCCACGCATTTCAGCTATCAATTCCAGGCCTTTGACACAGGCCATCATCTCATTACGACGGTGCGCTGGATTGCTGGCACTTGCAAGCACCACATCCTCCATGCTGAGCGTGTCGCCATCTTCGTTAATCAGATCATGGTTGCGGAAAAAATCCATCGCCTTACGGCGTTGTTCCCGCTTCTGCAACAGAATGTCATGGCTGACATAAGGTGATGCGTGCCGATGAACAAGGCACGCAGCCCGAAGTAACTCTTCCCGCCATTCGTTGCGGAGTTGCCACAGCTTACGTTGCCACCAGTCAGCACAACGCATACGGGCAAGCGCGCCCGGTATCAGCTCGTAATTAATCGGGTTGCGGCGATTATGTTTGCTGCGGAGCGCTTCATAACCCGGCGGGATAACATCAAGGCGTGACACTTCGGTCGCCACACGACGATAGAGCTCCAGTATTACGATGGGAGAAGCTAATTCATCGGTCAGCATCTCACCGCAAAGCTGGATAAAAATCATATCAATGTGCGCTGCGACCAGCGTTGAAAGCCGCTTAACCTCCCGCTGATTCAGTTCAGCAAGTCGAAGGAGTTGATCAAGGCTATCCCTGCCAGCCATGGCCTGGAATGACAGCGACGCCTGGTTAGCACGGACCTTGTCAATTCTCACTAATGAGGGAGTAATGACCTCATTCAGATAGGTAGGCAAATGGCGCGGATCTTCTGATTTTTCCAAATACTTAATCCTTGTTTCCAGCGGCTTGCGCAGGAAACCAGGCAAGCTGGCGACGTCATCACGAATCAGGGTAAGAGGATCAACACGATGGAGTTCTGCATGTCGCTTAGCCTTCTCAATCAGCGCATCATTCAATTCGTCATAGTGCCAGGGATCGCAATGTGCAACAGAAAAGAGGTACTCTTCTGCTGCACGACTCATTGCTTCAGCCTGCTCGCGTTGATCGCTTTTATCCTGCTCATAAAGCGCAATCCAGACGGCCAGCGCAGAGGGTTTCCGTGCAGGCACATCAACAGCATAAGGGTTTACTGGCTGCTTTCTGGCATTCCAGCTCCATGCCAGGGATGTGGAGTCAGGCATAACTCACCTTCGAATCTTATTTTGCAAAGCCAACGCTTTAACAAGCCGGCGTGCCAAACATTTCGGCATATGTCGCATCACCCATCACCGCCCCACAGTCCGGGCAACCTCCACCACCAGAACGACCGCAACCACCACACACGCGAAGAACGCCAATCACTTCACCGGCCATATCGCGGGTTTTGGCGCTAACGGAACGTCGAACTCTGAAGGCGTGGAGATTGAAAGCGGAGTAGATCTGGCGTGTTTCTGGTGTGTCGCTATTCGAGATGGCCGATCGCGTTCCATGCTGGCGATTAACGTCCAGCAACGCCGTAACCAAAGCGCGGTGATCATCCAGGGTAAATGGCTTGCCGTAAGCGGTAAAATTGGCTGTTTTGCTAGTCGGGATGTACGGTGGATCGCAGTAAATCACGGAGTCCAGGCGATTCCTGGCGACGTACGGAATGGAAGTACGAAAATCATTACAAAGAAAGAGCGCGTGAGTATCCCGCGCCTTTTCGGCAAATAGGCGCATTTCTGCTTCTGGAAAATAAGGCGCCTTATAGCTGCCAAATGGAACATTGAAACCGCCATCCCTGTTGGTGCGATAAAGCCCGTTAAAGCAGTGGCGGTTCAGGTATAAAAATGATGCAGCCCACCGTACAACGTAATCATCTGCACACTCGTCATCCCACGACAGGTGGTTGAACAACTTGCGCTCTTCGTAATAGCTATCTTCGTTATTGCCATTTCTGAATACGTTCCTGGCGATCAGTATCAATCTTTCAGGATCTTCCCTGAGCGCGAGGAAGAAATTGATCAATGCGCGATTGCTGTCACAAAGCACATAGCGGCGGTATTCCGTATTCATAAAGACTGTGCCACTGCCTACAAAGGGCTCAATCAAGCAATCGGCTTTAGGTAAGTGCTTCAGCAGCTCCGGCAACACGCGGGTTTTACCGCCAGCCCACTTAAGAGGTGACTTAATCATTTGCGGCATTCCTGGTTATAGGTTTCATGGGTCATCAGTCGCCACTGCTTACCACCGTTTTTGCTGAGCAAACGCCAACGGAGGCCAATGCGGATCACGAGATAGGCGTGTGGCTTGACTCGGGTGTAATTACGCTGTCCACGAGCAAAGCAATTCAGGGCGGCAAGCGCCCTCTTACAAACCGGCAACGGCGCGTTACAAACAACAGACAGATGCGAATGCATGGCGGCCCTCATAGCGATCCAGTGTGTGGAGAGGTCAAGCGCTGCCAGATTTCGCAGACTTGCTCTGCTTGATATCGCGCGTCAGTGAGCGTGTAACGTGCCAGGGCGCTTCTCGCATGAGGCGCATAGTCTATGGCAGCAGCAAGGTCGAGAAGTGAACGAATGCAGCGGTATTTTGTGCCTTCAGGGAAAATGCCTGACACCTCTAAGCGATCCACGGCATAACGAAGTGAAACCAGTTTTTCCGGGGCATCTTTGAACCATACGAATAACGCCGCGTTCCGGGGACAGGTATTGTCGGCGGTGAAAGCAGCAAGGCTGCAAAGTGCATCTTCTTCAGCTTCGGTTGCGCTCATTACTTCGGCGCGCCAGTGAGAGTCTTTTTTCATCCAATCGAATGCCGTACTAATGCTGATACGGCCCTTCAAGCTTTCAGATTTACGAATGTCTATCGAAGAATAAAAAACCTTTCCGATCTGCCCTGTTGAGGGCTCAAAAAACACAGCTTCAATGGCACACAGAGGTGATGACGGTTTCTTATTAACGTTAATCAAATCGATCATTAAGTGATTCATGGTCTACTGCCCTCGCTGGTGATTGTTTCGTGGTTGGCTATCCACTGCTCAAGTGCTGAATAAATCTCTTCGGGGGTAAGGCCTTGCTCTTTCAGCAGGCCCATACGGATGCGCAGCAATCCGAGTAAATGGGCGCGCTCGCCTTTGCGCGCATTGGTGCTGATTCCCATAAACTCTGGATCGCTAATTCCGCCTTCCGGCTTTATTGACGTAACCGACATGCAACCTCCTGAAAAAGGCAAAACAAATCCCCGGCAAAGTGAATGCCGTTATTTTTAAAGCGGGTTAATTAATTGTTTGGACGCGATTTTCTTTTAATCTGCTTAAATATCCTTTCATGCCAGTAATACATGAAATCAATAAAGGTCATTCGCGCGCGATCGTGATTACCGCGAATTGCTTTTTCGAGCCCGTAAATTATTAAATCTTTAGACGGGCTTTTTGAGCTAATGGTGATACGAGCACCATTTTTTAGATGTACAGTGAACCCCTGCTCGGCACTTTCCACTGCTTCTCGAATCAGCATTTCCTGTTCCCAAGATGTTTTTTCTTCGGTGAACATGGCGTACTCCGATGATCAGTTAAAGCGAGGGGGCTCCAGCCGCCAGGAGGCTCTAGCTCCCAGTTTCAGGTGTTCCAGGATCTCCGGTGTAACCTCTACGGTTACCGCTTGCGGCTGAACAAACGTCATAACCCTCTTCAGTTGCTCAGCGCCAAGAGATAGCAGGTCATATGGTTTAGGGATCTCACCATCGGTGACGGAAATAATGATGTTGCGGAGTTCTTCAAGGGTGCATTCATCATTCTCGCCTTGAAGCATTGCGAAATGATAAAGGTGGGATACGCCATGACGTAAAAGCTGGAGAGAGTAATCATGATTCCATTCCAGAAACTCTTTATTGAAATGGAAGCATTGTAAAAGCGAGTTAATTTTGTCTGCATATTCGAGTTTCATTTTCGCCCCCAGAGATTAAAAAGCAATAAACCGCTTTTTACTCATGATTCTGTCAATCGTTCGGCATGCTTCTGATAAAGCAAAGTCAATGCCGTAATAATGGCCTGTGTGCGTAATTTGATAGCGCTGGCGGTTGTACGGTTTTTTGCGTGGGAGTTTCAGAATAGTAAAACCACAGTAAAGGCTGGTTTTGCTATTGAGTTGTGATACTGATCCGCGGCTACCGTTCTTCATGTTTCCTCTCCTGAAACCGGCTATCGACCTGGCTCACCGAGACCAAGCCACATCAACCACCCTTCCCTGATCTCCTTTGGACGACTTTCGTAGGCCAGTTTCATGCCGTCGTTCCAGGCTGGAAGGTAAACCCAGTACTCGCCCGCACGGCCAGAAGTAGACTGGGGATCGGTCATCTCGATTACAGGAAGCTTCCCTTTCTCGATCATTCCTCTTACCGCAGCCGGCGTTTTCCCGATGAGTCTGGCAAATTCCTGATAAGGAAGCGCATCGGTCGTGCTTGTGATTTGCTTTACCATTAACATTTCCTCGTTATTCGGTTCATGGATTGCTCTTAATGGCTTATAGTTGGCTTTAGTGTTCAATACTAAACACTTAACCGTTTACATCTAAACACCATACTATTGAGATCTAAACACCATGTCAAACGCGTTAAACGAGAAAATCGTCTTAATAAGAAAGTCTGAGTATCTAAGTAGACAGCAACTCGCTGATCTAACAGGAATTCCTTATGGGACTTTAAGTTATTACGAAAGTGGACGCTCAACCCCACCAACCGACGTAATGATGAAGATTCTGCAAATACCTCAATTTACTAAATACACACTGTGGTTTATGACCGATCAGGTTTCGCCTGAAGCCGGTCAAATCGCACCGGCACTCGCACACTTTGGGCAAGACTTAACAACCTCGCAGCACTCAGACCAAAAGACTGGTTAACAATTAACCAGTCCTACATACATTTCAAATGTCTATTATTGGTCGAAAAGTATTCATCACATAATTGCAACGCGTTAAGGCCTAAAGGCAAACGCACCCATCGGAGGGTTTTCTTATGACTATTAAGAAACTCGATGATGGTCGATATGAAGTGGACATCAGGCCTGCTGGTCGCAATGGAAAGCGTATCCGCAGGAAGTTTGATAAGAAAAGTGAAGCGGTAGCTTTCGAGAAGCATACCCAGTTCAACCATCACACCAAAGAATGGTTATCAAAACCGACGGATAAGCGGCATCTGTCTGAACTGATACAGCTTTGGTGGAATTTGAAAGGCAAGCATGAGGAGCACGGTCGGATAAACCGCAACAAGTTAGACGTGTTTTGCAGGATTACAGACGATCCTTGTGCTTTTCAGATTACGAAAGCGCTGATTAGTCAGTATTACGCGGCAAGAAGAAGCCAGGGTATCAAAGCTTCCACCATTAACCGCGATCTCAACAGTATCAGTGGTATGTTCACAGCGCTTATCGAGGCCGAGTTGTTTTCGGGTGAACATCCGATCAGAGGGCGGAAGAAGTTGAAAGAAGAAGTCCCAGAAACTGGCTATCTGACAGAGGACGAAATCAAGCACTTGCTCTTTAAACTGGATGGCGACAACAAGAAGATAGCTGTTCTGTGTTTAAGTACTGGTGCTCGCTGGGGCGAAGCGGCTCGACTCAAGGCGGAACACATCATACAGAACCGTGTGACGTTCGTTAAAACCAAGAGTAACAAGCAGCGGACTGTTCCAGTTTCAGCGGAAGTGGCAAAACTCATAGCGGATGGTAAGCGAGGGTTGTTATTTGGTAAGGCGTCTTATTCTGACTTCAGGCAGATACTCAGGGAGGTAAAACCTGATCTTCCGACCGGCCAGGCGACGCATGCACTACGCCACAGTTTCGCGACACATTTTATGATTAATGGGGGGAGCATAATTACATTACAGAGGATCTTAGGACATGCGCGAATTGAGCAAACTATGGCCTACGCTCACTTTGCACCGGAATATCTTCAGGACGCGATCTCGCTTAACCCGCTGAGAGGTAGCGCTGATGTGTGAAACGTCCACATAATGTCCACAGATGGGTAATTAGTTATGGCTTTCAATGGTCTTGCGTGCCGCGCAACTCCGCATTGTACCGTTGAAAGCCCCTTGTTCCGGGTGTTTCCAACGCACCCGACGGGGCTTTTTTCCCACCCTCGATGCAGGTATTCTCCCGACAGATGTGTTAAATTTTGTGTATCTCTGTTAATTCTGCGCTAATTGTCGTTTCGCATAGCTTGCCGGTAGTTACGATTAGCGTTCGGGAGCCGTATTCCTCATGTCCGATTTTCTCCTCGCTCGCGTTTCGCAAACGCTCGCCAATGAACACACCCTGGAAACATTGGTGCGACAGCTGCTTGAGATGCTGGAGCTTGTTACCCGAATGGAATCTACCTACCTGACTCGTATCGACTTCGAGGCGCAGCGCCAGCAGATTATGTACGCGCACAATAGCAGCGAAATGCAGATCCCTGAAGGTTTCTCCGTTCCCTGGAATGACTCCCTGTGTAAACGTGCGCTGGACGACCGCTGCATATTCAGCAACGATGTCGCCGAGCGCTGGCGTTCGTGTATCGCCGCCCAGGATTTGGGTATCGCAACCTTTTTCAGCATCCCCGTGCGCCTGACCGATGGCTCATTATTCGGCACGCTCTGCGCCACCAGCCGGGAAAGACAACCCTATAACATTGAGGGTGAGCAGGTGATGAATCTGTTTGCCAACCTCATTTCGCACTATGTTGAGAAAGAGACCCTGGTGCAGCAGCTTCGGGCTGCAAACGTCGCGCTGGAGATGCACTCGTACACCGATGAACTCACCGGTTTGCCGAATCGCCGCTCGTTGTTCAAGCATCTTGCCGCACAGTTTGCGCAGGCCAGAGAACGCCAGCGCAGCGTACTGCTCATTTTTATCGATCTCGATGATTTCAAGGCAATCAACGACCGATTCGGTCACCCCTGCGGTGACAGCTTTCTCATTCAGGTTGGAGAACGTCTGTTGGCCCGCGTCCGCTGCGGCGATATTGTTGGCCGCCTGGGCGGCGATGAATTTTTGCTGGTTGGCCTATGTTCCGAAGCGGAGGAACAACAGGAGTATATTGCCGCTTTACGTAAAGAGCTAACGGGGATCTATTTCCTTGGCGCGTACCGAATTAACTATCCCGGCGCCAGCTTTGGCGTGATTGAAGCCGACCCACAGGCAATGGACGTTGAGCAAGCGCTACGAAGCGCCGACGACGCGATGTATCAGGATAAAAAGTCACGTCGCCAGGGAACATTTTTTCATATTGACTAATATACGGTGAAATCCCGTATCATATTAAGCACGATTCGCACCTACAGGGGCTCAATAATGAGACTGGGTATTCTATTTCCGGTGGCTATTTTTATCGTCGCCGTTGTTTTTCTGGGCTGGTTTTTTGTCGGCGGCTATGCGGCACCGGGCGGGGCGTAATGAAGAAAAGCACCATTATTATGCTTATTGTCGCAATTGTGGCCGTGGCGGGTACGCAGCTGGGCTGGTGGTAAAACCAGGAATATTCGCCCTTCAGACTGGCAAACATTGCGGAATTTTCTTATCTACTCAATAACTTAAAAGAATAGACTCACTTCATCAGCCGTTTGCGCTTGTCGCCGTTCGCGGACAGATTTAACTGGAGAAGTGAGAAATGAAAAAATCGATCGTGTTGCCGTTAGTGCTCGCGCTTTGCACGCTATTATCGGGATGTATCGTCGACAGAGGCTATCACCACGGGCACCGTCATCATCATCACGACGACAGAGGCTGGCGATAAAGCGCAAAACATCACAAGGCGAACTTCGGTTCGCCTTGTCGCATACGATTAGTCCCGGCGGTCGGAGCCCAAAAAAAGGAATCCCAGCGGAATGGAGAACAGCAGAGTAAACACGATGCTATAAACCGTCACCATCGCCCCTTGCAGGAAAAACATTGAAGTCGTCCACTCTGAGTACGGCATATTGTACTCGCTCACCACGCCGCCAAAGGTTGCACGCCCTACCACGAAAAGCGCGATGGCAAATATCGCCGCTATCGACATAAAGAACTTCTTGCTGTTTTTATTGCTGGTGAGTTTCTGCAGAATCATCCGGGTTCCCTTTTTTCTGAGCGATAATCGGCTGTATATGTAACACCAATGCAATCAAAATTGAAGGGAATTTGTTACAAAGCACAGAGAGCCAGCGGCGGGCCGGTGGCATATACCGGCCCCAACGATTACGACTGTAGCGTTGCCAGCCGAGCGGCAAAACCGACAAACACGAGGCCAATCAGGCTATTACCGATTTTCGCCAGTTTCTTTTTCGTTTTTACGTAGCGCGTGACGAAAGAGCCGGAGACGATAAGGAAGCTCATGTAAATAAAGCTAATTATCTCCAGGGTCAGCGCCAGAATAAAGAACGCCAGCCCGGGAGTTTTGGCATTGACGTCAATAAACTGCACGAAGAATGAGACATAAAAAAGAATCGCTTTCGGATTCGTCAGGCTGAGGGTCAGCGAACGCTTAAGAATCGCGCTCCCCGGCTCGGAATCAGAAGACGAATGCCCATCGCGCTGCGTCAACACCGCGTAGAGCATCTTCCCGCCCATCCACAGTAGATAAATCGCCCCCAGGTAGCGGACGATATTGAATAATACCGGCGTGGTCTTGATGAGGGTCGCGACCCCGGCAAACGCCAGAAACATCAGAATGGCATCACCGATAAACACGCCCGCTGCCGCCAGATAGCCTTTTTTCACGCCGTGAGCGACGCCCGTCTTGAGGACAAAAAAGGTATTGGGACCGGGCACCAGAATGATAAAGATAGCCCCAACCAGATAGGTCAGGTAATTCAGTACACCAAACTCAGCGAACACAACGCACTCCTTCGCTTACAACAAAAATATGATCCCGCGCACGTTAACGCAACCGGGACCATTTTGAAAGCGCCGCGAGTGCGGAGGGCTTAATAGAGCGAAGTTTCGCCCAGCGGACGGGTTTTAAAACGGCGATGAACCCACAGATATTGTTCAGGGGCGCGCAGGATCTCTTTCTCGATAATCTTGTTGATATAGCTCGCCGCATCCTGTTTATCTTCTCCAGGATAGTCGCGCATCACATCGCTGATATGCAGGCTATAACCTTTGCGGTCCGCTTTACGCACCATGCTGATCGTCAGCATTTTTGCGCCCGACAAACGAGAAAGCACGTAGGTGCCGTTAGTCGTCGCCGCTTGCTGGACCGAGAAGAACGGGGCAAATACGCTCCCCTTCGGGCCGTAGTCCTGATCCGGCGCGAACCACACCGCTTCGCCCGACTTTAACGCATGCACCAGTCCGGATAAATTTCGGCGGTCGATCATCGCCTTGTTCGAGCGCAGGCGGCCGCGCGTCTGCACCCACTCCATCAACGGACTGTTATGCGGACGGTAGGTTGCCATCATGGGGCGACACAGCCCCATCGTGCGGCCACCCAGTTCAAGAGACATAAAGTGGACGCCGACAACCATCACGCCTTTCCCTTCGCTCAGCGCATTGTTGAGGTTGACCATCCCCTCGACGTCAAACCATTTTTTCACTCGCTCATCGCTCCAGAACCATGCCATACCGGTTTCAATCAGCCCCATTCCCAGAGACATGAAATTTTGCTCGATCAGCTTTTCGCGCGCCGCTGGCGACATTGTGGGGAAGCAGAGTTCGAGATTACGTCTGGCGATATGCTCACGACGTTTAAGGAAGCGCCGGGAGGCGCGTCCCGCGCTGGTGCCGATAAGATGCAAAACGGGATAAGGAAGCTGGACAATCAGCCAGAGTACGCCCAGGCCAAACCAGGTACCCCAATTACGAGGGTGAAGAAGACTTTTATTAAAAGCGTAAGACATGTTTTTTCCTGTAAACATTAGAACATGAGGTAACGCTTAAGGAAAAAACGAGTCCCTTCATCTGTCATTAGGCGGTACGTGTAGCAGTTCAGACAATAATAATCCTGTTAAATTCACTGCGGCAAGTAAAAAACTACGCCAACAGAAAAAAACACATTACCCGCACACCTGTAACAAAATGTAAAACAAAAAATGAATAAATCATTACAAATATCCACCACAAGAATGATTAACACGCTAATCATTCATCATAAGGCAGGCTGTTCTCGAAGCAGGAGAACGCTGCGCTCCCTGCAGGCAACGGCGGAGGCCGCGTCAGGACAGGGCTGTGCAGCAATGGTACCGGGATAATTTTGGTTTTCCGTTATCCTTTTAACCACGTCAGCGCTTGCGCTCTCCATTCATCTCTCTTAACGCTTTTTGATTTAACAGAAGAATATAAGAAAGCTTCCCGAAGCCAAAGTTGAAATAAGAATCACCTTATTTTACTTTCCTGACAATAATTAATAATTATCGACAATTATCCATTTCGTCACCCTTATTTCGGACTTTTTACCTGAATTGCTTTAACCGAGCAGCAGGCAATAAAGTTTAAATGCTTTTTATGACGTTGAAAAAAGCGCAGCATTGATAAAAATCTCGGACGATTCTCGCGCTTTAGCAAGCCATTGCAGACAATTTTTAGCGCCTGTATAAAACCTTCATCTTTCATTAACCCTCGCGGCGACATCAGCGACATCGGTCCATGATGAATGCTTACGGCATCAAAGCCGCTCCGTTGGAAAAGGGTCCGCCAGGCGGCAGCGCTCAGCGGGCTGACGTTGGATTTCACGACCCCCTGCAGCTGTCGCCGGGCGTCCTCTCCCAGCGTATCATGCGTATACATGATATCGTGCGTCAGCAAACGGCCACCGGGCTTGAGAACGCGAAAATATTCTGCCACCAGTTTTTCTTTGGCTTTATCCGCATACATGGTGAGCATCGCTTCATTTATCACCACATCAAACGTCTCGTCGGCAAATGGCAGCCGACCCGCATTCGCCTCCATCACTATCACCCGATGATCCACACCTTCGCGAACGATATTTTGCCGGGCTTTCGCCAGCGCGCCTTTATCCATATCGATGGCGTAAACGGTACAGTGAAAACGCTGCGCCAGCTCAATAGAGGTTGTCCCCATATTACAGGCCACCTCCAGGACTTTATTGTCGGCGCTAAACCCTGCCTGCTTAAATAGCCACTCAGTGGCCTCAATGCCGCCGGGACGTAAGCGGGTTTTCCCCAAACTTGCCAAAAAGGTATGTCCGGCTTTTTCGCTAGCGTTCATCTGACTCTCCTTACCTCATAAGATGCATTATAAATACAACATTAAAGTGAGAGAGGGAATAATGATAATGAATTTTATTTGCATTAAGGACGAGGTTAAAGAAAAGGTGCAATGAGGAATAAAATATATTCAATGTTTAACAATTACTTATCGTTACTAAAGTTCTGTATGGCCCGTATTGCTGGCGCGACTTATTGAAATGATAACCATTCTCATATTAGCATGTGCCGTATTGATCAACTCTCCTGAACCTGGCTATGCCCTCTTCTTCCGCCATCGCCTCTCCGCTAACGCTTGCCTCGCTCTATAGCGATCATCATGGTTGGCTGAAAAAATGGCTTACCTGTAAGCTGCAATCCGCTTATGACGCCGACGACGTAGCGCAGGATACCTTTGTCCGAATTATGGCCAACGAGTCGCTGCTGACGATTCGCGATCCAAAATCCTTTCTCTGCACGATTGCTAAACGGGTGATGATCGACCTGTTCCGCCGTAACGCCCTGGAGCGTGCATGGTTAGACATGCTTTCGCAGCTTCCCCCAGAGCTCTCTCCCTCACCGGAGCTACGGCAGAGCCAGCTCGAACTGTTACAGCAGATTGATGCCATGTTGGACGGGCTTAACGCAAAAGTCCGGGAAGCGTTTTTGCTCTCGCAGCTTGAAGGGCTGACCTATGCCGAAATCGCCAGCCGCCTGGCGGTTTCCGTAAGCTCGGTTAAGAAATATATCGCGAAAGCCACCGAGCACTGTCTACTGTTTCGACTGGAGAATGGCCTGTGAAACCGACGCTGAGCGAATCTCGTCGTCAGGCGCTGCGCTCCGCCTCGCACTGGTACGCGGTGCTCAGCGATGGATGCGTGAGTCCGCAGCAGGAGGCCCGCTGGCAGCAGTGGTATGAGCAAAACAAAGAAAATCAGTGGGCCTGGCAGCAGGTAGAAAACCTGCGACAGCAGATGGGGCAACTGCCGGGCGGCCTGGCCAGCCGTGCCCTTAACGATAGCCGACTGGCGCGTCGCCACGTACTGAAGGGTCTGATGCTTTTGCTGGTCATCGGAGGCAGCTGGCGGCTCTGGGATTCCGAACTGGCGGAGGGCCTGGGCGCCGACTATCGTACGGCGAAAGAAATACCTCGCCAGCAGCAGCTTGCCGACGGTTCGCTCCTAACGCTGAATAGCGAAAGTGCCGCCGACGTCCGTTTTGACAGACGACAGCGCATGGTTCATTTACGCTACGGCGAAATCGCCATCAGGACCGCTCACGACAGCCTGCAGCGTCCTTTCCGCGTGCAAACGCGGGAAGGCACGCTCACCGCGCTCGGTACCGAATTCACCGTCCGTCAGTTTGCCGGCGGCACCCGGCTGGCGGTACAGCAGCATGCCGTGGAGGTGGTTTTACCATCCGGCAGCGTCCAAATCGTCAACGCCGGGGAAAGCCTGTGGTTTACCCGCAATCGCTTCTTCGCCCTGGTTAAGTTCAACGACGGCGAGGATAGCTGGATCAGAGGCGTGCTGACCTTCCGCGACGCCCCGCTAAGCGAGGTGGTCGAAACCCTCGCCCGCTATCGCTCCGGGGTGTTGCGCTGCGATCCCGCGGTGGCCGAATTACGCCTGAGCGGCACCTTTCCGCTGGAGGATCCTGACGCCATTCTGAAGGTTATTGCGCAAACGCTGCCGATTTCATTACGGTTTGTCACTCGCTACTGGGTGACGCTCGTTCCAGCCTGAGAAGAAAAATCGAAAAAATTCTCATTATCTATTGTCCCTTTTCCCGGCTCGTTCGACTTATTAGATGAATATAACCATAAACGTTCGTGGAGAAGAGATGACGCCTTTACGCGTTTTACGCACACCGATGCCTCTGGTAATAGCAATCCGTTTAACGCTGCTGCCGCTAGCAGGGCTGGCTGCCGCGCCGATATACGCCGCCGTGCAGTATGACATCGCCGCCGGGGGATTAGACAACGCCCTGAACCAATATGCCGCCCGCAGCGGTATCACGCTTTCCGCCGACGCCAGCCTGACGCGCGGCAAGCATAGCCCGGGCCTGCACGGCAGCTTCGAAACCGAAGAGGGGTTACGCAGGCTGCTGAACGGCAGCGGATTACGGCTAAAGCCGCTGGGCAAGAATGCCTGGACCCTGGAGCCCGCTCCTGACAGTTCAGACTCCACCCTCACCGTCGTCGGGGACTGGCTTGGCGACGCGCGCGAGAATGATGTCTTTGAACACGCCGGCGCCCGCGACGTTATCCGTCGGGAGGATTTCGCCAAAACCGGAGCCGCCACGATACGCGAAGTGCTGAACCGGATCCCCGGCGTCAACGCGCCGGAAAATACCGGTACCGGCAGTCACGATCTGGCAATGAACTTCGGTATTCGTGGCCTCAACCCGCGGCTTGCCAGCCGTTCCACGGTGCTGATGGACGGTATCCCGGTTCCCTTTGCCCCCTACGGCCAGCCGCAGCTTTCGCTGGCGCCGGTCTCGGTCGGCAATATGGACGCCATCGATGTCGTGCGCGGCGGCGGCGCGGTGCGCTACGGGCCGCAGAGCGTCGGCGGCGTGGTGAACTTCGTCACCCGCGCAATCCCCGAGGATTTTGGCATTCAGGGCGGCATGGAAGGGCAGCTCAGCCCCACCTCTTCACAAAACAACCCGAAAGAGACGCATAACCTCGCGATCGGCGGCACGGCGGACAACGGTTTCGGCTCCGCCCTGCTTTACTCAGGCACCCGGGGCAGCGACTGGCGCGAACACAGCGCCACGCGGATTGATGATGTGATGCTGAAAAGCAAATACGCGCCTAACGAAGTCCATACCTTTAACAGCCTGCTGCAATACTATGACGGAGAAGCCGATATGCCCGGCGGCCTCTCCCGCGCCGACTACAACGCCGACCGCTGGCAGTCCACGCGTCCTTATGACCGTTTTTGGGGGCGCCGCCAGCTCGCCAGCCTCGGCTACCAGTACCAGCCGGATGCGCAGCATAAATTTAATATTCAGGGGTTCTATACCCATACCCTGCGCAGCGGCTACCTGGAACAGGGTAAGCGCATTACCCTCTCCCCGCGCGAATATTGGGTCCGCGGCATCGAACCGCGCTACAGCCAAAGCTTTATGATCGGCCCATCCGCCCACGAGGTCGGCGTCGGCTATCGCTACGTCAACGAATCGACCCACGAGATGCGTTACTACACCGCAACCACCAGCGGCGAGCTGCCCAGCACCGCCAGCCCCTACGATCGCGATACCCGTTCCGGTACCGAAGCCCACGCCTGGTATATCGACGATCGCGTGGATATTGGCAACTGGACGATTACGCCAGGAATGCGCTTTGAGCACATGGAGTCTTATCAGGACAATAATCTGCTGGGCACCCGCGAACGGGTCAGCTATAACGCTCCGCTCCCGGCGCTGAATGTTCTTTATCACCTCACCGACAGCTGGAATCTTTATGCCAACACAGAAGGCTCATTCGGCACCGTACAGTACAGCCAGATTGGCAAGGCTGTACAAAGCGGCAATGTGGAACCAGAAAAAGCGCGTACCTGGGAAGTCGGCACCCGCTACGACGACGGCGCGCTGACCGCCGAAATGGGGCTGTTCCTGATTAACTTCAACAATCAGTACGATTCCAACCAGACCAATGACACGGTTACCGCCCGCGGTAAAACGCGTCATAGCGGCCTGGAAGCGCAAACCCGTTACGCCCTCGGCGAACTCTCACCCGCGCTTGATAATCTCTCGGTCTACGCCAGCTATGCGTACGTTAATGCTGAAATCCGCGAGAAAGGCGACACCTACGGAAACCAGGTTCCCTTCTCGCCGAAGCACAAAGGCACCCTTGGCGTCGATTACAGCCCCGGCAGCTGGACGTTTAACCTTAACGGCGACTTCCAGTCCAGCCAGTTTGCCGATAACGCCAATACCGTTGCCGAAAGCGCCGATGGCAGCACCGGTCGTATTCCCGGCTATATGCTGTGGGGCGCCCGCGTGGCCTATGACTTTGGCCCACAAATGGCCAATCTCAACCTCGCGCTGGGGGTGAAAAACATCTTCGACCATGCGTATTACACCCGCTCATACGACGATAACAACAAAGGGCTTTACGTCGGTCAGCCGCGCACGCTGTACCTGCAAGGATCAATGAAGTTCTGATTGATCGAGCGTTGCCGGACAGCGCTATTCGCGCCCTGTCCGGCAAGCTGGAGGAAAATCATGTTTAGCCTTGTTCGTCAGTGCATTTTAGCCCGCTGTTTGCCGCCACCGTACAGGATGAGCGCGGTCGCTTTACGCTTGATAAAACGCCGCAGCGCATCGTGGTGCTTGAACTCTCCTTTGTTGACGCGCTGGCGGCGGTCGACGTTAGCCCAACAGGCATGGCCGATGACAACGATCCGTCGCGTATTCTGGCGGACGTACGCGCACGTCTGAAGCCCTGGCAGTCGGTGGGCACCCGTGCCCAGCCCTCGCTCGAGGCCATCCGCGCGCTGCATCCCGATCCGATCGTCGCCGATAGCGGTCGCCATGCCGGAATCTACGCCGCCGAGCGTATTGCCAGCGACATGGTTAAAATCGTCCATCACCGGGCGGTAGATATCACGCCATGAAACCGTTCCGGCACGCTTTTTTTATCTGGGGATGGCCGCTGCTGGCACAGGATAACCCGCTGGTGCTACTTGATGAACCAACAACCTGGCTGGATATTAATTATCAGGTGGAGCTGATGAAGCTGATGCGCGAGCTACAGACGATGGGCAAAACCGTGTTCACCGTACTGCACGATCTGAATCAGGCCAGCCGCTACTGCGACCATCTGGTGGTGCTTGAAGGGGGACAGGTGCAGGCTCAGGGCCTGGCGGAAACGGTACTGACGCCGGAGATGCTGCGGGAGATTTTTCACCTGGAAGCGGAGATTCACCCGGAGCCGGTGTCCCAGCGCCCAATGTGCGTGGTGAAATAACCCGGGTAAGGCGTACTGCGCCCTACCCGACGTTAATCAGTAAGTGTGGAAATATTGCTGAATCACCTGCGGATTTTTCGTTTGCGTCAGCGCGGTCATCAGCAAAATGCGCGCTTTTGCCGGATTGAGAGAATCGGCCACCAGTCCCGGCTGGCCGCCATCTACCGGCACAACGCCGCTGCCGGTACGCGAGGCGCGAACCACCACGATGCCGGCTTTTTCCGCTTTTTCAATTCCTGCCGCACTGCGTACGGAGACCGACCCCGCGCCGGTACCTGCGTAAATAATCCCGTCAGCATGGTGAGCGATCGCCGCGTCATACATATATTCAGGGTCATCCTGGTAGCCATAAATAATGACCACTTTCGGCAGCGCGTTCAGGTTACGGACGTCGAAAACCGAACGCACGGTGTGAATTTTTTCCACGCGGGTTTCGAACTGCGGCTTACCGCTGACGATCACGCCGAGGTAGCCCTCTTCCGGCGCCCGGAAGGTATCCAGCGTCGTGGCGTTGGTTTTAGTGACGAAACGCGCTGCCCCGATGCGATCGTTAAGGACCACCATCACCCCGCGGCCTTTCGCTTCCGGGTCAGCCGCCACGGTCACCGCTTCCAGCAGATTCATCGGGCCGTCGGCGCTGATGGCCGTTGCCGGGCGCATTGCCGCCGTGAAGACCACCGGCTTATTGCTTTTTACCGTCAGGTTGAGGAAATAAGGCGTCTCGTCGAGGGTATCGGTACCGTGGGTAATGACTACACCGTCGACATCCTCGCGGGCCAGCAGTTCATTGACGCGTTTGGCCAGCTTGAGAATAATATCGCTGGTCATATTTTCGCTACCGATATTGGCAACCTGCTCGCCGTCAACGCGGGCGACTTTACTCATTTCAGGTACGGCGTTAATCAGCGTCTGTACGCCAATCGCGCCGGCTTTATACCCGGTTGTCTGGGTGTTGCTGGCCGCCGAACCGGCAATGGTTCCTCCGGTTGCCAGGATCACAATATGCGGCAGACGCGTGTCGCTGAACGCGAAAGCACTTATCGACAGTAACGCAATGGTCAGTAATGCTCTAAAATTCATAATTACCTATCCCCAAATAGATTTTAATCAAATTCGCCCGGTGATAATGCAAAGGGCTTGCCAGGATTTAATGTATTTTGCCGGGCAAAAGTGGTTAACTATCGGACAAAAAAGGATTTTTATTTCGCCAGGAGCGCGACGTTGGTGCACAGATGCGCTAAAAAAGGGCATCATAAAATGCAAAATCAGAAACAACTCATGCAATCTGTTCTGTCTTGATGGCATCGCGAGTAACCAAATAAGCCATAACGACGCGGGTAACCCGAGAGAGAAAAACGATGCGTATCGCCTTAAAATCAGCATTGATGCTAACAACCCGCGTTATACAAATCATTAATCCTGAACTGCAGCTGCATATGCAGCGAACGGCGCTGATCGCACTGGAGCTGGCGCAGGCATCAGGGCTTTCGCGCCCGCAGCAGCAAACGGTCTTTTGCGCCGCGCTGCTGCACGATATTGGCGTTCTGGGTGACAAAAGGGCCTTCTCCTCCCTGAACGCTATCGATAATCTCAATGACCCCCATCAGCATCGGGGAGCAGAAATGCTGGCCGGATTAACCACCCTGGCCCCAATCCTGCCGATTATTCGCGATCATCATTTTAGTCCACACCACAGGGGCAGCCTCGAACAGCATATCGTCTATTTTGCCGATGTTTTTGAGCGCCTGCTGGCCGGTAATAAAGGCGGTTCGGCTTATCAACCCGATATTATTATTACGCAATTTCGTACGCTCTATCAGGCGATCGACCCGTCGCTGTGTCAAACCTTGTGCCAGCTCGCACAAAAAGAGCATTTCTGGCTGCATCTTAATCCTGGACATATTCAGCGAATGCTGGAAATTATCGGCCCAATTAACGATGTCTATATGGGTATTGATGGCCTGAAAGATATCTGTCTGTTAATCGCCAACATTGTCGATACCTACAGTAGCTTTACCGCCAGCCATAGCCTGAAGGTTGGACAAATTTCGCGCGCCCTTGCCGCCTGGATGAATCAGCCGGAGCTGGAGTGCCGGAAGATTGAAATTGCCGGCTATTTGCACGATATCGGTAAAGTCTACATACCGCTGGCCATCCTCGAGAAACAGGGCGAGCTCAATGACAAAGAGCTGCTGCAGGTTCGGGAACACAGCTATATGACCGGCGAAATTCTTAGCGCATTTAGCGAACTCGGCGATATCGTGAACTGGGCGGCCAATCATCATGAAAAACTGGATGGCAGCGGTTATCCTCTGCATCTGAGTGGCGATTACCTGCAGCTGGCAGATCGCATCATCGCCATCGCGGATATTTTCACCGCCCTTACCGAAGACCGCCCTTATCGCCCCGGAATGAGCCGTCAGCAAGCGCTACGGCTGATTGAGGGTGATGTGACAAACGGCGCGCTGGATAAAGACGTTTACCGCGTTTTACATCAGCATGCCGAAGCGCTGCACGCTATTATTACTCACACGCTTCCCTCTTAATTTGCCGGCTCTCTGCTGGTGAAGCCGGAGCGCAGCGACAAAAAATATAATTAATTCATCTGCACGCAAGGATATATCCGGTGAGAATCGCCACCATGACTAATTGGGCTTACGGGATCACCGTCGCCCTGACCCTCGCCTCAGGCATGGCAATGCTGATGGCCTCAAGTGCGGATAATGCTGAACGCCGCGCCGTCGAACAACGTCAGGTGTTCGACCAGCTGAGTGAAGAAGTCGAAAGCGGCGCCTGGGAGCTTTCCGATCTGGCGCGGCTCTATATCATCCAAAAAAACCAGGATGTGCTACGCGAATACCGGCAGCAGGCGCAGACCATTGCCGCCATTGAACACCGGCTTGTTAAACTCAAAGATAATGGCGCAACCGCTGAAGAACTGGCGCTGCTGCGGGAGGGTTTACAGATTGCCGATGAACTCCAGGATGAGCAGCAGGCGGCGCTGGCGCAGGTTGCCCGGGGGGAAGAAAAAGCGGCGGTAAGCCTGCTTTACGGCGCGGCCTACGAACAGGAGCTTGAGCGGGTACAAACGCAGCTTGACCACTTTCGCCTGCTGCTCGAAGGCCGGGTGAATAAAATCATCGCTCAGGCCACGGAGAAATCACGTATCTGGCGTACGCTCTCTGAAGTCATGGTTGGCCTCACCGCCCTGATGTTTCTGTTTGTGCTGGGATTTATCCTTAAGCGGCGGGTGCTCTATCCCGTCGTCCGTCTGAGCGATGTGGTACAGCGGCTGGCATCGCAGGATTATGCGGTCGAGACGCCGCAGTTCACCCAGATAGATGAAATTGGCGATATGGCCCAGGCGATTCGTATCTTTCGCGAGAACGGGCTGGCGCGGCAGCGGCTGGAACAAGAGCGCGATGCCGACTGGGCCGTCCGCGAGCTGCTGGCGCGGATGACCCAGCGTCTGCAGGGCTGCGAATCATTCGAGGATGTGATCAAGGTGGCCGAGCGCTTTGCCCCCAGCATCGCCCCGCAGATCCCCGGCCGACTCTATATCCTCGACACCGATCCCTGGCAGATGCGCTGCGTTGCGCAGTGGCTTTCTCCGCCGCAGGAAACGGATGTCTTTCATCCCGATAACTGCTGGGCCGTTCGGCGCGGGCTGAGTCATCCTCCGGTTAACGGCGAGCCGGATATCGCCTGTTACCACCTGACTGAACCACAGGCCAATCAGTCGCTATGCGTGCCGCTGATTGCGCAAGGAGAAGCGATTGGCCTGCTCTCCTTCAGCAACGTCACCGACGCAACCGCGCCTTCCCGCGCCTATCTTGAACTGATGGCCGAAGCGCTGGGTCTGGCGCTGGCGAATCAGCGTTTACGCAACGCGCTGCTGGAAAAGGCGCTGTTCGATTCATTAACCGGCCTGCGCAACCGTCACCATCTGGATGATGCTCTGCATACTCAAATGAATCTGGCGGTTCGCAACGGTACGCCGCTGAGCTGCCTGATGATCGATATCGATCACTTCAAGGCAATTAACGATAATTACGGCCATGAAGCGGGCGATCTGGTCATTAAAAACGTCGCCGCAATTATACAGCGTGCGGTGCGTGATATCGGGATGGCCTTCCGCTATGGAGGCGAAGAGTTCCTGGTGCTGCTGGGCGGAACCCATGAAGAGGCGGCAATGGCCTGCGCGACCGAGATCTATCACAGCGTTCAGCATCTGACTTTGCGCTATGGCCTTGCTGAGATTGGTCAGATCAACGTCTCCATCGGCATTGCCAGCTACCCGCAGCATACGCATAGCGACAGCCTGCTGCGCGCGGCAGACGCTGCGCTCTACCGGGCAAAAGAGTTGGGCCGGTCAAGAATTGTGAGCTTTGGGATGTTGAAGGCGGATTGAGTCGATATTCGCACCGTTATGTAAAAGGAGCCGTGCGCTCCTTTTGCCCAGTGCAATCATCAGGACAGCGTAGCAAACTTTGGCGCGCCGGATTTTCTATCCTCTTGAAAAGTAAGCCGCTTGATCCAGGGCAAAGTCATAACTCCGTCATTGAGTAAAATTCATCGCCTGATTTGAACAAGGCTATGTCGTTTTCATGTTTTTAAGGTTTACGCTGTTCTACCTACTTTTTATCCCCTTGCAGACTTTTGCGCTTAATTACTCTTCAACCTTTTTAAGGCTCAATTGCCCGCAGAGAGGCCTCGTGGAGGTCATTTTGCATGTTTACGATCATACCCAGGAAAAATGGCAGAATAATTTTGAGACCGGCGCAGGGCACAAACGCTCAGGCGATATGGAACTGATCCCCTTTGCCAACGGGGATATTCTCTTCCACTCGGTGTCAACAGATGCATTTAGCTATCTCTACAGCGGCGAAGAGAAGCTTTACCGCTGTTTAAAATTGGATGAAAGACCGCTATACCCTTCCTTTTAACCCTGCGTAGGCGACGCGATCCAACCCGGGACGTTGTCCGCAGAGTAAAAAAAACGGGAACCCATCGGCTCCCGTTTTGTTTAACCCAGAGACTGGATTACATGTTCGCGATGATCGCGTCGCCAAACTCTGAACATTTCAGCAGCTTAGCGCCTTCCATCAGACGTTCAAAGTCATAGGTCACGGTCTTGGCGGCGATTGCGCCTTCGGTGCCTTTAACGATCAGGTCTGCGGCTTCGAACCACTGCATGTGGCGCAGCATCATTTCGGCGGACAGGATGATGGAACCTGGGTTCACTTTATCCTGGCCGGCATATTTCGGCGCAGTACCGTGAGTCGCTTCAAACAGCGCGCACTCGTCACCGATGTTTGCACCCGGGGCAATACCGATACCGCCAACCTGCGCCGCCAGGGCGTCAGAAATATAGTCACCGTTCAGGTTCATACAGGCGATGACATCGTACTCCGCCGGACGCAGCAGGATCTGCTGCAGGAAGGCGTCGGCGATAACGTCTTTAACGACAATCTCTTTCCCGGTGTTCGGGTTTTTGATCTTCATCCACGGGCCGCCGTCAATCAGCTCACCGCCGAACTCTTCGCGTGCCAGCTGGTAGCCCCAGTCTTTAAACGCGCCTTCGGTGAATTTCATGATGTTGCCTTTGTGCACCAGGGTCAGAGAATCGCGATCGTTGGTGATAGCGTATTCGATGGCGGCGCGAACCAGGCGTTTGGTGCCTTCTTCAGAGCACGGCTTGATGCCGATGCCGCAATGTTCCGGGAAGCGAATTTTCTTCACGCCCATTTCATCACGCAGGAATTTGATGACTTTATCCGCTTCAGCAGAGTCTGCTTTCCACTCGATACCGGCGTAGATGTCTTCGGAGTTTTCGCGGAAGATAACCATATCGGTCAGTTCAGGATGCTTAACCGGGCTCGGTGTCCCCTGGTAGTATCGAACCGGACGCAGGCAAACGTAGAGATCCAGTTCCTGACGCAGGGCAACGTTCAGAGAACGAATGCCGCCGCCGACTGGCGTAGTCAGAGGGCCTTTGATAGCAACACGATATTCACGAATCAGATCAAGAGTTTCGGCAGGCAGCCAGACATCCTGGCCATAAACCTGGGTCGATTTTTCACCGGTGTAAACTTCCATCCAGGAAATTTTACGCTCGCCCTTATAGGCTTTCTCAACGGCAGCATCAACCACTTTCAGCATCGCCGGAGTGACGTCAACACCGATACCATCGCCTTCGATGAACGGGATAATCGGGTTATTAGGGACGTTCAGCTTGCCGTTTTGCAGGGTGATTTTTTGACCTTCCGCCGGAACTACTACTTTGCTTTCCATTAACCTCTCCTTCGAGCGCTTCTGGTTCTGCTCTTCCCTCTTCACGCTAGCCGGGCGTTGGCTTTATTCGCCCACTCCCGTCAGTGGAATATCCCGCTAACCGGAGATTTCGCGTCCGTGTCGCCTTCCTGTAATGCGAATCGGTTTGAGCAACCTTTTTGTTAATAAGTTGTAATGAGCATGTCAATACTACCTGAATGTTTGCGTCCATGAAAGGCATTCGTAATTAGGCTATAATGCGGCAATTGATAGAGTCTGAAAATACCATGCAAAAAACTTCATTTAGAAAACATCGCGTTGAGCGATTCAGCACGCAACAAGTCACCAGACAACGTAAAGAACGCCAGCCAAAAACTGTGATCTTGTTCAATAAACCATACGATGTATTGCCGCAATTTACCGATGAAGCCGGGCGCAGCACGCTAAAAGATTTTATTCCGGTTGCCGGCGTCTATGCCGCCGGTCGACTGGACCGCGATAGCGAAGGCCTGCTGGTGCTGACCAACGACGGCGCGCTGCAGGCGGCTCTCACCCAACCGGGTAAGCGCACCGGTAAAGTTTATTACGTTCAGGTGGAAGGTGAACCCACGGCGGATGCGCTGACCGCGCTCCGCGACGGCGTCACGCTTAATGACGGCCCCACTCTGCCAGCGGGAGTGGAGCGTGTAGCGGAGCCAGAGTGGCTCTGGCCGCGTCATCCCCCCATCCGCGAGCGTAAATCCATTCCTACCAGCTGGCTCAAAATTACCCTCTATGAAGGGCGCAATCGCCAGGTGCGGCGGATGACCGCCCACGTCGGCTTTCCCACGCTGCGCCTGATTCGCTATGCGATGGGAGGCTATACGCTGGATGGTCTGGCCAACGGCGAATGGCGTAAAATTGATTAACAGTAGCCTAAGGAAAAACAATGTTTAAGCCGCACGTCACCGTCGCCTGCGTGGTTCACGCTAAAGGCAAATTCCTGGTTGTTGAAGAGACGATCAACGGTAAAGCGTTATGGAACCAGCCGGCAGGCCATCTCGAAGCCGATGAAACCCTGGTTCAGGCCGCAGAACGCGAGCTTTGGGAAGAGACCGGCATTCGCGCGACGCCGCAGCACTTTCTCCGCCTGCATCAGTGGATAGCCCCGGATCGCACGCCATTTTTGCGTTTCCTCTTTACCATCGAGCTTAACGATACGTGCGCCACCGAGCCCCACGATAGCGATATCGACCGCTGCCTGTGGCTCAGCGCTGAGGAAATTCTTAGCGCGAGCAACCTGCGTTCGCAGCTGGTTGCCGAGAGCATTCGCAGCTATCAGCAGGATCCGCGCTACCCGCTGGCGCTCATCGGCGAATTTAACTGGCCGTTTACAGGGGGTGCCTCAACGGAGGACGCGTGCTAGAATACGCCGCCTCGAAGTTCAATGTAGTGAGTAATCCAATGTCAGAAAGCCAGAAAAAAGTGATCGTCGGCATGTCCGGCGGGGTTGATTCCTCAGTTTCCGCCTACCTGCTGCTCCAGCAAGGGTATAAGGTGGAAGGCCTGTTCATGAAGAACTGGGAAGAAGACGACGGCGAGGAATACTGCACCGCAGCGGCGGATCTTGCCGACGCGCAGGCCGTTTGCGATAAGCTCGGGATTGAACTTCACACCGTCAACTTTGCCGCAGAATACTGGGACAACGTGTTTGAATTGTTCCTTGCAGAGTATAAAGCCGGACGCACGCCCAACCCGGATATTCTGTGCAATAAAGAAATTAAATTTAAAGCCTTCCTCGAATTTGCCGCAGAAGATCTCGGCGCTGATTACATCGCCACCGGCCACTACGTGCGCCGGGCCGACGTCAACGGCAAGAGCCAGCTGCTGCGCGGCCTCGACGGTAATAAAGACCAGAGCTACTTCCTCTATACCTTGAGCCACGAACAGATCGCGCAAAGCCTGTTCCCGGTGGGGGAGCTGGAAAAGCCGCAGGTGCGTAAAATCGCCGAAGAGCTGGATCTCATCACCGCGAAGAAAAAAGACTCGACCGGTATCTGTTTCATCGGCGAACGCAAATTCCGCGAATTCCTGGGCCGCTACCTGCCTGCTCAGCCGGGTAAAATTATCAGCGTTGACGGCGACGAAGTTGGCGAGCATCAGGGTCTGATGTACCACACGCTGGGGCAGCGTAAAGGTCTGGGCATCGGCGGTATCAAAGACGGCGGCGAAGACCCGTGGTATGTGGTCGACAAAGATGTCGAAAACAATATTTTGATTGTCGCTCAGGGCCATGACCATCCGCGCCTGATGTCCGTGGGGTTGATTGCTCAACAGCTGCACTGGGTTGACCGCGAGCCGCTCACGGGCACGCTGCGCTGCACGGTAAAAACCCGTTACCGTCAGACCGACATCTCCTGCACCGTGAAAGCGCTGGATGATGACCGCATTGAAGTGATCTTTGATGAGCCTGTCGCCGCCGTCACGCCGGGCCAGTCTGCGGTCTTCTACAACGGCGAAGTATGCCTCGGCGGCGGGATTATCGAACAGCGCTTGCCGCTGCAGGCCTGACAGACATATCAGCCGCTGAATGCCCCAACCGGGTATTTGGCGGTTTACAAGGAGAATGTGTGGCGAAGAATTATTATGACATTACGCTGGCGCTGGCCGGCGTTTGCCAGGCCGCGCGTCTGGTTCAGGAACTGGCGCACCAGGGGCACTGCGATAGCGACGCCCTGCATGTGTCGCTGAACAGCATCATCGATCTCGACCCGGAGTCTACGCTGGCGGTGTTCGGTGGTAGTGAAGCCAATCTTCGCCTCGGGCTGGAAACCCTCATTGGCGTGCTGAATACCAGCAGTCGCCAGGGGCTGAACGCCGAACTCACCCGCTATACTTTAAGCCTGATGGTGCTGGAACGTAAGCTTGCCGCCAGCAAGGGAGCCATGGATACCCTCGGCAACCGTATCGGCGGTCTGCGCCGTCAGCTTGAACATTTCGATCTGCAATCCGAGACGCTGCTTAGCGCAATGGCGGGCATCTATGTGGATGTTATTAGCCCGCTGGGCCCGCGTATTCAGGTCACCGGCTCTCCAGCCGTGCTGCAAAGCCCTCAGGTTCAGGCAAAGGTTCGCTCTGCCCTGCTGGCGGGTATTCGCTCTGCGGTGCTCTGGCATCAGGTCGGCGGCGGCCGTCTGCAGCTAATGTTTTCTCGTAATCGTCTGGTTAACCAGGCCAAACAAATTCTTGCTCATTTAACCCCGGAGTTGTGATCTATGGAATTATCCTCACTGACCGCCGTTTCCCCAGTCGACGGCCGCTACGGCGACAAAGTCAGCGCGCTGCGCGGTATCTTCAGCGAATTCGGTTTGCTGAAATTCCGCGTTCAGGTAGAAGTGCGTTGGTTGCAAAAACTGGCCGCGCACGCAGCGATCAAGGAAGTTCCTGCTTTTGCTGCCCACGCAAACGGTTACCTTGATAAAATCGTCGCCGATTTTAGCGTAGAAGATGCAGAGCGCATCAAAACTATCGAGCGCACCACCAACCACGACGTCAAAGCGGTTGAGTATTTCCTCAAGGAAAAAGTCGCCGACGTGGCTGAACTGCACGCGGTCTCCGAGTTTATCCACTTTGCCTGCACCTCCGAGGACATCAACAATCTGTCCCACGCGCTGATGCTGAAAACCGCTCGCGACGAAGTGATCCTGCCATACTGGCGCAAGCTCATCGACGCGGTGAAAGAGCTGGCGGTACAGTATCGCGATATTCCACTGCTTTCCCGTACTCACGGTCAGCCGGCTACGCCGTCCACCATGGGTAAAGAGATGGCCAACGTCGCTTACCGTATGGAGCGTCAGTATCGTCAGCTGAACCAGATCGAAATCCTTGGCAAAATCAACGGCGCGGTGGGTAACTATAACGCCCATATCGCTGCCTATCCGGAAGTTGACTGGCATCAGTTTAGCGAAGAGTTCGTGACTTCTCTGGGCATCCAGTGGAACCCGTACACCACCCAGATTGAGCCGCACGACTATATCGCCGAGCTGTTCGACTGCGTCGCCCGCTTCAATACCATCCTGATTGATTTCGACCGTGACGTGTGGGGCTACATCGCGCTCAACCATTTCAAGCAGAAAACCATTGCTGGCGAAATCGGCTCCTCAACCATGCCGCATAAAGTCAACCCGATCGACTTCGAGAACTCCGAAGGCAACCTCGGTCTGGCCAACGCGGTCATGCAGCATCTGGCAAGTAAACTGCCGGTTTCCCGCTGGCAGCGTGATCTGACCGACTCCACCGTGCTGCGCAACCTCGGCGTGGGCATCGGCTACGCGCTGATCGCCTACCAGTCAACCCTGAAAGGCGTGAGCAAGCTGGAGCTGAATCAAGACCGTCTGCTGGATGAGCTGGACCACAACTGGGAAGTTCTGGCCGAGCCGATCCAGACCGTCATGCGTCGCTACGGCATCGAGAAGCCGTACGAGAAGCTGAAAGAACTGACCCGCGGCAAGCGCGTCGATGCCGAAGGCATGCAGCAGTTTATTGACAGCCTGGCGCTGCCGGAAGATGAAAAAGTTCGCCTCAAAGCCATGACCCCGGCTAACTACATCGGCCGCGCGACCACGATGGTTGACGAACTGAAGTAAGCCTTTCGACCCTCTTTCCGCCGGGAAAGAGGGTTATTTTTCCTCCCTCTCATCCGATCGTCGTCATCCCCCGGGTTATTAACAAGAATAGCAGCGCCAGCAGGCTAACTGATGCTCCCAGCAGGCAGACGCCTTGCCATCCTGCGCTGGCGTATACCGCAGTCGTACTTATCGCCCCCAGCGCGCTGCCGAGGGCATAAAACAGCATATACAAACCGACCAGTCTGCTGTGCGCCTCAGGACGGCTACGGAAAATCATGCTCTGATTGGTGACGTGCAGCGCCTGGCCGCCGAGATCCAGCATGACAATGCCAATCAGCAGCGCCGCTGGCGACCATGCCATCAGTGATAAAGGCCACCACGCCATCAGCAATATCACCAGGGCCGCGGCGCTGGTGCGCTGGGCATATCCGCGGTCGGCCCATTGACCAGCGCGACCTGCCGCCAGGGCGCCGATCGCGCCCACCAGGCCCAGGGCGCCAATCTCGGTATGAGAAAAGCTAAAGGGTGGCGCGCTTAACGGCAAAACTAACGCGCTCCAGAAGATATTGAACGCGGCAAACATTAGTAATGCCAGCATGCCTCGCACCTGCAGGTTTTTCTCCTGACGCAGCAGCGCCAGCATGGATATCAGAAGCTGAGGATAGCTCAGTGGGCGCGATGCAACCGCCAGTACCGGCAGACGACGCCACAGGGGAAGCGCGATGCCCAACATTAGCAAAGCGGCAAAGATATATACCCCACGCCAGCCGAACAGATCGCTGATGCTTCCCGAAAATACCCGCGCCAGCAGCAATCCAATAAAGACCCCGCTTTGCGCTGCGCCCACTACCCTGCCCTGTTCAGAGGGGGCGGCCGCGCTTGCGGCATAAGCAATCAACCCCTGCGTCATGGCGGTACCCAGCAGACCAACGGCAAGCATGCTGGCTAACAGCATTACTGTCGATGTTGCCAGACTGACGGCAAATAGCGCAGCGATCAGTAATATCACCTGCGTCGCCATCAGGCGGCGGCGATTCAGCCTGTCTCCCAGCGGTACCAGCAATAACAAAGCCAGCGCGCAGCCAAGCTGAGTTGCCGCGATCGCGCCACCGATCGCGGCGTGGCCGATCGCAAAATCGCGCGCCAGGGCATCAAGGAGCGGTTGTGCGTAATAAACATTTGCCACGCTCAGGCCGCTGGCGATAGCAAACAGCAGCACCAGACTACGCGGCATGACCGTTGGCGGCCCCTCTGGCGATGGCGATAATAATGTCGCTTTCATCCTTCCCCCCTGGAGCATTCTGGTTTCAAAACAAAACTCATTGCAGTCTGGAGCATGAAGTTTTAAAATGCAACTAGTTTGCCATCTCCTCAGGAGCGCCTGTGTCCTCATCAGAAAACAGGGAAAACACAACCTGCCCCGTCGCCCGAAGTGTGGATATTATCGGCGACCGCTGGTCGCTGTTGATTGTGCGCGATGCCTTTGATGGCATGAGTCGCTTCAGCGATTTCCAGCGAAGCCTTGGTATAGCGCGTAATATTCTCTCCGACCGTCTGCACAAATTGCTAAACTCGGGTATTCTCACTACCCAATCCGCCTCAGACGGCACGGCCTATCAGGAATACGTACTGACGGAAAAAGGCCAGCGCTTGTTCCCTGTCGTCGTTGCGCTACGCCAATGGGGAGAGCAGCATCTCTTTGCCGATGGCGAACGCCACTCGGTACTGATCGATAAACGTACGCAGCGCCCGGTTCCCGTGATGACGCCGATGGCCGAGGACGGATTACCGTTGAATTTTCATGAGGCTAAGGTACAAAAAATTAAATAAAATTCTTTATTTAACAGCTGTTTATATTAAAGGTGTATAATTAGCGCTAAGCTATTCAAATCATAAATAAAATGGAGAACGGGCATGCGCGTACTCGTGGTTGAGGATAACGCTCTGCTGCGCCATCACCTGAAAGTTCAGCTACAGGAGCTTGGCCATCAGGTAGATGCGGCGGAAGACGCAAAGGAAGCGGATTACTATCTGGGTGAACACGTTCCGGACATCGCCATTGTCGATCTTGGCCTGCCGGATGAAGACGGCCTCTCGCTGATTCGCCGCTGGCGCAGCCACGACGTATCGGTACCGGTTCTGGTCCTCACCGCGCGCGAAGGCTGGCAAGATAAAGTCGAGGTGCTGAGCGCCGGAGCGGATGACTACGTCACCAAGCCGTTTCACATCGAAGAGGTCGCCGCGCGTATGCAGGCGCTTCTGCGGCGCAACAGCGGCCTCGCATCGCAGGTGATCTCAATACCGCCATTCCAGGTAGATTTATCGCGTCGCGAGCTGTCGGTTAATGACCAGCCCATCAAGCTTACGGCGTTTGAATACACCATTATGGAAACCCTGATCCGTAACCGGGGCAAAGTAGTCAGCAAAGATTCATTGATGCTGCAGCTCTATCCCGACGCCGAGCTGCGCGAAAGCCATACCATCGATGTGCTGATGGGACGATTGCGTAAAAAAATCCAGGCTGAGTATCCGCAGGATGTGATTACCACCGTGCGCGGCCAGGGCTATCTGTTCGAACTGCGCGGATGAAAGGGCTGTTGCGGCATATTTTACCGCTATCGTTACGCGTCCGCTTTCTGCTGGCGACGGCCGCCGTGGTGCTGATCCTGTCGCTGTCTTATGGCATGGTCGCGCTGGTCGGCTATAGCGTAAGCTTTGATAAAACCACCTTCCGCCTGCTGCGCGGCGAGAGCAACCTGTTCTATATGCTGGCAAAGTGGGAAAACAACGCCATCGACGTTGATATTCCCGACAACCTCAATATGCAAAGTCCGACGGTGACGCTGATTTACGACGCTCACGGTCGGTTATTATGGGCGCAGCGCGATGTTCCCTGGCTGGTGAAGCGTATCCAACCGGAATGGCTCAAAAACAACGGCTTTCATGAAATTGAGGCCGACGTGGACAGCAGCAGCATGCTGCAGCACAACAATCATGAGATCCAACAGCAGCTGAATGCCATTCGGGAAGAGGACGACAGCTCCGAAATGACCCACTCGGTGGCGATCAATATCTATCCGGCCACCAGCACCATGCCGCAGCTCAGCATCGTGGTTGTCGACACCATACCGGTGGAGCTCAAGCGCTCGTATATGGTATGGAGTTGGTTTATCTACGTACTGGCGGCCAACCTGCTGCTGGTGATCCCGCTTTTGTGGGTGGCGGCATGGTGGAGTTTGCGCCCTATTGAATCGCTGGCCAAAGAGGTGCGCGAACTGGAGGAGCATCACCGTGAACTGCTCAATCCCAACACCACCCGGGAGCTTACGCGGCTGGTCAGCAACCTCAACCGCTTGCTGAAAAGCGAACGCGAGCGTTATGACAAATACCGCACTACCCTGACCGACCTGACCCATAGCCTGAAAACGCCTCTCGCAGTGATGCAGAGCACCTTACGCTCCATGCGCGGCGAGAAGCTCAGCGTCAACGAAGCAGAGCCGGTAATGCTGGAGCAGATTAGCCGTATCTCGCAGCAGATCGGCTACTACCTGCACCGTGCCAGCATGCGCAGCGGCGGGTCGCTGCTAAGTCGCGAGCTGCATCCCATCGCTCCGCTGCTCGATAGCCTGACCTCGGCGCTGAATAAAGTTTACCAGCGCAAAGGCGTGAATATTAGCCTGGATATTTCGCCGGAAATCAGTTTTGTCGGCGAAAAGAATGATTTTATGGAAGTGATGGGCAACGTGCTTGATAACGCCTGCAAATACTGTCTGGAGTTTGTCGAAGTCTCCGTCCGTCAGACCAACGACAACCATTTACACATCCTCGTAGAGGATGATGGTCCCGGGATCCCCCACACGATGCGCAGCGCTGTATTCGATCGCGGCCAGCGCGCCGACACGCTGCGTCCCGGCCAGGGCGTGGGGCTCTCCGTCGCGCGAGATATCGTTGCCCAGTACGATGGTCGAATTCTCGCCGAAGAGAGCCTGCTCGGCGGCGCCTGCATGGAAGTTATTTTTGGCCGCCAGGCCCTGGAAGATAAAGAGAGCTAAAACAGTCGGTTTTTTAACGGTGCCTGCATCATGCTGGTGCCGCATCCGTTATAATCCCTGACAGACACCTGCTGTGGAATATAAATATGGATTATCAATTAACGCTTAACTGGCCCGACTTTATCGAACGCTACTGGCAAAAACGCCCGGTAGTGCTGAAACGGGGCTTTGCTAATTTCGTCGATCCGTTAAGCCCGGACGAGCTGGCCGGACTGGCGATGGAGAGCGAAGTCGACAGTCGCCTGGTCAGTCATCAGGACGGTAAATGGCAGGTCAGCCACGGTCCGTTTGAGAGCTACGACCATCTGAGCGAAAATAACTGGTCGCTGCTGGTACAGGCGGTCAATAACTGGCACCAGCCGACGGCGGCGCTGATGCACCCGTTCCGCGCCCTTCCCGACTGGCGCATTGACGATCTGATGATCTCGTTTTCCGTTCCGGGAGGCGGCGTCGGCCCGCATCTCGACCAATACGACGTGTTTATCATTCAGGGTACCGGTCGCCGCCGCTGGCGCGTGGGCGAAAAGGTGCCGATGAAGCAACATTGTCCGCACCCGGACCTGCTGCAGGTCGACCCGTTCGAAGCCATAATCGATGAAGAGATGGAGCCCGGCGATATTCTGTATATCCCGCCGGGGTTCCCGCACGAAGGCTACTCGCTGGAAAACTCGCTCAACTATTCGGTCGGCTATCGCGCGCCTAACGCCCGCGAGCTGTTCAGCGGCTTTGCCGATTATATTCTGCAGCGTGAACTGGGTAGCCAGCGCTACGCCGACCCGGACGTGCCGTCGCGCGAGCATCCTGCGGATATTCTGCCCGTCGAGCTGGACCGCCTGCGCGATATGATGCTGGGTTTAATTAATCAGCCAGAGCACTTTAAGCAGTGGTTTGGCGAATTTATTACTCAGTCCCGCCACGAGCTGGACGTGGCGCCGCCGGAGCCGCCGTACCAGCCGGATGAGATTTACGATGCCCTGCAGCAGGGGGATAAGCTGACACGTCTCGGCGGCCTGCGCGTGCTGCGAATTGATGGTGAGGTGTTCGTCAATGGCGAGAAAATTAACTCTCCGCACCGCCCGGCGCTGGACGCGCTGGCAACCCACCTGACGCTCAATGCAGAGCATCTTGGCGATGCGCTGGAAGATCCCTCCTTCCTCGCCCTGCTGGCCGCGCTGGTCAACAGCGGCTACTGGTTCTTTGAGGACTAAGTCTTCGGTTCGCCCGGTAGCGGCTAACGCCTTACCGGGCCTGTACGTTACGCGCCTCGTTTTGCCGTTAGCTCGGCGATACGCACAATCACCTGCACCGCCTTCTCCATGCCTTCGAGCGTCACAAACTCATGCTTGCCGTGGTAGTTATAGCCGCCGGTAAACAGGTTCGGGCACGGCAGACCCATAAAGGAGAGCTGGGCGCCGTCGGTACCGCCGCGAATCGGCTTCATCTGCGGATCGATTTGGCAATCCACCATCGCCTGACGGGCAATCTCCACCACGTGCGGATGCGCCATCACCTTCTCATGCATATTGTAATAGCTGTCTTCGATGACCAGCTCAATATAACAATCCGGATGCAGCCCTTTGCCGACCTTTTTGGCGATCTCCATCATTTTGCGCTTGCGGGCTTCAAACTGCTTACGGTCAAAGTCGCGGATGATGTAGTGCATGTCGGCGCGATCCACCGTGCCTTTGATACTGGCCAGATGATAGAAGCCCTCATAGCCTTCGGTGGTTTCCGGCGCTTCGTCAGCAGGCACCTCGGCATGGATACGCGCCGCCAGCGACAGGGCGTTGACCATCACTCCTTTCGCGGTGCCGGGATGCACATTATTGCCCACGATCTTAATCGTAACCGACGCGGCGTTAAAATTCTCAAACTCCAGTTCGCCCACGCCGCCGCCGTCGACGGTATAGGCCCAGCGGGCATCAAACGCGGCGACATCGAAATGCTTCGCCCCTTTGCCCACCTCTTCGTCTGGCGTAAAGGCCACGCGGATATCGCCGTGGGGAATCTCCTTCGCCTTCAACGTCGCCAGCGCGGTCATGATCTCCGCGATACCGGCTTTATCATCGGCGCCGAGCAGCGTTTTACCATCGGTGGTAATCAGCGTCTGCCCCAGCAGCTGGTGCAGTACCGGGAACATCACCGGCGAAAGCACCTCATCGCCAATACCGAGTGCGATATCACCGCCGCGATAGTTTTCTACGATCTGCGGATTGACGTTCTTGCCGCTGAAGTCAGGCGACGTGTCGACGTGGGAAATAAAGCCAATCGCCGGAATATCGCCCGCAACGTTAGCTGGCAGGGTGCCCATGACCGTCCCTTTTTCACTCAGCGTCACGTTCACGAGTCCCATTTCTTCAAGCTGCGCCTGAAGCAGCCGTAACAGCTTCCACTGTCCTTCCGTGCTCGGTACCTGCCGCACGCCAGGCTTCGACTGCGTGTCCAAAGAAACGTACTGCAAAAAACGCTCAAGCAATTTATCCATGTAGCCACCCTCTTCTTTTGTGACAACATTATTGATAAGCCGGAAAAGACAAATATTGCGTCAGGTCATTTTTAGCCCGGCAAATGAGAATTTAATACATTTCGAACGATAATGTTGTAAAGGTAGCTCATCATGGCGCATCAATCATTGGCGATTACAGGCGTTTGCCGTAGAATGCTCGGCCTTATTATTTTATGTGCAAACCCAAAGGTGGTTAACCACAAACCCCGCATCGGTAAGCTTTCCGCTGCGTCTACATGGGACAGAGTCAAAAATTGAATATACAACCGCGTTCGCGTTCTCCGCTGGTTCAGCTGACGGAAATTCGCAAAAGCTTTGATGGTAAAACGGTAATCTCCGGCCTCAATCTGACCATCAACAACGGTGAGTTTCTCACCCTGCTTGGCCCCTCTGGCTGCGGTAAAACAACCGTTCTTCGTCTTATCGCCGGACTGGAAACCGTCGATAGCGGCCGAATCCATCTCGAAGATCAAGATATCACCCATATCCCGGCGGAAAACCGCCACGTGAACACCGTCTTTCAAAGCTATGCGCTCTTTCCGCACATGACGGTGTTTGAGAACGTCGCCTTTGGCCTGCGGATGCAGAAAACCCCGCCGGCGGAAATCGCTCCCCGCGTCCACGACGCCCTGCGAATGGTGCAGCTTGAAGAGTTCGCCCAGCGCAAACCGCATCAGCTTTCCGGCGGACAGCAGCAGCGCGTGGCCATTGCCCGCGCGGTGGTTAACAAACCGCGCCTGCTGCTGCTGGATGAATCCCTCTCAGCGCTCGATTATAAACTGCGTAAACAGATGCAGAACGAGCTGAAGGCGCTGCAGCGTAAACTCGGCATCACCTTCGTCTTCGTCACCCACGATCAGGAAGAGGCGCTGACCATGTCCGACCGTATCGTGGTGATGCGCGATGGCAAAATCGAGCAGGACGGCACGCCGCGCGAAATCTATGAAGAGCCGAAAAACCTGTTTGTCGCCAGCTTTATTGGCGAAATCAACATCTTCAACGCCACGGTCATCGAGCGGATTGACGAGCAGCGGGTGCGTGCCAGCGTAGAAGGCCGCGAATGCAATATTTACGTCAACTTCGCCGTTGAAAAAGGCCAGCGGCTTAACGTGCTGCTGCGCCCGGAAGACCTGCGCGTTGATGAGATCCACCACAGTAATGAAGCCGATGGCCTGATAGGCTATATCCGCGAACGCAACTATAAAGGAATGACGCTGGAATCGGTGGTCGAACTGGAAAACGGCAAAATGGTCATGGTCAGCGAATTCTTCAATGAAGACGACCCTGATTTTGACCACTCTCTCGACCAGAAAATGGCCATTAACTGGGTAGAAAGCTGGGAGGTTGTGCTGGCCGATGAAGAACACCAGTAAATTCCAGAATGTGGTGATTGCCACCATCGTGGGTTGGCTTGTGCTGTTTGTCTTTCTGCCCAACCTGATGATTATCGCCACCAGCTTTCTGACCCGCGACGATACCAACTTCGTCAAGCTGGTCTTTACGCTGGATAACTACGCGCGCCTGCTTGATCCGCTCTACTATGACGTGCTGCTGCATTCGTTGAATATGGCGTTCATGGCGACCCTGGCCTGTCTGGCGCTCGGCTACCCTTTCGCCTGGTTTCTGGCAAGGCTGCCGGAGAAGGTACGCCCGCTGATGCTGTTTCTGCTGATTGTGCCGTTCTGGACCAATTCGCTGATTCGTATCTACGGACTGAAAATTTTCCTCAGCACTAAGGGCTATCTGAACGAATTTTTATTATGGCTGGGCGTCATCGATACGCCGCTGCGCATCATGTATACGCCATCGGCGGTCATTATCGGCCTGGTCTATATTCTGCTGCCGTTTATGGTGATGCCGCTCTACTCCAGCATCGAAAAGCTCGATCGTCCGCTGCTGGAAGCGGCGAAAGATCTCGGCGCCAATAAACTACAAACCTTTATCCGCATCATCATTCCGCTGACCATGCCGGGCATTATTGCCGGCTGCCTGCTGGTGATGCTTCCGGCAATGGGGCTGTTCTACGTGTCTGACCTGATGGGCGGCGCGAAAAACCTACTGATTGGTAACGTCATTAAGAGCCAGTTCCTCAACATCCGCGACTGGCCGTTCGGTGCGGCGACCAGCATTACGCTAACGCTGGTGATGGGCCTGATGCTGCTGATTTACTGGCGCGCAGCGCGTTTACTGAATAAAAAGGTGGAGCTGGAATGATCGGTCGACTGCTGCGCGGCGGCTTTATGACCGCTATTTACGCGTATCTCTACATTCCCATTATTATCCTGATCGTTAACTCGTTTAACAGTTCGCGCTTCGGCATTAACTGGCAGGGTTTTACCACCAACTGGTATAGCCTGCTGATGAATAACGACAGTCTGCTGCAGGCAGCACAGCACTCACTGACCATGGCGGTGCTGTCGGCGACTTTCGCTACGCTTATCGGATCGCTGACCGCCGTCGCGCTGTACCGCTATCGCTTTCGCGGCAAGCCGTTCGTCAGCGGGATGCTGTTTGTAGTGATGATGTCCCCGGATATCGTGATGGCGATTTCGCTGCTGGTGCTGTTTATGCTGATCGGTATTCAGCTGGGATTCTGGTCGCTGCTGTTTTCCCACATCACCTTTTGCCTGCCCTTCGTGGTGGTCACGGTGTTTTCGCGCCTGAAAGGTTTTGACGTGCGGATGCTGGAAGCAGCGAAAGATCTCGGCGCCAGCGAAATGACGATTCTGCGAAAGATCATTTTGCCGCTGGCGCTGCCCGCCGTGGCTGCAGGGTGGCTGCTGAGCTTCACCCTGTCGATGGATGATGTGGTGGTCTCTTCGTTTGTAACCGGGCCGGGCTATGAGATCCTGCCGCTGAAGATCTATTCGATGGTCAAAGTTGGGGTATCGCCAGAGGTCAATGCGCTGGCGACGATTCTGTTGGTTCTGTCGCTGGTGATGGTCATTGCCAGCCAGATAATTGCACGTGATAAAACTCAGGGGACGTTAAAATGAAAAAATGGTCACGCCACCTGCTCGCTGCGGGCGCTCTGGCAATCGGGATGAGCGCCGCGCACGCGGACGATAGCAAAACGCTCTATTTCTACAACTGGACCGAATATGTCCCGCCGGGGCTGCTGGAGCAATTCACCAAAGAGACCGGCATCAAGGTGATCTATTCGACCTACGAGTCGAACGAAACCATGTATGCCAAGCTCAAAACCTATAAAGACGGCGCTTATGACCTGGTGGTACCTTCCACCTACTTCGTCGACAAAATGCGTAAAGAGGGCATGCTGCAGAAGATCGATAAGAGCAAGCTGAGCAACTTCGGCAATCTCGATCCTGAAATGCTCAATAAACCGTTCGACCCGAATAACGATTACTCTATTCCGTACATCTGGGGCGCGACGGCCATCGGAATCAATAGCGATGAGATCGATCCGAAAACCGTTACCAGCTGGGCGGATCTATGGAAGCCAGAGTATAAGAGCAGCCTGCTGCTGACCGACGACGCGCGCGAAGTGTTCCAGGTCGCGCTGCGTAAACTGGGCTACTCCGGCAATACTACCGATCCGAAAGAGATTGAAGCGGCCTATAACGAGCTGAAAAAACTAATGCCGAACGTCGCGGCGTTCAACTCCGATAACCCGGCGAACCCGTATATGGAAGGCGAGGTAAATCTCGGCATGGTGTGGAATGGCTCCGCGTGGGTTGCGCGTCAGGCCGGTACGCCGCTGGAAGTCGTGTGGCCAAAAGAAGGCGGCATCTTCTGGATGGATAGCCTGTCGATTCCGGCCAATGCCAAAAACGTCGACGGCGCGCTGAAGCTGATCAACTTCCTGCTGCGCCCGGAAGTGGCCAAACAGGTTGCAGAAACTATCGGTTACCCGACGCCAAACCTGGCCGCGCGTAAAATGCTGAGCCCGGAGGTCGCCAATGATAAATCACTCTATCCGGACGCCGCGACGATTCAGAAAGGCGAATGGCAGAACGATGTCGGCAGCGCCAGCACGCTTTATGAAGAGTATTATCAGAAGCTAAAAGCGGGTCGTTAATCATCTCACAGGCCGGGTAGCATTACCCGGCCTCTTCGGGAGGACCGCCGCTAGCTTCTCAGCGGATGTATTCTCGACTTTATTAGCGCTTCCTCAACGTCAAAATCGGCCAGCGAATAGTTGGTCGCCACCAGATAAAATCGTCCATCCTGCGCCGGATATTCATGTACTTTGTAGTTCGCCATTTTCGGCTGCGCAGCAGAAGCGTCTCCCCTGCCGGAACCGACGGCGTATTTCGAACGGACCCGCAGAGAGTGGCTTTTAATATCCCGATGGATTTCGCCGTGATGCTCGTCGCCGAGGATCAGGTAGTCAACATACTCAGTGGCCATGGTGTTATTCCTTCTCTGTTGTCCGAGTTAAGAAACATGCCACAAATGTCTGTCTGATACTGTTTTGTTAATCACAACGTTACATATATGTGAAATAGACAATCAACATTATAACGGCCCTCCCACCAGACAGCGATGAGGGGCCGGATTTTAACGGTCGAAAATAACAACAGTGCTTTTACTCTGGCAACCGCGTTGTCTACGGTGAAGCCAGATTCTTTTCCCGCTGGCGGTGCCGCGCACCGGTCCGGACTACCCGACCGCGCTGGCCC
>ERZ837910.240-NODE-240-length-85576-cov-9.184960_pt1 | contig 85576 bp, 82 predicted proteins | sample MGYA00519940_ERZ837910 | MGnify/ENA primary metagenome ERZ837910 (study PRJEB31850, sample SAMEA3708825) | human gut metagenome | biome: human gut; feature: human-associated habitat; material: faeces | place: China | collected 2014 ... | reverse complement strand
GGTTGAAGAAACCAACGCGCTCGATGAAGCGACCGTTGCGTGCATTACGGCTGTCGGTAACAACAACCTGGTAGAACGGACGCTTTTTCGCGCCGTGACGTGCTAAACGAATAGTAACCATAACATCCTCTTGTGTGAATAAAACACCGGGCCCCATCGAGGAACGGAGCCCGGTGTCATATTAAAAGCCCGAAAATTTTACTGATTTCTGGGGAAATTGCAATCAGCAGTTATAAACTCTGCTGTGGAAGGGCACCGCAGATACCCTAAATTGGGTACCTGCGAGTAATTCATAGCCAGAGCGCGCCAACAATGGGACAGGAAAGAAGGGCGCGCCGGCAGCAATAGCCACAATACTATCGGCCTCCGGGGAAACCTGGCGGCATCATACCTTTCATTCCACGCATCATCTTCATCATGCCGCCTTTCGACTTCATCTTCTTCATCATGCGCTGCATATCGTCAAACTGCTTGAGCAGACGGTTCACATCCTGCACCTGCATTCCGCAGCCTGCGGCGATACGGCGCTTACGCGAACCTTTAATAATTTCCGGTTTAGCGCGCTCTTTCAGCGTCATCGAGTTGATGATGGCTTCCATACGCACCAGCACTTTGTCGTCCATTTGCGATTTAACGTTGTCCGGTATCTGCCCCATGCCCGGCAGCTTGCCCATCAGGCTGGCCATACCGCCCATGTTTTTCATCTGACGCAGCTGTTCAAGGAAATCGGTCAAGTCAAAACCATCGCCTTTTTTCAGCTTAGAGGCCAGCTTTTCAGCCTGCGCGCGGTCGACCTTACTTTCGATATCCTCGATCAGAGACAGGACATCGCCCATGCCGAGAATACGGGAAGCGATACGATCCGGATGGAACGGCTCCAGCGCTTCGGTTTTCTCGCCAACCCCGAGGAATTTAATCGGCTTGCCGGTGATATGACGAATCGACAGCGCCGCGCCGCCGCGGGCGTCGCCGTCCACTTTGGTCAATACAACACCGGTTAACGGTAGCGCTTCGTTAAACGCTTTCGCGGTATTCGCCGCATCCTGGCCGGTCATCGCATCGACAACGAACAGGGTTTCTACCGGATTAAGCGTTGCATGGACCTGCTTAATCTCGTCCATCATCGCTTCATCAACGTGCAGACGACCAGCGGTATCCACCAGCAGCACGTCGTAGAATTTGAGCTTCGCTTCTTTCAGCGCGGCATTAACGATATCAACCGGTTTCTGGCCAACGTCAGACGCAAAGAAATCGACGCTAACCTGCTCGGCCAGCGTTTCCAGCTGTTTGATCGCCGCGGGACGATAAACGTCAGCGGAAACCACCAGGACTTTCTTCTTGTGCTTTTCACGCAAGAATTTACCCAGCTTAGCGACGCTGGTCGTTTTACCCGCCCCCTGCAAACCGGCCATCAGAACTACGGCAGGCGGCTGCGCGGCTAAATCGAGCGCCTGGTTCTCTTCGCCCATCGCGGCAACCAGTTCGTTGCGCACGATTTTGACGAACTCCTGCCCCGGGGTCAGGCTTTTATTAACTTCATGACCAACCGCGCTCTCTTTAACACGGTTGATGAAGTCACGAACCACAGGCAGAGCAACGTCCGCCTCCAGCAGCGCCATGCGCACTTCGCGCAGAGTATCTTTAATATTGTCTTCAGTAAGGCGTCCGCGGCCGCTAATGTTGCGCAGCGTACGCGACAAACGATCGGTTAAATTATCAAACATTGTCTCTCGCCTGAGGTGGAAACGGTCGGTCGCCGCAGCGACACAAAAACGGAATGGGCGCAGTATAACACGACATAAACGCGAATGTGCTGCAACGGTTGGAGCCAGACTCGCGTGACGTTATACTGCTTCTCTCTACTATTTAGTCAACAGTCGACGCGCATATGCCTGTTTTTGCTCTACTCGCCCTTGTCGCCTACTCCATCAGCCTCGCGCTGATCGTCCCTGGTCTGTTACAAAAAAACAGCAGCTGGCGGCGGATGGCGATTCTTTCCGCAACTATTGCGTTGATTTGTCACGCCTTTGCGCTGGAGTCACGCATTTTTCCCGGCGGCGAAAGCGGGCAAAACCTCAGCTTATTAAACGTGGGATCGCTGGTTAGCCTGATGATCTGTACGGTGATGACCATCGTCGCATCGCGCAATCGCGGCTGGCTGCTGCTGCCCATTGTCTACACCTTCGCCCTGATCAACCTCGCGTTCGCCACCTTTATGCCGAACGAGTACATCACGCATCTGGAAACCACGCCGGGGATGTTGGTCCACATCGGCCTGTCGCTCTTTTCTTATGCTACGCTGATTATCGCCGCGCTCTACGCTCTGCAGCTGGCGTGGATTGACTATCAGTTAAAGAACAAACGATTGACCTTCAGTAGCGAAATGCCGCCGCTGATGAGCATCGAACGTAAAATGTTTCATATCACCCAGATAGGCGTGGTGCTGTTAACCCTGACGCTGTGTACCGGGCTGTTTTACATGCATAACCTGTTTAGTGCGGAAAACATTGATAAAGCCGTACTCTCTATCGTGGCGTGGTTCGTTTATATCGTCCTGCTTTGGGGCCACTATCATGAAGGGTGGCGCGGACGCCGGGTCGTCTGGTTTAACGTGACTGGCGCAGGCCTGCTGACGCTGGCCTACTTTGGTAGCCGCGTATTGCAACAGTTCATGAGCTAAGTCTTTAAGGAATCCCTAGTGGAACATATCTCCACCACCACGCTGATCGTAACGCTGATCATCATGGTGGTTATCTCCGCCTATTTCTCCGGTTCTGAAACCGGCATGATGACGCTAAATCGCTATCGCCTGCGTCATATGGCCAAGCAGGGCAATCGTCAGGCAAAACGCGTTGAAAAGCTGCTGCGCAAACCTGACCGTCTGATTAGCCTGGTCCTCATTGGCAATAATCTGGTTAATATTCTCGCTTCGGCGCTCGGCACCATCGTGGGTATGCGCCTGTACGGCGATGCAGGCGTTGCCATTGCCACCGGGGTTCTGACGTTCGTGGTGCTGGTATTTGCGGAAGTGCTGCCCAAAACCATTGCGGCGCTCTACCCGGAAAAGGTCGCCTATCCCAGCAGCCTTCTGCTCGCGCCGCTGCAAATACTGATGATGCCGCTGGTGTGGTTGCTCAACACCATCACCCGCATTCTGATGCGCATCATGGGCATTAAAACCGATATCGTCATTAGCGGGGCGCTCAGCAAAGATGAACTGCGTACTATCGTTAATGAATCACGCTCGCAAATCTCCCGCCGCAATCAGGACATGCTGCTGTCGGTTCTGGATCTCGAGAAAGTTAGCGTGGACGACATCATGGTCCCGCGCAATGATATCGTCGGTATTAATATTAACGACGACTGGAAGTCCATTGTCCGCCAACTGACCCACTCTCCCCACGGCCGCATCGTGCTGTACCGCGACACCCTTGACGATGCCATCAGCATGCTGCGGGTACGCGAAGCTTATCGCCTGATGACGGAGAAAAAAGAGTTCACAAAAGAGGTAATGCTGCGCGCCGCCGACGAAATTTACTTCGTGCCGGAAGGGACGCCGCTCAGCACCCAACTGGTAAAATTCCAGCGCAACAAAAAGAAAGTGGGCCTGGTGGTGGATGAATATGGGGATATTCAGGGCCTGGTCACGGTTGAGGATATCCTCGAAGAGATCGTCGGCGATTTTACGACCTCCATGTCGCCTACGCTTGCAGAAGAGGTAACGCCGCTTAACGATGGTTCAGTGATTATCGACGGTACCGCCAACGTACGTGAAATCAATAAAGCATTTAACTGGCATCTGCCGGAAGATGAAGCGCGAACCATTAACGGTATCATTCTGGAAGCTCTCGAAGAGATCCCTGCCCCCGGCACCCGCGTGCGCATTGAACAGTATGATATCGATATTCTTGATGTTCAGGAGAATATGATTAAACAGGTGAAGGTTATGCCGGTAAAACCCATTCGTGAAAGCGTGGCGGAGTCATAGCATACCTGGCACGGTGCAGGTCTGAATAGAAAAACGGCTACCTCATGGTAGCCGTTTCGCTTATTTACTTCGCTTTCGCTACGGTTACCATCGCCGCGCGAATAGTACGGCCATTCAAGGTGTAGCCCTTTTGCATAATGCCCAGAACGTTACCTGCCGGTACGTCCTCGGACTCAACCATCGCAATGGCCTGATGCACGTTCGGATCCAGCGGCACGTTAGTATCGCCAATGACTTCCACGCCAAACTTACGAACCACGTCCAGCATCGACTTCAGCGTCAGTTCGATACCTTCAACCATCGGCGCCATATCCGGGTTGGCTTTATCAGCCACTTCCAGGGCGCGGTCCAGGCTGTCGATGACCGGCAACAGTTCGTTGACGAACTTCTCAAGCGCAAACTTATGCGCTTTTTCGATATCCTGCTCGGTACGACGGCGCAGGTTATCTTCATCGGCTTTCGCACGCAGCAATACTTCACGTTCGCGCTTCTGGGCTTCAACGAGCTGAGCTTCCAGATTCGCAATTTTTTCATCGCGCGGATCCACCTGCTCAGCCGAAACCTCAGGCTCTACCGCCTCAACGTCATCGTGCTGCTCCGTGATAATTTCTTCCGGGGCTTGCCCCTCAGGCGTTTTCTGTTCTTTACTACTCATGAATTTCTCCGCGTTTTTTTCGCATTCATCTCGCTAACTTCGCTTATTATGGGGATCAGTTTCCGGGTTTCAAGGGAACGCAGCCAGATTGTCACTATTCATTTAACTCAAGGACATCCAGATCATGAAGAATCACTTCAAGTGTATAGGCATTGTGGGACACCCTCGTCACCCAACCGCGCTGACCACACATGAAATGCTCTGGCGCTGGCTGTCCAGCAAAGGTTATGAAGTTCTGGTTGAGCAGCAAATCGCTCATGAATTACAGCTCAGCAATGTGAAGACCGGGACGCTGGCGGAAATTGGCCAGCAGGCAGACCTGGCCGTCGTGGTTGGCGGCGATGGTAATATGCTCGGCGCGGCGCGGACGCTGGCGCGCTACGATATTAACGTTATTGGCATTAACCGTGGAAATCTCGGCTTTCTGACCGACCTCGATCCGGACAACGCGCTACAGCAGCTCGCTGATGTGCTCGAAGGCCACTATATCGCCGAAAAACGCTTCCTTCTGGAAGCTCAGGTCTGTCAGCAGGATTGCCAGAAGCGTATCAGCACGGCGATTAACGAAGTCGTCCTGCACCCCGGTAAAGTAGCGCATATGATTGAGTTTGAAGTCTATATTGACGAGGTGTTTGCTTTCTCTCAGCGCTCAGATGGGCTCATCATCTCCACGCCCACCGGCTCCACGGCCTATTCCCTCTCCGCCGGCGGGCCGATCCTTACCCCTTCGCTGGATGCTATCACCCTGGTGCCTATGTTCCCGCATACGCTTTCGGCCCGGCCGCTGGTGATCAACGGTGACAGTACTATTCGCCTGCGTTTTTCGCAGCGCTGCAGCGACCTCGAAATTAGCTGCGATAGCCAGATAGCGCTGCCCATTCAGGATGGAGAAGATGTGCTGATCCGCCGGTGTGATTATCACCTTAATCTCATCCATCCTAAAGATTACAGCTATTTCAATACATTAAGCACTAAGCTTGGCTGGTCGAAAAAATTGTTCTGATTTTATAGCCAGCCCCTTTACTGGATAAAAAACCCGATTATACTGTACGAAAACACAGTAATGGTTTTTCATACAGGAAGGCAGCTATGTTGGCACAACTCACTATCAGTAATTTTGCTATCGTTCGTGAGCTGGAAATCGATTTTCACAGCGGTATGACCGCCATTACCGGCGAGACCGGCGCCGGTAAATCGATCGCTATCGACGCGCTGGGGCTGTGCCTGGGCGGTCGGGCGGAAGCCGATATGGTGCGCAGAGGCGCCAGCCGGGCTGATTTATGCGCGCGCTTCTCCCTGAAAGACACGCCGGCCGCACAACGCTGGCTGGAACAAAACCAGCTCGAAAGCGGGCGTGAGTGTTTACTTCGCCGCGTTATCAGCGCAGACGGCCGCTCTCGCGGCTTTATTAACGGTACGGCGGTGCCTTTATCCCAGCTCCGCGAACTGGGACAGCTTCTTATCCAGATCCATGGCCAGCATGCGCACCAACTGCTGACTAAGCCCGAACATCAGAAGACTTTACTTGATGGCTATACCGGTGAGTATGCGCTTACTCAGCTAATGGCTGAACGCTATCGTCAGTGGCACAAAAGCTGCCGCGATCTGGCGCAGCATCAGCAGCAAAGCCAGGAGCGCGCCGCGCGTGCGGATCTGGTGCAGTATCAACTAAAAGAGCTCAACGAGTTTAATCCGCAGCCGGGCGAATTCGAGCAAATTGATGAAGAGTACAAACGTCTGGCCAACAGCGGTCAATTGCTGTCGACCTGTCAGCATGCGCTGTCGGTGATGGCAGACGGCGAAGAATCCAATCTGCAAAGCCAGCTCTATGCCGCAAAGCAGCTGGTGAGCGAGCTGGTTGGTATGGACAGTAAACTCTCCGGAGTGCTGGATATGCTTGAAGAAGCATCTATTCAGCTTAGCGAAGCCACGGACGAGCTGCGTCATTATCACGATCGCCTCGATCTCGATCCGAATCGTCTGTTCGAACTGGAACAACGTATCTCCCGACAGATTGCCCTGGCGCGCAAGCATCAAATTACGCCCGAGGAGCTTCCAGAATTTTACCAGTCGCTGCTGGAAGAGCAGCGTCTGCTGGATGATAGCGCCGGTTCCCTGGAATCCCTCAGTCAGATGGTCGTGGAGCATCATCAGTTAGCCCTTGAGACGGCGAAGCAGCTACATGCCCTGCGTCAGAATAGCGCTGATGAGCTGACTCAGTTAATTACGGAAAGTATGCACTCACTTTCAATGCCACACGGTATATTCTCCATTGATGTCGCGTTTGATGAGCGTCATCTCACCGCTGAAGGCGCAGACCATATTGAATTCCGGGTAACCACCAACCCGGGTCAGCCGCTGCAGCCAATCGCTAAAGTTGCTTCCGGAGGCGAACTCTCGCGTATTGCGCTGGCGATTCAGGTGATCACTGCGCGGAAAATGGAAACTCCGGCATTGATTTTTGATGAAGTAGATGTCGGTATCAGTGGCCCTACGGCAGCGGTGGTGGGCAAACTGCTGCGCCAGCTAGGTGAGTCAACCCAGGTGATGTGCGTTACCCACTTACCGCAGGTGGCCGGTTGCGGACATCATCATTTCTTCGTCTGCAAGGAAACAGACGGTGAAATGACCGAGACGCATATGCACCCTCTGGATAAACGCGCTCGCTTGCAGGAACTGGCCCGTCTGCTGGGCGGCAGTGAAGTCACTCGTAACACTCTGGCAAACGCGAAAGAGTTGCTTGCCGCGTAAACTTTTTGATTTTCACAGAGTCATAGTGAACAGCAAATTGCCGATAGACCTGCAGCCGAAGGTTCCCAACCGGGCAAAGGTCTATTATCATCGGCATATTACAGATGAGCCACGTACTGCTCGGGCCCGAAAAGGAATCAAATCACTATGCGCTGTAAAACGCTGACTGCTGCCGCAGCGGTTCTTCTTATGTTGACCGCAGGCTGTTCCACTCTGGAACGAGTGGTTTACCGTCCTGACATCAACCAGGGTAACTATCTGGCACCAACCGATGTAGCAAAAGTTCGTGTCGGCATGACGCAACAACAGGTTGCCTATGCCTTGGGTACGCCGATGATGTCGGATCCGTTTGGCACTAATACCTGGTTCTACGTTTTCCGTCAGCAGCCTGGGCATGAAAAAGTTACCCAGCAGACGCTTACCCTGACCTTTAACAGCAGCGGTGTGCTGACCAACATTGATAACAAACCTGCCCTGACGGCGGAGTAATAAAGCTATCAATACACAAAAAGCGCTCATTGAGCGCTTTTTTTATATCTGCATCTTTGGTGCGAAACGGTTACTTTCCGGCGTTTTTCTCCGCCCGCTGACGACGTAGCTCTTTCGGGTCAGCAATCAACGGACGATAGATTTCGACCCGATCGCCATCATGGACGCGATCCTGAAGCTTAGCCGGGCGGCTATAAATTCCCACTTTGTTTTTCGTCAGATCGATATCGTCACGTAGCGCCAGAAGACCGCTGGCAACAATCGCCTGCTCGACCGTCGCCCCCTCCTCAAGCTTGACGCTTTGCAGATACTGTTTTTCCGGCAACGCGTAGGCCACTTCAACCACGATTTTAGCCGGCACTGTAGACCTCTTTAGCGCGCGTCGTAAATGCCTGCACCATATTCATAGCCAGTTCTTTGAAGATACGACCAAACGCCATTTCAATCAGCTTATTGGTGAATTCAAAATCGAGATGAAACTCAATTTTGCACGCTTCCGGGCTTAAAGGGATAAATTTCCAGCCGCCAATCAGCTTTTTAAACGGACCATCGACCAGACTCATCAGGATACTCTGGTTACTGGTGAGCGTATTTCGCGTTGTGAAGGTCTTACTGATACCCGCTTTGGATACGTCAACCGCCGCAGTCATTTGCGTCGGCCCAAGCTCCAGAACCCGGCTACCGGTACAGCCCGGCAGAAAATCAGGGTAGGACTTTACATCATTTACCAGTTGATACATCTGTTCAGCACTGAACGGCACCAGCGCGGTACGGCTAATCTGAGGCATAGCAGGTTCCACATATAAACACAGGGCAAATAATATCATTTATCTGCTGCTAAAAAAAACGCTGTACCGCAACTCGTGCTAAGATAGCCCATTACGCCTCGCAGGAAGATTGAGGTACGACTGTTTTAAGACGATGACTTCAGGATACTATGACTAAGAAAAAAGCCCACAAACCTGGATCAGCCACCATTGCGCTGAATAAACGCGCTCGTCATGAATACTTTATCGAAGATGAATACGAGGCGGGTCTTGCCCTGCAGGGATGGGAAGTAAAATCTCTCCGCGCAGGTAAAGCCAATATTGGCGACAGCTATGTCATTTTGAAAGATGGCGAAGCCTATCTGTTTGGCGCCAACTTCACGCCGATGGCGGTAGCGTCCACCCACTACGTATGCGACCCAACGCGTACCCGTAAGCTTCTGCTCAATCAGCGTGAACTGGATACCCTATACGGGCGTATCAACCGTGAAGGTTACACCGTGGTCGCTCTTTCCCTGTACTGGAAGAATGCCTGGTGCAAAGTCAAAATCGGCGTAGCGAAAGGTAAGAAACAGCACGACAAGCGCACCGATATAAAAGATCGCGAGTGGGCAGTTGATAAAGCCCGCATTATGAAACACGCAGGTCGTTAATTGCCCTTCTCTTGAGGGTCAGCCAGCTGGCCCTCACGCTATATTGTTGTTGATGCTGATTTTTCATCCACTCTGGCGCCATAATCCTCAAAACGAGGGCTGGTCAGCGCATTCATAAATCTGTTATACTCAACGTACACATTGGGGCTGATTCTGGATTCGACGGGATTTGCGAAACCCAAGGTGCATGCCGAGGGGCGGTTGGCCTCGTAAAAAGCCGCAAAAAAATAGTCGCAAACGACGAAAACTACGCTTTAGCAGCTTAATAACCTGCTCTGAGCCCTCTCTCCCTAGCTTCCGCTCTTAAGACGGGGATCAAAGAGAGGTCAAACCCAAAAGAGATCGCGTGGAGGCCCTGCCTGGGGTTGAAGCGTTAAATCTAATCAGGCTAGTCTGGTAGTGGCGTGTCCGTCCGCAGGTGCCAGGCGAATGTAAAGACAGACTAAGCATGTAGTACCGAGGATGTAGGAATTTCGGACGCGGGTTCAACTCCCGCCAGCTCCACCAAACATTCATTCATGAAGCATCATGAACCTTAAAAAAGCCTGTAACTTCAACGAGTTGCAGGCTTTTTTGTTGCATGTGTGGTCATGATCTCTGTATGAATCTTGAGCATTATGTATCTTGTTTTGCACCGCGTTGCCAGAACGCTAAAAAAACAAGGTGCAAAAACATGCCTAAGGTATTGAAATCCCTAACCAATACCGAGATCGCTGCCGCCAAGCCGCAGAAGACCGAGTATATGCTGCGCGATGGCGACGGACTGGCGTTGTTGATTAAGCCATCCGGCAGAAAGATCTGGTACTTCGAATACACTCCCCCGGCGCTGAAAAAACGGACCAAAATCAGCATTGGCCCCTACCCGGTAGTCACCCTCGCCATGGCGCGAGATTTCAGGTTGCAATACCGGCGTTTACTCGTGCAGGGTATCGACCCCCAGGCCCATCTGGAGCAGGTTGCAGAGGAGCAACGACTCCAGAACGAATGCACGCTGGAAAAAGTTGCGGAACAGTGGCTCAAAGAGAAGAAACGGACCAGCGATCTTAGCGAAGATCACGCCAAAGATGTCTGGCGCTCGCTGGAGATGCACGTCTTCCCTTCTCTGGGCAATACGCCCGTCACGGAGATCCGCCCGAAGATGCTCAAGGAGCACCTCACCCCGCTGGAGGAACAGGGCATCCTCGAAACACTGCGGCGTGTTATCTCACGGCTTAATGAAATCTTCCGCTTCGCCATCTCCGAAGAGCTTATCGAGTTTAACCCAGCAGACAACCTGGTCGCCCGCTTCAAGAAACCGAAAAAGCAGAACATGCCCGCCCTTCACCCCAGCGAACTGGGCAGACTAATGCTGGCGCTACAGAACGCCTCTATCCGCAAGGAAACCCGCTGCCTTATCGAATGGGAGCTACTGACCTGGGTTCGCCCCGGCGAAGCCGTCAGCACCCGCTGGTGCGACATCGATATGAAAAAAGCGGAATGGCGCATCCCCGACACCTTTATGAAGATGAACCGTTCGCACACGGTGCCGCTCAGCAAACAGGCGCTGCGCGTTCTTCAGATCATGGAGCCCGTCAGCCGCCATCGTCCGTGGGTGTTCCCCAGCATCCGCAAACCACTGGAGCATATGCACCAGCAGACCGCGAACGCCGCGCTTATCCGTATGGGGTTTGGCGGTGAACTGGTCGCCCACGGCATGCGCAGCATCGCCAGAACGGCGGGAGCAGGCCATTTTCCCCGTGAAGTACTGGAATCTGCACTGGCGCACCAGAAAGAAGACGAGATCGAAGCGGCCTACAACCGCAGCGACTATCTGGAACAAAGGCGGCCGCTGATGCAGTGGTGGGGAAACTACGTTGATGCCGCCAGACGGCAGGCATTGCTCGGTGAAGAAGAACCGCTGCGGATCGTGGAAGGAGAATAATGTGACCAGTCCCATTCGTCAGAATCTGTTTGAACGGGAATGTGATATGCCGCTGCTGGAAGCGCGGCATCTCGCCCTTCTGCTTCTCGGCCTCGATGCTTCCCAACCGGCAAATGCCCTGCCGGAAGAACATCAGGAAAATTACCGTATCCTGCACGACGCCATCAGCCGCACCATCAAAGCAACGGGCATGGTCAGCGCCCCGGCGAACAAACGCATGTTCTATGCCGATGAAATGTTCGCGCTAGCCTGGCGGCTTATTGATGACGAACTGACGCCACCAGAAGTGAAAGACCGCAGCCTGAAGGCTGTGATGAAACTGTCGCGTAACAACCGTGGCCGCAAGTGGCTGAAGACGCTCGGCGACGATGCGCTGCCGGATCTCGCAGCTTCAACACAACCTTCCCTGCGTGGAATACATAAGCGCGATAAGGCTCGAGAAAATACTGCCCGGCTCTGCTGGCTGCTGGTTCAGCTTCTCGTTGAGGAGACTGACGGGCGTTATGGGACGTCGGATAAACCGGCTTCGGATGGGATACTTCGAAAGCTGAAAACGATGGCACAAGAACGGGAAGCCCCATCAGACGGACTTGGTAGAGGAACGTTTTATGAGGTGTTGAAGATGGGGCGGGAGAAGAGAACGTAGGTAGGCGCTCCCAGTGTCGGGTGTAGCGAACCGATTAAGCTCTGAAACCTCAGACGTATAGTCGGCTTCGTGCCATAAGAGAACTTAAATATCATATACACTAATTTGCCTTCAGGAGAGAGTAGAAAGTCCATCCTATCGAAAATGCATTAACGGCCCAAAAAGGGCCGTTTGCTTATCAAAAATGAATCTATTGCTTAAAACGCATTGAATTTATGGAAATTTCTACTTCCAGCATTTTAAACTAAACTATACCAGCGAAAGAGGTGCTTTTTGCTGGGGCGATGACATATGAGAATGTTATTTCATTACGATCATCGGCATTGCGACTACGATAAAGACTTCCTTCAAGTTTAACGGCCAAATAATAACCATTAATATTTTGAATAATAGCAATATCGCCAACTTCAAGCGATTCTGTATCGTCACTCTTGAAGAATACTTCAGAATTGGCATCTGTTATTTGATTGAAATCGGTAATGCCTTTAGCAAATACTAAGGAATGGAGACTTGGCTGACGCTTGTAAATGTAGGCTTGATTACGTCCCCCAACTCCCCACTTTGTCTCAAAAAGCATTTCACCAGAGCCAACCCAATAAGAGTCATAATTTCCATTTGGTACAAATGTAACTTTGCCTGTGCTTGTTGGTGATTGGTTAGCCCCATCTGGTTGAGATAAATTGACAGGATTGATCGGAGGCGGTTTGCGGCTGAATGGGCTAGGTCCAGCCGCTGGGCGTGGTTTCATTTTCTCACCATGCAAATCATGGATCAGCTCTGCATAACTATTCTCATAATTCACAGCATCGAAATAAAGCCGAAGGCGCTCACCTACGAAGGTTGGGACTGGCACAGGTAATGAGTTATTAACAATTACAGGGATTACGCGATTACTGTCCAATTCTCGCATTATCTGACTGGAAATGATCATTTTCTCATAACCTACCCCCCCAGATTTTTGCATATTGGCTTTAGCAACATATGCTTCTGTACAAATGACAAGCACTCGGTCAGCGCTTGTAAGCCCTTGCTCCATGAAAAGAGTAAGATCACTTCCCAATGTAATATCCCATTGGTCTAGGATTACATGAACTCCATTTTGTTCAAGCCGGGTCGCAAGCTTTAACACCCATGCTTTATGCTCTTCACTATCATGAGAATAAGAAATAAAAAGTTTAGGTTTAGTCGGTTCCATAAAAACCCCATTAATTTATATATGCATTAATATTAATACGATAAATGCTAAGTAAAATCTGTGATTTGTCTTGAAACTATTAAATTATAGTAAATCTTTAAGTTAAATTATTTACAACATGCATTTGGTTCTATTGTAAGTATCCATCCCCAACGGAACCATTCTCTTCCAAGTCGTATCCAGCAGATGGTTTAGGTAAATTCAAAGCCAGTGTCCGCCCCTCGCTCACAGCAAATCTGATGGTCATAAAGCCTGTCCACTGCGTACCAACAACGGATGTATCTATCGGAAGATATAACTATTTAATCTTCACTTGTACCAATCGCTGATAAAGTAATATCTGGGTATGATTCGAACTCCCCTTCCCAGTTTTTATCGCCTGGAATCTTTTTCATTTCTCGCCAATATTTCACATCAAGGGTATTTTTTTCATTTTTTTTAGGAGTAAAGGTTTGCGGAATACAATGTATTGAATTATCTGACAGGTTTTTATCTAAGTTAGCCCGTTCAAAATCAACTTCATTTATTTTTGAAGCAACTTCCATAAGTAAAATTAGCGACATTAACGCCGAGTGAGATTCTTCATATGAAGGTGTTAATCCCTTATGGATAAAGTCATTCCTGGCAAACCGCGCCTTACTTAAGAACGAATAGCCGTCCTGACATAAATATTTGTTTTGAAAGAGCATTTCTATTTTATGTGCTGAATTCCATTGTTGTGATTCAATAAACTTTCGTCTCTTATAAATATTAACAGACTTTGCATCTTCGACTATTGTTTCTTTCCAAATAAACTCTAATATTTGCTCTATACTAATCCAGGTGTGCGCTAATGCCTCGCACAATTGGTGTTTTTTATAATATGTAAATGCACCGATAAAGAGTGAGGGAGATAACGTTGGTAGTTTGGACAGAACCTTATGTCCATAGTCATATGCTGATATAATCTTATCAGCACTTATAATCTCAGGTTCGAGCAATTTGATAGAAGCCAATGAACCTGCATCACACTCTCCAATTGCATGATGGAAACTAGCATTACTGCTATGAGTAGAGTAATGACGGTAGTAACCTGTAACATTCATTACACCTCTTGACACATCTAAAGGCTCGATTGATTCGACATAAACTCCACCGATAAATATAGAAGCTAAAATTCTATTAACCTCTTCAACAACTAAATTATCATTTTTAAACTCTTCAATAAATGGAAATATTAAGCTTCCGTCGAATCCAAAACATGCTGGCATTGGTTTAGGTAAATGTGCATTGAAGAACTTGCTTGCTCTGTGAAGTTTCACATAGTCATATGTAGAATTATTTATTTCCTCTAGGCTAGGAGTCCATACATCAGAGTCATCACGAGATATTAGCCTGAATGGTTTGAAATTTGCGATCAAAATTGGAGTGTTAATTTCGCTCATATGTCTTTCTCGATGATTTAACAAAGCTTGTTATTTTTATTACCTTACAGCGGTACCCTGTAAAGGCCAATTTCTATAGAACTTTCTACACCAGATTAGCAGTTGCAAATGAGCCTGACCAAGAGGAAAACCGATAAATAGGGTTATCATTTCCCATAGTCTCCACGTGTAACAAACAGTATATAAATAATCTATAAATCCATTATTTATTCCTGTGCGAGAGGATTTAAACATCCATTACCTACCCCCGACGGCGTACTAACAGTCCTGATGCTTAATTTCTAGATCAGAGATTGCTGTCGCTCTTATTTCTTTCAAGGCTGTATCAATAGCTGATTTTATTCTGTAACCATAGTCATCTGGCTCTTCATAATCCAATGGGGAAGGTTCGAAACCGATACTCTCAATTAATCTCTCTAAGATTAAAGTTACATCAGTATTTAAAAGAATTGCTTTTGTTATTAAAACCTCAGTTAAAGATGTCATTGCAATGCTTAATTTTTGTTGTAGTTCTCTGTTTTTGCTCTGAATATCCTTATCATTCATTGCTTTATCAATGTCCGCTTGAGCCTGTTGAATTTCTTTATAAAATTGCTTTTCTTGCGCCTCATTAAAATAGGGCTGGTGACTGCTCGCTATCCACCCAGGAGCCATATGAAGCTCAATTATATGAAACTCATTATCTGCCCATTTTTTAATCGCTAGCAATTGTGCATAAACAAATTCATACATATCATATTTTTTTTGCCAGACCTGCTGAGAAATCCATAATTCGGAAGTTATCTTTTTCTCTATGTCTTTAATAGTAGTGGTGTTTATAGATAACTGTTCCCGCAGCGTTTCATAGTTGGAATTGGTTGCTGAAATTTTAGCCTTTTCAGTAACAATCGAAACTATAAAACTCATTATTAGAGCTGCGACAACGACGGCGAGGCTTAACCAAATAATTTCTGCTGTCGAGAAATTTGACGACTGTAATGCTTTAATAAGTTCAAATAATTGCTTTTCTGAAAGCATTAGTCATTTCCAAATATTAAAATCCGTTCCTTATTAATCAATAGGTTACACTATACTTCCTATGATTAAAATAAAAAATCAACAATCAATATATATCTATTTAAATCATATGGATAGGCTCTTTATGGCGAAATGGATCCGTCACATGTAATGGTGATCTCATAGTTAACGGCATGCTAGTCTAGAAGACTTACAACCACCGTACGCTCGTCGCTCAGACTGTGTGAAAACTCGAACCAAAGACTGAAAAGTGTACATCTACGCAAAGTCTGGCATGATTCGGCCAATTATCAGAGCCGAGTTTCATTTAGTTATTTGATTTTTCAGTTCTTTTTATGGGATTCCCTGTGACTAAAGACGTTTTCACACAACCTGCGCTCAGAGCTGACAGTGAGATAGCGACAGCTATTGTGAAGAGTTTGTAGTCGTGCGTTGCCATTCGTTAACCTCTGCTTGTAGAATTCTGATTGAGCGTGAGAAAAATAAAATTGTTCATTTTCAATTAATTATTGAAAAACCATCAGTTCTGGCAGCAAATAAAATATTCCCGGACTCATTACTTTCTATCCGGACTCCACTTTTTCACCCGGACCTATACCTCCCCTCCCCGTTCCGCGCTATAACCGCTCCGACATTCTGTTCCCGTGAGGTGCAATCATGAAAACCCGTGCTGACAGCAACGATGCTTTTCCCGAAAGCGGCAACGTGCGTATGCGGCAGGTGGTCCAGTTTCTGGCGATGAGCGAATCGTCGGTTTACCGCCTGATTAAAAACACCGACTTTCCCCGCCCCGTCCACCTCTCTTCCCGACTGGTGGTCTTTGATGCTGCTGAAATCCGTCAGTGGCAACAGCGCCGCACCGCCATTCGTTAATCCACGCTCAGGGATGAGCCGACTGATACCCCATCATGAAACGCGCCCCCTTTCTCTGTAAGCAGTCTCCGGACCGCACGCTCGAAGTAGTGATCCTTGCCGGAAGCCTGGCATGGGAGACCTCACGCACCTGGCGAAAAGATTCCGACCGGGAAGATGATGTTCCCCCGGTGGTACTCGGCCCGGATGAACTGGCCGATCTGGACGACCTGACCATTATCAGGCCCGACACGCTCTACGTCCGGGTACTTCGCACCGGCGATATCCGCGAAAAAGACCTGATGAAAATCGCCGTAAAACTGGCGCACGTGGGTGTACAGATGGCACGACTGATGAGCCCTGACGGTGAGTTACTGGAGAACTGGACCGGTCAGCTTGAACGCCTGCGACAGGAAAGGCCCTCTGACATCCTGCCGGATCACTTCCGCCTCGATGAAGAAGCGCTATGGTTTGACAAGCTCACCGAACGCCGGGACGGTGAAAGCGACGTCCAGCCCCAGCGCATCTGTTCCCCTCTGCGCGTCACCGCCATCACCTGCGACAGCTATGACGGCAGCTATGGCCGCCTGCTGGAATGGCACACCACCACCGGGCAGTTGCGGCGCTGGGCCATGCCAATGGCTATGCTCAGCGGCAACGGCGAGGAGCTGCGGCGCATCCTGCTGGAGAACGGCCTGACCTACATCTCCACCCGCCCCGCCCTGCGCAGCCTGTTATGTGAATATATCTCGCGGTCACTCCCCGGACGCCGGGTCACCTGCGTGGAGAAAACCGGCTGGCACAACGGCGTGTATGTGCTGCCGGATGAGGTTATCGGTCCCGATGGCGACAATGTCATCCTTCAGGGCAGCCACTACCTGACTGGCGGCTTTGCACAGGGCGGTACTCTGGCGGAGTGGCAGGAGCAGGTCGCCGCACTATGTGCAGGCAACTCGCGGCTGGTCTTTGCCGTCTGCTGTGCGCTGGCCGCCCCGCTGCTGCGCCTGACCGGAACGGGTGGTGGCGGTTTTCACCTGCGCGGTGAGTCCACCGACGGCAAAACCACGGTGATGAAGGTGGCCGCCTCCGTCTGTGGCGGCACGGACTACTGGCACTCCTGGCGGGCCACCGGGAATGCGCTGGAAGGAATTGCCAGCCGCCACAACGATGCCCTGCTGCCGCTCGATGAACTGCGCGAGGTGGATCCGCGGGAAGCCGGGATGATTGCCTATATGCTGGCGAACGGCCAGGGCAAGGGGCGCGCCCGCATCGATGGCGAAGTACGTAACCGCAGGCACTGGACGCTGCTGCTGTTCTCCACCGGGGAGCTGTCGCTGGCGGAACACACCGAACGCGCCGGGGAGCGCCTCTACGCCGGAATGGACGTGCGCATGGTACAAATCCCCAGCGACACCGGGCAGCATGGCGCGTTTGAGCAGCTACACGGTTTTGCCAGCGGCCAGCAGTTCGCCGATACCCTCTGCGACAGGGTAGCCCGCTTCCACGGCACCGCTTTTCGTGCCTGGCTGGCCTTCCTCACCGGCGACCTGGACGCGAGCACCACGCTGGCAAGAGAGCTACTTCGCCACTACCAGACCGCCCTGATGCCGGAGAATGCCGGAAACCAGGTGCAACGCATCGTGGCCCGCTTTGCGCTGCTGGCGGTGGCCGGAGAGATAGCGACGCTGCACGGCATCACGGGCTGGCAGGAAGGCACGGCGTATGAGGCAGTGCAGATCTGCCTGCACGCCTGGCTGAACGAACGCGGCCATATTGCCAACCAGGAAGATGAAGGCGTGCTGGCGCAGATCAAGCGGTTCATCACCGCGCACCAGTACAGCCGCTTTGCCTCGTGGGATGGCCCGGACCGCCCGCTGAATATGGTGGGCTTTCGCCGGGTGGAAAAAGATCCGCTGACGGGTGAAGAGCACACACTGTTTCACATCCTGCCGGAGGGCTGGCGGGAAATGTGCCGGGGATTCAGTCCCGCCAGAGCAGCCAGATTATGTCTGGAAGCAGAATGCCTGCTGTCCGGCAGCGACGGGAAATACCAGTCGCAAGTTCGCCTGCCGGAGATCGGCAAAGCCAGAGTCTACCGGCTCTCCTCCCGCATCCTCAGTATCTGAGTACAATCTCGCGTGTCTTAAAAAAAGGTGGTACAGGGTGGGACAAGTGGTACACGCAGAGCTGGCGCGGGTTTCAGCGTCCCACTTGAGAGAATTGAGTTTAAAAAAAGTGGTACAGGGTGGGACAGCCGTTGCTAATTCTGTCCCACTTTTCAGACTGACATTTTTCAGGTGGTACAGCGCAAAGCCACGGCTGGCGCGGTTGTACCACTTGTCCCACCTGTACCACCTCAAAAACAGAAGAACTGAAAATGGCGAAAAGGGACTGCAAAGGCAAAGGCTGAAAAGAAGGGAGAATAAGGGGAACGGGCCTGCCCTTAAAGGGCAAAAGCCATGAGAGATACAGACTGATAGTGATCGTTAGTTCTATTGCTCAGTATTATTGTCACCGTCAACATTATAGTCGATCTGACGCGCCACACTTGCCAGAACGCGTTTCAGTACCCGCCCTCGCTGTACAGGGGCCATGTATTTGAACAGGTTATTGAGCAGCTCAAGATCCTTTTCAATTTCTGATATCCCGTCCTTTGGACAGGCAAACTCTTCATCATCACCTAAAAACCATCCCGCTTTGATGCCCATACCAGCAGCTATCTTCCGAAGTTGCATGATTCCGGGAACGGATTCTCCCTTCAGATAGCTTCGAATGGTTGAATTGGGAATACCGGTTTTATCTACCAGAGAACTGACTGTGTCTTCAGATAACGACATCGCTTCGGCAAGGCGAGTGCCAAACTGAAAATTGTTATCTTGATCAAAAAATTGATTATCTTTTTTAGACATTAGACGCCACTAATCAGTAATCAATTGATTTTGTTGAATTCAATAAAAATAAATTCACAATATGCTGTGAAAAACAGATCTTTAAATTCACAAAATCATGTGATAACTTATCTGTACAAATTGCAGACTATCACCCTCTGCAAACCCAACTGCTGAGCATCGCATACTCAGGGCTGAATTGCCACGCATCCGCTCGTCCTGAAAACCGCTCAGTTCACAAAAACACGCCACAAGCGGGGATAACAAAGAAAGCAGTATGAGCCATAGCTGTTTATCGCCATTACCGGAGCCCCAGACGCTTACGCCTGTCATGTCTTAACCTCTGTCCGATAAGTCTGTGCGCTCCGGGCCTTTTACCCGGAGGACTCCTTATGTGGACAGTCAGCCTCGCTGAGGCGTTTATTCATGTATTCCAGACCGCAGGCAAAATCTTCCTCGACATGATGACCGGACTTATCCCGATGCTCATCTGCCTGTTGCTGGCCATCAACTTCCTGATGAAGCTGGTCGGCACCGTACGGATGGAGAAAGTCGCCGCCCTGCTCGGTCGCTCACGCATTCTCACCTACGGCGTATTGCCGGTACTCGGCTGGTTCTTTATGAGCAGCCCCGGCGCGCTGACGCTCGGGAAACTCTTACCTGAGAAGAGCAAGCCCGGCTATGAGGATGCGCTCGGCACTACCGCCCATCCGCTCACCAGCCTGTTTCCCCACGTGGTGCCGTCGGAGCTGTTCGTCTGGCTCGGCGTCGCCGCCGGGATTAAGGCGCTCGGCCTGCCCGTCACCTCGCTGGCGCTGCGCTATATCGCTGCCGCCATGCTGATTGGCCTGATACGTGGAATTATCACCGAGTACCTGTTCCTGCGGCTCAGCAAACGGGGGAACGAACCATGATGACCTACTGCGCGCGTATCGTCGCCATCGGCCTGTTTGTCGCCGACGGCCTGACCGACAAAATGCTCATCACCTTCGACAGCAATGGACCGAAGGACTGTCTGGATTACTCGCTATCGCTGGAACCGTCATTACGGGAAGAGAGCCTGATGATACTCCCCGGCGACCGCCTGATGCTGGCGGGCCATGATTATCTGGTGACTGCCGTCGGCAAGGGAGCACAGCAGGCGCTGTTTGAACTCGGCCACCTGACGCTGGTGTTCAACGGTGACCTGAACCCCTGCCACGTCGGCGCGGTTCATCTCTCCGGCCCGGTACCGAACCTGCGTGACCTGCACGGTAACCTGGTGATAGAGGAGGGGCGGCCATGAACACGGTACTCATTCCGCCCGGTCCCGGCGGCTACGGCAAGGGGCTGTGGCTGCCCGTTGGCAGCGACAAAAAGGTGCTGTCACTGACCGGGCGCGAAATCCATCCCGTCGCCATCGAAATCGGCGCGCTTACAGAATCGGAAATCGTTAACGGCTTCTCTGACATTCCGCCGGATAACGACATCCTGTGCGTGGTGATTAACTGCGCCGGGTCCCTGCGCTGCGGCCTGTATCCGCAGAAGGGCATCCCGACCATCAACGTGCTGCCCACCTGGCGCGCCGGACCGCTGGCGCAGTTTATCACCGAGGATAACTACGTTTCCGGCGTGACGATGGAGCAACTGGTTCTGGTGGATACCGCCGAAGCTCCGGACGGTGAACCGGAGTCCATACCTGTCGCTGCACCACGGGTTATCACTACGCCGCCACCTCCGCGTGGCACAGAGAAGCTGGTGCGCATGGTCGAGCAGACCGGCACTGCCGTTGGACACGTTATCGCCCTGCTGTTCGCCGCCAGCCGCGAGGCGGTGGACGTGTCGCTGCGCAACATTATCCCGTTTATGGCCTTTGTCTCGCTGCTGATTGCGCTGGTGCAGGAGACCGCACTCGGCAGCCTGATTGCCCACGCCCTGACGCCGCTGGCGAACTCGCTGTGGGGGCTGATGCTATTGTCGCTGATTTGCGGCATTCCGTTCCTCTCCCCGGTACTCGGGCCGGGCGCGGCCATCTCGCAGGTCATCGGCGTGATGATTGGTACGCAGATTGGCGCGGGTGCGATATCTCCGGCCTTCGCCCTGCCCGCGCTGTTCGCCATCAACGTGCAGGTCGGCTGCGACTTCGTGCCGGTCGGCCTTTCGATGCAGGAGGCGAAGCCGGAGACCATCGCGAAGGGCGTCCCTGCCTTTCTGCTCTCACGTCAGTTAACGGGGCCGCTGGCGGTCATCATCGGCTGGCTGTTTTCCCTGGGCTTATTCTGAGGACTCACTAATGAACAAAATCAGAGCCGCCGTGGTGGGCGCAGGTATCTACGGCAAACACCATATGAATGCGTACCGCCACAACCCGGACACGGTGCTGGTCGCCATCTGCGACACCGATGCAGAACGCTGCGACGACCTTGCCATGTCATACGGCGTAATCGGCTATACCCGGCTGGAAACACTGCTGGAAGAGGAAGCTATCGACGTGGTCTCGGTGGCGACACCGGACCCGTATCACACCGAATCCATTCTCACCGCCCTGCGCCACGGCAAGCACGTGCTGGCGGAAAAACCGCTCGCCACCTCGGTACACGAGTGTGAGCTCATCGTCGAGCTGGCGCAGCAGCGCGGCCTGCTGGTCGGCGTCGATTTCCACAAGCGCTGGGACCCGGCGGTGATGCGCATTAAAGCTGAACTGGAAAATCCGGAGACCGGGCAGATTCTGCGCGGCCATATCAGTATGGACGACGTGATAACGGTCCCGACGCAGTGGCTGAACTGGGCGGGCGCAAGCTCCCCGGTGTGGTTCCTGGGTTCCCACTGCTTTGACCTGGTGCGGTATCTCTCCGGGCAGGAGGTGGTATCGGTGTATGCCGTGGGCCAGAAGCAACTGCTGGACGTGTGCGGGATAGACACCCACGACAGCGTACAGAGTCTGCTGACAATGGCCGATGGCAGTTCATGGGTGGTCGAGAATTCGTGGGTATTGCCGGAGGGCTTCCCGAAGGACAACGACGGACGCATCGAGATCCTCTGCGGGACGGCCTATATCCGCAGCACCTCGCAGCACCGGGGGCTGGAAATCACCACCCCGGATAAGACGCTCACGCCCAACAGCTACTTCATCAACTACCGAAACGGCGTTGCCAGCGGTTTTGGTATCGACCCGATCAATGATTTTGTGCGGGCGGTCAGGCATAAAGCGCCGTACCCGGTCACCGCCGAAGACGGGCTGGCGGTAAGCCGGATTTGCGAGGCGGTGCACCGCAGTCTGGAGAGCGGGAAACCTGAAGATGTTTAAACAAACGGCGCAGGGTAGCTCCCTGTGCCAGTTCCATATGATTTTGCTAATTCTACTCACTGGTCTATTCACTCGTCAGGCTTTGGCCCGCAGATATATTTATGTTTTCCATCCTGCCGCAACAAAACCCCACACACGATTGTATGTTTTTTAGTCATTAAGGTGAATAGAGGTATTTTATGGCTATGACCTTTTTCACCTTCCTGCCAACAGTATCATGCTAAACCTCTCATCTATGTTTATTGCGCCAATAATAGTCAACAAGTATTTCAAAAAAGTCCCAAGCAAATTATAATGCTGGAGTTTCATAATGTCCCTTTAAAAACCATTTTAAGAAGAGCTATTATGTCCCTCCCTACAAATTTTAATGATATTCTTCGTCTTTTTGAAAAAGATTACGATACAGCCAAAGAAGATAATGCCTTAAGTGCACGCGGACAATTTCTGCAACTTTACCCCCTTAATCGCCTAAAAAAAATGACGCTTGATGACTATGTCATCGGCAAAGGCACGGCCTCATTTTGTGCTTGTGTTGAAGTAAAAACCAGAACATGGGCAAATATGCAAGGTGCGACGGCGCTCAAATTTGGTATTTATTATGGAAAATCAAAATCAGATCCAACCGTCCGCTATCGTTTTACTCAGAAATTTGGCGATGATGATAGTACTAATAAAGAAGTTTTCGCTAATGTTAAAGACGCTTTACTAGACCTAATACAGTCAGGGAAAGAATTAGATTTTAGAGCGATTGACGAGAACCCCCTATCCCAAATGTTTAAGGCTAAAATATTGAGCCTTTACTTTCCAGAACACTTTATAAACATTTGCAGCAAAGATCATCTTAAAGAAATTGCTATGGAAATGGGTATAAAAGAGCAACAGTTTATTAGTAAATATCAACATTTGTTATTCAAGAAAAAACTAGAGCATAAAATCACCCGAAACTGGAGCAATCCAAAATATATGTCCTTCCTTTATGCCCAATTCATACGTAAGGATCTTAACAGCGCTCCTGCTGTGATAGTTAAAAAACCACAAAAAAGAAACCATCCCGAAGTCAATTTCGAAGAAATAACGGACAATCGTGATTTAATAGGCAAAAAAAGCGAAGAATATGCATTAAACTGGGAAAAAAACCGCCTAATCGGTCTCGGCTATTCAAAACTAGCTGAGGAAATAGATGATCGCCGTAATCGTCCAACTTATGGTTACGACTTTCTTTCTTTTAATGCCTCAGGTGATGAGCGATACATCGAAGTTAAATCAATAGGCCGAGATGGAAAAGAGGGAGCATTCCGTTTTTTCCTCTCAGGAAATGAACTCACCGTTTCTAATTTAAGTAACCACCGTAAAAACTATTATTTTTATCTTGTACAGTATGGGAAAGATGGAGAGCCATGCAATCTATATGTAAAACATGCTCAAGATCTTTACACTAAGAGTGAAATGTCCCCTTGTGCTTACGTTGTTAGGTTCGATCTGGAAGAACCTGCTTAATAGTTTCGACAACCTCCGGCTCATAACTTTAAAAGTGTGAAATCAGGCGCAGAGTCACCTGCGCCTTCATCTCAGTGATGCTGCAACAACACCTGTGAAATCTTCGTCGCTTCACCTGCCGGATCCGCCGAATGCGTGATTGCCGCCCCCACAATCACCACATCCGGGCCTAACAGTGCGTAGTCCTTCACAGTCTGGCTGCTTATACCGCCTGCCACGGCAATCCGCGCTTTCCGGCGCGCCTTCAGCATCGTTATCAAATCATCAATCGGCTTGCGTCCCGCCGCCTGCTGGTCGGTGCCGGTGTGAACTGCAAGCATATCCGCCCCCGCCTCCTCCAGCAGACGAACCCGTGCGTGGAGATCGTCGACGCAGATCATATCCACCACCACCTGCTTTCCGGCCTCTTTCGCCGCGCGGATGCACGACTGGATCGTCAGCACGTCAGTCACGCCTAACACCGTGACATAGTCTGCCCCGGCGTCGAAAAGCAGCTGCGACTCAAAATGGCCGCCATCCATAATTTTCGCATCCGCCAGCACTTCCTTATGCGGATATTTTTCTTTAATGGCTTTAATTGCGTTCACGCCTTCCCGAATAAGAAAGGGGGTTCCCACCTCAATAATATCAACGTCGTCAACCACCTTATCAATAAATACCAGCGCTTCAGGCAGGGTTAACTCGTCCAGGGCAAGCTGTAATTTCATGTTGGTTTCCTTGTGTCGAATGACTTATTCGAGGTTGGCGTGCAGCGCAAAACCTTTGGTTAAGCGATATCCCGTCGACTGCGCCAGATTCACAATCATGGCGTCCCCCAGCACCATGACCGCCTCTTCAAATAGGCTGCCGCCGGGCAGAATGCCTTTCACGTTATCGGGTCCATCCGGCAGTTTGTCGGTATAGGCCGGGAGCCTGACCACTACGTCCGCCAGTTTCCCCAGCGTGGACTCGGGGAAAATGGTCAGCAAGGCCACTGTGCCGCCCAGTTGCTTCGCTTTCGTTGCCACATTCACCAGCGAAGCCGTTTCGCCCGATGCGCTGGCCAGCAGCAGCAGGTCGCCTTTTTGCAGCGCAGGCGTGACCACATCGCCGACCACATGCACCTTCAGGCCGATATGCATCAGGCGCATCGCAAAAGCTTTCAGCATTAACAGCGAACGCCCTGCGCCAAAAACAAATACCGCGTTCGCCTCAGCGATGGCCTGCTCCAGACTCGCCAGTGCGGCACCATCAATCCGCGACATCGCCTGATGCAGGTCAGTACAGGCAACGCCTGCAACAGATTGCGTTTCCATCATGCGTCCTCCTGACTGAGCGGGAATAAATCATCCTGATACTCGAGCATCCCCATGATTTCCCGGACATAGTTATCGACATGCCCCAGAAAATGGAAACGTTCCGGCGCGGCGCGATAGCGCTGGTAAAGTGGCGTATCGAAGGTGATGCCAAGATGCGGGTTCTCTTTGACGGTGGCGAATTTGATGTGCGGAATATGCGGATAGTAATGATTCTTGCGCACGCAGAGCTGCCCGTTCTCCTCCACGATGTAGCAGGCCATACCGTGGTAAAACTGCACCGTGTCGTAGTGAACCGCGCAGGGTTTATACGCCAGGTTGCTGAATACCAGCGGCCCGTCGCCGATATTGATAGAGCAGTGGCCGTAATTCGGCGGCACGATAATGCTCTGCCCTTCCTTCACCACCGCCACGATAAGATCGTCCACCAGTAGATCTTTTGGCGCGACGGCAAAATCCGGCGACCTTTGCAGGATATACGCCGCCGTGCCCTTAATCACTTCATACACTTCCGGATGGGTGTTGCGCCGCGTGTCGTTATAGCCGTGATAATGACCGCTGGTTTTCTTGCGCTCCTTGCCGATCGTTCCCGCCATGATGATGGTGATGTCATACTGATACTGGTCAGCAGCAAGCCGTTCCTGATCCTCCGCAAAGCTGAGCCCGCGATAAACATCGTAAGCCGGTTCATCACACAGCGCTTCGGTGAACTCCGGTAAGACCACCGCCATCTGCCCGGCGCTTTTGCGGCCAAAGCCGAGATAGTTTAGCGGCGGTTTCAGCGCCATTACGCCGTCGTCATCGAGATACAGCGGCAGGCCGCTGTGGTGTAGCTGTTTCATTTTGCCTCCTGTGTATACGCGTTAGCTGCGCGGATCGCCTCTTTCAGCCGATCGGATTTCATGCCAAAGACGCTCTGGATGTTGTTCCCGACCTCGACGACGCCCGCCGCGCCAAGCTGTTTCAGCAGCGCTTTGTCCACCAGCGTCTTATCCATCACGTCAATGCGCAGACGCGACATGCAGGCTTCGATGCTGGTCATATTTCCCAGCCCGCCATAGGCCAGAATGATGCCGCTCACCAGGTCGTCCTGTTCGTTTTCCTGCGCCACAGCGTTTTCTTCGACTTCACGCCCCGGCGTCAGCAAATTCCAGCGGCGAATAGCAAAGGTAAACAGGACGTAGTACAGCGCTCCCATCACCAGCCCGACCGGGAACACCATGTACCAGTGAGGCGCGCGCGGCAGAACGCCAAAGAAGAGATAGTCGATAAACCCGCCGGAGAAAGAGAGCCCGATGTGTACGCTGAACCACTCCATCAGCAGGAACACCAGCCCCGCCAGGACGGCGTGAATGCCATACAGCACGGGCGCAACAAACAGGAAGGAGAACTCAATCGGCTCGGTGATACCGCAGACAATGGAGGTGATCGCGCCAGAGAGCATAATGCCCTTCACCCGCGCTTTGTTTTCCGGGCTGGCGCAGCGGTAGATCGCCAGCGCAATCGCCGGAATACAGAACATCTTGATCGGCGTCAGCCCGGCCATAAAGGTTCCGGCGGTAATCGGCACCTGGTCTTTCAACTGGGCAAAGAAGATAAGCTGGTCGCCATGCACCACCTGCCCGGCTTTGTTCACATACTCGCCAAACTGCAGCCAGAACGTCGGCCACCAGACATGGTTAAGACCAAACGGGATCAGCAGCCGCTCGACGAAACCGAACAGGAAGGCGGACACGCCCGGCCCCTGCACCGTCATGGTATTCGACAGGCCATTAATCAGATGCTGAACCGGCGGCCAGACCACCGCCATCATCAGCCCGACAAACAGCGCGGCGAAGGAGGTCACTATCGGCACAAATCGCTTGCCGGAGAAGAACTCCAGCCACGAAGGAAGCTGGATGCGGTAATAGCGTTTATACAGCCAGGCGGCGATAATCCCGATAATGATGCCGCCAAACACGCCGGTCTGGAGCGAAGGGATGCCCAGCACCATTGTGTAGTCACGCACCTGCGCCACCGAATCGGGCGTGATCCCCAGAAACTGGCCGATGGTGACGTTCATAATCAAAAACCCGGCGATCGCCGATAACCCGGCAATGCCCTGATCGTCACTGAGCCCTACCGCCACGCCGACCGCAAACAGCAGCGGCAGGTTAGCGAAAATCGCACTGCCCGCTTCCGCCATCAGCTTCAGCACGTGAATCAGCCAGTCAGCACCGAGAAACGGCAGGCTGGCGACAATATTGGGATCCTGAAAGCTGACGCCGAAGGCCAGCAAAATACCGGCGGCAGGCAGCATGGCAATGGGGATCATTAACGATCGCCCGATGCTTTGTAACATTTGCAGAAGGTTGAATCTTTTCATCTCGATCTCCTGAGCGCGTCTTTATGACAGGGATTCGCACAACAGCAGGTTCTGCTCCGAACACTTTCAGTATCCGAACCCGAAATGATTAAAAAAACAGCAACCGAAGACGAAAGTTATTTCCGGTTTTCGCTTAAAACCGGAAAATTTATGAGGGCAATCACGCCGGAAACCGTCAGAAAGGGATAAAAGAGGAAATCGCGTTCGACGGGAGGCCATCACATGAGTATCTTCGAGGCGCATTTTCGCAGGCTGCACGCCCGCTACGGCGCAGGTCAGACGCACGAATTACAGATGCAGGAGATCGCCGCCATCTTCGGCTGTTCGGTGCGTAACTGCCGTATTGCGCTGAAAAAGATGCATCAGGAAAAATGGCTCGACTGGCAGCCGCAGCGCGGGCGCGGCAAGCGCTCACGGCTCCACCTGTTAACCTCGCCGGAAAAGCTGTTCAGCCAGAACGTCAATAAGCTGCTGGAGAAGCAGGATTACGGCAACGTGCTGCGGTTTATCGGTAACGACAAGTATCTGCTGGATCGCCTGAGCCTGTGGCGCTTCGGGGTGCAGGATAAAAGTAGCGAAACGCGGGTGCGCATCCCCTACTATCGCAATCTGGATCCGCTTAACCCGCTCGTCCCCCTGCGGCGAACCGAACGTCATCTCCTGCGCCAGTGCCTGAGCGGTCTGACGCGCTATGACGCCGTGCAGGGCAGGATCGTCCCCGATATAGCCCACTACTGGACCCACAACGAGGACTTTACCCTCTGGGAGTTCTGGCTGAAATCCACCGCCCGCTTTGCCGATGGCAGCGAACTGGATGCCAGCGCCGTTCAGCGCTGCCTGCTCGCCGCCAGCCAGAGCCCGCAGTTCACCCCACTTTTCAGCCCAATCAAAGCCATCACCGCTGACGCCCCCTGGCATCTGGCGATTGAAACGCATCACCCGGTCAGGCGTCTCGACTGTCTGCTCGCCACTCAGCCGACGATGCTGTTCGATTACCAGCACGGACACATCCGCTGTACCGGCGCTTTCCACCTGCAGGAGCACAGCGACAACTTTATGGTCCTGCGGCGTAATCAACACTGGCACCAGGCGCGGCCCGGACTGGATGAGATCACCATTTTCACCTGGGCTCCGGAGCATATCAGCATGAGCTTTATTCCCCTGCTGCGGGGCGAAGAGGCGCAGGATGACCGCCCGCTCAACGAACGTAGTCTGGAGCAGGGGTGCTGCTTTGTGCTGCTCGACAGTGACGGTGCCTTTGCGGATGAGGCCGGAAGACGGTTTATCAATTACCTGCTGCAACCTGTCGAACTCCTCAGCCAGACGCAGCTTCCCGACGAATACGCACGCATCCTCTCCGTTGCTCAGGGCATGCTGCCGCAGTGGAACCACCGCCCGGTGGATTTCGGCGGGATCACCGCGCCGTTTAACCTGCGTCAGCCGGTTATCATCAGCACATTTCAGCAGCCGGAACTGGTGGAGCTTGCCGGAGCGATTCGCATCCTGCTTGAGCGCTGGCATATTCGCGCCGAAATACGGATCGACGCATTTGACAGCTTTAACAGCCAGCCGCGTCCCCCTGCGGATATCTGGCTCAGCAACTTTATGCTCGATACCCTTTCGGTTCCGGCATTTCTGGAATGGCTGGCTTCCACCGCGCTGTTTACGCGGCTGCCTGAAACCCAGCGACAAAACCTGAACGCCCTGCTGCCGACGATTCTGAACAGTGACGATGAAAAGGCGTTCGCCACCATTGCCGCCTTTTTCCATGAGATGACCCACCAGCGATATGTCATTCCTTTGCTGCATCACTGGATGGAATTTGCGACCGAGAAGTCATTTACATGGCGGGATTTAAATACACTGGGATGGCCGGATTTCAGCCAACTTTGGCTCGAATAATGCTACGCCCGCAAAAGAGGTTTTACCCCCTTACAGCAGAGACTTTCAGCGATACAATGCAGGGCTGCGTAGCACGCAAGGCCGCTGATAGTCATCATAAACTATCCCTAGTTTGGGCACTCAGGGAGTCAACACCGTAACATAACGAGCATCCTGAAGGTACTCCGGGGCAAAGCATAGACCAGTATCAGCTCTATCCGGGGATGGCCCTGTATTCTCTGCAAAGTAATGATACTCCCGCCGTTAATCATAAAGCGGGTAGCAAAACTGTGACGCAATGCGAGTTGCTTGCCAGACCAGTAGATCCGGTTTTATATCTTTGATTGTTAGCCTGAATTTAAGATACGAGGCATCAGTGAACAGATACCCCTTACCCGCAATCATTACAGCTACTTCCTCAAATATAGGGACAGTACACATATGTTCGTCTTCGTTTTAACAAAATTAACCCAATTCTGTATTATGTTCTAAGCTTTCAATTTCGCGGTCTCACTCCATCGAGAATTGGTAAGTTATTTATATTTTACTTAACCGAACGCTGTGGAGATTAGCCTAGTTAGTAAAATCAAAATACGCTGAGTTGTTCAGTCATGTATATTCAGAGAAGTAATACCATGGATTGCATTCAAAACAGCGCCCTGAGGCAGGGCACTGTTTGTATTTAATAAATCGAGAAGTTACATCGAGTTATTAGGAGTTATAATGCATTTACTACTGCCTTTTGAACCTTAAGACGAAGGTCTGCTGGATTGTCGTAAATTATAACCTGCCTATTTTTTAGATCAAAAGGTATATCTTTCGCGCCTTTGCTAACAATAACCACTGGTTTGCCTAACGCTTGAGCGATGCCCAATTCATAGAAAACATTTGGATTTCTCCCTGAGATATTAGCAATGATTAATTGCGCTGAGCATATTTGAGAAACTATATAAGATAAAATATCTCCATTTATACGTGTTTCATCTCCTCTTGACACAGATATACCAATGTCAATGCATGCTCTTTCAATTGATTTATAGTCTTCAAGATATCTATCGTTAAAGGCTGTTAATATAAAGACACTCTTGGGCTTTATGTTAATACTTTCAGGCTTGACGCCCATATTTTCTAGGAAAAAATTGGGGTTTATTGCTTGATTAATTTTAGTAATATCCCTATTATCACTTGGCATATTTGCAAAAAAATGATTATTGTCCATCCATCTGCTTTTTTCAGAATTTAGTTTCTCTGTTAAATCATATATTTTGTTTTCGTAATTTGAACGAACAAAGTCGAGTTCAATTCTATTGAGCTTTTCATTGTAGCGTGTTTTTCTATCTTTCAATAATAAAACTGAAACTAAAGCAATTGAAATTGACGCTACACTTATGAGAAACGCAAATGATTCTGTACTCAATATGGATTTAATTTCTTGAATAATGTCTGTCATGGCGTTACCAATTTAATCGTATGCATGAAGAAATATGCGGCTAAAATAATGTTAAAAGGCATTAAAACAATACAGAACCACCTTCTCTTTTTTTGAGATAAAAGTAGGTTTTCATTAAGACGCCAAACTATTGCTGAAATTACTGCGAAAAGAATGTAGATGATAAGGGACTGAATCTTTTGAAGTATGTCTTCAGAATGAGTAAGCGTTGTTGTGGCACATATTGAGATTGAAACGAAAAAAATATCAACCGGAAGTTCTAACAATCCAAACCCGTAGTGGCTAATTGCAAATCCTCTACCGATGGAAATCTTCATAAAAAATGCCAGTATTAGTATGAATATTGGGAAATAGCTGAGAGGTATGTTTTCCATAATGATATGTGAATTGGGTTTTTCCTAATTTTAACACCTTTCAAATATAAATCAATAGTCATCATAAAAACTTTGGTACATTTTAATACGAGGGAGAATTGGCTATCAATTTCTATTATGTTTCTTTCGCTGAGTATCTCCGTAAAAGCTCGTTGTGTTTCGCCATTGGATACAACGATAAGTTGCCTGATGCTGCCCGCTGGTTGCACATAGGAGCAGCCTGGGCCTCAGTCGCCCGTTGTCTAAAACGCCGGCCCTATGCCGGGAAGCGAACCCATCATTAACAGTGGTCCGAGTACCGATATTCACAGGCTTGAGCACACGCTCACCGCCTGTGTGATTAAAGTCTGATTTGTCGGCGATCCTAACCTGAGTTTTGTGCCAGTAGTGCCATTACTGCGAGAAAACCAGCTGGACATCTGCACGCTCGATGAGGGGCGTAAAAAGGGCTATCGTTTCCAGATAGATTTAAATAACGTGGATACTGTTGATATCAGTATCGGCCTGTAACTGACCGATCGCACTCTTTGCCTTGAGATTACCCATTAGCGATATATCATTCCTTTGCTGCATCACTGGATGGAATTTGCGACCGAGAAGTCATTTACCTGGCGGGATTTAAATACGCTGGGATGGCCGGATTTTAGCCAACTTTGGCTCGAATAATGCTACGCCCGCAAAAGCTCGCTAAAGGGCCTTTAAAGGCCTTTAAGGGTAAGGGAGAGAAGTGCGGGATTTGGGGTGGGAAATAGTTTAGTCATCTGCATTGGCAATGTCCTCAGATTACATCGAATGGTGAAATCCAGAACCCCTCTTTTAGTCGTATTGCTATCACAGATTTAGAACGTTCTTTAAGGTGTGAAGCGGACGTTTTTCAGACATTGAGGTGGTCTACTGCATTTGGTAACATCCATCAAACAAGGCACCGTTACAGCGTGCCCAGTTAGTGCCAATCCGGACATAGCGGCGGTGGCCAGAAGTAAACGTGGCGATTGTCGGTATCGGCGAACTAGGGCTGCTGCTGAAAAACTCTGGCTACTACAACGAAGAAATCCTTAAACTGATGTCTTAGCGGTATGGTGGGGATATCTGCCTGCATCGCTACAATGCACCGAGTAAGCCGGTACTGAGCCAGAAAGAGGATCCAATTATCGGCATGGAACTGCCGCCGGTCCACACCTGCCCTCAGGTGATCGACTTAGCAGGTAGGCAGAGAAACGCAACACCATTCGCGGTAGCTGGAGGGGGATTATTTAGATGTGCTAATCACCGACTACCGGACTACGCGGAATTCACTGAAAACGGATTTAGGATAAAGTATAGGATGAGTAAGATGAAGTTGATACCCATCCTGGTTTTATACCTGATATATTATTCTATATTATTCACTTCTCTAATTAACATACCGCTTGACGTCAAAACATCTGAGTTTTTAACTTCACTGTGAATTTTTTTTGAAAGATTTGGCTGAATAATAACTTTTTCTAATACAGCAGTGAATTCATTGAATGTTTCATCAAGATTAAGATGTTGACGACAGCATGTAATAAAAACAGAGGATTCTTCAACTTCATTTAATTCTATAACAAAACGCTTAAACTCCTCTGCCATTACATTGTTTTGATCTTCAAATTTACAGTCAGTTATTTTTTGGACAATGGTGCGAATGGTAACCTCTACCGGCCACAGCTCTCTTTTTTTATACTTCTCCACACTCTCAGCCGCAAGAAAATATAACCCAAGCCGTGTTCTAAGCTTCTCTTCAAGGTCGAAGTATTGAGATGGCAGAGCCACCCGTATGTTGTTTATCTGCGGCACAGTCTTCCATTCCCAGCCATCTTCAGTACTCACTTCTGTGCCAAGCACATGAAACTGATCGAGGCTTTCAACGATTTTAAGTAGTTTGCAAATGGCTTCATCAAGAATGATGGTTTGCCCTTCTTCGGTATTCTCACCCGGAGGATCATAGGCTAACACCTTCAAACGACTGCCAGCATCAATGCATGTATGTGTACACACATTTGTTTGCACCTTTTTTAAAGGTAAAGTGGATGAAGTCCATCCAAGGTGCGTTATTATACCAAGCTGCAGTAAACCTTCCTGAATCCTTTTATGACGCCCAACATCTGTGCCACCTTTACTTTCAAAAATATGCCATGCTCCACTGTCAGACTCAATAAGATAGTCGGGTGACTTTTTAGCGGTTAAAGGATTTGTTTTAATAGAAGGAGACAAACCTTTAGTATAAATACTAGTATGCAACATAACATTAATTTTTTCACCCGCAGCAGCAAGCCAGTGATATGCTGCAATGAAACTTCCTATACCACCTGCTATAAATGAGATTGCAACTTTTTCTGAAGGTTCTATTTTTGAATAAAATCCTTGTGTGAAATAAGCATCATTTTTATCGACTTTGATGCATGAAGCCACCATTAATAACCTTTTGAGTAAATAAGAAGCAAGTTCAAGTGACTCTTTATGATTCAGAAGAAGATTAGAGGACCACATCCCTATACGACCGTACCCACACTCAAGTGCTGCATGTACAATGTGTGGCAGGGGTAGTGCCGGGTAACTCACTGATAGAGCTTTTTTAGGACCACTTCCGAATGGGACGCTTGTCGTCTTCTTAAAAGACTTTTTTAAAAATTTTGCTGGGTTACTTTTATCGTAAACCTTTTTGGTTGGATCTTTTTTGTCTGTTATCTGCTTAGGCCTTGGCCTAGATCCGTATATTTTAGGTACGTAAAATTCAAATATATTTCCTTTGATCGGTTTTGATGAAGTTTTTGCTTTTGCCACAGTCATATCCTTGTGAGAGGAAAAATTTCAAACTAGAATTAATCTAATAAATTTTACCACGATGCTCAAAACACTGACTACCAGAGTAGACTCATTTTTGTTCTGATCCATCATAGTATTGCTATTTTGTGACGACTGAAGTTAGTAGGGGAGTATTACGATATCATTGCAGGACGGTTTTGAATGTATTGCATCGTGCAGTGAGGAGTTTTGGGTTTTATCTCCTCACAGAATCTGGATTAGCGGTACTGACCCTGCCATAAGTGGCTAGAGGATCTAACATAATTGAGCGGAATGCTAAATAAACGACCTCTTCAGGCACAAAGCGGCCTGGATGAAAGACATGTCACATTAGTTATGATGTGAGAATCCTACGACTGCCTTTGAGAACATAATCAGCACACAAAACCCCGCGCCCAACAATCAACTTAAAAATCAATAAGATACAAAAAAACCCTTCCATATCAACATCATCGCCACTCTTTTTGCGCCTTCCCTTCCCCGCAAAAAATCAAAATCCCTAACAAACTCAACCACCTCCCCCACCAATTACAAGGACGCCAGCCCAAAATTCTCCATCGGTGATTACCAGAGTCATCCGATGAAGTCCTAAGAGCCCGCACGGCGCAAGCCCTGCGGGCTTTTTTGTGCCCTCAATTTGTCCCGCGAAGTCAGATGCCAACTAATCAAATCTGAACCTTTTAGGCACCTTGTCAGGCACCTCATAAAGCTTTAGTGTTTTTGTGGAACCTAAAACTAAGCCTGTGCGTCAGAAAAAAAAACACTTTTTATTCAATGAGATAAAATCAGACATTCTCATTAAAGCGCACTACGTTTTCCTGTTGGGGATGGCCTTGAGCTAATCATCAAATTCAGCGGGTTTATGCTCTGGCCGTTCGCCACATTCGCTCTTTTATTTCGAAATCCTTACCAGTAACGCTGGTTGCATACTTCCCCGCTGTTCATCCTGCCTGTTTCCGCACCACAAGTGGCCGCGACACTCGTTACTGCAGCGGTTCAGCATGCTCCGGACCGGAGACCACATTGATCCGCCCCTGATGAGTAGCCTGGTGGCGGCCTGCTTCTCAATCCTGTATTCGTCTACCTTCCGTTTCCGGATGAAAAGGGATGGCTTCACATTGCATTTATTGACGCAAATAAAAGACAATCATGAGTTGAGATTCGATTATGCTCTCTGGCACTCATCGGCATTGCACGGGCTTGACGTCGCAGGATGGCGAAAAAGACGTTACACGCCCCATTTTCACAGGATCAATTTTGAATATTTACTCAAAACGCTGCGTGATACGACCGTTTAACGCCGATGATATCGAGCCTTTTATGGCATATCGCAACGATGCCGAATGGATGCAGTACCAGGGGTTTAAGGGCCTGACAAAGGAAGCTTATGCCGAGGCGTTGCTGGGAAACGCTTCTCTTACGCAGGGCATGCAGCTCGCGGCGATCGATACCGCGACCGGGACTTTGATTGGCGATCTCTACTTAAAACAAGAAAACGAGACCATCTGGCTTGGCTACACCGTTAGCCCACGGTATGCAGGTCAGGGTTACGCCCTTGAAACTGCGATGGCGGTCATTGACTGGTGTAAGCAGCAAGGTTTTTTAGCCGTAAAAGCCGGCGTTGTGGCAGATAATCTTCCCTCAATAAATTTACTGAACAAACTCGGATTTTCCTGTTCCTGCACGGAGGATGATGAGCAGATTTTTGTTTTAAACATACAATCCGCTCATTAATTCCCCCTACTTTCAGCTTGTCATACTCACATACCTCTATCCCGACAAAAATTTCTCTGATTAATCTGCTGTTACCTTGTTCACACCGCGGAAGGTCACATGCTACTTTCCGCATCATTTGTTTTTAAAACAATAAGATAAATAGCTTACCGCCCCTTCATCCCGCTAGTTTTATGCCTGTGACGCACCCTGTGCGCAGTTCTATAAGAGAGATAACCATGAAATAAGCTGTGAACGCCCTACAAAACTTTGGAAAATCCCTCTATGGGCCGGTACTTATCTTGCCGATAGTGGGTCTGTTTATCGCTTTTGGCAACGTGTTGGGCGACGGCAACCTTGCGAAATATCTGCCCTTGCTCGGCCATCCTTTTATTCAGAATATCGGCCAGCTCATTGCTAAATCAGCGGTATCGGTACTGGTGAACCTGGCGCTGATCTTCGCCGTTGGGATCCCCGTAGGCCTGGCCGCCCGCGATAAAGGCTACGCGGCGCTCATTGGCCTGGTGACGTTTATCGTCTTTATCAACGCCATGAATATCACACTGCAGCTGCAGGGCCAGCTCGCGGCGCCGGAACAGATGAAAGCAGCCGGCCAGAGCATGGTGCTGGGCGGCCAGGTGCTTAAGATGGGGGTCTTCGCCGGGATCCTCACCGGCGCGCTTTCGGGCTACAGTCTTATATCGGTTACGGGTATGAATCTTACGTATTCGGCCTGCCACCCTGCGAATGCGCCAATCTGCCGGTGCCCGCTATCGACGATCAGGGAATGAGTTCAAAGGTAATTGAGATTAACGTATCAGGATTTATGTCAGCGGGCGTCGTGCTGTACAGCGAACCAGCCTGACCATATAGCGTGACCGCGCCGCCTTTTAAGCCCGCAGTTAAAACTTTGGCCATCAGGGGATCGATTTGTTTGTCGTATATCATCCTGGAATTCATCGTATTGAGTATCGGGGTACCATCAAGCTTTTTCTCCAGTATATTCAGGGATAAGGACTCATTCTGCTTGTAAGCTTGCTTCCCTTGTTTATCAATCACGAAATAGACACCATTAGGCAAAACCTCATATTTTTTATTTTTAATTTTGGCCATGATTCTTTTTTCAATATCAACGTACTTAGATGACATTTGTTCATTAAGGGTGTTAACGATGGTTTCTATTTCACCTTCTTTGATTTTCAGCTTTTTATGGTAAGCATCGTTAAAGCCTGAAACCAGCGCCGAAGGCGACAGCTTCACATCATTGTCAGCCATTTTATTCACATCCGATAGCGCCTGAGTCAGATAGAAAACGCCGAGTGCGTAGGCATTTTTAATGCTTTTATCAGTAAGCTTTAACTCACTTTCCTTTATGGCCTGGCTATCAAGGGCAGACTGTAATTTCTGATTTTGATTGTTCAAAGCAGCAACTGACTCAGCATATTTTTTCTGCGCCGCTTCGGCTGCGGCGCTCAGCTCGCCATTCTTTTTGTTCAGCGCGTCGAGCGCGGATTTCTGCTGGCTTTTATCCTGGGCGTTCTGCTTTTGCAGCGCGGCAATCTGCGCCGACAGCGTGCGGGTGGTCTCATCCAGCTTTTTCTGCGCCGCTTCGGCAGCGGCGCTCAGCTCAGCATTCTTTTTGTTCAGCGCGTCGAGCGCGGATTTCTGCTGGCTTTCGCCCTGGGCGTTCTGCTTTTGCAGCGCGGCAATCTGCGCTGATAGTGTGCCAGTGGTCTCATCCAACTTTTTCTGCGCCATTGCGGCGGCAGCGCTCAGTTCAAGGTTCTTGCCCATCAGCGTGTCTATCGTTGATTTCTGAGCGTTCTCACTTTGCCCTTTCTGAGTTTTCAACGCGGCGATCTGCACCGACAGCGTGCGGGTCGTATCATCCAGCTTTTTCTGCGCCGCTTCGGCAGCGGAGTTCAGTTCAGCGTTCTTTTTGCGCAGTGCTTCAAGAGTACTCTTATGCCCGTTTTCGTCCTGTGCACGCTGCGCCTTTAACGCCGCAATCTGCGCCGACAGCGTGCGGGTGGTCTCATCCAGCTTTTGCTGCACCGCTTCGGCAGTGGCGGCCAGTTCGAGGTTCTTTTTAGTCAGCGCGCTCACCGCGGCAGGATCGCCACTCTCTTTCTGTACACCCTGGCTACTCTGTGCCTTCAGCGCGGCGATCTGCGCCGACAGTTCGCGCGTTGTTTCAGCGAGTTTTTTCTCCGCCGTTTTGGCTGCCGCGCTCAGCTCCGCATTCTGTTTGCGCAGAGCGTTAATCGTACTTTGCGTTTTATTGCTCTGATTTATTCTTTTGCTGACGCCATCCTGCTTCGGCGGCATTTTTTTATCACGGCTCTCGTTATTCAGTTTAGACGAGGCCGACTCCGCGCTAGCGGCGCCTGAGGCCGGCGGATTCTTAATTTCAAGTTTCTTGATATTATCAAGGAAGTCTCCCCCCTCGGAACGAGCAGGGAGCATGACAAAAAGGGTAGAGAGAGCAAATACAATCGCAAGACCTCTGAGATCGTATAATTTCAGTTTCCCCTTAAGGCTCATCATCTGGTCAGCCCATCTTTAAGATCGGCTTTCCGGGCGCGGGTTTCGAACTCTTTGATTAATTTCTGAGAAATACTATTACACTTATCATTTATCTTATATTCAAAAAGCGGGGTAATGGTTGATTTTACGCTGGCTGAGGTTTGCCCCGAAACAGAGGCATAAAACTTAGCGTCGTTAATTAAGCCATAGAGTTCACTTGAATCTTTCTGGAACTTGTTATCCAGCTTAACTAAAGCATCCGCATCCTGGATACACTGCTGTAAAGCAGGAACTTGTGCAGGCTGTTCGGTTTGACTCACATCTTTCTTTATTAGTGCGCTATCTGTTTTTTTAATATTAGTACACCCCTGCAATACACCCACAGAAATACACACCAATGCCAATAAGCTATTTCTTATCATTTTCCCATCCATTAGAAAAATAGTGCACAAAAAATATATTTCTCGATTCCAGCAGAAAAAAAATTAACAAACAACGTTACAGGTTGGATTTACTCGTAATTCAGAAAAAACACATAAAAAGGTTATTTCTTGACCAATTGCAGAGTGGGAATTATCCTGGAACCAGGCGATATTTTTATCTGATTTTTTTCTTAATAACATATAGTTAATGATGTGCCGTCTGCTATATGCCTGATATTAAGCGGTCTATTTCCCAATAAAATCAGGCATAAGCTGTTTCTCATTCATTACTAAACTCATGCACTCCACTTCGGCCTGGCTACGGTATTCTTCTTCAGAAGATTGCGAAACTCCTTGAGATAAGGTTCATTGCTGCGCCCGCGCTTGCAGATCGCCGAGAAGGGAGATTGAAAGCCAAACTCATTGGGTAGCAGCACGCGCAGGCGATTCTCTTTAATCCACGGCCAGGCGTAGTGTTCTGGAAGATAGCCGATGTATTTCCCGGACAGGATCAACAGCAGCTGCGCATCGACGGTTTCAACCGTGGCGCTGCCCTTGCTGAACCCGCGCCGCCGCAGATCGCTGGTATTCCAGTAGCTGCGCGTCACCAGTGGACACTGGCTGATGAGATCTTTATCGAGCTGGCGACTAAAGAACATCGGATGCAGGTCGCTGCAGTAGAGCCAGTGCTGCTCGCGGTAGAGCGGTTCGCTGATGATGTTATGCACCCGCGAATTGTAGCTACCGATGGCGAGATCGATATGGTTATTCAGTACTCCGTTCAGCTGTTCCGCCGGGGTGCGAATAATCAGCTTGATGTGTACGTTAGGAAACTTATCGCTAAAGCTGCGCAGCACCACCGGCAGCGACAGCGCGGTTTCCGTTTCGATGGAGTCAAGCGTTGAGATGCAAATCGTGCCGCTATGCTCGCCTTTCAGCAGCGCCGACTGGCGCTCCAGCTCGTTCAGTTCGCTCAGCACGCGGATCGCCTGCTGTAAAAAATGCTGCCCTTTCTCCGTTAACGCAAAGCCGCCGCGTCCGCGCTGGCACAGGCTAAAGCCCAGCTGGCCCTCCAGCTGCGACATCGCGTTGCTGATCGCGGAAACGGAAATCCCCAGCTCCTGCTGGGCCCGGCCATAGCTCTCAAGGCGGGCCACCGCCTCAAAAACCTGGAGCTGTCGAATGTTTAGCGTCGCGTCGTTAAGCATGGCGTTTAGTTCACTGATAAATGAACTAAGTATTTGCGGCGGACGATTTAAAGTCCAGCACATCTTGCGCACTATCCCTGCTGTTGAGTTTTGAATATCAGATTCAGGAGCAGAAATGGATAACGTCTTTCATCAACCGCAGGGTGGCAATGAGATGCCGCGTTTTGGCGGCCGCGCCACGATGATGCGCCTGCCATTTATTGAGGATTTACAGGGGCTTGATGCCGCATTTGTCGGCATCCCTCTGGATATCGGGACCTCGCAGCGTTCCGGAACGCGCTACGGACCGCGCTATATTCGTACCGAATCGGTGATGATTCGCCCGTACAACATGGCTACCGGCGCCGCGCCTTTTGATTCACTGTCGGTGGCGGATATCGGCGACGTACCGATTAACACCTATAGTCTGCTCAAATCGGTGCAGATTATCGAGGATTACTACACCGGTTTAAATAGTTTTCCGCTTATCCCCCTGACGCTCGGAGGCGATCACACCATTACCCTGCCGATTCTGCGCGCGTTGACCAAAAAGCACGGTCCGGTAGGTCTGATTCACGTCGACGCCCACACCGATACCAACGATGAGATGTTCGGCGAAAAGATTGCCCACGGCACCACCTTCCGCCGCGCCGTCGAAGAGGGGCTGCTTGATCTTAAACGCGTCGTCCAGATTGGCCAGCGCGCGCAGGGCTACGCCGCCGGCGACTTCCAGTGGGGCGTCGATCGGGGCTTTCGTCTGGTTCAGGCGGAGCAGTGCTGGCACAAATCCCTGGCCCCGCTGATGGCCGAAGTGCGTCAACAAATGGGAGATGGCCCGGTTTATCTCAGTTTTGATATCGATAGCCTCGATCCGATCTGGGCCCCCGGCACCGGAACCCCGGAAGTAGGCGGCCTGACGTCAATTCAGGCGCTGGAAATTGTGCGCGGCTGCCGCGGTCTGAACCTGATTGGCTGCGACCTGGTCGAGGTCTCGCCCCCCTATGACGTCAGCGGCAACACGTCCCAGCTGGCCGCCAACCTGCTGTATGAAATGCTCTGCGTTCTCCCGGGCGTGAAATATCCATAGAGGAAAAACCATGCAGCTTAACGTCTTTCGCACGCTGTGGGGCGTCACCACCCCGTGGCAGCAAACGGTTAGCGAACTCCAGAGCGTCGGCTGCTGCGGCATCGAAGCGCGACTGCCGCTGACGACAGAAGAGCAGCGAACGCTGGCCCGGCGCCTCGAAGCGTCCGCGCTTCAGTATATCGCCATTGTCTTCAGCGGCGGCGGCGTCATTCCGGCCCAGGCCGAGACGCCCGCGCAGCATCTGGAGCGCTTAAAAGAACGTTTTGCGGCGGCAAAAGCGCTTAATCCGCGCTTCGTCAATCTACTGGCCGGTAACGACCGCTGGCCGCTGGCGCAGCAGGTGGATTTTCTCGGCAGAGCGCATGAACTGGCCGCCGAGTATGAGCTGCTCTGTAGCTTTGAAACCCATCGCGCCACCTCGCTGTATAGCCCGTGGCTGACGCTGGAGATTATTCAACAGCTGCCGCGGCTGCGCTTTACCGCCGATATCAGCCACTGGATCGTGGTCAGCGAACGCCTGCTGGATGACCCTTGCGATGACTTCAGCGCCTTTATCGAACGGGTCCACCATATTCAGGCCCGCGCCGGATACGACCAGGGGCCGCAGGTGCCACACCCGGCCGCGCCGGAATATCAGGCGGCCCTGCGGTTTCAACAGCGCTTCTGGGAGCAAATCTGGCAATCGCAGCGCCGGCGCGGCTACCAGCACACCACGCTGACCCCGGAGTTTGGCCCCGATGGCTATCTGCATCACCTGCCGTTTACCAACGTTCCGGTCGCCGATCTCTGGTCGCTGAACGCCTGGATGGCCCGGCGTGAACAGCAACATTTTGTCGAATTCACCTCGCTAACTGCATAAGGAACGGAAGAGATGACCGCTGCAAAAAGTTCTTTTACTGAATTACCGACCATCGACATCAGCGACCTGACCTGCGCCGATCTCACCCGACGCCAGGCGGTGGCCGACGCCATCGGTCAGGCGGCCCGCGAGGTCGGCTTTTTCTACATCACCGGACACGGCATTGCGCCCGAGCTGATTGCCGGCATCCGCGCGGCGGCGAAAGAGATTTTTGCCCTGCCGATGGAGCGCAAGATGGCGTACTACATCGGACAGTCGAAAAGCCATAAGGGCTACGTTCCCGAAGGCGAAGAGATTTACGGCTCCGGCAAGCCGGATCGCAAAGAGGCGTTTGATATCGGCTTCCAGGCCGCCGACGACCACCCGTTGGTCGTGGCTAACACGCCGCTGATTGGCGCCAACGAATGGCCGGATATACCCGAATTTCAATCCCGGGTACTGGCCTGGTATGACGCGGTCTTCTCCCTTGGACATCGCCTGTTTGACGCCTTCGCTCTGGCGCTTGGCCTGCCGGAAGGTTATTTCAGGTCGATGGTCACCTGCCCACCGTCAAAGCTGCGCCTGATCCACTACCCCTTTGACGCCAGCGCCGAAGATGTTCCCGGTATTGGTGCACATACCGACTATGAGTGCTTCACTCTGCTGCTCGCCGACCAGCCGGGCCTTGAAGTGTTGAACGAAGATAGCGCCTGGATCGACGCCCCACCGCTGAAGAACGCGACCGGAGAAGAGGCTTTCGTGATTAATATCGGCGACATGCTGGAAGTGCTGAGCGCTGGCACATTTGTTGCAACAGCACACCGCGTACGTAAGGTGCCGCAGGAACGTTACTCCTTCCCGCTGTTTTTCGCCTGCGACTACCACACGCTGATCCGCCCCCTGCCGGGCTTCCTTAAGGCGGGCGAAGCCAGCGAGTATCAAGAACTGAGCATTGGTGAACATATGTGGAGCCAGGCGTTACAGACCTATCGCTACCTGCGCGAGAAAGTCACCCGCGGCGAGCTCCAGCTCCCCGAACGCGCCCGCGGCACCAACACCTTTGGCCATCTGAAAAAACAAGCCCAGCAAAAAACCGTTAATAACCCGTGAGGATAAATGATGAAAAGAACGCTAAAAAAACTCTCGCGCCGTGTGGCTTTGACCATCGCCGTCACCGCTTGTTTTTCACCGCTGACTCAGGCCGCAGAGCTGCTGACCGAGGGCGTATTTAAGGTCGGGATGGAGGTGACCTATCCGCCGTTTGAGTCCTACGACAGCAATAATAATATCGTCGGCATCGACCCGGAATTTGCAGCGCTGATCGCCGAACAGCTGAAAGCCAAACCGCAGCTTATCGACACGAAATTCACCAGCCTGATTTTAGGTATCGGTAAAAAATACGATGCGGTGATTTCCGGAATGTACGTGACTCCCGAGCGTCAGAAGCAGGCGGATGCGATTCCTTACGCCCTGTCCGGCGCATCCATTATTGCCCTGAAAAACAGCACCATTCAGCCCAAAACCGAAGATGAACTGTGCGGCGTGAAGGTCGGTCTGCAGGCGGGTACCGCCTGGGTTTCCAGTCTCAAAAAACACTCCGACGAGTACTGCCTGAAAAAGGGTAAACCGGCGATTAGCGTTCAGGAGTTCCCCACCGCGCCGGAAGCCTCCCAGGCCCTGCTGTCGAAAAATATCAACGCCCAGTTAGAAATCGCCCCGGCGGCGCAAATTATCGTCGAGAAAAGCCGCGGCCGCCTGGCCATTAGCTCAAATCGTCTGGTCTATCCGCTGCCGCTGGGGATCTACGTCGCCAAAGGCAATACCGAGCTGGCCGAGGCCATTAAATCAACGTTAGCCACCCTTAAAGCCAACGGCAAATATGACGCCATCATCAAGAAATACAGCTTAGAAAGCATCAATTAATACAATAATTAAACGGGAGTCGCTATGGAGTTCGATTGGGGATATTTTTTCTCATTATTTAGCGTTGGGGCATTCTGGCAGGCGTGCATTACCGTCATTGTCGTCAGTTCATTGTCCTGGTTTATTGGCCTGATATTAGGTTTTCTTTTAGCCTGCGCTAAGCTCTCCGGCCCGCGCTGGCTGAAGGTTCCCGTCGAACTCTATATTTGGTTTTTTCGCAGCGTACCGCTGATGGTGCTGCTGGTCTTTGTCTATAACCTGCCGCAGCTGTTTCCGGCCACCCAGCCGCTGCTCGGCATTCCGTTTATCGCCGGGCTGGTATCGATGACGGTGACCGAAGCGGCTTATATGGCGGAAATCCATCGCGGCGGCCTGCTTTCGGTCGCCAAAGGGCAAAGCGAAGCCGGGCATGCCTTAAGCTTTAGCTTTATCGGAATTCAGCGCTTAATTATTATTCCGCAGGCGTTTCGTATCTCCCTGCCCACGCTGATCAACGAATATATCACTATCATTAAGCTCAGCTCGATTCTGTCGGTTATTTCGCTGCCGGAACTGCTGCTGACCGGCCAGCGCCTGTACGCGCAGAATTTTCTCGTAATGGAGACGCTGCTGGCGGTCGCGGTCTATTACGTCATGGTGGTCACGGCCTTTACCTGGCTCTTCCGGGCGCTGGAAAACCTGCTGGATATTCAGCGCAAACGTCCGCAAACGCTCAATGAAACGGAATGCGAAACCCTGCGTCAAAACCTGAAGCCGCCGGTACAGACAACAAAAGCGCAGTCCGCCCGCGGCAACCCGCCGGCGCTCGATTTGCAGGGCATCGAAAAATCCTGGGGCCAGCACCACGTCCTGAAGGGGATTGACCTGAAAGTAGAAAACGGCGAGGTGATCAGCATCATCGGCCCGTCCGGCTCCGGCAAAACCACCCTGATCCGTACCATCAACGCTCTGGAAAGCATTGATGGCGGCGAGATCATTCTTTACGGCGAGGATTATCTGAAGGGCGCCTCCATTATCGATAAACAGCAAATGCGCGCGGGCGTGCGCCGCATCGGCATGGTCTTTCAGGGCTTCAACCTCTTTCCTCACCGTACGGTGCTGGATAACGTGATGCTCGCCCCGCTCTATCACAAGCTCCTTGACCGCCCCGCCGCCAGAGAGCAGGCGCTCTGGCTGCTGGATCGCGTCGGTCTGCTGGCGCACGCCGAAAAATACCCGTACCAGCTCTCCGGCGGTCAGCAGCAGCGCGTGGCCATCGCCCGCGCCCTGGCGCTGAAACCGGACATCATGCTGTTTGATGAACCCACCTCGGCGCTGGACCCGGAGCTGGTTGGCGAAGTACTCAAGGTCATTCAGTCCCTCGCCCGTGAAGGCATGACGATGCTGATCGTGACCCACGAGATGGACTTCGCCTTATCGATTTCTGATCGGGTGGTGATGATGGAAAACGGCGTCGTGCAGAGCGATGTGCCGCCGCAGCGTATTCGCAGCGATGCCGCCGAACCGTCCCTGGCCCGCATTCGTGAATTTATGGGAGTGTAATAAATGACAACTGAACTGGAATTACGCCAGCAGCTGGCGGGCGCCTATCGTCTGGCGGCGCTGTTCGGCTGGGAAGACACGCTCTATACCCACTTCTCCGTTCGCCTGCCCGGCGACGGCGAGCCGCGATTTTTGATTAACCCCTTCGGCATGATGTTTGATGAAGTGACCGCCAGCAACTTAATCGTGGTCGACATGCAGGGCAAGGTCGTCGAAGGCAGCGCGCCGGCAAACTCGGCGGGCTTTACAATCCACAGCGCGGTCCATATGGCTCGCGAAGACGCCCACTGCGTGATCCACACCCACACGCTGCCCGGGATGGCAGTCGCCGCCTGTGCGGAAGGGCTGCTGCAGCTCAACCAGATCAGCACCGAGTTTTATCAACGCGTCGGTTATCATCCTTATGAAGGCGTGGCCTTCGATCTCGATGAACGCGTGAGGATCCAGCGCTCGCTCGGCGAGAATATCGCCCTGATCCTGCAAAGCCACGGCCTGCTGTCGGTCGGCCGCACCGTCGCCGACGCGTTTTACATCATGTATTACCTGAACCGCGCCTGTGAAATCCAGATGGCCGCCGCGCAGCTGGCTTCGCTCGGCTCCATTCATACGATCCCCGATCGCCTGAGCCAGCACGCCTGCGAGCAGCTGATGGGAGTCGAACATGAACGCCAGCTGGTGTGGCAGGCGTGGCTGCGTCGCCTCGACCGTCTTGATACTTCTTATAAGAGTTAACGCCTATGACTCCGTTCACTATCGTCGTGGATTGTAACGATCCTCAATATGCCCAGGAGATTTGCGCCGCTTTCGCGCCATTTCCGCAGGCAAAAGCGGTCCTGCCTGACCACCCCGCCGCTCGCGAGGCGCAATACGCCTGCTGCTGGTTTCCCGATCCGCAGATCCTGGCGCGATCGCCGCAGCTAAAGCTGATCCAGGCAGCGTCCGCCGGCGTCGATCATCTCCCGGCCAGCATTTTCGCCAGCGATGTTCCGCTCTGCCGGGTGGTTGACGATGATTTTCGCCACGGCATGTTTGAATACGCGCTGTGGGGCGTGCTGTGGTTTCAGCGCCGCTTTGACCGGGCGCTGGCTCACCAGCGCAAGCGCATCTGGAAGATGTATCCGCAGCGCGCGGCGGCCGATTATCACGTTGGCGTCATGGGCCTCGGTGAAATTGGCGGCTATATCGCCTCGCAGCTCGCCGGGATGGGGTATCGGGTTTCCGGCTGGGCGCGTAGCGAGAAATCCCTTGCCGGCGTGCGCTGCTTTCACGGCGACGCGCTGGCCGGTGAATTTCTTGGTCAGCTGGATGTGCTTATCAACGTCCTGCCGTTAACCGAGCAGACGCGAGGTATCCTCGCCCACCCTTTACTGGATCGGCTCCCCAACGGCGCGGCGTTGATAAACTGCGGCCGCGGCGAGCATATGGTGAACCAGGACGTGATCCGGGCGCTGGATAGCGGCAAGTTATCCGGCGCGGTGCTCGACGTCTTCCCCGTCGAGCCTCTTCCCCAGGAAGACCCGCTGTGGCAACACCCGCAGGTAGCAATTACGCCGCATATGGCCTCCATCGCCCAGACGGAGGCGATCGCCCGCCAGCTGCTGGACAACATCCAGCGGCTACATCGGGCGCTGCCGCTGAAAAACCGGGTGAACAAACAGAGTGGTTATTAAGCCCGAAAACGTCAAAAGCATAATATCCGCTGCTACGCTTAATGGTCTGTCCAATAAAAAATAAGGCTGGCAGCATGAATATTGAACTATCGGGGAAAGTTGCACTGGTTACCGCCTCCACCGGCGGCATTGGTTTCGCCATCGCCAAAGGTCTGGCGGCAAGCGGCGCGGAAGCGATCGTGAATGGCCGCAGCGAGCGTAGCGTGAATGCGGCCATTGCCCGCCTGCAGAGCGAGGTTCCCGGCGCGAAGACCCGACCGGCGATAGCCGATCTGAGCGACGCAGAAGGCGTGAATCAGCTGATACAAGCGGTAAACGGCGTCGACATACTGGTGAATAATGCGGGTATTTATGGCCCGCAGGATTTCTATGCCACCGACGATGCAACCTGGGAAAGATACTGGCAAACCAACGTGATGTCCGGGGTTCGTCTTTCCCGCGCGCTGCTACCGGCCATGGTACAGAAAGGCTGGGGTCGGGTGGTTTTTATCGCTTCGGAATCGGCACGCAACATCCCGGCGGATATGATTCACTACGGGGTCACTAAAACCGCTCAGCTATCGCTGGCACGCGGGCTGGCGAAATATGTTGCCGGCAGCGGCGTCACCGTGAACAGCGTCCTGCCGGGACCGACCCTTTCGGATGGCTTTGCCGAGATGATGAAAGACGAAGTCGCTAAAACCGGCAAATCGCTGGAGCAGTTGGCCAAAGAGTTTGTGATGGCAAACCGCCCCAGTTCGGTGATTCAGCGCGCGGCCACGGTAGAAGAGGTCGCCAGTATGGTGGTTTACGTCTGTTCGACTCAGGCTTCGGCGACGTCAGGCGCGGCGCTACGCGTGGATGGCGGCGTAGTGGATGATATCGTCTGACGCGCTGCACGCGGATAACAAAACGTTCAGCGCGCAGACGTTTATCTTGAGCAAAGTTAGCGCCTGCGCGCTGCCCTTTCGCCGACCAGCAGCAGCGCCAGCGCAACCACAACCGGGACCAGCGATCCCCACAATACGGCGTTCCAGCCAAAGAGGTTCATCAACGCGCCCGAGGAAAATGAGCCAATCATCATGACGCCGAAAACGATAAAATCGTTCAGCGATTGCACCTGGTTTTTCTCTTCCGGTCGGTGGAAATCCATAATCTGCGTCGACGCCCCGGTAAAACCAAAATTCCAGCCGATGCCCAGCAGGATCAGCAACAGCCAGTAGTGCATAACATCAATACCGGCCAGGCCAACCATCACCGAGAGCGCCAGCAGAATCAACCCAGCAGCGTTAATACGCCGGGCGCCGAAACGAGCGATCAATTTGCCGGTGAAAAATCCGGGGCCGTACATGGCGATTACGTGCCACTGGATACCCAGATTCGACGCCTGCTGCGACAGGCCGTGCATATGCATGGAAAGCGGTGCGGCGGTCATCAGGAAGTTCATTACCATGTAGGCGATTGCGCCGCTAAATACTGTTCGGGAAAACCCGGGCTGGCGCACAATTTCGCCCAGCAGACGCCCGCCGGACTTCGCCTGCGCCGTCGGTTCGGCGGTTTTTACTCCCAGTAATACCCACGCCGATACCGCTGCCACCAGCCCCTGAGCAATAAAGGTCATGGCAAAGGTGTGCGGCGGCCAAAGATTCATGGTGCCGGTCACCAGCATCGGACCGATGACCCCTGCCGCCACTCCGCCCCCCATCACCAGGGAGAGCGCACGCGCGCGCCGTTCGCCGCTGACGCCGTCAGTAGCGGCAAAGCGAAAGGAAACCGCCACCGCCGCATAGGCGCCGCCGAAAAAGGCCGCGATGCAGAATAGCCAGAACGAACTTATGACCACCGCCGTCGCCGCCAGCAGTCCCGTCAACATACCGGCGCCGGTCCCGACCATAAACACCGTTTTGCGTCCGCGCCTTCTGGCCAGCGCGCCAAACGGCAAAATACAGGCCGCCATGCCCAGCACAAAAATGGTAATCGGCAGCGTGGCCAGGGTTGGAGAGGGCGCGATGGCGTTGCCAACAATCGCCCCGGTAGCGTAGAACACCACCGAGTTTGCCCCAGCCAGCGCCTGCGCCGTCGCCAGGCGAACAATATTCTGGTTTTGCTGCCTGACGGGCAACGTCATTTCAGCGCTCATAGATTCTCATTATCCTGAATTCATTTTTCGTTATGCCAACGCCCAGGATGACATAATGAACGTAATCAGGCATTTCGACCAGCCATCACGCCGCCATCAATATCCCATACCGCGCCGGTCACCCAGCGGGTGCTATCGCTAAGCAGAAACGCTACGGTTTGCGCGATATCGTCAGGCGTACCGACGCGGCCAATAGGATGGAAGCCGTCGAAGCTATTCATCACATCCTTCACAGCATCTTCAGATATAAAGGCTTGATAGTTTCATGACTGGCTGCTTCACGATGTGCTGGCGGAGAGCGGGAACGCTGATTTTCTGCCGCTGGCTCCGCCATAGAAAACCTTTGTTGTTTTATGGGTTGACCTGGTCATGGATGCGCCACTTCTGTTTGAGCACATTTTTGTCCTGGCTATCCAGCCACTGATTTACCTTTTCCAGCAGCTGCGGGTTATCTTTATTCATCATATAGACTTTGAAGCTGGCGGTGCCCGGGAAGGGTTGCTCATTGGCCACGCAAAACACGCCTGGTTCGTTGCTTTGGTAATACACGCCTTCGATCAGGTCGGTTACCATCATATCCGCCGTTTTCTGCCGCAGCGCTTCAAGGTTATCCACGTTATTTTTCACCCGAATAATCTGCGCCTGCTTGAGATGTTCATCCACAAAGCTTTGATTGGTGCCGCCCGGGTTCACTACCACCTTCACGTTTGGCTGGTCGATTTTTTCCAGGCTGCCGAGAGCGGGCGCCGCCGCGCAGTTAGCCAGCGCAATTTTGCCGTTCGGCACGACCGGCTGGCTTAAGGCAAATTCCTTCGCCCGGGCCGCAGTTTCCGTCACCCCGCCCATAGCAATATCAAACTTATCCGCTTTCAGGTCCGCAGAGAGCGTTGGCCAGCTGGTCGGCACAAAGCTTACCTTTAGCCCAAGCCGCTTGCCGAGATCCTTCGCCATATCAACATCGTATCCCAGCAGTTCTCCGGCTTTATTATGAAACGCCAGCGGCGCGTAATCTCCCGGTACGCCGACTTTAAGTTCGCCGCTTTGTTGAATGCTGTTCATGTCGCGCGCCTGGGCGCCGAAGGCGACAGCAGCGATGACGAAAGCAATACCTGACTTCAACTTCATCTTTATATCCTTGTTCAAATGTGAACCGTTTTATGATTATCCTGCGCTGCGCAGCGGATTCTGTTTATCGTTCATAAAATCTTTAATCATGGATGCCGTCAATACCGGCGGCGAAAAACGCGAGATCGTTCCGTCGGCCGCTTGCCCGGCGAGCTGCTCGCAAAAGCGCTCAACCTGATTAACCGGACAGCCGGCAATATCCTGGGCGGAAAAACGCCACCACCGTAGCGCCAGCAGCTGCTCGATAATCGCCTCGCTAAAGCGCATGCGGATAACTTTCGCCGGGTTACCGCCGACTATGGCGTAAGGCGCGACATCTTTGACCACCAGCGCGTTGGCGGCGACAACTGCGCCATCGCCAATAGTGATGCCCTGCGCCAGAGTGACGTTCTGGCCAATCCAGACATCGTTGCCGATGGTTATCGGTCGGGGAGTTTTTTCAAAAGGATAAAACTGGTTGGGCCTGCCGCTATCGGCAGCCAGCGTCGCCATCACGCCGGAGTGATGGGCATAAAAAACCGGGCTGGCGCTGGCCCACTCCAGGGGATGCCGATCGCCAAGTACCTGTAACCGGTCGGCAATCGATGTGTAGCGCCCCACTTTAATCAGCGCCGGCAGCAGGGTTCGCGTATAGCTAAAAGCGCCCAATGAGGCCAGCCGTTCGCCGCAGCGCCCCCAGTAGGTGGTATACGCCTCGGTGGTTAAATTTTCCGGTATCTCGATCGGCAGATCGTCACGGTAAAAGGCGTGGGCGCAGACCAGCTTCTGCCCGCCGACAAAAATTCGCTGCGCCTGCAACAGGGGTTTAAGATCCCCAAAGGTGATTTTCATGATCGATTTCCCGCACCAAAGTATTCCCGGTCAGCCGCTTCATCTCTCGATCATTGATAGCGTACCGATCCGCTCGCCGCGCGAAAAATCACTATGACATCTCTTTTTTGTGAGCTACAACGCGAAAGCGTTGGGCCGTAATCGCCTGCGATCGTCAGTTATACTCCAGCGCAAAGGTCACCATGCTATTGGCGGTGCCGGCGGTCACCGCATCATCGGTCTGAACGTACCGGGCGTTGAAGTTGATATTCTCCGCGCTGCCGGCGCTGCTGGCGTTAATCCGCTTTAGCACCGGGAGATTGCTGGCCTCGTTGATTTTGACGCTGGTCCCTGCCGCAGGCGCCGGGGCGCTGTTATTGCCGTACGTGAGCCTGACGCCCACCCCGCTCGCAGAGGCGTTGGCTTTGCTTAACGCGAGGGTATCCGTACCGCCGCCTGGTGAGGTGACGCCAAAAAAGCCGATGCGGATATCGGTTGGCGTGGAGCAAAAGACCGGTATGGAGAAGCTTTTCGCGCTGCCGCCGGTGGTGCTTTTGCCCTTGAACTCCGCTTTATTCACCGTCCCCAGGCTAACGTGAATATTCGTGGTTGAAACCTGACAACTGCCGCTGCTGCCGATATCGACGTTCAGCGCCGCCATATCGAGCGTGACCGGCGAGCTGGCGACAAAACCGGCGCGGCTGTCGGCCTGCTGCTGGATCGTCAGTTCGCCAATCTGCGGCTGCGCCGGAACGTTAGCGTGGTTACCGCTGACCAGGGCGACGTCCCCGGTCTTATAAAACGTCACAAAGACTTTCACCACAATCTGCTGCTGGTTCAGCAGGTTAGCCATCTCCTGGCTGTCACACACCGTCACGGATTCCGCACTATCGGCCGCGTGGCTGCCATCAATAAAGCGAACCGCGCCGCCGCCGCACTGGAAGCCCAGTGAGTATCCGATACCCTCCAGCGCCGAGGGGAACACGTGCTGACCGCCGATGGAAAGCGGCGATGAGGCCGTTTTTAGCTGCCGATAAACCAGACGCTTTGCCGCCGCTTTCGGCACCTGAAGATCGCAGGAGAAATGAATCCCGCTGCCGTTATCCGCCATCACGCCGGTCATCTGCGTATTCAGCGGCAGCGTGGGCAGGTACTTGATATTCTGGACGTTCACGGTCATCTGGCCGATATCCCCTTTGCAGGTTTCCGCCCAGCCGCTGTGGCTATAGATGCCCGCTATCAGCAGGAATAAAAACGATACTATGCGCAAAATCACCTCTGTGCAGACCTACTGGCAGAAGCCAGAGACGGTTTTAACCGGACTCTGCCTCTGCTGTACGGTATCGGTAAGATGGAAATGCAGCGCGCATCTCCGTGAGATGTTGTCGGCATTCCAGGCGACATCCAGCGTCCCTTCCTGCGGAATGCCGCTCAGATAGACCTGCCCGCCGTCGGCCACCATGCCGCCCGGGGCCCCGCCAGGATCGCCTTCAGCTTTCCGCAAGCGAACGCTGGCGCCGAACGGCAGCGGCCCGTGACTATCGCTGAGGGTAAACAGCACGCGGCTGCCGATATGGGTCTGGTAGTTCGCCTGCACCACCGCCCCGCCGCCGGGGATCACCGTCTGTCCTTCAAGTTCGACATCGGCATCGTCGGCCAGCGATTCGGTATCAAGCGTAATGGTGTTTTTGCGATAGGCCGTCAGCGAAGGCACCACCGCATAGCCTCGCCAGTCGGTATGCACATTGCTGCCGTTCTGAATCGCCACCTCAGCAGCGCCCGGCGCACGCACGATGGCAAAGCTTTCGCCGACGGTCTGCCCGAGCGTCACGCCATGAGGATGGGCGACAACGGAGCCCGATGCGCCCCAGGTAAGCTGCTGACTGGCGCTATCGTGGCGATAGCCGAGCTGCGCGGTTCCGTACCCGCCGTGGTAATCCAGTGCGGCGCTGCTGTTACTGCCCTGGCCGCCGTTAACGTAGCCCTGCTGGAGGGAGTAGTAGAGATTGGGATGATGTGGAAGCGAACCGAACAGCGACGCCTGCTGCGAAGTACGTCCGCTATTGTCGGAGGTCGTGCTGTAGCTGATCGCGCTCTCGGATAGCGGGCCGAAAAGCGGAACGCTCAGATTAAAGGACCACGAACGATCGGCTTTTTGTCGATCGGATGATTGGGTGTAGTAATAACCCACGCCCCACGTCACGCCTCGCCAGGCGCTGTAAAATCCGAGATGCAGCGTTTCATCGCGGCTATGACTGTGCCAGTACTCCTGCGACCAGGCGGATATCGCCAGGCTGCTGATACCGCCAAAGGCCTGAGAAAGCGATATTTCTTCGCGGCTGCGCTTGTTGTCGAGCAGCCCGTTGCGGCTTTCAAGCGCATTCGCTTCGCTGAAGTCATAGTAGCCGCTGGAGGAGTAGCGATAGCTGGCGAGACTGAATGAAGTCCCCGTGCCGGCAAAATCCTTCTGATACTGCACGCGCACCGAATGACCTGCCGAGCGCTTTCCCGACGGCGCTGTGGTGTTTGCCCACGTCGCATCGCCTCCGATCGACCCCAGTTCGCCCAAACCGCGCCCGACGCCAAGCGCCCACGCCTGGTAATCCTGCGCCAGCTGGCTACCGCCGTAGAGCGTGAATTCAGCCGGTAGCCCATAAAACAGCGTGCCCTGTAAAAACGTCGGCGACTGCCCCTGGCGCTGCGCTGAACGGAAGCGCCCGGCGCTCAAGTTGTATTTAACCCGCCCTTCGCGCAGCATAAACGGTACGGCTGAAAAAGGTTGCGTAAAGGTTCGCACCGAACCGTCGCTCTCTTTCACCTGGACTTCGAGGTCGCCGCTTTGCGCCGTCGGATAGAGATCGTTTATTGCAAACGCCCCCGGCGAGACGAACGTTTCATAGATCACGTAGCCATGCTGGGATATCGTCACCTTCGCATTACTATGCGCCATCCCGCGGATCGTTGGAGCGAAGCCGCGCTGGCTGTCCGGCAGCATTTCATCATCGGACATTAGCTGAATACCGCGAAACTGCACGCTGTCAAAAACGTCGCCGGTCGTAAAGGTATCGCCCATTCGCAGCAGGCTTTTGAGGGATTTCACATCGCGCTGTAGCCAGGTGCTCTGCGAATTCCAGCGCCGGGTGCGATCGTACTCCATCGACGATACGTTGCGCAGGCGCCAGGCCCCAAGGTTAACCCCGCTGCGTAGGTTCAGATAGCTGGATTGGCTATTGTCATCCGACTGCCGGGTTTGCGACCCGGTCAGGTTGTAGTTAACAAACGCCGCCGGGATACCGTCGTCCCAGCGCGCTGGATCCACGTATCCGCGGCTCTGGACGTTCATGGCCGCCTGGGGAATGCTTAAGATCAGGCGCTGATCGGCAAAATCGAAACGGCTACTGGCATCAGGAATGTAGCGCTCGATGTGGGTGAACGCTTGCCCCTCATGCAGCGATTGAAAGGCAGAAAAAGCGCTGACGTTCACGCCATATTCCGCCAGCTGCGCCGGGGTTAACTGCGGCTGCAGCGCGCCGTTGCTGTCGATAAACGTCACCTCGCCCCGGGTTATTTCCTGATTATTCACCCAAATGCTGACTGAATAAGTCCCCGGCTGCTGGCCGCCTGATTTTGCAAAATAGCGTAAGTCAGCGGTCTTTTGCTGCGGATTGGCAAATTCTAAGGCCGCCGGATCGAAGTACTCATCCGCCCGCGCGATGCCGCTTTGACAAAGCAGGAAAAGCGCCGTCGGCACCGTCGCTAATAATGAAATCCCGCCGGTTGGCGCAGCGATCGCCGTATAACCGGAAGTCATACCAGAGGGGTTATTTTTCACAATATCCTGACCAGACGAAGCAAAATTACTGTTGCGCGAAATCCGTCATCCCGCCGAAATCATTAATGGCGCGCCACTTAATAATGCCGGTGCGATGAATCGGCCACTCTTGCTGGCTAAAGGGTCCAATCATGCCGGGTTCAGTAATCTCCTTGCCGCCCACCGAAAGGGTAAAAAATGAAACAAAATAGGGCGTCGGGTTTTGTGCTACCAGCCGTGAGCCGTCAATTTTAAATGTCAGCTTGCGCCATGCATCGGCTGGGTCACCCGTCAGGCCATTTGGGCGATAGAAGATCTTAAATTTTGATTTAATATTGACCTGTAGCTTATTCACTTCATCTTTTTTCGTTGGCGCAATACTTTTTACATTGAGCCAAAATACCGATTCCCGATCCGCGGGCAGCGTTGCGCCAATGAAATTAATACGCAACACGTTCTGCTGTTCTGGATCGAGCCGGAATAACGGCGGCGTAACGATAAACGGCACCCGGCTCTTATTATTCTCCGCATAATTTTCCACCCACGATTGCACCAGATAAGGCGAATGGCTATCTGCATTAGTAACTGATATTGCGGCCTCTCGCTTCCCTTCCTGATAGATTACCCGGGTTCCTCCCATGACAATACCGGCGTGGGCCGCAGTGGATAATATTAACAAGGCTAGCGCGGCGATCGTTCGTTTCATAATCATTACCGTCCGGGAATAATAAAAGCGGGTATCAGTAACAAAGCCTGATAATAAATATGGATAAACCAGGGCGCCCGTCTTTCAGCCAGGCAGAAGCTAACGCCTTGCCCGGCCCGGGCAAGCTTTAATAAAAGTAGCGTTATCCGCTTTTATTTTATTAGTTGTAAACCATATTGAAGTTAGCTGTACCGTTGGCAGAACCCGCGGTAACCGCACTGGTCGAGACATAGTCAGCAAAGAATTCGAGATCGGCGGTTCCGGTAGTGGTGCCGCTGGCACCGGCGGTAACGCTATGGCCGCGAGAAACGTCGCCAAGCTCAACCGGCGTCGATTTGTCATCTTCATACAGCTTAATCGCTACCCCTTTTGCGGTACCGTGAATCGCCAGTAGATCGCTATTGTTGCTATCGCGGGTACCGTCAAACAGCACCGAGACGGTGGTGACGGTGGAAGGACAATCTTTGACTTTGATATGAAAGGAGGTTTTGGTGGTTTCTGTACCCGTGCCGGTAAAATAGCTGCTCGCCCATTTTCCCAGATCGACGCTTTGATTCGCGCTGGTGCTATCAACATTACAGGAGGAGTCGGTAATGGAGCCGGTAAATTCCACCTGACCGCCCGTTCCTTGCGTGCCCGCATTCGAGCCGGGATTCACGGTCATTGCCGAACTGGCCGGCTGTGAAGGCGTGGATAATGCGCTGCCAGACACCAGAGCACCGACAAACATTGCCATAATACGAAATTGCTTTTTCATTATTTATCTCATCTCTAACTTATATTTTTACAGATTCCGCGCTAAGGCTTAAGGCCGCGCAAATCTGCATACAGATCCTCCATGTTAATAGTATTGGCGTTCCGTCCGCAGGCCATCAGGAAAAAACCCGTGCCGCTCAATTGATCATGCGTAATAAAATAAAAAGTGCTTTTAGCGAAATTGACTAACCATTTATTCAGGGAACAAATAAATACTATCCCTACCCATTACAAATCGCAATATTTTGTTATGTTAATGAAATGCTGTTTTATTTCACATATAAAAATAATATTAAAGACATTGCGCTTTTTGTTAATTAACGCAACCAAAAATCACGATACAATAACATCAAATCGCAACATTGGATTGCACAATTTAACAAACACAACGAATTTAGCCGCTATTTTGCGGCAATAAATCCGTGAGCACACGCGGCATTTATTAAATATTAGGATTAATCTTAGGTTGCGTTCAATCTTATTTTCGTAAACGAATAATCAATAATCACGTGAGTAATTATTAATAATCAATATGGAAGAAGCTTTTTTAAGCGGCAAGCGGCTGGACGCAAAAGCAATAACAGTACTTTTTTTATGGAATAAAAACCCGCAATCAAACAAGATTGCGGGCGGTATTGAAAAATGAATAAATAGCAGGCTTCGATCAGAACAGGCCCAGCGGCGCGGTACCGTAGCTGACCAGCAGGTTTTTCGTCTGCTGGTAGGCGTTGAGGGCCATCTTATGCGTTTCACGCCCTACGCCGGACTGTTTGTAACCGCCGAATGCGGCGTGGGCAGGATAGATGTGATAACAGTTGGTCCACACCCGGCCGGCTTTAATGCCGCGCCCCATGCGATAGGCAAGATTGGTATCCCTCGTCCACACCCCAGCCCCAAGGCCGAACTGGGTCTGATTAGCGATAGACAGCGCCTCAGCTTCATCCTTAAAGGTGGTCACGCCAATCACCGGGCCGAAAATCTCTTCCTGGAAGCTGCGCATATCGTTGCGTCCCTGAATCAGCGTCGGCTGAATATAGTAGCCGTTATCCAGTTCGGCAGAGATGCTGGCGCGTTCGCCGCCGGTCAGGATGGTACCGCCTTCATCGCGAGCGATCTTGATATACGAGAGTATTTTATCGAACTGCTGACGTGACGCCTGCGCGCCGATCATCGTACCGGTGTCAAAGGGGTCGCCGCGGTGAATTTGCGCCACTTTGTCCATGACCCGCGCCATAAAGGGTTCGTAAATAGACTCCTGAATCAGCGCGCGGGACGGGCAGGTACAAACCTCCCCTTGGTTAAAGAAGCCCAGCACCAGGCCTTCCACCGCCTTCTCGATATACTCTTCTTCCCCCTCCATCACGTCGGCAAAGTAGATGTTCGGCGATTTACCGCCCAGCTCAACGGTGCAAGGGATAATGTTTTCCGCCGCGCAGGCCATAATATGGCGGCCAACCGGCGTCGAGCCGGTAAAGGCGATTTTGGCAATGCGTTTACTGGTGGCCAGCGCTTCGCCCGCCTCTTTGCCAAAACCCTGAACCACGTTAAGGACGCCCGCCGGGAACAGATCGCCAATAATCTCCAGCAGCAGCGTGATGCTGAGCGGCGTCTGCTCCGCCGGTTTTAGTACCACGCAGTTACCTGCCGCCAGCGCCGGCGCCAGTTTCCAGGCGGCCATTAACAGCGGAAAGTTCCACGGGATAATTTGTCCGACCACGCCAAGAGGCTCATGGAAATGGTAAGCCACCGTCGTTTCATCAATCTCCGCCGTGCTCCCTTCCTGCGCGCGCAGGCAGCCGGCGAAGTAGCGGAAGTGATCGACCGCCAGCGGCAGGTCGGCGTTGAGCGTTTCGCGGATCGGTTTGCCGTTATCCCAGCTCTCCGCCACCGCCAGATACTCGAGGTTGGCCTCAATACGGTCGGCAACCTGCAGCAGCAGATTGGCGCGCTGCTGAGCCGACGTTTTGCCCCAGGCGTCGGCGGCCCGATGCGCCGCATCCAGGGCGAAGTCGATATCTTTGGCATCCGATCGTGGAAACTGACCAATGTTGCTACCGTCGACCGGGGAGGTGTTCATAAAGAATTCGCCGCCAATCGGCTCGACAAATTTACCATCAATAAAGTTACCGTAAGCAGACTTCAGTGAAACCAAAGCGCCCGGCGTGCCAGGATGTGCATAACGCATCGCGAATCTCCTTCATGTAGGGTTGAAGCGCAGCGGCGTATTAGTTTTGTCCGGCGGCTCGCTGCGTCTTCAGACCATTGCAGGGGGCGTGCCACCTTTTTCGCCACCAAAAATATTTCTATTTTTCATATTGATAGCCTATAAATCTCGCTTTCTGTTGCACTGAATGTTCCTTATGTGTTGCAAATCGCAACACTAACAAAACCTTGTAGCTACAATATTGCAACACTAGTGAGATGACGAGGTGTCCCGTGCCAGGAAATCCATTTGCCCTGACGCCAGAGATCAAAGCGAGCCCGCTGCTGAGCGACTCCTGGTGCCGCAGCCAGCGCTATGGCATCGACCCCGCTACTGACGACTTCCCTCGCCTGCACGCCAGCGAGCTGGCCGACAGGCTCGCCAGCCATAGTCGTCTGCAAAAGCTGGCCCAGCCGGTGGTTAATGCCTTGTCCAGCAAGGTCAACGATCTGCAATCGGTGGTGATCCTCTCTGACGCCAGCGGACTGGTTTTGCAAACCTTTGGTGAGACGCAGGCCATGCAGAAAGCGCAGCGCTTCGCTTTAGCCCCGGGCAACCTGTGGAGCGAAAGCGGACGCGGAACCAACGCCATCGGCACCGCGCTGGCGATAGACGACAGCTGCGAAATTGATGGCCGTCAGCATTTCCTCACCAGCAACCAGGGCCTGTATTGCGCCGCCGTACCGCTGCAAAATCCCGAGGGGAAAATAGCCGGGGTGCTGGATATCTCCGGCCCGGCCCACTATCCGCACGCCCGGACGCTGGCGTGGGTAAAAGGCGCCGCGAAGCAAATAGAATATCTATGGGTGAAACAGAGTCTGCACCCGCAGCAGTGGCTGATGAGCCTGCATCCCCGGGCGGAAAAACTCGACAGCGTAGACGAACGGCTGCTGGTCTTTACCGATAACGTGCTGACGGCGGCTAACCGGCTGGCGATGCGCGAATTCGACCTCGACGCCGCCCGGTTTGGTCATCTCACTTTCCAGCAGCTTTTTTCGCAGCTGCGGCAAACCGCCGTTAGTATCCCGCTGCCGGTCGCCGTCGGAGGGCACAACTACTATTACCGTCTGCGTGCTCCCGCGACCGCCAGCGTGGCGACGACCGCGCGCCCGGCACTCGATCTGCCGTTCTCCAGCCCGCATGAATCAGAAAAGCTGCTGCGTCTGCTTAATGCCGGGATTGGCTTATGTATCGAAGGAGAGACCGGCTGCGGCAAAGAGTACGTCAGCCGCACGCTGCACCGGCACAGCCGCTGGAGCAGCGGCAAATTCGTCGCCATCAACTGCGCCGCTATTCCGGAATCGCTAATTGAATCAGAACTGTTTGGCTACCAGCCCGGCGCGTTTACCGGGGCAAACAAAAACGGCTATATCGGCAAAATCCGCGAGGCCGATGGCGGCATTCTTTTTCTTGATGAAATTGGCGATATGCCGTTAGCGCTACAAACCCGGCTGCTGCGGGTCTTGCAGGAGAAAGAGGTCACGCCGCTAGGCGCCAGCCGGAGCTCGCCGGTGAACTTCGCGGTCATTTGCGCGACCCATCGCAACCTGGCGCAGCGGGTGGCCGAAGGCGTCTTCCGCGAAGACCTGCTCTACCGCCTGCGTGAGTTTGCCCTGACGCTGCCGCCGCTGCGCAAGTGGCCTGAACTGCCTGCGTTTATTCAGCGGCTGTGGCGCGAGCAGGGCGGAGAGAAACGTCGCATCACGCTGGCCCCGGAGGTTATACAACGGCTGGCGGCTCAGCCCTGGCCAGGCAATGTGCGCCAGCTGCAAAGCCTGATGAGAGTATTGCTGGCGCTTGCCGAAGATGGCGAAACGCTGGGGGTCGATGATTTGCCTCATGAGTACCGAACCCCGACCGCCGCGCCGGGTGGGCTACAGCAGCACGATGCGCAGCTGATTGCCGACACCCTGGCAAGCTATAACGGCAATATCAGTAAGGCCGCGCAGGCTTTAGGCGTCGCACGCAGTACGCTCTATCGCCGCGCCGCCCGCCGCGGAGGCCAGTGAGCCAGCCATGGAGATGACGTCAGGGCATGAAGCGCGGCGGTAGCCAGGCGAACAGGCGTTTACTTATCGTTTCGCACAGGGAGGTTAATCGTCGCCCGACGCCCTGCCAGACAAGCTGCGCGCTACCGACGCCACAGGCTGAAATAAATCGTCGTGGATTCAGCCAGGCTATTTAGCCTCACAACATTCATGACTGGCGTAATGCGCTTTTTTATTTTAGTATTTACTAAATTTAGAAAAGACTAAAATAAATGAATACACCAGAACAGCTACAGGCCAGCGCGGGCGAAGCCGCCGCGCTGCTGAAAGCCATGAGCCATCCCAGCAGGCTTTTGATTCTGTGCATGCTGTGCGATTCGCCGGGCACCAGCGCCGGCGAGCTGGCGCGGATCACCGGATTAAGCCCCTCCGCCACATCTCAACATCTGGCGCGAATGCGCGATGAAGGGCTGATCGGCTGCGAGCGTCAGGCGCAGCGGATCCACTACTTCATTACCCGGCCAGCGGTGCAGCAAATCGTCACCGCGCTAAAGTCAATTTACTGTCCTTAAGGAGCGTCTATGACTATCGCTACACTTTCTCCCGCCGAAGCCCGGGCGCTCATCGACAGAGGCGCCCGGCTGGTCGATATCCGCGATGCCGATGAATACGCCCGTGAGCATATTCCCGGCGCACAACTCGTCCCACTGGAAACCTTGAACAAAGGCGCAGCGCTGCACGCCAGCCCCGAGGAGACGATTGTTTTTCACTGTCAGGCAGGTTCGCGCACTCAGAATAACGCCGCCCGTCTGGCCGCCTCCGCCGCGCCGGCGCAGGCCAGGCTGCTGGCTGGTGGAATACAGGCCTGGAAAGCGGCAGGTCTGCCGGTGGAAGAGGATAAATCACAGCCGCTACCGCTGATGCGTCAGGTTCAAATCGCCGCAGGCGTCCTGATTTTGCTTGGCGTCGCTTTAGGTTATACGGTTAACAGCAGCTTTTTTTTGCTTAGCGCATTCGTCGGCGCCGGACTCGCCTTCGCCGGTATCACCGGCTTTTGCGGCATGGCGCGGCTTTTGGCGCTGATGCCCTGGAATCGTCGTTGACCTCTACCTCTTTCGGTCAGCTGTTGATAACGCTTTTGCTGAGCTATGGTTATTGTCAGCGATAATTTTTATCAGCACACAGGAGAAGAAGTATGTTTACAGTCGGTGACCTGGTACAGCCGCGCGCAGGCGGACCAAAACTCAAAGTCGTTGAAGTCCAGGGCGACAGCATTATTGCCGTTCAGGCCGGTAACGAGCAGGGGGAGAAATATACGCTGAAAGCAACCGAGGTAACGGCTTATAAAGAAGACGGCGATTTTGGCGTGTGCTGATTAAGCCGGGTAAAAATAACGGTGGGTTTCCCCACCGTTCTGAATATTAGATCAGGAAGCTCTCAAGGGATTTACCCTCAGCGACGGCTTTAGCGAGCGGCTTCGGCATACGTCCCTGCCCGGTCCAGGTTTTCTCGGCGCCGGTATGATCGGTAAAACGATATTTAGCCGGACGCGGCTGGCGCTTTTTGCCGCCTTTTGAAGTCGCGGTCGCGTGGCCCACTAATTCCTCCGGGGTGATACCGTCAGCGGTCATTAATTCCAGCCAGGTGTTTATTTTTTCCTGATATTCCGCCTGCTGTGCCTGAGCAGCCTGCTCTTCAGCGCGTTTTTCTTCAGTGACGGTCCTTAGCTTTGCCAGCATATCTTCAAGCACGTCAATGGAGAATTCACGAGACATGGCGCGGAGTGAACGAATATTATTCAGTTTCTCTAATAGTAATGACATATATTTCAAAAAATTCCCAAATAGCAAATAAAACAAAAGTGACGGCAATAGTTTAATTGATTCGATTATTTATTTCCAGCCCTGGATAATTCTGTATATCCATCCTCACTTAGCGACAACAAATATGATAAACAAACCGATAACAGGGTAATTATTAGCAATGAATAAGCGCTGAAAGATAGCTCAATATGAATAGCGGCCATTCTTTGATGTAATACCTGTAGGCTCAGCGAGTTATCAGAATATTCCGCTTAGCCAGGCAAAATGCGGCAGGCGTCTGTAGGGAATATTCATGCATGAGTTATGAATAGCCACCCAGAGAGTTATACAGCATATCATGCTGGTTTTATGCTCTTTGATACGTAAAAAACTCCAAAAGTGACCCCGTTCACATCAGAACCCGATTCTGTCGCGAAACGACGCTGTTACCCATTGCCAGAGGTATCGTCCATTCTGCGCGTAATAAAATCAAATCATTGATAAATAATAAAAAATGAAGCAATGACAACAAAAGTAGCGTAATGAACAAAAAACAGATAGTTGCAGAGTATTTTATCGACAAAAAGCCTTTAAATAAAAATTTATAGCTAGTTGCCACTTTTAATGCAGAGATATACTCTACGCACATCAAAACAGGCAACCCAAAACGCTAAACAAAAGCGAATCTTTTGGCATTATCGACTTCATTTTCGAGGAGCACACCGATGTTCTCTGCGCAGTCCCGCTTGCGTCATGCGGTAGCAGACACCTTTGCGATGGTGGTTTACTGCACCGTTGTGAACATGATGATCGAAATCTTTCTCTCCGGAATGAGCTTCGAGCAGTCGTTATCTTCAAGACTGGTGGCGATTCCGGTGAACATTATTATTGCCGTCCCCTACGGTTTTTATCGCGATTTTGCGATGAGCCAGGCGCGCCGCGTCAGCACATCAGGCTGGATGAAGAACATTGCGGATGTGGTGGCCTATGTGACTTTCCAGTCGCCGGTCTACGTGGCGATTTTGCTGGTTGTCGGCGCTGACTGGCATCAGATTGCCGCGGCGGTAAGTTCAAATATCGTGGTGTCGATGATGATGGGCGCAGCGTACGGCTACTTCCTCGACTACTGCCGACGCCTTTTCCGCGTCAGTCCCTACCAGCAGGCCAAAGCCTGAGTTAATGCGAAAAAGCGACTGGTTCCGCCAGCCGCTTTTTGTCAGCTGTATTGCGCTTCGCCAAACAGGCCACTCAGAAAACGCTCAAGCGCCATGCGCGAACTGAACCCGTGTGGAATACCATAATGCTGCTGAGCGTCTCCCGCTAAATACAGCGGAAACTGCTCGTAATGATCGCAGGTTTTGATATCCGACGCGGGCTCCGCAAGCGTAGTGCTGCGTTCTTTTAAAGCCGGATGAATAATTAACGCGGTACGCCCCATACGAGCTTCACGGTTCACGTAAACATAATTATCGCCACGGCGATAGCCATAGGCTTTTTGCGTCACAACATCCATGGTGAAGCCGGCTTTTTCAAGAACTCGCGCCACCTCATCGGGTCTTAAATACATACTAATTCCTCATTATCTTTTACCGCACGTTAACCTTACCTTATTCATTAAAGCCAACGCTTTCGGAATATTCCATAAAGGGCGATTTACAGCATAAAGCAAAATCTTGTCCTACACTTATAGACTCAATGGAATAAAGGGAGAAACCAATGGCCAACCGAGCAAACCGCAACAACGTAGAAGAGAGCGCTGAAGATATCCATAACGATGTCAGCCAATTAGCGGATACGCTGGAAGAGGTGCTGAAATCATGGGGCAGCGACGCCAAAGACGAAGCGGATGCCGCGCGTAAAAAAGCGCAGGCGCTGCTAAAAGAGACCCGCGCGCGCCTTAACGGCAACAACCGCGTTCAGCAGGCGGCATGCGACGCCATGGGCTGCGCTGACAGCTACGTGCGCGACAAACCGTGGCAAAGCGTTGGCGCTGCAGCAGCCGTTGGGGTATTTATTGGCGTATTGTTGAATTTACGTCGATAATAAAACTGCCAGACCAATGAAGATAACAAATACGCGTCCACCCCTGCCTACTCCGGTATGCAGGGGTTTTTATTTGTCCTGAGAAGCGAGAGCCCGAGTCAGCTTTCGTACCACCTCGCCCGCCATCTCCGCTGAGGTTAAATTGGTGAAGCTCATCAGCAGCGCCCCTTCTCCCCGGCTATCCATTCGCCAGTCGCTTAACGCCTGGATGGCCAGACCGGCCTGTCTGCCGCGCAGGGCCAGTTGACGATCGTCGCCGCTTACCCTGACGACCATCTGAATGCCGCCCGCTTGCGGAACCACCGCGATACCGTGCTCCCGCAGCGCCGATTCAAGCCACTGACGACGCTGAGCATAGCTGGCGCGCATTTTCTTCAGATGGCGCCAGAAATGGCCTTCGCGGATAAAATCAGCCAGCGTCTGCTGCCACAACGTCGGCACGCTACAGCTCATCAGCGCCGCCTGTTGGCGAAACTGCGCCACCAGCGGTTCCGGCACCACCAGCCACGCTGCGCGTAATGCCGGGAAAAACGTTTTACTGAACGCACCGGCGTAGATGACGCGCTGCGGGGCGTCGAGGCTTTTTAACGGCGGCAGCGGCTTGCCGCGATAGCGGAATTCGCTATCGTAATCATCTTCGATAATCCACGCGTTATTCTGCGCCGCCCATAGCAGTAACTGTCTGCGCCGGGTCAATGAGAGCGCAACGCCGAGCGGGCTTTGATGAGCCGGCGTCAGCAGCGCAAAATTCGCGTTTGGGTAATTCCGCTGCGCCCAGCCAATATCCATTCCGTCTTCGTCAACCGGAACCGGGCAGATCGCCCCCCCTTCGCCGCTCACGATCGGCCGGATAAGCGGAAATCCCGGATCCTCCATCCACATTTGCTGGCCCGGCCGGGTCAGCGTTCGCAGAATGAGGCTCATCGACGCCGCGTAGCTACCCGTCACCAGCACCTGCTCAGGACGACACTCTATACTGCGCGACAGGCGCAAATAATCGACGATCGCCTGCCGAAGCATCGGGTCCCCGCAGGGATCGCCGGGCGCGAGATCGAAACGCGTTTGCGTACGCAGCCGGCGCCCCATGATCCGCGTCCACAGACCGCGTGGAAACAGATCCAGCGCGGGCAGCCCAAGCTGAAGCGGCAGCGGCGCCGTCGGTTCATCGCCGGTAACAGAGCGTTCAGGCACGCTTTGCTGTGGGCTGAGGCGATCGCTGACAAAGGTTCCCGCCTGCCCGCGCCGCTCCAGCCAGCCCTGCGCTACCAGCTCTCCCCAGGCGTTTTCAATCGTTGCTCGCGATACGCCAAGCTCCTGAGCATAGACCCGACTCGCCGGCAGCCTGCTGCCCGGCGCCAGCTCGCCGCGCTCAATTGCCTGCTTGAGCTGTCGGGCGATACGCTGGTAATGTGGGATTTTTTTGGCATCCATCATGGTCTGCTTTTTTCATCACAATATGGCTATCTTATGCAGTCCATTATAGTGCTATTTTCCTCGCGTCTTAATGAGGAGAGTAAAATGAACACACTACGTCAGCCGTACAATGAACTGAGCCCGGAAGTCTATAACGCTCTGGTTAAGGCCAAGATTACGCTGGAAAAAAGCGAGCTGGACGGCGCGCTGATAGAACTGGTGTATTTGCGGGTATCGCAAATCAACGGCTGCGCCTTCTGCCTGGAGATGCACAGCAAAGCCCTGCGTCAATCCGGCGTGGCGCAAAACAAACTGGACGCCCTGGCAGGCTGGCGGGTGAGCGCCCATTTCAGCGATGCGGAACGCGCGGCGCTGGCGTGGGCTGAATCGGTCACCCATATCGCCGAAAGCCATGCGGAAGACGCTGTTTATCTACCGCTCCTCGATCATTTTAACGCCCGGCAGATTAGCGATCTGACTTTCGCCATCAGCCTGATGAACGCCTTTAACCGCCTGGCGGTAAGCATGCGTCTGTAATTTTTCGGTAAGAAATCCCGTCCCCCGGCGGATCTTTCCTCGGGGGCCAGTCTTTACAAAAACCATATATATTGAGTTGTTGAACTTTTAAATAACTACATCTAGTATTTCCTTCAACGATAACCCATAGCACGCGGCGCCAGTTTTTGCGTCGTGCTGTTATCTTAAATGGAAATACGAATCATGCGCATTACTATTTACACTAAAAATGACTGCGTGCAATGCCATGCCACGAAACGGGCCATGGAAACCCGCGGGTTTGAGTTCGACATGGTCAATATTGACCATCATCCTGAAGCCGTCGATATGCTGCGCGAGCAAGGCTTCCGCCAGCTACCGGTGGTGATTGCCGGGGAGACCCGCTGGTCCGGCTTCCGTCCCGATATGATTAACCGCCTGCGTCCAACAGCCTCAGCGGCCAGCCTATGAGCCTGATCGTCTACTTCTCCAGCAGTTCCGAAAACACGCATCGGTTCGTCCAGCGTCTGGGGCTGCCCGCCGTGCGTATACCGCTTAACGAACGCGAGCGCATTCAGGTAGACGAACCCTACATTCTTATCGTCCCCAGCTATGGCGGCGGCGGCACGGCGGGCGCAGTACCCCGCCAGGCGATCCGTTTTCTCAACGATCCGCATAACCGCCAGCTCATTCGCGGCGTCATCGCTGCGGGTAACCGCAATTTCGGCGAGGCCTACGGTCGGGCGGGTGACGTCATCAAGCAGAAATGCGGCGTACCGTACCTCTATCGCTTTGAGCTGATGGGCACCCCGCAAGATGTCGACAACGTGCGTAAAGGAGTAAGCGAATTTTGGCAACGACAACCGCAGAACGTATAACCACCGAGGCGCCGGATTTCCATGCCCTCAACGCGATGCTGAATCTCTACGACAGCAATGGTCGCATCCCGTTTGACAAAGATCGCCAGGCAGTGGCGGCGTTTATGGCCAACCACGTTGAGCCGAATACCGTGCCCTTCGCCAGCCAGGACGACAAGCTGACGTGGCTGGTCGCCGAAGGCTATTACGATGCCAGGGTCCTGGCGCGCTACGATCGCCAGTTTATTCTTGAGCTGTTTACCTATGCGCAAAACGGCGGTTTTTGCTTCCAGACCTTTCTCGGCGCATGGAAGTTTTATACCAGCTACGCGCTGAAAACCTTTGATGGTAAGCGCTACCTTGAAGGCTTTGCCGACCGCACCTGTATGGTGGCCCTGAGCCTGGCGCAGGGTAACGAGGCGCTGGCCCACCAGCTAACCGATGAGATCCTCTCCGGGCGTTTCCAGCCCGCTACGCCGACGTTCCTCAACGCTGGTAAACAGCAGCGCGGCGAATTGGTCTCCTGTTTCCTGCTGCGTATCGAAGATAATATGGAATCGATTGGCCGGGCGGTGAATTCGGCGCTACAGCTATCGAAACGCGGTGGCGGCGTGGCGTTTCTGCTCTCTAATCTTCGCGAAGCCGGGGCGCCGATCAAGCGTATCGAAAATCAGTCCTCCGGCGTCGTACCGGTGATGAAAATGCTCGAAGATGCCTTCTCCTATGCCAACCAGCTCGGCGCGCGTCAGGGGGCCGGCGCGGTCTATCTGCATGCCCATCATCCCGATATCCTGCGTTTCCTCGATACCAAACGCGAGAATGCCGATGAAAAAATCCGCATAAAAACGCTCTCGCTCGGGGTCGTCATTCCGGATATTACCTTTCAGCTAGCGAAGGAAGACGCGCAGATGGCGCTGTTCTCGCCCTACGACGTCGAACGTCTGTACGGTAAACCGTTCGGCGATATCGCGGTAAGCGAAATGTATGCGCAACTGGTGGCCGACGAGCGGGTATGCAAGCGCTGGATCCGCGCCCGCGATCTGTTCCAGCGGCTGGCGGAAATTCAATTTGAATCCGGCTACCCGTACATCATGTTTGAAGACACGGTTAACCGCGCGAACCCAATTGCCGGGCGCATCAATATGAGCAACCTGTGTTCGGAGATCCTGCAGGTCAACGCGCCTTCCACCTTTGATGAAAACCTGGATTACGCCAGCATCGGCCAGGATATCTCCTGCAACCTCGGCTCGCTGAATATCGCCCACACCATGGACTCTCCCGACTTTGCCCGCACGGTCGAAGTTGCCGTGCGCGGTCTGACGGCGGTGTCCGATATGAGCGATATCCGTTCGGTGCCGTCGGTCGCGGCGGGTAATGCCGCTTCACACGCCATCGGCCTCGGACAGATGAATCTGCACGGCTATCTGGCGCGCGAGGGCATCGCCTACGGTAGCGAGGAAGGGCTGGATTTCACCAATTTCTATTTCTATACCATTACCTGGCACGCGCTGCGCACTTCAATGCTGATAGCACGTGAAAGAGGGACCCGTTTTGCCGGATTCGAGCAGTCGCGGTACGCCAGCGGCGACTATTTCCGGCCCTACCTGGAAGGCGACTGGCAGCCGAAAACGGCAAAAGTCCGCGCGCTGTTTGCCCGCTCCGCGATTACCCTGCCCGACCGCGATATGTGGCGGCAGCTGCGCGATGACGTGATGCGCTACGGCATCTATAACCGCAACCTACAGGCGGTGCCGCCCACCGGATCTATTTCGTACATCAACCACGCGACCTCCAGCATCCATCCGATCGTGTCGAAGATAGAGATCCGCAAGGAGGGGAAAACCGGACGCGTCTATTATCCGGCGCCGTTTATGACCAACGACAACCTGGCGCTGTATCAGGATGCTTACGAAATCGGCCCGCAGAAGATCATCGACACCTACGCCGAGGCGACGCGTCATGTCGATCAGGGGCTGTCGCTGACTCTGTTCTTCCCCGATACCGCGACCACGCGCGATATCAATAAAGCGCAAATTTACGCGTGGAAGAAAGGCATCAAAACGCTCTATTACATCCGTCTGCGCCAGCTGGCGCTGGAAGGTACCGAAATCGAAGGCTGCGTGTCCTGCGCGCTGTAAGGAGAACAGGATGACCCATTTATCGCGCGTCAGCGCCATCAACTGGAACAAAATTGAAGACGATAAGGATCTGGAGGTCTGGAATCGGCTGACCAGCAACTTCTGGCTACCGGAGAAGGTGCCGCTGTCTAACGATATCCCCGCCTGGCAAACGCTTTCCCCGGCGGAGCAGCAGCTGACAATCCGCGTCTTCACCGGCCTGACGCTGCTTGATACCATCCAGAATACCGTTGGCGCCCCGGCGCTGATGGCCGACGCTCTCACCCCGCACGAGGAGGCGGTACTGTCGAACGTCAGCTTTATGGAGGCGGTACACGCTCGCTCCTACAGCTCCATTTTCTCTACTCTCTGCCAGACTAAAGACGTCGATGCCGCTTACGCCTGGAGCGAACAAAACGCGCCGCTGCAGCGTAAAGCGCAGCTGATGCTGGAGTACTACCAGGCTGATGAACCGCTGAAGAAAAAAATCGCCAGCGTTTTTCTCGAATCATTCCTTTTCTATTCCGGCTTCTGGCTGCCGATGTACTTCTCCAGCCGGGGGAAGATGACCAACACCGCCGATCTGATTCGCCTGATCATCCGCGATGAAGCGGTACACGGTTATTACATTGGCTACAAATTCCAGAAAGGGCTGGAAATAGTCAGCGCCGAGAAGCGTGAAGAGATGAAAAACTTCGCCCTCGATCTGCTGATGGATCTGTATGACAACGAGCTGGCCTATACCCGCGAGCTGTATGGCGATAGCGGCTGGGTTGAAGAGGTTAACGCCTTCCTGTGCTATAACGCCAACAAGGCGCTGATGAATCTCGGCTACGAGGCGCTGTTCCCGGCGGAAATGGCTGCCGTCAACCCTGCGATCCTCGCTGCGCTTTCGCCAAATGCCGACGAAAACCACGACTTCTTCTCCGGCTCGGGTTCGTCGTATGTCATGGGAAAAGCGGAAGAAACCGTCGACAGCGATTGGGACTTTTAGCCTTACTTTCACCAGGAATATATCTGCATATTTCCTGGTGATTTATTTCACATTATTCATTTTCATCCCACTCAATATCTTTCGGTCATCACTGCGTCATATTCAACAGAATGCCATCGGTTTCCGCACGAATTAAGCTAACATAACTAAAAAATATCAACCATGAGCAATTCCCGCTCAGCCCTTATATCACGGGGGATGTACCGGAATTGTCCCTTGTGCATTCCCGCAGTAATTCGCCATAAAGGGTTGTCACAGATTCTCAGTATGTTAGGGTGTAAAAAAGCAATTATCACCACCGGGTACCATATCGATATTAATAAATAACAGGAAACGCTCTATTGCATGGCAATTAAATTAGAAATCAAGAATCTCTATAAGATATTTGGCGAGCACCCGCAGCGGGCTTTCAAATATATCGAAAAAGGACTATCGAAAGAACAAATACTGGAAAAGACGGGGTTGTCGCTTGGCGTAAAGAACGCCAGTCTGACCATTGAAGAAGGCGAGATATTCGTCATCATGGGGCTCTCCGGATCGGGGAAATCGACCATGGTTCGCCTTCTCAATCGCCTGATTGAACCCACCCGCGGCCAGGTTCTGATCGACGGTGTCGATATCGCTAAAATCTCTGAGGCCGAGCTTCGCGAAGTGCGCAGGAAAAAGATTGCAATGGTTTTTCAATCATTTGCCCTTATGCCGCACATGACCGTACTGGATAATGCCGCTTTCGGCATGGAGCTGGCCGGCGTGCCGACTCAGGAACGCCAGGAGAAAGCGCTGGAGGCGCTGCGTCAGGTAGGTCTGGAAAACTACGCTCACGCCTGGCCGGACGAGCTCTCCGGCGGCATGCGTCAGCGCGTTGGTCTCGCCCGCGCGCTGGCGATCAACCCCGATATTCTGTTAATGGATGAAGCCTTCTCGGCGCTCGATCCCTTAATTCGTACGGAAATGCAGGATGAGCTAACTAAATTACAGGCCAGACATCAGCGCACCGTGGTATTTATTTCCCACGACCTTGATGAAGCCATGCGAATTGGCGATCGCATTGCCATTATGCAAAATGGTGAAGTGGTTCAGGTCGGTACGCCGGATGAAATACTCAATAATCCTGCCAATGATTATGTTCGAACCTTCTTCCGCGGCGTCGATATTAGCCAGGTATTCAGTGCCAAAGATATTGCCCGCCGTAGTCCGGTTGGCCTGATTCGTAAAACGCCAGGTTTCGGCCCGCGTTCCGCGCTGAAATTACTGCAGGATGAAGACCGCGAATATGGCTACGTCATTGAACGCGGGAATAAGTTTGTTGGCATTGTTTCCATCGATTCCCTGAAAGCCGCGCTGAGCGAGGGTCAGGGAATTGATGCGGCGTTAATCGACTCCCCACAGGCGGTGGATGCGCAAACGCCGCTCAGCGAGCTGCTCTCTCACGTTGGCCATGCACCGTGCGCGGTGCCGGTTGTCGATGAAGGGCACCAGTACATCGGCATCATTTCAAAACGCATGCTGCTGCAGGCTTTAGATCGCGAGGGGGCAAACAATGGCTGATCAATCTAACCCGTGGGACACCGCACCGGCGGCGGATAGCGCCGCGCAATCCGCCGATGCGTGGGGCACTTCTACGCCAGCACCGGCCGATGGCGGCGGTGCCGACTGGCTAAGCAGCGCGCCTGCGCCGCAGCCGGAACACTTCAATATAATGGACCCGTTCCATAAAACGCTGATTCCGCTCGATAGCTGGGTCACGCACGGCATCGACTGGGTAGTGATGCATTTCCGTCCGATTTTCCAGGGGATCCGCGTACCGGTGGATTACATCCTGAGCGCCTTCCAGCAGCTGCTGCTGGGCATGCCGGCGCCGGTGGCGATTATTATTTTCTCGCTGATTGCCTGGCAGATTTCCAGCATCGGCATGGGCGCGGCGACGCTGATTTCGCTGATCGCCATCGGCGCTATCGGCGCCTGGTCGCAGGCGATGGTAACCCTGGCGCTGGTGCTGACCGCGCTGCTGTTTTGTATGCTGATCGGCCTGCCGCTTGGGATATGGCTGGCGCGGAGCCCGCGGGCGGCGAAGATTATCCGTCCGCTGTTGGATGCGATGCAAACCACCCCGGCGTTCGTTTATCTCGTGCCCATCGTCATGCTGTTCGGTATCGGTAACGTTCCGGGCGTGGTAGTGACCATTATCTTCGCCCTACCGCCGATTGTTCGTCTGACTATTCTGGGGATTAACCAGGTGCCGGCGGATCTGATTGAAGCTTCGCGCTCCTTCGGCGCCAGCCCGCGTCAGATGCTGTTTAAGGTTCAGCTGCCGCTGGCCATGCCGACCATTATGGCCGGGGTTAACCAGACGCTAATGCTGGCCCTGTCGATGGTGGTGATTGCCTCAATGATTGCCGTTGGCGGTCTCGGCCAGATGGTACTACGCGGCATCGGTCGCCTTGATATGGGTCTGGCCACCGTTGGCGGCGTCGGGATTGTTATCCTCGCCATTATTCTTGACCGTCTGACTCAGGCCGTAGGACGGGACTCGCGCAGCCGCGGCAACCGCCGCTGGTACGCAACCGGCCCTCTGGGGCTGATTACTCGCCCTTTCTGTAAATAAGAGCACATCCCCCCCTGCCGGGGGGATGGACTTCCCTTCTGACAAATAAAGGAACAACGATGCGACATACAGCGATCCTTGCCACAGCGTTTACCGCCCTCATTTCCACCACCGCCTTCGCGGCGGATCTGCCCGGTAAAGGCATTACCGTAAAACCAGCACAGAGCACAATTTCGGAAGAGACCTTCCAGACCCTGCTGGTCAGCCGCGCGCTGGAAAAGCTCGGTTATACCGTCGATAAGCCGAGCGAAGTTGACTATAACGTCGCCTACACCTCGATCGCCGCAGGTGATACCACCTACATCGCCACCAACTGGCAGCCGCTGCATGACGATATGTACGCAGCCGCCGGCGGTGATAAAAAATTCTACCGCGAAGGCGTGTTTGTGAATGGGGCGGCGCAGGGCTACCTGATTGATAAGAAAACGGCCGAGCAGTACCACATCAAATCTATCGACCAGCTAAAAGATCCGAAAATCGCCAAACTTTTTGACACCAACGGCGACGGCAAAGCCGATCTGACCGGCTGTACGCCAGGCTGGGGCTGTGAAGCGGTCATCAACCATCAGCTTGATGCCTACGGCCTGAGCAATACGGTAGTGCATAATCAGGGCAATTATGCGGCGATGATGGCCGATACCATCGCCCGCTATAAGGAGGGCAAACCGGTGATCTACTACACCTGGACGCCTTACTGGGTCAGCGACGTGCTGAAGCCGGGTAAAGATGTCGTCTGGCTGCAGGTGCCGTTCTCTTCCCTGCCGGGCGAACAGAAAGATATTGATACCAAACTGCCAAACGGCATGAACTATGGCTTCCCGGTGAACACAATGCATATTGTCGCCAACAAAGCCTGGGCCGAGAAAAACCCGGCGGCGGCGAAACTGTTCAGCATCATGAAGCTGCCGATTGCCGATATCAACGCCGAAAATGCCATGATGCACGCGGGACATGGTTCTGAGGCAGATATCCAGGGCCACGTCGATGGCTGGATCAAAGCCCACCAGCAGCAGTTTGACGGCTGGGTGGAAGAAGCGCTGGCCGCGCAGAAATAGTCTCCCAATTTATAGCCAATTCCCGGAGGCGATACTACACATCTGTCCGGGCTACAAAACCCGTAGCCCGGGCAAGGCGCTTTGCGCCGCCCCCGGGGAAGTCGGCCTCCTGCACAACACGACATCTCCTGTTCTAAATGATGGATTGATATGCAAATAAACTGCATAACTTTAGCCATCAACGTTTTCGTTACTGTTAAGCCGCGCCGCTCTCTGCTAAGGTAAATCCACCTGATTAATCATGTGATTTTCACGTGAGTTATTAATAAGCAACTCCTATGGAAAACCCTGACGCATTGATGCACACTCCCCCCGCTGACGAGGCGACGCTGGCTGAAGGCATTAAGGACAGCCTGCCGATCGTCATCAGCTATATTCCCGTCGCCTTCGCCTTCGGTCTCAACGCCACTAAGCTTGGCTTTACTCCGCTGGAAAGCCTGTTCTTCTCCTGCATTATTTACGCCGGCGCCAGCCAGTTCGTGATCACCGCCATGCTGGCCGCAGGAAGCTCGCTATGGGTCGCCGCGCTCACCGTCATGGCGATGGACGTTCGCCATGTGCTGTACGGCCCGTCCCTGCGCAGCCGCATTCAGCGCGCGATGAGCAAGAAAAAAACCGCGCTCTGGGCTTTCGGCCTGACCGATGAAGTATTTGCCGCTGCCACCGCTAAGCTGGTCCGCGACAATCGACGCTGGAGCGATAACTGGATGATCGGCATCGCTTTTATGTCCTGGGCGTCATGGGTCTTCGGCACGCTGATCGGCGCTTATTCGGGCAGCGGCCTGCTGACTAACTTTCCGGCAGTGGAAGCGGCGCTGGGCTTTATGCTGCCGGCGCTGTTTATGAGCTTTTTACTCGCCTCATTCCAGCGCAAGCAGTCGCTGAGCGTTACCGCCGCGCTGGCAGGCGCGCTGGCTGGCATGATTCTGTTTTCCATACCCGCGGCGATCCTTGCCGGGATTGTCTGCGGCTGCCTGACCGCTCTGGTGCAGGCCAGCATTCAGGGGATGCCCGATGAACAGTGATGTCTTCATTCTCGGCGTCGTGGTCGGCTGCGTGAACTATCTCTTTCGCTATCTGCCGCTGCGCCTGCGCGCCGGAAACGCGCGTCCGACTCGCCGCGGCCCGGTCAGCGTCCTGCTCGATACCATCGGCATCGCCTCCATTTGCGCGCTGCTGGTTGTCTCCAGCGTGCCGGAAATCCTCCATGACGCCCGCCGCCTGCTGCCCACATTAGCAGGCTTCGCCGCGTTGGGCCTGGCGTTTTGGAAAACACGCAGCATAATTACGCCTACGCTTTTGAGCGCGCTAACCTACGGTGTTGTCTGGAAAATCAGCGTATGGCTATAAGCTTAAAGTATAAGTTTTTGTCAATAATTGATTTGATTTATTTGTCACAATAGTTATTATATCGGCTGTAATTAATGAGGTCATAACCAAAATGGATAGTTCGTTTACTCCCATTGAGCAAATGCTCAAGTTCCGCGCCAGCCGTCACGAAGACTTCCCTTTTCAGGAAATTCTGCTTACTCGTCTTTGCATGCATATGCAGGGAAAACTGCTGGAAAACCGTAACAAGATGCTGAAAGCGCAAGGGATTAACGAGACATTGTTTATGGCGCTGATCACGCTTGAGTCTCAGGAAAACCACAGCATTCAGCCTTCCGAGCTGAGCTGCGCGCTGGGCTCTTCGCGAACCAACGCCACGCGCATTGCCGACGAGCTGGAAAAACGCGGCTGGATCGAGCGCCGCGAAAGCGATAACGATCGTCGCTGCCTGCATCTACAGCTTACCGAAAAAGGGCATCAGTTCCTGCGCGAAGTCTTACCGCCGCAGCACAACTGCCTGCATCAGCTCTGGTCCTCTTTAAGCACCAGCGAAAAGGATCAGCTTGAGCACATCACCCGTAAGCTGCTTGGTCGCCTTGACCAAATGGAAGAGGATGGCGTGCTTGCGGAGTCTCTGCGCTAAGCGCGGAACCAACCGCTCACCAATTTTTCTGGATTGACAAGGAAAACGGACAGGCCAGCAGATCTTTCTGCTGGCCTTTCTGATAAACAGGTCGGCTCAGCCGATGTGAAATAATAAGATCGTGGAGAATAACATGAGCGCAAATGCGGAGAGCCAAACCCCGCAGCAACCGGGCAGCAAAAAAGGGAAGCGTAAAGGCGCCCTCCTGCTGCTGACCTTGCTCTTTATTATTGTTGCCGTGGCATACGGGATTTATTGGTTTTTGGTACTGCGTCACTACGAAGAGACCGACGACGCGTACGTGGCAGGGAATCAGGTACAGATTATGGCCCAGGTGTCCGGCAGCGTGACGAAAGTCTGGGCCGACAACACCGACTACGTGCAAAAAGGCGATCCGCTGGTCACCCTCGACCAGACCGATGCCCAGCAGGCGTTTGAAAAAGCGCAAACCCAGCTGGCCGCCAGCGTACGTCAAACGCGCCAGCAGATGATCAACAGCAAGCAGCTGCAGGCCAGCATCGAAGTGAAAAAAACCGCGCTTTCCCAGGCGCAAACCGACCTTAACCGTCGTATTCCGCTGGGCGCGGCCAACCTGATTGGCCGCGAAGAGCTGCAGCATGCGCGCGACACGGTTGCCAGCGCGCAGGCCGAACTGGACGTGGCGATTCAGCAATACAACGCCAACCAGGCGATCGTTCTGGGCACGAAGCTGGAACAACAGCCTGCGGTCCTGCAAGCGGCCACCGAAGTGCGTAACGCCTGGCTGGCCCTGCAGCGGACGAAGATCGTCAGCCCAATTAGCGGCTACGTTTCTCGCCGTTCCGTTCAGCCCGGCGCGCAAATCACCACCACTACCCCGCTGATGGCCGTCGTTCCGGCGACCAACCTGTGGATTGACGCCAACTTCAAAGAAACGCAGCTGGCGCACATGCGTATTGGTCAGCCTGCCACCGTGATCAGCGACATTTATGGTGATGATGTGAAATACACCGGTAAAGTCGTCGGTCTCGATATGGGGACCGGGAGCGCCTTCTCGCTGCTGCCTGCGCAGAACGCTACCGGCAACTGGATCAAAGTGGTTCAGCGCCTGCCGGTACGTATCGAGCTGGATGAAAAACAGCTGGCAGAGCACCCGCTGCGCATCGGCCTTTCGACGCTGGTTGAAGTGAACACCACCGACCGCGGCGGCGAGATGCTGGCAAGCCAGGTACGTAGCGCTCCGGTTTACGAAAGCAATGCCCGTGAAATCGGCCTTGAGCCGGTCAATAAGCTGATAAACGACATCATCCAGGCCAACGCCGGATAATTCGGGGTGAGCGTAATGCAACAGCAAAAACCGCTGGAAGGCGCGCAGCTGGTCATTATGACCATTGCGCTGTCGCTCGCGACCTTTATGCAGGTGCTGGACTCCACCATCGCCAACGTGGCCATCCCCACCATCGCCGGTAACCTTGGCTCATCGTTGAGCCAGGGGACCTGGGTTATCACCTCGTTTGGGGTGGCGAACGCTATCTCCATTCCGATTACCGGCTGGCTGGCAAAGCGCGTTGGCGAAGTGAAGCTATTCCTCTGGTCGACGGTGGCGTTCGCTATCGCCTCCTGGGCCTGCGGCGTCTCCAACAGTCTGACGATGCTGATTTTCTTTCGCGTGATACAGGGGATCGTCGCCGGTCCGCTGATTCCGCTGTCGCAAAGTCTGCTGCTCAGCAACTACCCGCCCGCCAAGCGGTCAATCGCGCTGGCGCTGTGGTCAATGACGGTGATCGTCGCGCCGATTTGCGGCCCGATTCTCGGCGGCTATATCAGCGACAACTACCACTGGGGCTGGATCTTCTTCATCAACGTGCCGATTGGCATCGCCGTGGTGGTGATGACGCTGCAAACGCTGCGCAACCGGGAAACCCGCACCGAACAGCGGCGGATCGACGGCGTGGGCCTGGCGCTGCTGATTATCGGTATCGGTAGCCTGCAGGTAATGCTCGACCGGGGTAAAGAGCTGGACTGGTTCGCCTCCAACGAGATCATCATCCTGACGATTGTCGCGGTGGTGGCGATAAGTTTCCTGATCGTCTGGGAGCTAACCGACGACAACCCCATCGTCGATCTGTCGCTCTTCAAGTCGCGAAACTTTACCATCGGCTGCCTGTGCATCAGCCTCGCCTATATGCTCTACTTCGGCGCTATCGTGCTGTTGCCGCAGCTATTGCAGGAGGTGTACGGCTATACCGCTACCTGGGCCGGTCTGGCTTCGGCGCCGGTCGGGGTGATCCCGGTTATCCTGTCGCCGATTATCGGCCGCTTTGCGCATAAGCTGGATATGCGTCGGCTGGTCACATTTAGCTTTATCATGTACGCGGTCTGTTTCTACTGGCGCGCATGGACCTTCGAACCGGGAATGGACTTTGGCGCCTCGGCGTGGCCGCAGTTTATCCAGGGCTTCGCGGTGGCCTGCTTCTTTATGCCGTTGACCACCATCACCCTGTCCGGCCTGCCGCCGGAAAGGCTGGCGGCGGCGTCGAGCCTGTCGAACTTCACGCGTACGCTGGCGGGGTCTATCGGCACCTCGATTACCACCACCATGTGGACGAACCGCGAGGCGCTGCACCATGCGCAGCTTACCGAGTCGGTGACGCCATACAATCCCAACGCCCAGCAGATGTACGACCAGCTGCAGGGATTAGGAATGACGCAACAGCAGGCATCCGGCTGGATAGCGCAGCAGATTACCAACCAGGGGCTGATTATCTCCGCCAACGAAATTTTCTGGTTCTCGGCGGCGGTGTTTATCCTTCTGCTCGGGCTGGTATGGTTTGCCAGACCGCCGTTTAGCGCCGGGGGCGGCGGCGGCGGCGCGCATTAAGATTTACCCTGAAGGGATCTGCGGATCCCTTTTTTATTGCCCAAAACGCAGATTGTCCAGTTTGCGCTAGTCGATGTCCGGTTTGCTGGAGATCGCTTTTGCCCACCTCATGCACGATGAAGATCCGCTAAGAAGGAGAAAATCATGCTGACTCAACCCGGTGAAAAATACCGCCCCTATCCGCCGATCGCCCTGCCTGACCGCCGCTGGCCAGAGCAGCAAATAACCCGCGCCCCTCGCTGGCTCTCTACCGATCTGCGCGACGGCAACCAGGCGCTGGCCGAGCCGATGGATAGCGCGCGCAAGCTGCAGTTCTGGGATTTACTGCTGGAGTGTGGTTTTAAAGAGATTGAGGTCGCCTTTCCCTCCGCCTCACAAACCGACTTCAACTTTGTACGTCAACTGATTGAAGAGCAGCGCATTCCGCAGGATGTGACGATTCAGGTACTGACCCAGGCGCGGGAGGATTTGATCCTGCGTACGTTTGCCGCTCTGCGCGATGCCCACCGCGCTACCGTACACCTCTATAACGCCACCGCGCCGCTGTTTCGCGAGCTGGTTTTTGGAATGGACAAAGCGCAGGTGATCGACCTGGCGACCCGCGCGACCCGGCTTATCCGTCAGCAGTGCGAGCAGCAGCCGCTGACCCGCTGGCAATACGAGTACTCTCCGGAAACCTTTTGCTTCACCGAGCCGGAATTCGCGCTGGAGATTTGCGAGGCGGTGGCGGAAATATGGCAGCCCTGCGCCGAACGGCCGATGATTATCAATCTGCCCGCGACGGTAGAGGTGAGCACGCCCAACGTATATGCCGATCAAATTGAGCATTTTTGCCGTCACTTTTCGCGCCGCGCCGATGTATGCATCAGCGTCCATCCGCATAACGATCGGGGTACCGGCGTTGCCAGCGCGGAGCTGGCGGTGATGGCAGGCGCCGACCGCGTCGAAGGCTGCCTGTTCGGCAACGGCGAGCGCACCGGTAACGTCTGCCTGGTGACGCTGGCGATGAATCTCTACAGCCAGGGCGTCAATCCCCGGCTCAAATTCTCCGGGATGAAGCGGGTGGTCGAAATCGTCGAAAGCTGCAATCAGATCCCGGTTCATCCGCGCCATCCCTGGGCGGGCAGTCTGGCCTACACCGCCTTTTCCGGCTCGCATCAGGATGCCATTAAAAAGGGATTCGATGCCCGCCGGCCCGGCGAACGCTGGGAAATGCCCTATCTGCCTATCGATCCGCAGGATATCGGCTGCAGCTACGAGGCGGTGATCCGCGTTAACAGCCAGTCCGGCAAAAGCGGGAGCGCATGGCTGATTGAACAGAATCATGGCCTCAAGCTTCCGCGTGCGCTGCAGCAGGATTTTAGCCTGCACGTCCAGCGCGAAACCGACGCTCACGGGAAAGAGATGACCCAGAATGCGCTATGGCAGCTGTTTCGCGCGCGCTACGGACTGCTCCCCCAGCCGCCGCTTGCGCTGCTGGATTACCAAAGCGATAGCCAGCAGGACGGCCAGCTTTCTCTGCAGGCTACCCTGCGCATCGCCGGTGAAACGCGACGACTGCAGAGCCGCGGCAACGGCCTGCTGTCCGCCGCCGCCGCCGGGCTGAGCGTCCTGTTAAGGCAAAACTTCGTGATTAAAGATTATCATGAGCACACCCTGGGTGAACGCAGCGACAGCCGTTCAGTGGCCTATATTCGCTGCATCTTCCCGAATGGCGAGAGCCATTGGGGGGTCGGAATTGATAACGACGTGGCGCGCGCCTCGCTGCAGGCGCTGTGCAACGCGATGAGCGAAAAGCATCACTCCGGCGAGCGGAAGTAATCGCTGGGGGTCACGCCTAACACCCGGCGAAACATAGCGCTAAAAGCGCTGTGGCTGCCGTAGCCAAGATCCAGCGCCACCCGCAGTACCGAATGCCCCTGCGCCAGGCGAACCAGCGCTTCCATCAGCTTCGCCCGGCGCACCCACTCGCTCCAGGTGAGCGTGGTCTGCTGCTGAAAATGGCGATTCAGCGTGCGCTCGCTCATGCTGCTCTCTTTCGCCGCCGCGGCGCTGCCCCACGGCTCTCCTGGCGCTTCTCGTACCTTCTGGCATAAACGGCGCAGCGCTTCGCTTTGCGGCTCCGGCAGGCCAAACGGCAGCACCGCCATACCGCGAATCTCATCGAGGATCAGTTCGTAGATTCGTTCATCGCGGCTGCCCGGCGCGTAAGATTCCGCCAGCGTCAGCGACGCGACAATCAGTTCACGCAGCAGCGGAGTGATCTGTACTATCTGGCAGGTTGAAGGGAGATCGGCGCGGGCAAGGGGATCGATAAACAGGGTTCGCGCAGCCGCCGCGCCGGTAATCCGTAGCGTATGCGGCGTACCGGCGGGCAGCCAGACGCCTCGCCCCGGCGGCACAACCCAATAACCCTGCGCGGTTTCCACCCGTACTACGCCGCTGAGGATATGTAACAGCTGAGCGCAATCGTGCTGATGCCAGGGTTCGCTATCGCCATGGGCATAATCATGGGCAAAAGGCACCAGTGAGCGATGCTGGAAGTTGAGGGTTAAAGTCGTCGACATTGCGGCGTTGATGAATTGCGGCCCGGCAGCCTTCGCCGGGCCGTAGCGATAGCACTAGATGTGCAGCTCTTGCAGTTTTTCTTTCGGCAGCGCCAGCTCGTCGTTGCTGTTGACGCGGACATCACGCTCAATGATATGGCGAGCGATTTCCTGGGCTTCTTCCAGCGAGTGCATGGTGTAGGTTCCGCACTGGTAAACGTTCAGCTCCGGGATCTGGTTCTGATCTTTCACCTTCAGCACGTCGGCCATCGCCGCTTTCCAGGCATCCGCGACGCGCTGCTCGTCCGGCGTACCGATCAGGCTCATATAGAACCCGGTACGGCAGCCCATCGGAGAGATGTCGATAATTTCCACACCATTGCCGTTCAGGTGATCGCGCATAAAGCCGGCAAACAGGTGCTCAAGGGTGTGAATACCTCTTTCCGGCATCACTTCCTGGTTTGGTACGCAGAATCGCAGATCGAAAACGGTGATTTCATCGCCGTGAGGCGTGTTCATTTTCTTCGCCACGCGCACCGCAGGCGCTTCCATTCGGGTATGGTCGACTGTGAAACTATCTAACAACGGCATTCTTCACCTCCGATAGTGATTTTTTTAAAAATAAAATGAACTCTTTTTGAGGCAGCGAGTCTGAGTATATGAAAGACGCGCATTTATTATCATCATCATCCCTGAATCAGAGATGAAAGTTTGGCCACAGTGATGTGGCCGTTTTCTTTTTTACGGCTCGTAAAACTACGCATGCCTCGCCAGTAGCGCTTCAAACGACTCGCTGTCCGCCGCTTCCACCTTCTTCTGACGCTGTACCGACGCTTCGCGTTCGGCAGCAAAATCCGCTTCGCTTAAAATTTCCAGCGGCTCTTCGCGCAGCATCGTCCGATACCGATCGGCCAGCTCTCTGCCGGTACCGCCAATCCCCTCTTCAAGCATAGAACGCAGAACGCGCGCCGAGAAGGTTAATTCCGGGTTGTCAAAGCAGACGACCAGCTCATCGCAGGCCTGCTGATAAGCCTGACATCCGTGAATGCTATCCAGCGTTTGCGCCACGCGGCGTAAATCGCGGAACAGATCTTTGCCGACCTGAGCCAGCGGGTACTGGGCGGTTTCGCAGCCAATACCCAACGTCAGGCCCGGCTTGCGGCCTTCCAGAATCACCCGATTCCAGTTAGTGCGCGTGCACAGCAGCTCGTCGCTGCTCATTTCCGGCGCATCGGCCAGCACGCACCAGACCATAAACAGATCGAGGAAACGTACCTGCTGTTCGTCAACGCCAATCGGTGAGAACGGGTTGATATCCAGGGAGCGGACTTCGATATATTCAATGCCGCCGCGCAGCAGCGCGTCGGAAGGCGTTTCACCGCTGCGGGTCACGCGTTTCGGCCGAATCGGCGCGTACAGCTCGTTTTCGATCTGCAGCACGTTGCTGTTAATTTGCAGACGCTTGCCGTCTTTCTCCAGCCCGATATTCTCATACTCTTCGGATGGCGTTTTAATCGCCCGCTTCAATCCTGCCACATACTCATGCAGATCGTTAAACGTAATTCCGAGATTGCTTTGCGACTTATTGGTATAGCCGAGGTCGCTCAGGCGCAATGAGGTCGCATAAGGCAGGTAGTACATGCCGTTGCCGGCTTTCTCAAACGGCAGCGTGGTCGGCTTCCCTTGCAGGAACGACGAACAAATAGCCGGGGAAGCGCCGAACAGGTACGGGATGACCCACCCAAAACGATAGTAGTTGCGAATAGATCGGAAATAGCCGGCAGAAATGGCCTCTTTCCCGCTTTCAGCATCCTCGACGCCGCACCTGGCCTGCCAGAAAGCCATCGGCAGAGAGAAGTTATAGTGCACGCCGGAGATCGTTTGCATAAGCGCGCCGTAGCGATTCTTCAATCCTTCGCGATACAGCGTTTTCAGACGGCCGATATTTGAGCTGCCGTACTGCGCCAGCTCAATATCCTGGCCGGGCGCGATATAGCACGGCATGCTCAGCGGCCACATCCGCTCGTCGCCAATATGGCGCGCGGTATAGCGATGAACATCGCGCATGAAGGTGAGCATATGCTGAATATCGCCATCAACCGGCGTAATAAACTCCAGCAAAGCTTCGGCAAAATCGGTGGTAATCCATTTATGAGTCAGCGCTGAACCCAGTGCTTCCGGATGGCCGGTAGTGGCCAGCGTGCCATCAGCGTTGACGCGCAGCGTTTCGCGCTCTAGACCGCGTTGAATACCCTGCAGCGCCTGCGGATTTTTTTCCAGCCAGGCCAGCGCCTGTGATACGTCCGGGATCAATTTGACCTCCCGCCTGTCGAAATCGTTTGAATTAGCATAATTGTAATGGTTGAACAATCAGTCCAATTAGTGCCACCACGTCATGCCCTGAAGCGTTATCGCCGCAACGACGATATAGCGTAATGCTTTGCCAAGGCATAAAAAAAAGAGCACTGGTCCCCAGGAAATGCGCATCCATCCCGCCAGTAAACACAGCAAATCGCCTATAACAGGCGCCCAGCTTAATAATAGCGTGACCGCGCCGTAGCGCCTGAGCCAGCCGGTCGCCTTCTCCTGCCAGCGCGATGTCTTGCGCAGCGGAAACAGGCGCCCCAGAATAACGTTAGTTACCCCTCCAAGGCTATTACCGATTATTGCTATTAAAACCAGTAACCACGGCTGGCTAACCCCCGCCAGCAGCATGGCGATCAACACCACTTCCGAGTTGCCGGGAAGCAGCGTTGCGCTTAGAAAGCTACTGGCAAACAGCGATATCAGCGACAGCGAGTCGCTCACAGCAATCGCACGTCCACGACATCCATTCCGGCGCGCTTCGCCGCCTGCAGCCCGAAGTCCGCATCTTCAAAGACCACGCACTTCTCCGCCGCAACGCCCATGCGCTCTGCGCAAAGTAAGAAAGTATCAGGTGCGGGTTTATGGTTGGCGACATGATCGGCGGCAACCACCGCCGAGAAGTAGTGACGCAGACCCAGATGAGCCAGCAGCGCTTCAGCAACGGCGCTCTCGCTGCCGGTACCGACTGACATCGGACGACGACCGTGCCACTCTTTGACCACCTCAATAAGCGGTAAAGGACGGACGCTATCAAGCAGCATCGCTTTCACAGCGGCAGTTTTTTCCTGCGCCAGAAGATGAGGATCTAAATCAGCCTGATTTAATTCAATAATGGCCTGAGCAATCCGCCAGGTTGGAGATCCGTTAAGCGCGACCATGGCCTGCATATCGAAACGCATGCCGTAACGTCCCAGAACCTCGTCCCATGCCTTACGATGCGTCGGCTCGGTATCGAGGATCGTGCCATCCATATCAAAAATCAGTCCTGCATAACGTTCGTACATCGTCTTCTCATCAACCGGTTAAGGAGGTGTTACTGTAACGCAAAAGGTCAGGTTTGTCGCTGCCAGCGGTAGATGCAACAAGGGCGCTCTGTGGCGCCCTTGCTAATAACAGTGCAGTCTGCTGCGATTATTTGATTCTTAAATCGTTCTCAACCACGCGAACGCCCTGCACTTTTCTCGTGACTTCGACCGCACGTTTAGCGCTGTCTGCGGATGAGACAAAGCCGCTGAGCTGTACGCGACCTTTAAAGGTCTGGACGCTAATTTCTGAAGACTTTATCTCTTTGTCATTGAAGAGCGCGGTTTTTACTTTAGTCGTAATGACGGTATCGTCAATGTAACCACCGGTACTCTCCTTTGTGGACGAACCGGCACAGCCCGCCAGCGATACGGCCACCAGCAGCGTCGCGCAAAACGCAGTTATTGCTTTGAACCATTTCATGGATTTCTCTCCTTGCACTTATCTCACCCAAAATCAGATCGATATACAGGAATAAATTATAGTGGAAAGAGGGAGTTGCCAATGAAAAAAGTGCTGAAGAATAAGGTGAATTATTGCGCTTAACATGCTTGAGATAAGGAGGAGGAACTGAAGAATATTTATTATGAAGAGAATAGGTGCATCCGGGAGCATGACTCACTCGGTTCGCCCTGCGGGCCGTTGCTAAAGCAACGTTATCCTCCCTGGTGCTGGCGATCATCTCGCAGACCATGAAACAACCGCGTGGCTGTTATCTCGGAGAATATGGTGCATCCGGGAGGATTCGAACCTCCGACCGCTCGGTTCGTAGCCGAGTACT
>ERZ837910.229-NODE-229-length-86991-cov-8.820512_pt1 | contig 86991 bp, 63 predicted proteins | sample MGYA00519940_ERZ837910 | MGnify/ENA primary metagenome ERZ837910 (study PRJEB31850, sample SAMEA3708825) | human gut metagenome | biome: human gut; feature: human-associated habitat; material: faeces | place: China | collected 2014 ... | reverse complement strand
TATCATGAGGAAATCCGTGGGACAGAGAATACCGGAAAAAGAAATCGCTAAATTCAAGTTTATCTATTTAATCCTCCGAAACCCTTGTATTTTCAAGGGAAATCGGCATTTTAATGTTCTTACCTTATGTATTCAGTTGTAGTGCTATACTAATGTTGTAACATTAGTATAGCACTACAGTGTTTGATAAATGCATATAAAAGTTTTCAATAAACACGTATTACTATATCAATATTTTTTGGATAATGTGTAGGTATAGTAGGTGTCAATAATCAAAAGAATTGCTACGATGCCCATTGTCCACCAGAAACAAGAAAAGCCTTTCGTTAAAAAGCATACTATGATTATAATAACCCCGCCTACAATAAATGAAATACCGCCAAAGCGTTGGCTTTTTTTCCACGTTGTTTCATTTTTCATACTCCATACTGTTCTCAGTCCTGCGATTGAGTTCATTCGTAGTTTTGGCATAATATTGCCTAATATAATCATTGCAACACCAGGCAGTCCAAATAAAAGTTGATTAATATCAAGTGCAATTGAAGAAAGATTTTCAATCGAATTGAAATCAGCATACAAGAAATAACCTGTCATAGCGTTAAAAAGTGTAAGAGATACAATTCCTGCCACAATACATACATTTTCGTTGTTACTCCCATTTTCTTCTTGTTTTGAAGAGGATTTAGCCATACCAAGCATAAAGTAGCCAAATAAAACTGTGATCACAGGGAAAATTAATGTTTCGTATTTACTGCCCCAACGTGTTACTTGATTATTGAAATCATAATGAGCTGGAATTCGCTCTGGTAAGAACGGTAAGGCAATCAAAACAACTATCAATGGCAAAAACATAAGACTATAAAAAATGATTTTTTTCTTTTTCATTGTTGACCTCCACGTAATTTACTTATCCACATAATTGTTTCATCAAGGATAGATAAATTTAATTCATAGTAAATAAAATTTTTATATCGAGTTTCGTAAATCAAGTCTGCCTTTTTAGCTTTGATAAATGATAGGATAATGCCTGTGGTGTCATATCCAATGCGATAGCTAAATCGCCTGAGCTTATTTTTCCTTCCTGTAAATTTAGCAGAATTTTTCGACGAGTATCGTCTGCTAAAGCAGCTAACACTTCATTTATAGCCAAGCGATCACGCTCCAATCTATTTCAAACAATCTTTAAATAGATTATATCACACATGCGCTCTTTATACAAGGCTGTTTCAAAATATTTTTAAATAGCAAAACAAGGGCAGTAAGCCAAAAGCTGGCTTACCGCCCTAATTCTTACTATGCGTAGATAATCTCGTTGTAAATGACTTCTCTAACTCTGGACTGAATTTCATTCATTTTCTGCACCCACAACATAGCAATGTCGGCAAGGTAATAGAAAGAGGTCCTTTTGTAATGTCCCCATTATATTCAATTAGAATTTATTTCTTTCGGTTCGTCTGAAAATGAGTAAATAGTAGCAATTCCATTATCAAATGCGAATACAGCAATAAGGTTGTCATCAACTGTATACATAGAACTCAAAGAAGCCGTATTGCCTTCCGTTATTGCAACACGGGCTTCACGGCGTGTATCTTCTGTAATGCTGCCTTCTACTCTTATCCATGTGTAGTAAAGCCAAATGGCGACGCGTGGTACACGAATACGAATGAGTACGTGGCAGACTCAGTTGCGTACCTGCCTTGGTGTTATACCATATTTTCTTTTGAACATCCGGTTGAAATTCGACAGATTTGAGAATCCACATTTCTGTGAGATTTCAAGAATCGAATCATTGGTAGATGTGAGCATTGCACGTGCTTCTGTGACACGGAAGTCATTCACATATGAGATAAAGCTCATTCCGGTATGGATCTTAAAAAATTTCATAAAATGCGATGGACTATAGTGGCAAAATTCTGCAATTTCTTCGATGGATATATCTTCATAATAATGTGTGGAGATATACCGGATGATACTTTTCAATTTCTCTTCATGCTTATCACTTTGTGCAGTCTCGTTTACTTTTGGCGGGTGCGTAATCAGTAGGTATACAATCTGGATAAGCCCCCTCTTGATAAAAAGCTGATACGCATAGTCTCTTTCATCGCTTTTTTCATCTAATAAATCAATAATATTGCTGATTTCCTTGTATAACGCGTGCCCGGGTGTCAGATAATGACGAATCTGGATATCTCCGTTAAAAAAAGGATCGATAAATTTTTGCTGCGTCACGTCATCTGCACCAAAGGCAAGAAAGTGCTTTGAAAAAAGTATATTTTCATATTCCATAGTCGAATTCTGTTTACCTTCAATGGAATGAAGCATTCCGGGAAGAACGATTACGATATCTCCGGATGAAACCTTATATCTCTGAAAATTGAGGGTAACGTATCCGCGTCCCTTCTTAATAACGATCATTTCGAACTCGTCATGCCAATGAACCGGTACACTTGCAAAATCCATCGGAATCGAACATATATAGGTGTTATATTGATATTCATTTTGAAAGTGAATCTTGTTTTCATTTAATTCGATATTAGACGCAGAGTCTGGATTTACAATCTCTTTCATGGCAAACACCCTCCTAATTGATAGAATAGTATCATATTATGATACTATTTTGCAAGAGAAACGTTTCCAATTCGTGATATTGTATTACTATAAAAGAGCGTACAAAAGCTCAAGTGAAAACGAAAGGGGTATACGATGAAGGTAAAACAGGAACTTGAAAAACTGCTTGGAAAAGAAATCGCACAAAGCAGCAATGAAGAAGTATATTATGCATTGCTCAACCTGACAAAGCAGTTAGCAGATGACCGCCGCATGGAAGAAACGAAAAAGAAGATTTATTATGTATCGGCAGAATTTCTGATTGGAAAGCTGCTCTCGAATAACATGATCAATCTTGGAATCTATGAGGACGTCAAAAAAGTGCTTGCCGAAAGCGGAAAGACACTTGCGGAGATTGAGGAGATTGAGGTAGAGCCATCTCTTGGAAATGGCGGTCTGGGGCGACTTGCTGCATGTTTCCTTGATTCAATCGCAACACTTGGATTATCGGGTGCGGGTATTGGATTGAATTATCACCTTGGCTTGTTTAAGCAGGTGTTCGAAGACAGAATGCAGAAAGAGCAGATTAATCCATGGATCAAGGATCAAAGCTGGCTTAGAAAAACAGATGTGACATACCCTGTTACATTTGGAAAATGCACGGTGCAGTCGAGATTGTATGAGATTGATGTAACAGGTTACAATAACCGTACCAACAAATTATGCCTATTCGATGTAGAAACGGTGGATGAGTCCATCGTAGATGCAAATCATCAGTTTGATAAAACAGACATAGAGAAGAACCTGACATTGTTCTTATATCCGGATGACAGTGACGAAGATGGAAGAAAGCTTCGTATCTACCAGCAGTATTTCATGGTAAGCAATGCCGCAAGACTCATTATCGATGAGTGTAAGGCGAAGGGAAGTAAACTTTATGATTTGTTCGACTACGCAGTAATCCAGATCAACGACACACATCCAACCATGATCATACCTGAGTTGATTCGCCTGCTTGTAGCGGAAGGGATGAACATGGATGCGGCGATTTATGTTGTAAGTAAGACCTGCGCATATACAAACCATACAATTTTGGCTGAGGCACTTGAGAAATGGCCTAGACATTATCTGGCAGAGGTTGTTCCGCAGCTTGTCCCGATTATTGAGATTCTGGATGATAAGGTAAGAAGACGGTTTAGCGATGAGAGTGTGGCAATTATCGACCGGAATGATCTCGTTCACATGGCACATATCGATATTCATTATGGATTTAGTGTAAATGGCGTTGCGTATCTTCATACAGAGATTTTGAAGAATTCGGAGCTTAATAATTTTTACAAAATCTATCCTGAGAAGTTCAACAACAAGACAAACGGCATTACATTCCGCCGCTGGCTTCTCTATTGTAATGAACTGTTATCTGATACGATCACGGAGTGGATTGGGGACGGATACAAGAAAGATGCAATGGAATTAGAAAAATTACTTGCATTTGTAGACGATGATGACAAACTTGAAAAGCTTCTTGAAATTAAACATCAGAACAAGCTTCGCGCCAAAGAATATTTCAAGGAAACACAGGGAATCGAATTAAACGAAAACTCAATTTTTGATATCCAGGTAAAGCGTCTGCATGAGTACAAGCGTCAGCAGTTAAATGTACTTTATGTTATTCATAAGTATCTGGAGATTAAAGCGGGCAAGCTGCCGACTACGCCGGTTACGGTTATATTTGGAGCAAAGGCTGCACCTGCATACACGATTGCAAAGGATATTATTCATTTGATCCTGTGCCTTCAGGAATTGATCAACAACGATCCGGAAGTGAGCCCGTATCTGAACGTAGTTATGGTAGAAAACTACAATGTTACTCTTGCAGAAAAATTAATTCCTGCCTGTGATATTTCGGAGCAGATCTCACTTGCATCAAAAGAAGCAAGCGGAACTGGAAATATGAAGTTCATGTTGAACGGCGCGGTTACTCTCGGAACAGAAGATGGTGCGAATGTTGAAATCCATCAGCTTGTTGGTGACGACAATATCTATATCTTTGGAGAGTCAAGTGATTCGGTGATTGAGCATTATGCGAAGGCTGACTATGTCTCAAGAACATATTATGAGAACAATCCGGTATTGAAGGAAGCCGTTGATTTTATTATCAGCGACGCAGTGATAGCACTTGGAAATGCAGAAATGCTGCATCGTTTGTATAATGAGCTTCTCAACAAAGACTGGTTCATGACATTTATTGATTTTGATTCTTATGTTGATGCCAAGGAACGTGCCTATAAGGAATATGAGGACCGTAAGGCGTGGGCGCAGAAGATGATGGTGAATATTGCGAAAGCAGGATTTTTCTCATCCGATCGTACAATTGCTGAATATAATAACGATATTTGGAAAATAATAAAATAGGATCCATTGATAGCAAATGCACGCAGAAATTGGTGATAAGTAACAAAAAAAATTCAAAATTGCTGTGTAATTTGACTAAATAAACAAAAAGTTGACTTTTTTGATTGCAAAAAGTTTTTAAATGTTGTATCATTGACTCATGAAATGGAAACGTTACCAAAAACGATACAACAAACGTTTCCAAGGAACGTATACGTAACTATAAACAAAGCAAATGAAAAGATTAGAGGAGGAAAAAGCATGAAGAAGAAATTAGCAGTTTTAGGATTAGCTGCAACAATGATGATGTCACTGTTTGCAGGTTGTGGAGGAAAGGGAACTTCAGGAGGGAAGGATGCATCGGCTGATAAGGGTTCGGTATATTACTTGAATTTTAAGCCGGAAGCAGATGCCCAGTGGCAGGAGCTTGCCAAGATCTACGAAGAGGAGACAGGCGTAAAGGTAACCGTTGTTACAGCTGCATCCGGTCAGTATGAGACAACTCTTAAGAGTGAGATGGGTAAATCAGAATGCCCTACATTGTTCCAGGTAAATGGTCCGGTTGGCTTAGCATCGTGGAAAGATTACTGTGCAGATTTGTCTGACACAGAAGTTTACAAGCAGCTTACTTCAGAGGATTTCGCTTTGAAGGATGGCGATAAGGTAGCAGGTATCGGATATGTTATTGAGTCCTATGGTATCATCTGCAACAAGAAGCTTCTTGCCGAGGCAGGTTATTCCATGGATGACATCAAGAACTTTGCAGATCTGAAGAAGGTAGCAGAAGATATTACAGCAAGACGTGATGAGCTTGGATTTGATGCATTTACATCTGCAGGTATGGATGGTTCATCAGACTGGAGATATAAGACTCACCTTGCAAACCTTCCTGTATACTATGAGTATCAGGCAGACGGAATCAACAACACAAAGGCAATCAAGGGAACATACCTGGATAACTACCGTCAGATCTGGGATCTGTACATTAATAACTCAACTACAGATCCTAAGCAGCTCAGTGTTAAGACCGGTGATGATGCAGTTGCTGAGTTCGTAGCAGGAAAAGCGGTATTTTACCAGAATGGTACATGGGCATACTCAGATATAAGCTCAGTCGGAGATGAGAATCTTGGAATGCTTCCGATTTATATCGGTGTAGACGGAGAAGAAAATCAGGGACTTTGTACAGGTACAGAGAACTACTGGTGCGTAAATGCTAAGGCTTCCGAAGCAGACATCAAGGCAACAGAAGATTTCATGGCATGGCTTGCTACAGACGATACAGCACTTAAGGCAATCTGTGGTTCACAGGGTGCAATGCCATCCGGAGCAGACGGAATGGGATTTGTTACTCCATTCAAGAAGAACCTTGAGTCAGATAACCTTCTTGTGAATATCGCAAGCCAGTATGTTGCAGATGGCAAGACACCTGTAAGCTGGAACTTCACAACAATGCCTTCTGAGACATGGAAGAACGAAGTAGGATCAGCTCTTACTGTATACGCTTCCGATCAGACAGATGCAAATTGGGATCTTGTAAAGAAAGCATTCGTTGAAGGCTGGGCTACAGAGAGTCAGGCAGCAGGAAACTAGGATCAGGAAGCCTGATAAAACAACCAGTAATTAAAAAGGGAGGATATATTTCCTCCCTTTTTTAGAAGGTAGTTGTTCGAGGGCATAGGAGGTATAAGATGGAAAAGGCAGTAAAAAAATATTGGCCAATATTTTTGGTACCGACTATGGCTGCATTTTTGATAGGATTTATTATTCCTTTTATTGAAGGTATTTACTTGTCTTTCTGTAATTTTACAACAATCAAGGATGCAAAATTTGTCGGAATACAAAACTATATAGAAGCATTTAAAGATTCAAATTTTCTTGGATCATTCAAATTCACTACTTTATTTGCAATCGTTTCACTTGTGTTGATCAATGTACTTGCATTTTTGGTTGCTCTGGCGTTGACACAGAATATCAAAGGAAAGAATATTTTCCGTACAGTGTTTTTTATGCCAAACCTGATCGGAGGTATTGTATTAGGTTATGTATGGCAGCTGATTTTTGATGGTATTTTCGTGAAGTTTGATACAGCCCTGAAGTTGAATGAAACATTAGGTTTCTGGGGACTGGTTATTCTTGTAGGATGGCAGCAGATTGGTTACATGATGATCGTATACATCGCGGGACTTCAGGCAATCCCCGGAGATATTCAGGAAGCGGCTATGATCGACGGAGCTACCAGAATGCAGAGATTGTTTAGAATTACAATTCCGAATATGATGCCATCGATTACAATTTGTACATTCCTGACGATTACGAATTCGTTTAAGTTATTCGATCAGAACCTTGCTCTTACAGGTGGTGAGCCACTTCATAAGACAGAAATGCTTGCCCTGAATATTTATAGCACATTCTATGGCAGAGTAGGAGCTGAAGGGGTTGGACAGGCGAAGGCAGTTGTGTTCTTCATAATTGTAGTAGCGATTGGATTGTTACAGTTAAAGTTGACAAGGGATAAGGAGGTGCAGCAGTAATGAAAAAGAAAGTGATGGGAATACTTGCAACATTATTTTTTACACTCGTTTCAATTGTATTTGTTGCTCCAATCTTTATCGTATTGATTAACTCGATGAAGTCGAAGACGTTCATCAACCTTGAGACATTTAAGCTGCCTACAGAGGAAAGCTATGTTGGACTTGAAAACTATAAGACAGCAATTACGCAATATGATTTCCTGAAAGCTGTGGGCTGGACGTTATTTATTACAGTATTTTCAGTTGCGGTTATCCTGATCTGCTGTTCCATGACAGCCTGGTTTATTACCCGTGTTAAGAATGTTTTTACAAAAATGATTTACCTCTTATGTGTGTTTTCTATGGTTATACCGTTCCAGATGGTTATGTTTACACTTTCCGGAACGGCAGACTCCCTCCATCTGAATACACCTTGGGGAATCGTGATTGTATATCTCGGTTTTGGTGCCGGACTTGCGGTATTCATGTTCACCGGATTTGTAAAGTCAATTCCGGTAGAAGTGGAAGAAGCTGCAATGATTGATGGCTGCTCACCACTCCGGACATTCTTCTGTGTAGTAGTTCCTATGATGAAGCCTACATTCATTTCTGTAGGTATTCTTGAAGCAATGTGGATCTGGAATGACTTCCTTCTTCCATACCTTGTACTTGATATTAAGGAATTCAAGACAATTTCCATTGTTATCCAGTACATGAAGGGAAGCTACGGACGTGTTGATATGGGTGCGATTATGGCATGCCTGATCATGGCAATCATTCCGGTTGTTGTATTCTACTTATGCGCTCAGAAATATATTGTCAAAGGGGTTGCGGCTGGCGCTGTTAAGGGTTAATATATAATCACAATTTTACGGGAGCGATTATATGACAATCAAAGATATAGCAAAATTATCTGGATACGGTATTGGCACCGTATCCAGAGTAATAAACAAACAACCGGGTGTAAGTGAGAAAGCACGCGAAAAGATATTGAAAATTATCGAAGAGAGCAATTTTGAACCAAACGGAAATGCCAGAAAGCTGAAACGATGTGGCGGAAATACAGTTACAATTATCATGAAAGGACGACACAATAGTTTCTTCATGGAGATTCTTGACCGGATTACACTTTTGCTGTCAGAACTGGACGAGGTTGTATCCTGCCAGATTATCGATGAAGATGGGGACGAGGTTGCAGAGGCATTAAAATTCGTTCGTGACAAAACCTCAAAAGCGATTATTTTTCTCGGTGCGAATTTAGCTCTTTTTGATGAACGTATGAATGAACTTGAAATCCCCTGTGTTGTTGCAACTACGAGTGCAAAGGAGTTAGCGCTCGACAATGTTTCTTCCGTATGTGTCGATGATGAGGCTGCAACCATGGAGCTCGTGCAGTATTTAACAGGCTACGGACACAAAGATATTGTCGTAATGGGGGGCGAGATTTCAGATAAACAGATCAGTTTCTCGCGGTATCTTGGGTGTAAAAAAGGCTTTGAAAAAAGTGGTCTGGAGTTTGATCCGGATAAGAATTATATGGCTTGCCGGTATTCGTATGAGGCAGGTTATGAGACAACAAAAAAGTTACTTGAAAAGAACATACATGTGACAGCGATTGTCGGGCTGTCAGATACAATTGCGGTTGGCGCAATTCGGGCAATAGAAGATGCCGGGAAAAAAGTACCGGATGATATATCGGTGGTAGGTTTCGATGGTACAGTCATATCGAGATTTTACACACCGAGAATTACAACAATGGGTCAGGACATAAACAGCATTGCGAAGCGGAGTGTGGAGCTTTTGATGAAGCACATACATTATACACTGGGGTGTGAACACGATTATGCCCCACACAATCTGATCGAGGGCGAAAGCGTACGCAGAGTATAATTGTTTTGCCTTGACGTATATGGAGGACATATATGGATAAAACAGCAGGAATATTGTTCGCGATTTCCAGTCTGCCATCAAAGTATGGAATTGGCTGCTTTTCCAAAGAAGCATATAAATTTGTGGATTGGTTAGTGGAAGCCGGTCAGACGTTCTGGCAGATTTTACCTTTGGGACCTACCGGATATGGAGATTCTCCATACCAGTCGTTTTCCACATTTGCCGGGAATCCGTACTTCATAGATCTGGAAACATTAATTAGCGAAGGTTTATTGACAAGAGAAGAATGTGATAGTGTTGACTTTGGAACAGACGAACAGTTTGTTGATTATGAAAAACAATATAATGGACGGTATGTATTGCTCCGCAAGGCTTGTGAGAGAAGCGGGCATAAGAACAGTACAGAATATAAGGCGTTCTTAGAGAAGAATGAAGCGTGGGTATATGACTATTGCTTATATATGGCGGTAAAAAATCATTTTGGTGGAATGAACTGGACTGAGTGGCCGGAGGCAATTCATAGTCGTACAGAAGAAGGTTTACGTGAATATAAGGAGAAGCTGGCAGACGAGATTGAGGAAAAGACCGGCATAGAGTCGAGAGCAACCGTTCTCGGCCATGTTCAAAGAGGCGGAAGCCCGACAGTCCGCGACCGTGAAATGGCGAGCTGCATGGGTTACTATGCGGTCGAACTGCTCAGCCGCGGTATCGGTAACCGCGTTGTGTCGTACCGCAACGGCAAAATACTTGATTACGATATATATGAGGCGCTCAACATGGTAAAGCCCTTTGATGTTGATAAATTCAAGATTGCAAACGTTATTTCTATCTGATTATCTGCCGGTCGGAAACGCCATATTTCCGACCGGTGTTTTATGTAAATTGAAATTCTGTTGAAAACGTCCCGTATGAACAAATTATTAACGACACATTTTGTTTAAACTCACAAACTTGAAATACGGTGCCGAAAAATGTTGACAATAGGGGGATCATGTGCTAACATTAAATCATCAATTAAAGATGTTGCCAATATATTTTCGGTTTTTCCCGGGTGGTCCGGACGGTCCGACTGTTTCTACCATGACACCGCAGGTCATGACTATTGGTTTAGCGCCGTGACGGTTTTTGAAGTCCTTTTTGCGGCGGTATTGGCAAGCAGACTTTATTTTAAGTCTGTTTTTTCTTTTTTCTATGACGAAAGGAGGCTGGTTTCATATTTAGCGCAGCACATAAAGTGCGATATCGGCGCATATGAAACCGGTCTTTTATAATTTTGATGTAATTGGTGATTCTGTGGGGTTAATTTGTTATATTTGCGGGGAAGGAGGGGTGTAATTCTTTGTAATCAATGGCATCGAAGACTGAATTTGCAAGTAAAATAGGCTTGATAGCGGCTACTGTAGGGTCTGCTATCGGTCTTGGTAATGTATGGCGTTTCCCTGCGGAGACGCAGGAGAATGGCGGCGCGGCGTTTTTGCTGCTTTACGTGGCGTGTGTGTTTGTTCTCGGGGTTCCGGTGATGCTTGGTGAGTTTGTGCTGGGACGCGGCGGCAAAAGCGATGCTGTGGGTGATTTCCGCCGACTGTCGCCCGGCAGCAAATGGTGGATTGTGGGTGCGGGTGGAATCCTGGCCTCCTATCTGATTACAATTTTCTATATGGTTGTTGCCGGCTGGACGCTTGAATACATCTGGCAGTCGGTTACAGGGGCGTTGTACGATGTGGCGCCTGATGCCGGTGCTGAAAGCCGCTATTATGCCGGTGCTATGAAGGAATTGCTGTACGGCACATGGCGTCCGTTGCTTGCCACGGCTTTAGTGGTGGGACTGAATATCCTTATTCTGATGAAAGGGGTTCAGAAGGGGATTGAGAGGCTCTCAAATGTGCTGATGCCGCTGTTGTTCGTGATTCTGCTTGGCTTATGCATAGTGGCTCTTATGCTGCCCGGCGCCGGCGAGGGGCTGAAATTCTTCCTGTGGCCAGATTTTACAAAGCTGACGCCCGGTGTGGTGGTGGATGCCTTGGGACAGACGTTTTTCTCTCTGAGCCTCGGCATGGGTATCCTGATCACGTATGCTTCATATTATCCGATAGACACCAATTTGCCTCGTACGTCAATCACGGTGGCTCTGCTGAGTCTGCTTGTGGCTGTGATGATGGGAGTGGTGATTTTCCCGGCTGTAATGTCGTTCGGATTGGAAGGGGAGAGCCTCGAGGGTGCAACGCTTATTTTTGTTACGCTGCCGGAGGTGTTCGGACGTCTGCCCCTGTCGTCGCTGTGGTCAACGTTGTTCTTCGTGCTGCTGTTTGTGGCGGCGCTTACGTCGACAGTGTCGCTGGCGGAGGTGACAGTGGCGTTTCTCAGCGATACGTTCGGATTGTCGCGACGCAAGGCCGTGCTGCTGGCGCTGTGTCCGATGTTCGTGCTGAGCAGCCTGTGCTCGCTTTCGCTCGGTCCGCTGAAAGGGATGACAATTTTCGGACTGACGTTCTTTGATTTCCTTGATACATTCGCAACCAATGTGCTGTTGCCTCTGGTGTCGATAGGCACGTGTCTGTATGTGGGATGGTTCGGGCCGAAACGCCTGTTGAGCCGTCAGCTTACGAACAAGGGCACAAAGCGGTTCCGCCTAACCGGATGCATCACTTTTGTGCTGCGGTGGGTGGCGCCGGCACTTATAGCCCTGATTCTTATAGGTGGCCTGATGAAATAATGCCCGAAACGCGTTGGTCTCAGTCGAAGTCGGCCGGATTCAGTCCGGCATCGCTCAGCGCCTCATGACGTTCACGGCATGTGCCGCATGTGCCGCAGTGTTTGGGTGTGCCGCGGTAGCAGGAATATGTGTGGGTGTAGTCAACGCCAAGCTCGACGCCGCGTTTCACTATGTCTGACTTCGAGATGCCCGTGTAGGGGCAGAAGAGGCGGATGCGGTTGTAAGTGCCTTCCTCGATGGCATGGTCCATGGCTTCTACGAACTGCGGGCGGCAATCGGGGTAGATTGCGTGATCGCCAGCATGGTTGGCCAGCATCACGGTGGAGAGATTGCGGCTTTCGGCCAGTCCGGCCGCCACGGCGAGCATGATGCCGTTGCGGAACGGCACCACGGTAGATTTCATGTTGCTGTCATTGTAGTTCCCTTCCGGAATGGCATCCGCTCCGCTGAGAAGCGAGCTTTTGAAATGCTCGGCCATGAACATCAGGGGAATCTCGATGTGGGGGATGTTGAGCATCCGGCAATGCCAGCGGGCGCATTCTGCTTCGCGTTCGTTGTGGTTGGAGCCATATAGGAATGTGACGGCCAAGGCTATGCGTGCCCTGAATTCATAGAGCATCGTGGTGGAATCGATGCCTCCGGAGAGAACCAGCAGCGCATCCGGCCGGGAGTGTACGGCAAGCTGGTCGGAGGGGAATATCTTTTCCTCATCCTTGGGCGGGAGGAAAACATCGGCGAGGTGATGTTGGTGTATTGTTTCCATACTAATGACTGATAACGGTTATCCTGAAATTTTCATAGGGATTTCGTGGGCTTTGCTGCCATTCATGAGAATACATTCATGTTCATGGCCTGCAGCAGCCTTTCGCGTGCCATAGCCTGATGGTCGGCGTCGGCGTGGTTGGCAAAAGGATGGATGGAGATGCCTCCGCGCGGGGTGAAGATGCCCTGCACCTCGATGTAGCGCGGATTCATGAGCCTGACAAGGTCCTTCATGATTATGTTGACACAATCCTCATGGAAATCGCCGTGATTGCGGAACGAGAAGAGGTAAAGTTTGAGGCTCTTGCTTTCGACCATATCCTCGCGCGGAATGTAGCGTATGATTATTCTGGCAAAGTCGGGTTGTCCCGTCTTGGGGCATAGCGATGTGAATTCGGGACAATGGAATGTGACGAGATATTCGTTTTTCGGATGCTTGTTCTTGAATGTTTCAAGCACCTGGGGTGCATAATTGTCGGGATAGACCGTAGAGCCGTTGCCCAGAAGTGTCACTCCCGACAATTCCTGTTGGATTCTGCTCATGTTGCAGTGTTTTGCGGTTGTCGTTAATAAGCGTGGGGTGAATCAGAATGTGACGGGACGCACCTTCAGGCGTTCGCCGGCGTCGTTGACAATGGAGCGGAAGTAGCGTTCGTCGTAGCCCGGGAATTCGGGATATACGGGCATTCCGTACTCGGATTTGATGAATCCGTGGTTTTCATCGGTCTTTTTGCGGTTGCCGTCCATGAATTTCACGAACAGGAAGTCGCCGAGCTGCTTATATGCGGTGGTTGCTTTTTCCGCCCATATGTCGGCAAGATCCTGAGTGAGCGAGGCTCGTATCTCTGCATCGGCAAATTCCGGAATCTGCTCGAGTGCCACGCGCACATCCTCGTCGATGGCCGTTTCAAGTTCGGACTGGACACGGCGTATGTCGGGAATCATCAGTGAGTAGCGGTTGTAGGCCTGGTTGGCCACATAGTTGTTCACCCAGAAGTTGGAGTTCCAGTCCAGGGTGTTGATGTCGCCGTGGCCGAGCTGAGCCGGAGCCTTGCGCACGCTGCAGAAGATGGGGAGGTAGACGTTGGTGTTGGCGTCGTCGGTGCCGAACCAGAGCAGTCCGCGGAGTTCGGGTGCCACGTCGGAACGGAGTTGCCCCACAAATGAGAAGCCGGTCTGCTGGGTGGCGATGGCACGTTCGTGCACATATTCGGCGGAATCAACCTTGAAGTTCATGGGACGCCAGCGGTAAGGCACTTTATAGGGACCCGCACCTATGTCGTTTGTCATGTCGTAGGGTGTGTCCTCGAAGTGGTCGCGCATCATCCATTTCATGTCTGTTGCGGTGAGAGGCTTGTCGGGCTTTACCCACAGTGGCATCGGTTCGCCCTGGGCGTTGTCGATCCAGGGGAGCCATTTGTCCATTCCGGAGGCGAACTTGTTGAAATAAGCCCATACGCGTGCATCGCATCCGCGGAGTGCGCCGAAGTCGGTCACAGCATATGCCTTGCAGAAGTCAAAATCCTCATCCTTGCCGTCGAAATAACCCTGTGAGCGTGCGAAGCTGACCACATCAGGACTGTAGATGGTTTCGCCTGATTTGTCCTTGAGGGGGAAGCGGTGGATGCGGGGATGGTTGGCATGTCCGGCGATATGGCCGTCGGGCACGCGGCGTGCCACCCATACGGCATCCTTGCCGGCCTTTCCTTTACCGATGAGTTCCAGAATCCAGGCTTCATCGGGGTCGGCTATGGAGAATGATTCGCCCGACGATGCGTAGCCGTAGTCCTTCACAAGGTCGGTCATCACGCGCAGTGCCTCGCGGGCTGTGCGTGCGCGCTGCAGGGTGATGTAGATAAGCGAACCGTAGTCAATAGTGCCGGTGCCTTCCAGCTCCTCGCGTCCGCCCCATGTGCTTTCGGCAATCACCAGGCCGTGTTCGTTCATGTTGCCGATGGTGGCATAGGTGTGGGGTACTTCGGGAATCTCACCGAGCGGCTTGCCGGTGTCCCATTCCACCACCTTGCGCATGGTGCCGGCGGGGTGGTCGGCAGCAGGCTGGTTATAGAGTTCGCCGTACAGGTTGTGTGAATCGGCGGCGTAGGTTACGAGTACGGAGCCGTCGGCTGTGGCACCCTTTGCTGCAATGAGCGATGTGCATGCCCATGAAGGGATTGCCGATGCCAGAGCGGTGACGGTTGCAATAAATATTTTTTTCATAAAGGATTGGCTAAAGATATTGGGATGTGAAAATGTGGTGGCTTGAGTTTGGAAGTAACGTGAGCAGAGGCTCGTTATTCGGCCTGCGCAGCAGCATCAGCTGTTTCTGCGGGGAGCAGACCGGCGGCTTCCGGCGTGAGCAACGGGCGGATGCGGTCGTATGGAATCGTGCATGCGGGCATCCCTGCTGCATAAGGCGCGATTTCATATTGCTGGTAGAGGAACACCACGCCGCTTTCCAGAAACGCCGGATTCGACACGGGAAGGGGAAGCGTGTCGGGGTCGATGAGAAGGCATTCGGCCAGATCACTTTCGGCAGGCACTTCAAAATACTGTGTCATGAGGCCGGTCTTGATCATGGCTGTGAGTTTGGGGAGAGCCTCAGGTTTGAACATGTTCCACCCCAGACGTTTGCCAGACGGTTTCTCGAACACCTGAGAGAATGCGAACGAACTGCCGTGTGCACCGGCAAGGTATGCATAGGTAGATGCAGAGTAGGTGATAAACTTGTCGGTCTGGTAATTAGGGAAGATGTTCCATATGTATTCATAGGATATGCCGTCCATCTCCATTTCGGCCTCGAATTCCGAAAGTTCGGTTTTTGCCTGTTTCAGCACTTCGGTACCCACCGATTTTATAAGTTCAGGTCCGGAGGTGAAGTTGGCGGCAGCTGCAGCGTAGGGAGCTGGCGAATCGGGCGAAGTGCTTCCGGAGGTAGACAGCCGTTCTGCAATCCATGTGCGGATGCTGTCAACGGTCTCAGAGGGGCCGTCGGCAGGATAGCCGACTGAAATTTGGCATGTGGCCTCGCTGCCGGCAGTGGATTTGATGCTGTCTGACCAACTGATGGAGTCGGTGGTTATTGTCAGGTTTTCAGCTTCGGATGCTTGCGTTGCCGCCTTGCGGTTGCTGCATGAACCGGCTGCCAGCGCTATGACGGCGGCGCCGATAATCAGTTTCAGAGGTGTGGTATTCATGTTTTTGCTGTTTGATTGCAGATGAGAAACAATGTGTAGGCAAAGATACACCTAAAATGCACGTTGTGCAAACGGTAAGTGACCTAAAGACTGCATGAATCCATAAAATCAGGAATAATCAGGCGCATTTTGTGTGGAAAACATGTTTTTTTAACGGATATTGATTATCTTTGGCTCCGGTTCCTTCTGCAAATGAGGAGAAACAGAAAAGTAATTCAGAATATTAACGGATTTATTACAGCATATGCAAAAATTCCTGCTTTTAATAACGGCATTGACCGTAGCCTTGTTCTCACAGGCAAAAACGCTCACTCCACAGCAAGCGCTCGAGCGTGTAGATGCTGATGTAGTTGCAAACGGCAAACGTGCGGCCGCTGCTGCACGGATAAGTGCTTCTCCTAAATTGCTGCACACTACGGTGGCCTCGGACGGCACTCCTGCGGTTTATGTTTTCGCCGACAAGACAGGCGACGGATTTCTTGTGGTGAGTGCCGACGACATTGCGACCCCGCTGCTCGGATATGTGGATGATGGAAACTACGACAGCATGACCCCGATGCCTCCGCAATTGCAATGGTGGCTTGAACAGTATGCCGGAGAGATTGCATTTGCACGTAAAAATCCGCTGGCGGTCAATGCTATGGGCGTGATGACATCGCGAGCCGCAGAGGATCGTGCCTTGATTGCGCCTCTGCTCTCCACAAAATGGAATCAGACGGCTCCTTACAATGGCCAGACCCCGGTGGTGGATGGTGTGCACGCCGTTACAGGATGCGTGGCAACGGCTCTGTCGCAGGTGATGAACTATCACAAATGGCCAGAAAAAGGACATGGTGAGGTGAGGGCAACAGTTCAGGACAAGAACGGCAAAACCACCACCCAGATGCTTGACCTTTCGACAGTAGCATTTGACTGGGACAACATGCTTGACGACTACACCGGTAATGATTATACAGATGCGCAGGCACTTGCGGTGGCCACATTGATGAAAGCGTGCGGTTTTGCCGCCGGGATGCTCTATACGGCCGACGAATCGGGAGCATCTTCATACGATGCTTTCGAGGCGCTGCGAAACAACTTTGACTACAGCCCCGACATACAGTTTTGCCAGCGTGCGGATTACGGTGGCGAAGCGTGGGACGACCTCATATATAACAGTCTTGCCTCCACGGGACCGGTGTATTATTCCGGCCGTTCCACTACCGGCGGTCATGCATTTGTGTGCGACGGTTATTCAGGCGACGGATTTTTTCATTTCAACTGGGGGTGGGGCGGTTATTACAACGGTAGTTTCGCTCTTTCGGCGCTCTATCCTGACGGTATCGGTACCGGCGGATTTGCCGGGGGATATAATTTCATGCAGGCCGCATTTATCGGAGTCAAGAAAAACACAGGTGAGACTACCGTACCGCAGGTGACGCTGCAGTATTACGGAGCAATGGCCGCTGCAGTTGAAAACGGGGTCTTCTCCTTCAAGACGCCGGTTTACACCGGACATGATGCCGGAGTGTCGCTGAATGCAGCGGCAGGCTACCTGATAGAACCAGAGGCGGGAGGGAATCAGATAAAAGTACAGTCGGCCATGCAGCTGTTTGACGGCGCCATACTTTATGACATGCCGGCATTCAATGTCCGCGATTATGTGACAGCCGACGGTCGTTATAAAGTATATGGCACGTATACACCAGAGGGGAGTGATGTCCCACGCACAATCAAGGTGGGCGGAATGAACCCTGATTATGTCGTGCTTGTGGTCAATGGCGGCAATTACAGCGTGGAGATTTCCACACCCGGCAAATTGAGTCTGGAAAATATCAATGCTCCTTCGGAGATTGCCATGCTCTATCCATATGGGGTGGTCATGTCTGAGCTGCGGCTTAAATATAGTGCTGCCAATACCGGACAGAACGAGGGCGCATGGGGTGTGGCCATGCGTATACGTGATGCATCCGGCCAACTGGTGGCAGTGGGCACCGGTGAATATCTTGATCTGCTTCCGGGTGAAAGCCGTGAGGTGGAGTCGAAATTTACGTTGACATTCTACAGAATGTATGAGCCGGATAAGGTGTATAAAGCCGACCTTTATGATCCGAATATCTATGCCGTGCCGTCGCAGGCGGTGCCTTTGGTTGAATTGCCTGATGTCACAATCCGGAAATATACTGATGCCGGTCTTGAGTTTACCGGATTCGGCCTGGTGAACGGCGGAACGAATGCACCGCTCAACGATATTAAGATGAAGGCCACCGTGACATGCACGTCAGGATTCTATAACGATGAGTGCCTGCTGGCTTTCTATGATGCTTTGGGAGAAGTGGCAGACTTCAGTGTTCCCCTCGAAATCAAAGCTGGTGAGACCAGGGATATTTTCTTCGACGCCAATCTTAACGGAACCGTTCCCGGCAAAAAATATGCTGCCGTGCTCTTCGTTCTGAAAACAGATACAGAGGATCCATATTATTACTATGGCAACGTGGCTGAATGCTCCGTGACCACCGACGACCCCAGCGGCGTGGAGAACATCTGTATGGGGCAGGATGGAATCGGATTTGAATATAATGCCGCAACATGCACTGCAGCGGTTCATGCCGATGCCGGGGTGGCAGGCGTTGAGGCTTATGGCATATCGGGAGTCCGTCTCAATATACCTGTTGCAATCGATGGGAGTGAGGCTACAGCCGACCTATCCCAATTGCCGGAAGGTGTGGTCTTGCTTCGTGTAAGCACAACCGGCGGCCATCAGAAGGTGTTCAAATTGGTGCGCTAAGATGAAAACAAACTTGATATATGCGTTAGGCGGCGCTACGCTTGCGGTCTGTACGGCTGCTTGCTCTGCGCCGCGCGCAACCACGACGGAGCCGTCGGTCGTTATAGGCGGAGGTCAGGCCCCGGCAGTTGAATGCGTTGAATTTGATTCTACTACAATGTTGAGAATGAGCGATCTCCCGCCATCGTCGGCTGTGCCGGGGCATCCCCTTTCGGGGCGACAGGCGGCCATACCCCGGGCCCGGGTGTACCGCATGAATGGCGATTATGCAGACAATGTGCCGGTAGGAACCGATGGTAATGGCCGGATAATCTCTTATCCTGCACCCACTGATTTGTCGGCTGCCTCAAAGCCGATTCAGCTTGCAGGCGGCTGGTGGCTTGACCGCCGTGGAGTGGGGCGGCACACGGTGTTCACGCGCTTCACCTATGAGGAGTATGCCGTTTTACCGCAGTCGCCGTCGGTGGCACAGCTCAGGGAAGCTATAATTCCCGGCGCACGTGTCACTGCTGTTGAGGAACTTCCCTGGACTTTGCGGGAAGCTGAGGCCGACACGGCGGCCGTCAATGCCTGGCTGCAGGCCCGCGCCCCCCGGCGATTATAGAGCGTGCATATATTTTGCGTGCATGTATTTTATCTGTTATGTGAAAAAAGTTGCGAAAAATTTGGTGGGGAACAAAAAACTCCTTACCTTTGCATCGCATTTGAGAATAACACGATTTAAGTGCATTTGACTCCGTAGCTCAGTTGGTAGAGCAACTGACTCTTAATCAGTGGGTCGAGAGTTCGAGCCTCTCCGGGGTCACTAAAGGGTCTATCAGACCGGTGAATTCCTCTGAAAATCATTGATTTTCAGAGGTTTTTCTTTTTACCCCTATTCCCGATCGGCGCAAAATATTGAAACTGCGGGTGTGCAAGAAGGGTGCAGTAGAATTTGTACTGCCAACTGCACCCTCAATAGTGTCTATTTCGCTATTTTTTCAATATATTGCAAAGAACCGACCTTATAAAATCTACACCCTCGTATCTTACATGGAGGGTGCAGTTTTTTCAAATCAGGGAAAACCGCTGAAATTGCACCCTCGCTAACCTGAAATTTCATTTGTCCTTCGGATTTACAGTTTGTAAAACCGAGAAAATTTTTGTATCTTTAGTTTCCATTCAGACAGTTGATTAACTCTTTCGCAGTTCCGTCCCGGAAAGACAACGCCGAGACAATAACCGCGCCGGGTGGCAACTTTACCACCTTCTCCTTTGCAGCCTCTATGCTATCTACAACTATCGGTTCATATCCGGCCCGCGTTAGCAAGCCCGACATAAGCCGACGGTCGGAGTCGGAAGCATCAATGATTAGAATCTGATTCATATGTTAATATGTTGAACAATGGTTCAAGATAAAATAAGAGGGACTCTTATGTATTGGAATCCCTCTTTTACCATGTGTAAGCTACGATGATTATTTCCCGAAAAGATTGTCGGGGTATTCTCCATTGGCGTGAAGCTCAGAGAATTTTTCAACAACACCGGGACGATCCTTAGCATAAGTGACGCCAAACCACTTACTGGTGGTATCCAGCACTTTAACATGAGCTTCTCCAGAATCAATAAGCGAGTCAATCGCAAGCGGAATAAAGAATTCAGCTTTTTCGGAATTGATGTTCTCATCAAGAAATTTCCTAAATTCGCGCTCGCTGTAATCAAAATAATCAGGGGTAAAGCCCCAGAAATTCATTGACACAGGAGTGACGGGATTGAGCGTTTCCTTGAATCCGTAATCATCGAGATATACAATGTCGTGATTTTCATCATATTCAATCTTCGTGCGCTCGACGATTGAAGCGAGGTTTCCGCCTTTGACTTTGCATACGCCTCGCGCTACAGATCCGTTTTCACTCATAGTATTACCGATGCGAAAACCTACCATGCAATAATCTCCCTTGCCGGTATGGGGTCTGCTAAGCTCTGATGCAATTACGTTGAAGGCATCACGACCATAGAAGTCATCAGCATTGATAACTGCAAACGGTTCGTTGATAACGTCCTTACCCATCAGTACTGCATGGTTTGTTCCCCAAGGTTTCGTGCGTCCAGCCGGACACACATAGCCTTCCGGTAGCTTGTCAACTGACTGAAAGACTACCTCTACCGGAATATGACCTTCATACTTTGACAGCACTTTTTCTCTAAAATCCTGCTCAAAGTCCTTGCGGATAACGAATACTACTTTACCGAATCCGGCTTGAATTGCATCATAGATTGAATAATCCATAATTGTCTCGCCATGAGGTCCCAAAGAGTCAAGCTGCTTCAGACCACCATATCTACTGCCCATTCCGGCAGCGAGAACGAATAATGTTGGTTTCATTTGATAATTATTTAATGTTTCGTACATTCTTCTCCCATGCCCAGGCAGCCTGTAAAGTCTCTCTAAGAGGGCGTTCAGCTTTCCAACCAAGGACTTCATTAGCACGTGATGTATCAGCCCATACAGCAGGTACATCTCCAGAACGACGAGCCGCGATTTTATAAGGAAGTTTAAGATTGTTGACACTCTCAAAAGTTGTCAGCAGTTCAAGAACTGATACCGGATTGCCGGTGCCGATATTGAAAATCTCATATTTAGCGTCCATTTTGCAGTCAGTCATACGATTCACTGCTGCTACATGGGCTTTTGCAAGATCCACAACATCAATGTAGTCGCGCAGACAGGTTCCGTCCGGCGTATCATAGTCATTGCCAAATATACTCAATTCCTTGCGTATGCCGGCTGCTGTCTGGGTGATAAATGGGACAAGATTGTTGGGTACACCTCGTGGAAGTTCTCCTATGAGAGCCGATGGATGTGCTCCTATAGGATTAAAATATCTCAACGCTATCCCGTGTATTCCCTCATAGGCTCGACAGCAGTCATGAAGGATATCCTCGGCAATTTGTTTGGTATTTCCATACGGAGATGTTGCCGGCTGTCGCGGAGTCTGTTCGGTTACAGGCAGATTTTCCGCCTCGCCATAAACTGTTGCCGATGACGAGAAAAGAATGTTTGGACGGTTGAATTCCTTCATCATCTCAACGATGTTCATAAATGAAACAAGGTTGTTTTGATAATACATCAATGGCTGAGCCATTGATTCACCAACCGCCTTATATGCGGCAAAATGTATGACAGAATCAAAGTCGTAGGACTTGAATATCTGTCGTAAAGCAGTTTTATCGCATGTATCGACTATTTCAAAAACAACATCTTTGCCTGTAATCTTGCGTACTCCATCGACAGCCTCTTTCTCGGAATTTGAAAGGTTATCGATGATTACCACATTGTAGCCCGCATTTATCAGTTCAACATCTGTATGAGAACCGATATATCCGGCACCACCTGATATCAGTACGGTCTTATTTAATGACATTGCTTATTCCTCCTTGTGTGCTCCGTCACTGATAACCACAGGATATACCTTAGGCTCATGACCGTATTTTTCGTTGAATCTTACTTTTGCGGTCTCGACAAATTTGTCAAGAAGGTCTTTTTTGACAAGATTGATGGTACAACCGCCAAACCCGCCGCCCATGATGCGAGAGCCTGTCACACCACACTCCCTTGCGATGTCGTTAAGGAAGTCAAGTTCCTCGCAACTAACTTCATAATCATCAGAAAGGCCGTGATGAGTTTCATACATTTTCTGACCTACAGTCTCATAGTCGCCTGCGTTGAGAGCATCACACACCGCAAGGACACGGTCCTTCTCCTCGATGACGAATTTTGCGCGGAAATAGTCCTCTGCCGTGATGTCAGTGCGGATTGCTTTAAGCATTGTCATTGTTGCATCTCGCAATGTCTCAAGTCCCAGACGTTTTGCGACACGCTCACACGAAGCACGGCGTTTATTGTAAGGCGAATCGGCAAGTTCATGTTTCACTGCTGAATCAAGCAGCACAAGCTCATAGCCCTCGGGGTTGAACGGGAAATATTCAAATTCCATCGAGCGACAATCAAGACGCATAAGTTTCCCCTTCTGGCCCATAACCGATGCAAACTGGTCCATTATGCCACAGTTCACGCCGCAGTAGTTATGTTCGGTTGACTGACCGATACGAGCAAGCTCAAACTTATCGATACTATTGTCATTGAACATATCGTTGAGAGCGAAGGCAAAACAGCTTTCAAGTGCGGCAGATGAAGACAGTCCTGCACCAAGAGGTACATTACCGGCAAATACGGCATCAAAGCCCTTTACTGAGCCACCACGTTTGAGAATCTCACGGCATACGCCAAAGATATAACGTGCCCATGACTGAGTGGGAGCATCTTCTTCGTTCAGACCGAACTCCACATACTCATCTATGTCAATCGAGTAGACACGTACTTTGTCTGTGTCATTAGGAGCTATTTCAGCCATTATCACCTTGTCTATTGCACCGGGGAATACATAGCCTTCGTTATAGTCGGTATGTTCGCCAATAAGGTTGATTCTGCCAGCAGAGGCATAGAAAACGCCTTCTTGTCCGAAGCGTTTCGTAAATTCATTGTGAATTATTGTTTTCATGCTTGATGATTTATATGGTGGATTCTTGATTATTTAAAATTCCAGATCTCATTATATTGGACGGTGGACGTCTATTAAGTATTTCATTCTTCATGAACTGCATAGCCGAAGCTGTATGTTCAAAAAAATGTTTGTACCCTTTACACAAATAATTGATTGATTTTTTACCAGATACACTCGGAACAAACCTGTCTTTTTGGCATCCTCCGTTACAAAGGATTTTCCATTGACAGCTATTACATTCTTCCGGAAGACTGTCTGTCTTGTTTTTTGCAAAAATTTGATGACAATTATTGTTGATTATTTCTCTAATTGAATCCGTGTTAATATTTCCAATTCTGTATTGATGGGATACGAAATGGTCACAAGAGAAAATATCTCCATTATGTTCCATGACCAAAGAGGCGCCACAATTATCGCCCAGAGAACAGAGTCCGGGAACAACTTTAACCCAATTGGCAAGTGTAGCATCGAATATCTGTACAAATACTTCTCCGACATCAGATTTAACCCATTCATCAAATATGGTGCATAAGAAATGGCCCCATTTCTCAGGCTTGACGGAAAAGGGCATTATGTCTGAGTTAGCATCAGAATATGTACTGTTCTGTTCAAATCGTTCAACGATGGGGGTGAATTGCAAATATTTACAGCCTATTCCCTTAAAAAAATGATAGAAATCCAATGGATATTCACTATTGTAATCATTGACGACAGCCATTGCATTCCACTCTATGCCATAACGATTTAGCAACCGAATCCCTCGCATAACTCTAAGGAAACTTCCTTTTCCTGTTTCTGTTTTTCGATATTCATCATGAACATCCATGTCTCCATCTATCGAAATGCCAACAAGCCAATTGTTTTTTTTCAGGAATCTACACCACTCATCATTAAGCAGGGTGCCATTCGTTTGTAAACTATTTGATATTATGCGATTAGATGAATACTTAATTTGTAGTTCAACCGCTTTTTTATAAAAGCCAAGGGGAAGTATTGTTGCTTCTCCACCATGCCAAATGAAATCTACACGATGACCTTCGGGATGAGAAAGGATATATTTTTTAATATAGTTCTCTAATGTTTCAAGAGTCATTATTGTTTTACCAGAATAACCTAATTCGCTGGCCTTGTCAATATAGTAGCAGTATTTACACCGCAAATTACAAGTAGATCCAACAGGCTTGGCTATGATTGAGAATGGGGCAAACTGATTGACCCCATTCTCAGATGTATTATTTATAAAGCAGGACATTAGAGATCTTATAAATATTACTTTAATGTAACCTCCTCAACAAATGGGCGGTAGAATCCCATAGTTCTATCAAGGAATACCTTTTTCAAAGAATCTGTTAGTTCTTTGTTATCCGAAGCCAAATTATTTAATTGAGACGGATCTTTAGTAAGGTTGAATAACCCGTTTTCACCAAGGTTGCCGAGCTCATTCCCGGTAAGGTTTGTTTTCGGTCCGTCGTATGCCGGCATAAAAACATAGTCTCCGCTGCGCAGAGCCAGTTTACCTTGGTTCTCAATTACATAATCTTGCCTACCGTTCAAGTCTTCTCCAAGGAAAGATGACAGTAGCTGCTTGCTATCCAATCCTTCAGGAACATTTGCATCAATCAACTTGCCGATAGAGGCAAATAAATCCATTTGGCTGACAAGAGCATTTGATACAACAGGAGTTACTCTATTTTTCCAATATACTAACAAAGGTATATGTGTTCCGCCATCATAAAGGCTGTATTTACCTCCACGCAGACCTCCCGCTGGTTTATGGTCGCCTACAAGTTCCGCAGCATTGTCTTTGTATCCGTCATTCAGAACAGGCCCGTTATCACTACTGAAAATGATTATCGTGTTGTCCAATAAGTTTAAGCGACGTAATTCTGAAACAAGTTGACCAACACACCAATCAGCCTCGATAATGGCATCACCGCGCGGACCCATTCCTGAAGTTCCTACAAATCGTTTATGAGGTGCTCTGGGAACATGGGGTTCATGCAATCCGTAATAGAGGAAAAATGGTTTATCCTTGTTCTCTTGTAGAAAACCTTTAACTTGCCCCACGAAATAGTCTGCCATATCTTCATCAATCCATCGTGCTGATTGACCGCCTTTCATGTATCCGATACGAGGTATGCCATTGACAATAGCGTTATTATGTCCATGTGCCCATGCCATTCTAATCATTTCAGGATTGTCAATGGCGGATGGTTCTCCTTCAAAATTGTTCTCATAATCAACAAATATTGGATCATCAGGGTCGAGATTAACAACTCCACCATTTTCAACAAACACTGTAGGCACACGGTCATTTGTCGCAGCAATCAGGCAGGAATAATCAAACCCGATTTCTTTAGCACCCGGTCGAATCGTATCATTCCAATTGACATTTCCAGAGCCCATTCCGAGATGCCATTTGCCAATTGCGCCTGTTACATAGCCTGATTGCTGCATCATTTTGGGTAATGTGGGCTGTTCAGTCGATATGACTAAAGGTGCATCCCCGGGTAGAATTTTAATGTCATCTCTCCAAGGATACATTCCCGTCATCAGTGCATAACGGCTGGGGGTCGATGTTGATGATGATGCGTATGCATTAGTGAATGTTACTCCATTATTAGCCAAACTGTCAATGTTAGGAGTATTAATGGTTTTGGAGCCATAAAAACTAACGTCACCAAAACCTAAATCATCCGCAAGAATGACAATCACGTTTGGCTTTTCAACGGGTAATCTCTTTTGTTGTTGACAGCTGCAGCATGCCAATAAAAGTAGCCCTGCTACTGTATAGCAAATCTTTTTCATTTTTTTCTATCGGGATTAGGATATACCATACACTTCGCAGCCCAATTATCATAGTCACTACTTAGTTTAGCAACTATCTCCGGATATTTGTCCGCAAGGTTAACTTTTTCTGTACGATCTGTATTTAAGTTATAAAGTTCCCAAGGTATAGACTGTTTGGCTCTGACTATTTTCCAACCGTCATTGCTTATCAGTGCGGCCTCGTTGAAATGTTCAAATGCTACATAATCATGCCTTTTCACTTTTTCACCCTGAAAAATAGAATTTAGACTTTTACCTTCCATTGGAATGATGTTATGTCCTTTGTACTTAGTAGGATATGTAGCACCCGCAATGTCAACGCAAGTTGACATAATGTCGATGACATGGCATATTTCATCAGTTATATACCCTTTTGCTGCTTTTATTCCCTTAGGCCAATGTGCAATACAAGGGGTGCAGATTCCACCTTCATAGGATTTTGCTTTCCAATATCTAAATGGTGTATTCGCAACATTAGCCCATTCAGCACCTAAGGATGCATAGGTTGTTTCCGGACCAGGCATCAATTCTTTGTTCTTGACATAGACTATAGGTCTGCCATCGCGTGTCATATCCGGCCTGTCATTCTTCCCGGGGATCATATTCTGACATTCTTCCGGACTACATCCATTGTCGGATAAAAACAATATCAATGTGTTATCCAGTTTTCCAGAACTTTCGAGGGCGTCTATGACTTTTCCAATACCTTGATCCATCCTGTCAATCATTGCGGCATGTACTGCCATTGCTCTCGCATCCCATTCTGCGGTAAGATTATCTTCCCAACTATCAGAAAACTGTCGTTCAGTAAGATAATTATTACTATCTCCGAATATACCGAGCTCCAGCATTTTATCATATCTGGCATTACGAATAGAATCCCATCCGACTGTGTATGTATCTTTATACTTTTCAATATCTTCGGGAAGGGCATGTAAAGGCCAGTGAGGTGCAGTATACGATAAATACATGAAGAATGGAGTATCATCGGATTGCAGGATTTCTTCCGCAGCTCGATCTGAAAGTGCATCAGTGATGTAGTATCCTTCCGGAACACTTTCAATAGGCACCTCACCCTCAACAAGACTGAATGGATCATAGTAATTAACTACGCCATATATTGTTCCATAATGTGTGTCGAAACCTCGATTAACAGGATAGTTGCTTAAATCAGTGAATGTTTCATGTTGTACCTGATGATTAAGCCAGTCGCGTTGATCTTCTCTAAGAGGTGTCTCTGCAACATGCCATTTACCTATCATTGAGGTTCTGTAGCCTGCATTTTTGAGAACTTCAGGAATAGTCACCGCATCACGAGAAATTGTTCCTCGGTATCCGGGGAGTCCTTGATCAAATGTCATGCGGCCAATACCGGCCTGATGCTGATAAAGACCGGTAAGCAGTGATGCCCGACTTGGGCAACTTCTGCTGGCATTATAAAAACGATTAAAACGCAATCCATTCTCGGCAAGACGATTAATGTTTGGCGTATTGATTTCACCACCATAACATCCTAAGTCAGAGTAGCCAAGATCGTCGGCGAGAATAACCAGTATATTTGGTTTTTCTTGAGCCTGTAAGCTGGGGAACGACAGACCAAGAAACAATGGTATCGATAATACTGAAGGAAATTTCATTATAGTGTATTGACAGATAAAACAGGTGTATTATTACGTTTGAAACAGTTATCAATCCTCTCAGGACATAGCATTTGCCACAAAGAAGCTACCGTCCACCCGGGTGCAAAAATATCATTATAGAACCCTTTGCCATTTTTACCATAATCCCATGTAGTATGTTGGATAACTTCAGGGTAATATCCGGCTTTGGCAATGTCGTACATATTGTCTTCAGTTGGCATAAGCTGAAGCATTGATGTTTTTATTACATTTGCAAAGTTAGAGAAGCGAGGTTCTGAGTAATGAATTGATAACTTGTCAAGGACCGTAGCAAAGTCGAAAATAAAAACATCAATATGATTATTTTCAACAGATACATTACCCCAGCCTCTCGACTTGAATCCGACATCTCCGAGCATTTGACCTTTCGAGAAAGGCACATCCCACATATAGTACCAAGACAGACAAAAATATGCAGCTTTCTTGCACTGTTGTAGATTGTGTTCGTGCTCTTTGCCATTTGTTACGCATGCAAGGTAGTACATCGCTGTTGTCGCATACAGCGACGCCTCTTTGTCTTCGCAATTTGCGTCAAGTGTCGATGAAAAGTAATCACCTTTGGAAATCAGTTCATTTTCAAGATAATGGCCTGTATTTCTCGCACATTCGAGATATTTTTTATCACCAAAATAATCATAAGCCATTGTGAGAGGCAAGGTTGCTGATGGAGTGCTGCCGCCGGTCGGGTCAACATGAGTTTTATCAGCTTTGAATTTTCTCGGATAACTTCCGTCCTCATTCTGTAGACTTACAATATTATCCATAAGCTGTCGGATTTTTGCTTCCCATTTCGGATGCTTCCGCCCTTTATTCTGTTCGTAGTTGAGCCAAGAGAGTATTGCATACGCTCCTTCTGATTGACGTCTTATACTTAAGACATCACTTTCTTCATTCTTACTCAGTCTGACATTTTCCCTGAAATAACCATCATCAGTGAATCCATTCTGTAAAACACTGTTAAATATTGCATTAGCCTTTTCAGTAAGTTGCTCGCGACCGGTTGTTTCCCCGTATTCGAGGGCATTAAAAGCATTAAGAAGGACACGACCAACAAAACCGACCTGATAATTTTCGGTATTTGCACAGTCATCTGTACGCATACGCATACCAGAGAAGTATTTCAAATCATAGTCATCTACATAGCTATCAATAAAATATGTCGACATACACTTCATTGCGTCTTCCCGACTCATTGCATCATCCATTGGTTGAGGTTGCATGACATCGTATGAATATGTCCATGTATCGGCTACGAATTCTGAATAATCATTGTTAATACTTTTCCGTATCTGCCATTTTAATGCTATGGAATCTCCTTTTTCAATTTGTTGGAAGGCATATACTGGATCGATAAGGGTCAGCTTTCTGATATATCTTTTAGGTGTTTCGCTATATGGAAACCCATACACCAACGAGGAACAACCACATTTATTAGAAAATCCTATAGAACCCACCGATGTTGTACTCGGAAGAATTACTTCACCGGATTGATTCTGTGGAACACAATCATGTGCATTATTGTCTACATCAAGTCTCATAACAGTCATTCCACACTTGTTGACCGTATCATAAATCCCCGCAAGAGGTGTGCTGAGTCGATCTTCTCTTACGCACCAACTATTCGATGTATGAAACGCCGGAGCACCTTTGGGTGAACGAAGATTACGATGATACCAAAATCCGGGCATATAGAACTCACATTCTTCTGTCTTCATTCCAGTATTTACAGTATCCGTAAGATTAAACCAACAAGTCTCTTTTGCCTTGATATTCAGTGTGATATTTGTAACATCACCTTTGCTTTCGACTTTGCGGTCAATGATTAAGGGTAAATCCTTATCATTGACCAGTCGACCATCCTTTCCCTTTAATAGGACAAACTCTGTGCTTTTTTTCCCGGGATACTTAATTGCTACATGGGTGGATGCAACAACTATAAATGCATGGGACATTAAAAGTCCCATGCAAAAAATTAACAATCTTTTTACCATAAATTAGTTACACATGTGCGGTTTAATAATCGATTCCTTATCGGCTTTAATGCGATATATACCACTCTTAGGCTCTTTATCAAAGAGCAATGATACAATGCGTGTACGTCGTGGCGATACTACACTGTCAGAATTATGTACGTGATAGACATATCGATAGTTACCATTCGCATCTTGGAATATATCACCGTGTCCTGATCCTTTTTCACCAACAATATTCTGATGTATTATCGGGTTGTCCGGATTCTTGGTCCAAGGTCCCATAGGTGAATCCGCAGTGGCGTAACCCACTGCATAGTCCGGACTCATGAAATGATTGGCAGAGTAGAACAGATAATACTTGCCGTCAAGTTTTATCACGGTGGGTCCTTCCATGATTGGCGCACTATCATATGCAGGTGTCGCCTCCCATGCCTGATCGTTCTTAAAACAACGTGTTAGGGTGCCATCTACAATCTTCCCTGTCTGTGGATTAAACTCAGCGACCCAAAGGAAGTTTCCGTGATCAAATCTGACATGATACAGATACCATTTACCATCGTCGTCCTTAAAAAGGAATGAGTCTATGTTCTTTTCAGAGCCGTCGATAGGAGTAATCTCGGTTTGAGTATAGAGGCCGGCCAAACTATCCGATTGAGCGAATACAGTTTGTTCGTTAGCCGTATATGTAAGCCAATACTCATCTCCGCTCTTTATAATCTGCGGAGCCCAGAATCCTTTGTCTCCAAATGACCCATTACCGGCTATTAGAATCATCGAGTCAGCCTTGGCCGGTTGCCATGTCTTCAGGTCTTCGGACTCAAGAAGCGCAAATCCAAGAGGCTCGCGATTTCTTGTTCCGGTAAGATAGAACTTATTGTTCTCCACGAATACCGTCGGGTCTGCGTAGAATATCTCTTGGGGAGAACGATTGTTGTCTTCTACAGACATTGTTTTAGAGCTTTTGTCGGTTCTACATGACAAACAACATATAAGAGGTATTGTCGCCATGCCTGCAAGAACCATGCTTGTGATTGGTTTTAGCTTATACATGATATCGTTGGTTTTATTGATGGTGCAAAGGTATGTCAAAGATGCAGCCCTATCGGGTAATCCTGTTTTGATTTCAGGTAATAATGTCCAATATCAGCGTTTTGCGAAACTTTACCTGCCGTCATTAGACATTATTACCGATATTAAACACAATTTTACCCATTCATAGGTAGGTTTGTTAAATAACTTTGCGACAGAAAAAAATATAATCAACCATGAAAATTAAGTATCTTGCAACATTAATCTCAGCGGCCATCGCACTCAGTTGTTATGGTTCATCATCAGAGCCGGTAAGTTTGCCGCGTCCTGAATATCCCCGACCTCAATTTGAAAGAAAGGATTGGACTAATTTGAACGGGGAATGGAGTTATACTTTTGACTTCGGAAAAAGCGGAAAAGAACATGGTTATTCTGAATCGACGGGTTTTCAGAACTCAATAATTGTTCCTTTCTGTCCTGAAAGCACTCTGTCAGGAGTAGGTCACACCGATTTTATCAACGCTATGTGGTATCATCGGAATCTTTCGATTCCTGAAGATTGGGATGGAAAAAAAGTCCTTCTTAACTTCGGCGGCGTTGATTATCGTGCGGAAGTATTCATCAATGGCAAATCACTGTTCACTCACTATGGAGGTGGCGCATCTTTTGCCGTTGATTTAACTGACGCTCTTAAATATGGTGAAAACAATGATTTGGTTGTCTATGTAGAGGACGATGTGAAATCTTGGCAGCAGCCTCTCGGCAAACAATCTCGTCGTCTCAATGCTTATGAGTGTTTCTATACTCGCGTTACAGGTATCTGGCAAACCGTTTGGCTTGAAGCTGTTGATCAGCATGCTTTAAAGCAGTGCCGAATTACTCCTGACCTTGATGGAAACCAGTTCGTATTTGAGCCAAAGTTCTATAATGTTGATGGTTCGTCAAAATTCAACATCAAAATTAAGGATGGCAACAAGGTTGTATGCGAAAAAACCACACCCGCCAGCAATAGCTCATTTATAACTGCTGAAATAAAGAAAGCCAAAACATGGTCGCCTGAAGATCCATTCTTATACGATATTGAGTTTTCGGTAATCAATAAGAATGGGGAAACTATAGATAAAGTAAACTCATATGCGGGAATGAGAAAATCAGAACTGCGCAACGGAGTTTTTTATCTGAATAACAAGCCTTATTATCAGAGACTTGTACTTGACCAAGGTTATTATCCTGACGGTCAATGGACTGCTCCGACCGATGAGCAACTCAAAAGGGATATTGAACTCGGCAAGGCTGCCGGATTCAATGGAGCAAGACTCCATCAGAAGGTATTTGAACCTCGCTATTTTTATTGGGCGGATAAACTTGGATACCTGACTTGGGGTGAATCAGCAAGCTGGGGAATGAACTGGACTGATAAGGTTGCAGCTCGCAATATGCTGGCTGAATGGCATGAATGTATTGATCGTGACTACAATGTGACATCACTAATCGCATGGTCACCCTTGAATGAAACTTGGATTAAAGATGTTGATGGTCAGCGCGATCGATTAACAAATGACCTTTATTTCATGACCAAGAATCTGGACAGAACCAGACCTGTGGTTGCATCCAGTGGTGGACATCATGCCGGTTTCACTGATATTTACGCTGAACATACATATGTTCAAGATCCTGTAGCCCTTTACAATCAGCTTAGCCTAGATTCTAATGGAAAGCCTTGGATTCACCACCCGAAAGAGAGTGCCGAATACAAAGGTGAGTGCTATATGATTGATGAATTCGGTGGTATTCAATGGAATAAGAAAATGGATGCACCGGAAGTAGCGACAGAGGATGCTTTTTGGGGATATGGCCAAGCTCCCCGAAGTCTTGACGAATACTATAAGCGTCTGGAAGAACAGGTTAATGTTATTTTAAGTCTTGATCATATCGCCGGCTTCTGCTATACTCAGATAGTTGATGTCGAATTGGAGAAAAATGGTATTTATACCTATGATCGCTCGCCAAAATTTGATGTAGAACGGATTAACCGGATTTTCTCCAAACCAAGAGAACAGGCAAAAGCTGAAGTAGAACAGATGCTCTCGACCAGAAAAGAAGTATCTCAGGCTACTAAATAATCTAATTCAATAACAATAACTAAAACAAACCAATCACTATGTGTAAGAAATCTTTACTCCTAACGGCTGCCTTAGTGAGCAGCTTCGGAGCAGTTGCACAGGCACTTCCTGATGGGACAACCTCACTGCTCCCGGCAGGTGTTACAGCTAACATCGGCCAGGAAAAAATGTTTGTCAAACAGAAAAATCTCTGTGTGGCAGGTTCTCCCTCAAAGGGATACAAGGCATATTTTTCCGCCACAGACGCAGATCACGGCGAAGAATTATGGGTGACAGACGGTACTCCCGCAGGCACCCATATGGTAAAAGACATCAATCCCGGTGTCGCAACCTCAGACATCCAGTGGCTGACCAGATTCAATGACAAGGTCGTATTTTCCGCTAAGGACGACGAAGATACCGGCTCGGAGCTTTGGATCTCAGACGGCACCGAGGCAGGAACATACATGATAAAAGATATTCATGACTTCGGTTCAAGCAACCCCATCGCTTTCTGCCAGATGGACGAAACTCATTTCGTATTCTTCGCTACTGACGGCGAAAGCGAATTTGCTGCATCGACCCCCCAGCGTTGGCTCTGGATCTCAGATGGCACAGAGGAAGGCACAAAACTTGTCAAAGCGGTAGATTGTATCTATCCCGGTGTTGAAGACGGTGACCATCGTTATGGCTCTATCATGCGCGTCGGCCGTAAAGTATTCTTCAAAGGCAACGAATCCGACAAGTCCGGCGTTACGCACGGCGAAGAACTCTGGGTAACAGATGGTACTGAAGCCGGCACCTATCTGGTAAAGGATATCAACATCCAGCCCGATAACGCCAAGGGTGATGGTCAGTCAACCTTGAATCCCGCACTCTGCCACCTGCAGAACTTCTACAACGAGAAAGTTTTCTTCAAAGCATGGTCGCTTGAATCAGGCAACGAGCCTTGGGCTTCAGACGGAACTGAAGAAGGCACTTACGAAATCTTCAACACCAACCCTGCCATCAATGCTAGTGGCCTTGGCGAAGGCGGTAACGCAACTATGGTTGGTGAACCCTACAACGGATATATCGTATTCCGCTCTAAGAGTCCTACAATCGGCAATGAGCTCGCTTGGACAAACTGCGAAAAAGGCAACATCGGATGGAAGGATCTTAATCTCATTCCTACAACCGAAACCCACCACTCCGCACCTGATAACGGAGTTGTATTCGATGGCGTATATATTTTCTGCGCTAATACCGGATTAGATGCTACTATCGAGACTTGCTTCGGTGGCGAACTTCATTGCTTCGACGGTGAAAACGTATGGATGCAGGACGACTATGCTCCCGGTGTCGGTTGTAACTGGGCGAAGGAACTTACTGTTGCCGGTGGTTCACTCTACTGGTGGAATGAAGGCTCACTTGACGGAACAGGTGAGAAAAATACAAAACTTCACCGCCTTGACTCAAAAGATGGCAAAGCAACCGTCGTGTCAAATATTGACGCAAACGGTGACAAAGTGTATAGCCTCCGCAACCTCAATGGAGACCTTCTTTACACATCGTCAGTAACCAATCAGCTCTACTGCTATCACTATCGTCAGCCCGGATACGATCCTGAAAAGAATCCTGATGTCATGGAGCCTGAGTATCGCACCCGCAAGGAAATCGCTGAATCTTCAGGTATTGAAGGAGTCTTTGCCGATAATAATACCGTAATCAGTGTATCTCCTAATCCAACGTCTGTTTACTTCACAGTAAATGTTGATGTTCCTGTTAAATCAGTGCGCATCTATAATCTCGCCGGCGCCCTTGTCAAGGCTGTTGCAAATCCCGACAATAATACCGTACAGGTGAGCGGTATGGCATCTGGTCTCTATATGCTTTCAATCGAGACCGAAGAAAGCAATTATAGTTCAAAATTGATTGTAAAATAAGATTGTTTTAGGTTAGCTAAGGTTGGCTCGGAGGCAGTTGAGTCTGCCTCCGAACCATTTCCTTAAATAACTGGAGTCGAGGTTACAATCATAAGTGATTACCTAATCTTATCACATGAAAATATGTCTAAGAATCTATCACGGCTTATAGCACTTCTGTTATTAGCCATAACAAGCATTGGTGTCTCAGCACAGGACCTGATAACTGTCAGCGGCACCATATATGACTCAGAACTTAATGAACCTGTAATCGGTGCATCTGTATTAGTAAAGGGTCAGAAGACCGGTGCCGTTTCGGACATCGACGGTAACTATACGGTCAAAGCTCCGTCAAACGGAATTCTCGTATTTTCGTATGTCGGTCTTGATACTAAAGAAGAAAAGATTAACGGTCGCACAAATATTGACGTCTATATGACTGTCAACTCTCAGATTCTTGACGAGGTGGTTGTTGTCGGTTACGGCGTTCAGCGTAAAAGTGATGTTACCGGTTCTATATCATCCATCAGCGGCAAGGATGTAAACAACACTCCTGTCTCATCCGCACTACAAGCCCTTCAAGGTAAGGCATCCGGTGTCAATGTTATTCAAAACAGTGGTTCGCCCGGTGGTGCTACTACTATCAAGATTCGTGGTACGGGAACTGTTAACGATGCCGATCCCTTGTATGTCGTAGATGGTTTTATTGTCGACGACATTACTCACATTAGCCCAAATGACATTGCCAGCATTGAGATTCTTAAGGATGCAGCGTCTTCTGCTGTTTATGGCGCACGTGCAGCAAACGGTGTGGTTGCTATCACAACTAAATCCGGCGAAAGCGGCAAAGTGTCTGTCACTTTCGATGCTTACTTTGGTGTTTCCAATCCTTGGAAGAAAATTGACGTTATGGGTGTTGAAGACTATGCCCTGATGAAGGATTATATCAATGGCACAGCAATCTACTCACAAGACGGTCGCCTCTATCAAACCAAGCAGCCCGACGGCACTTACGCCTTTGACGAGTCAAAAAAATATCTGTTGGATTATATACGGGAGGATACTCCGTCAAATTGGTGGGATGCAATAACCCGCACCGGTATCAAACAGCAATATAATGCAGCGGTAAGTGGTGGTAATGACAATACAAAGTATCTTGTCAGTGCAGGATATTTTAATGAAAAAGGTATAGTGAAATCTTCTGATTACAACCGCTTCAACGCCCGTGTGAACCTTAATCAGAAGATTACATCATGGTTGACGCTTATGGCAAATCTGTCATACTCTAATGAAAATAGAGACCTTGTCCCCGAAGGTTCAGCCTCAATTCTTAAACGGGCCCTTTACCAGAATCCACTTGTCAGAATCCATGATACGAAAGGATATTGGTCAGAAGATCATCCTATTGCCCAGCTTGAACGCAATCATCGTTCCATTAAGCGTGATCGCTTTGATTTAAATGCGACTCTTTCTGCTGATTTCCTGAAATTCTTCAATTATCAGTTCAAGGCTTCATATTATGTTGCTCCTCAGACAAATCGTCGTTTTACGGAGGTGAATAAACTTGAGGAAGATTTTGTAATGACAGACCTTTCTCAAGTATATAACTATCGTAATACTATTAACAAGTGGGAGATTAATAATCTCTTAACCTTCAACTGGAAGAATGAAAATAATGCTGTAACCGTACTTGCCGGCCAGACTGCTGAAGGATATAAGAATTCTTATCAAGAATCTACGAAAAGAGGTACTCCCTCAAATGATCCTGACCAGTGGTTCCTTTCAAGTGGATTTACCGGAGATAAAACTTATGGTTTGGACCGAAACTGGACTGCAGTCGGATTTATCGGACGAGTTAACTATAGCTTCAAGGATAGATATCTTCTGCAAGCCAATGTTCGTGTCGACGGCTCATCGAAGTTCTCGAAAAATAATCGTTGGGGTACATTCCCATCCGTATCACTCGGCTGGAAATTCTCATCTGAAAGCTTCCTTAGAGACCAGACATGGCTGAGCCTTGGTAAATTACGTGTTGGTTGGGGTAAACTTGGTAACAACCGAATCGACGAGCTTGCTTGCTATACATATCTTGTAAGTCAGTTTAATTATCCCTATGGTCAAGGAACACATGTGCTACAGCCCGGTTATACTGCACTGACAATAGGCAATCCCGATATTAAATGGGAAAAGACTGAAACATTAAACGCGGGTATTGACCTCGCTTTTCTCAACAATACTATCTTATTCGGTTTTGAGTATTTTGATAAGAGAACAACCGATATGCTGATAGCTGTTCCAACTGTTCCTTCTGCTGGTCTTGATTCTAACCCGATGACCAATGCCGGTGCAGTGAAGAACTATGGTATTGAGACCCAATTGACATATCGTCAAAGCTTTGGAAAATTCTCTTTTGATGTAGGTTTCAATCTTTCTTGGATCAAAAACAAGGTAACCTCACTTGGCACCGGAAATGAGCCTATTTGGGGTAACCGATTGTCAGAGGGAAGTATCGCGGATGCAGTTACCAAGACAGCCGTCGGACATCCGATTGGCAGCTTTTACGGTTATGTGACCGATGGTATATTCCAAACACCAGAGGAAGTTAAGGCATCGGCCCAGTATGAACCGGGCAAGATGGATTCTGAGCAAACTACTCGTGTCGGTGATTTCCGCTTCAAGGATCTTAACAATGATGGCCGCATTACGGATGAAGACCGTACATATCTTGGCTCTCCGCTACCCGATTTCGTATTCGGTGTACCTCTTAATTTCCGTTATTCAGGATTAGAACTATCGGTATTCTTCCAAGGTCAGACAGGTAATAAGATTTTCAATGTAATGGATTACTATCTGTATAATGCCGGAAACGGCAATGTATATGCGGATATCCGCGAAAAGCATTGGTCAGGTCAGGTTGCCGAAAACAGAGCGTTTTTCCCTCTTAACACTTCAGCTACAGTTCCTGATCTTGATCCTGATGATGCTGCAAGAAATTTCCGTTCCAGCGACTTCTTGGTAAAAGATGGTTCGTATGTGCGTCTTAAGGAGTTAAGACTATCGTACTCGTTTGAGCCGTCTCTTATTAAACGGCTGGGATTATCGTCGCTCGTTCTGTCTGCAACCGCATACAACCTTCTCACATTTACCAAGTATGACGGTTTTGATCCTGAAGTGGGTAAGGTAGATGGTACAGAAGGTAACAACCTTAATATGGGTGTCGACCATGGAAATTATCCTCAGGCCCGTTCTTTCACTTTTGGTTTGAAATTCGGATTCTAAATGTATATTATCATGACACTAAATAATAATTGTAAACTAAGAGGATTCAGACTCGTCATCGGCATAATAATTGCCGCTGTCGGCTCGGTTCTTTCTGGGTGCGATGATTTCCTTGAACAGGAAGTTAAAGGGAACAATACATCGGAAAAGTTCTATGACACCCGATACAAGTTGCAGGCAAGCTTAAATGCAGCCTATGACATTCTTCAAAGCAATGCGATGCAAGATACCGATTGGCGTTTTGGCGAAGCCATAGGTGATAATGTGATTGGTAGAGACGAAGGTCTGTCCGGTCACATGGGACAACTTGCGCATTTCCGCTTCAACACATCGAATAATTTTATTCTGAACCGCTGGAATATCTATTACAAAGGTATCCATCGAGTTAATCAGGTAATAGCCAATATCGACAAGGCTCGTCTTTCGACTGATGACTATAAGTCTTATAAAGAAATCCGCGAGATTCTGGGTCAGGCAAAATTCCTTAGGGCATATTTCTATTTCAACCTTGCCCGCACCTTCGGTGGTGTTCCTATCCGTCCAGAGGTTGAGGAAGTGGAAAAGATTGTCATACCTCGTAGTTCTCTTGAGGAAACTTATGCATATATTGAAAAGGATTTGAGGGAGGCTGCCATCATGTTGCCTAACCGATATACCTCAAACAATTCCGGGAAGGCAAGCTCAGGTGCAGCGACTGCACTCCTTATGAAGGTTCTTATGTATCAGGCTAAGCCCGGTATTCCCTCCGAAAAATGGGAAGAAATGACTCGTCTCGGAGATTACTTCGTAAAAGGTGCATCTTTCAGCTTCAAGGATATGTTGCATTATCCTGACAATTATGAAGGAGAAGATTGGGAATCACTGCGCAAACGACTATGGTTCAAACCACAGGAGCTCAATAAAGAAACTGACCCCTACGAAACACCCGAAAATGAGTGTCCCATGTTGCTCAATGCCTATTCTCTGAGATACATTGACGCCTATGGCGGTGCTATCACTTATGATCAGCAGTTCTATCTTCAGGGCGAATTCTGTCAGGGTTCAATTTTTGAGATAGTATTCAAAGAATCAGGTGATGGTTCTGTAGATGACAACAATGAGGGTAATGCGATATTTATGAATATGTTCCCTCAGACATACGATGATGCAAACTCAAGCCATATTCCCATTTACTGTGATGATGCTGTACTGTCCAAGATTATATTCAGCGGGAGCAATGCCTCTGATGCCCGTAAACGATATATTCTCGGACACCACGAAAACACTCCGGATATGGAAAACACCGAAATTGGTGCCGGTCGAGTCCTGCCACTTAAATGGTACACACCTGTCAAGGACCGTCCTGTTTACGCAGGCGATAACGGAAAGAACCGTCGTATATTACGCTATGTCGACGTAGTGCTCATGTATGCTGAGGCTCTTAACGAGTGTGGAAAAGGTGCGGAAGCACTCGAACAGCTCAATAGCAATAAACGAGTAGTAAACGAGATAAACAACAGTTCTACATTGTACATCGGTGGTGGTTACGGCTATCTTCGTCAACAGATTTGGGATGAGCGTACCATTGAACTTTGTTTTGAATGGGAGCGATTCTTTGATATTGTGCGTCAAGGTCGTGCCAAAGAGTGTCTTAAAATTTTCAGTGACCTCCGTTCAAATCGTCGTGGCGCATATTTCAAAGAGGGAATCAATGAGATATTCCCTATACCTCAGCGAGAAATTGACCTCTCGAATGGCGTAGTGACACAGAACCCCGGTTACTAAAATAATCAAATACTGTAAGATATGAAATCATATATAATGGCATTTCTCGCATGTGGTCTTATGATGGCCTCATGTTCAGATGAAAAGGCCACGCAGCCTACAGCGGCCTTTTCAGTAGAAGCCTCAGAGTTAAGTGTGAATGAATCAGTAACGGTTCATTTTACGGGCAATGCTGAGAATGTGGTAATCTTCCCAGGTGATTCGGGTCAGGACTATGAACTGATAAACGAAAACAACACCGGACTTGTAGTAAACAAGGGATTATTCACATACGCATATTCCACACCTGGATTATACAAGATGGTATGTGTAGCTACCAACCATGCTGATGCAGGTTTATCCATCCTCTCTGATACTTGCTCGACTTGGATTAGAGTTATCGACGATGAGACAGAAATAACTAAGATTTCAGCTTATCCGGTTGTTCGCGATGAAATATTCGCAACCCAGTCCAATGAATCAGATTGGCTTATGGCCTTCCCTCGTAAAATGCGTTATCAGTCAGGCAATCCTGCTGTAACTCTGTCCAGAAAATTGAAATTCTATACAAAGTCTGCGTCAACAAAAGTTTCTGTTGACGGTGTAGAGTTCAGTGCCGCTAAATCGTATGACTTATCTAAGGTTCTCAACATTACTGCTGAATCTTATGAAGGAAGCTTACGAGAATATAAGCTTCATACACTATATTACGGAGAATTTAAAACTTTCAATGTTGCCGGTGTGAAAGGCGAAATTGAACGAGATCCGTTTGATTACAACAATTACGTCATCAATATATCAGCTCCTGCCGGAACAGATGTCAAAGCACTTAAACCGACTTTTACTCTTTTTGCCGACAATGAGAAGGTTTATATTGACGATCAAGAGCAGATTTCAGGTGAGTCAGTTGTAGATTTTACCAATCCGGTAACCTATCGGTTTGTTACAACATCTACTGTTAATCCTGAAATAACAGTTGAATCTACTTGCGTTGTCAACATCAACAAATAAGTATCTTAATTGGATGGTTACAGAGATCTGCTCTGTTTTGATTTCTGTAACCTCCAATTTTTATGTAATTTTGTAGTACAATGAAGACTAATTTATTAAAGATTATCATATGCCTTTTGTGTATGGTTCCCTCCTTGCTGCTGTATGCAGTCAGGCATGAACCATATTCGGGTTCACGCATATATTGGGATATTAGTTCTAAAAAGTTGCTTTTCCCTTCGGGCAATTATGCTCGTGTTATCCAATTGCAGGATGGTCGCCTGATGGCTGTCGCTGAATCTGGAGGTGGTGTCTCTGTTTCTTATAGCGGAGATAACGGAAATATATGGTCATCACCTGAACGCATCATACAGAGTGCGCCAAATATTCCTTATGCCGTACCTGATGTTATTCAGCTTACTAACGGTGATATAATTGTTGGTTTTAATCCACGTCCTTCAAGTCCATACACTGAGGATCGGAAATTTGGCATTCGTTGTATAAGGAGTGTTGACAATGGCAAGACATGGAGCGAGCCCATATTTATATACGATGCTCAACATTATAAACGTCAAGGTTGCTGGGAGCCTTGTTTCCTTGAGTTGCCTACAGGAGAGCTCCAGTGCTATTTTGCCAATGAGAACAATTTCCCTAACAGCAATGAACAAGAAATATCCATGTGTAGATCGTTTGACAATGGTCTGACGTGGGGTAAGGAAAACCGTATTTGCTTCAGCAATGGCAGTAGAGACGGTATGCCCGTTCCTATATTAACCGACAATAATGAAATTGTAGTGATCATTGAGGATAATGGCTGGGGAAATGGTTATAATGGTTTCCGAGCCACTACTGTACGCACTACTCTTGATGATAACTGGAGTAATTGGATTCCGCGCAATAATAACAATCGCGAAATGATTTTTGCACATGCGGCAGATAAAACCTTTATTTCTGCTGCTCCTTATATCCGCAGATTAGGGAAAGATGAAACCATCGCATCATGGCAAGGAGATAGAGGTGAGCGAAAAGGGATGGGAGAAGACCGTTATGAGATGTCTGTCGGCGTAGGAGATGCAGATGGCCGTAATGTTAAAGCTATTGTTTCTCCTTTCGGATTATCCACAAGTCAACATGGATTGTGGAACTCGGTCACAGCTCTTGACGACGGTACAGTATTTGCGCTTACATCAATCGGTGATGCAGGTAAGGGAAATGCAATTTATTCCATGACCGGTTATGCCAAGAAAGGTTTTGAAGCATCATATGGCACTCCTGTAATCAATGGTTCTTCGTCTAAAGAGACATGGACCAAGAAAAATGCGCGTCAGATTTTTTTGGGCAGTAATTCTACTCGTAATCTTGCCACAATGGATTTCTTATATGATGAAAATAATCTATATTTCTATGCCCGTGTCATTGACCGAAATATTTTTACCGATAAGATAGACAACGACGGTATTACACTTGCTCTTGACGTTGAGAACTGTTGCGACACATATCCCCAAAAAGGTATGTATCGTATCTTTATGGATGTGAATGGCAGTCTTAAGTTCTATGCGGGAGAATCTAATAAATGGAAAGAGATTGACAATCCCGAATCCATTAATTATGTCGTTAATACCAAAAGCTCCTATTATGAAATGGAGATTGCAATACCTTGGAATGTTCTGGGATGTACTTCTGCCCCGATAAACAATGACATGCGTTGCTATATTGAGGTCAGTGATCGTAGAGATGGCGAACTCGTAAAAGAAATTATTCCTGAATCAATATTGCGCCAGTCTTGGACTTGGCCGGAATTTAATCTCCTGCCAAATGAAAATAGTGGAATTAATGACATATCGTCTGACATATCAGGAGATAACGCGATGGTCGATATCCGATATGAGAATGGTAATGTTTGCGTGGAGTCCTCACGCGACATTACCAATGTCTCACTCTGTTCTGTCTCAGGTACGAGGATTGTTGCCCGGAAATATGACAGTAATGAGGCCAATCTTAATGTTTCTGGGATGAAAGGTATATATATTGTAGAAGTTACTTTTTGTGACGGATTAAAAAAAATTGCTAAATTAGTTATACGGTAAGATTACATAATTCTTATGTTGAGTATCCTAAAACTTGTACTAAGTATATTTTTAATGGTAATATGTTTAACACCTATTACTGTTGAAGCTCAGGACAACTATTTTTTCACTCATCTAAAGAGTGATGCAGGCCTTCCGCACCAACAAGTATCATCGCTGGCCTTTGACCACGATGGTATGTTATGGGTCGGCACGCGAAATGGATTAGCGAAATATGACGGATATTCTTTTGTAGCTTATTATAACGACATCAATGACGTATCATCTATCCCTCATAATTTTATCCGTCATATTTTTGTGGATTCGGACAATAATGTTTGGATTGGATCTGATGTAGGGATATGTCGCTATCGTCGAGAATCAGATGATTTTGAGCGATATAATGTTGGAGGCGATCACATAACCAGAATTGCAGAAACCGCAGATGGTTCAGTCATTTGTACCGGCTCTAAAGTGTATAAGCTGCTCAAAGGTACCAATGAGTTTAAACATATGCCCCGACAATCAGAAGACTATATCGTAGGACTTGCTGTGTCTCCTGATGATAAGATTTATCTTGCAACAAATAAATCCATTGCTTATTACACATCAGAAATGTTGATGGAAACTGTGATGGATACTTCATTATACTCTGACTTCTTGACAGGATTTGATGCTATTGTACCCCTATTTTTTGATAGTAACGGTCTGTTGTGGATTGGCAGAGACGGTAAAGGTGTAATGTGTCTTAATTTGTCATCTGGCGAAAGGATCATTTATGATGAAGGTCACATCAGCAATGGGACAGTTCGTGTAATCACCGAAGATTCCAACGGTTTGATTTGGCTTGGAACAGAAAAGGGCATTACAACTATCAATACTAAAAGCGGGAATATTTCAATAATCACACAGCAATTTGGAAATTCACGCACACTATCTGATAATGCGATATATAGTATTGTATCAGATACAGATGATAATATATGGGTAGGCACTTATTTCGGAGGAATTAATCTTGTCCTGCGAAACGCGACCCAATTTGCATGGACCGCACCCGGATATGGTTTTAATACTCTATCCGGAAAAGCTGTCAGACGAATCATTGAGCCTATTAAGGGTAATCTTTGGCTTGCCACAGAAGATGGAGGCATAAACATACTCAATATTAATAATAAACATATTGAGCATTTCGATCACATTCCAAATCTCGGTACAAATATCCATGAACTATTTTGCGACCAACAAAACGGTGAAATGTGGATTGGAACATTTCGTAACGGATTGTTCCGATATAATTTGAAAGATCGCAGCCATAAACATTATACCGCTTTCAATAGCGGATTGAAAAGTAATGCCATATTTGCAATCGCGCAGCAAGGAAATGACAATCGGGTTTTGTATATAGCAACTACAAAAGGATTACTCGTTTATGACTTCAATGAGGAACAGTTTATTCCCGTTAATCATCCCATACTTGACACCGATTTCATCTATTGTCTTTACACAGACCATCTCGACAATCTATGGGCCGGAACAGTAAATCACGGCTTATTTAGGATTGATAAGAAAACAAAGGAGATAAAAGGTTGGGGAAAATCATCCGCCTCAAAAAATAATTGCCTGAATGACAACTACATTACTACTATCTTTGAGGATAATGAGGGACGAATATTTGTTGGCACGAATAATGCCGGGCTATACTACATAGATAGTGAAACACTTGAATTTACCCGCTTTAAGAATGAAACCCAGACATTGGGGACAATTTGTAGTATAATACAAGATAATACTGAAAATATTTGGCTGACCACGTCAGGAGGATTATTCAAAGTTGATCCGAATGACTTGACCGCAGTTAAATTTACCACAACTGATGGACTGCCTGAAAATCAGTTTAATTTCTCATCGACCCTTTTGGCATCAGACAACAACTTGTACTGTGGAACGGTAAATGGTCTTGTCTCATTTAATCCGAATGTAAAAAAACGCTCCGATTCAACCACCGCAGTTCATCTGTGGCGGTTAATACTGAACAATAATCCTGTCTCACCAAAGTCTTCGGAATCTCCGCTGTCATCCACTCTTGATGCAATGGAGGTATTGGAGTTGGATTATGGTTCATCAAGAGTGTTCAGTATCGATTATGGTGTTGTTGATCCTATCGGTGCCCAGAATGTTAAGTATCAGATTTTCATAGAAGGTCTTGATAAAGAGTGGAGAGATGTAGGTACTCAACGTAGATTTACCGCTATGGAAATCCCATATGGTTCATATGTTTTTAAGGTTAGAGCCTCATCCTCCGGGGAGAACTGGGATAATGCTGCCATAAAACAATTACAGTTAAAAATAGCACCTCCGTATTACCTTTCATCGGTGGCATGGCTAATTTATGTATTCATCGGTCTGGCTATTGTTTATTTCGCATATAAACTCTTTAATTGGAGAGTGAAAGAAAAACAGCAAAAGAAATTAAAACTAATTGAACGAGCTAAAAAGGATGAGCTTAATCGTGAGAAAATGGAATTCTTCACCAATATTTCCCATGAGCTGAAAACCCCGCTCAGCCTTATTCTTGCGCCGTTAAAACAACTGTCATCTAATGAATCTCTTTCGGATGAATCACGCGAAAGACTATCTGCAGCGATAGCCAATACCTCAAAGATGGTCGATCTGATTAACGAGCTTGTCACATTCAATAGGGTCGAATCAGGTAATTTCCAACTTTTTTTGCAAAAAGGTAATCCCCTTACCCTAATTGAGACAATGACAGGTTACTTCAGAGGCCCGGCATCGGATAAGAATATATGTATAAACGTAATGACTCAGAATAATGGTGAAGATGTTTGGTTTTCGCCTACTTATCTTGAACGTATCATAAGCAATCTTCTTTCCAATGCCATAAAATATACAGGAGAAAATGGCAATATCGATGTGCGAGCTTCAATAGTTGAAGGCAACGATAATTCCGTATATCTTCAGCTTGAAGTTAAAGACACTGGAATAGGTATCGTTCCGGAAGAACTTGATAATATTTTCAAAAAGTATTATCAGACACGACGTGGCTACAATGCGAGCCACACAGGTTGGGGCATCGGTTTAGCAACTGTTAAGAAACTTGTTGAAATTCATAAAGGCAATATATCTGTAACCAGTAAAGTCGGTGAAGGCACTTCATTTGTAGTCAGATTGAATGTCACTCCGTCGGCCTTCGATAAGTCATCTTGCATATCAACGACTGATGCACAGCCTCTCGCTTATCAGCCGACATTTATATCCAATACTCTGGCAGTATATTCTCATGAGATTGACACGAATAAATCTGTAAAAGATGATAAAAAGGTTTCTATCTTGCTTGTCGAGGATAATCCGCAGTTGCTTAGATTCCTTTCAGATGAGTTTGCAAAAGATTATAACGTATACACTGCAACAAACGGCATTGAGGCTCTTAAAGTCACAGAGGAATATCCGATTGATATTGTTGTTTCAGACGTTATGATGCCGGAAATGGACGGTATTGAATTGTGCGATAGGCTGAAGAATAATTTGGCTACGTCACATATCCCGGTAATTCTCCTCACAGCAAAGAGTGATGAAGAATCCACAATGGCCGGCTTTAAAAGTGGAGCTGAGGCATATGTTGCAAAGCCCTTTGATCCACAGCTATTGGCACTAAGAGTAAAGAACATACTTCGCGCTCGCCGAGCATATATTGACTCAAAAATTGAGGACTCAAGTGTTGATGAACCCATCGAAGAATTGCCGCCTCTTAACAAGTTTGACAATGAGTTTATTACCCGTATAAATCAACTCATTGATGATAATATGGACAATTCAGAATTCTCGATTGCCGATATTACACGCGAACTGGCAATCTCGCGCTCGTTGTTGCACATTAAGATGAAAACATTCTTCAATTTATCTATGACCGACTATATAAAGCAACGACGCATGGCCAAGGCCTGCGAACTCCTGAAGAAAGGCTATAATGTAAGCGAAACCGCATACCGCGCCGGATTCTCTGACCCGAACTATTTTTCCAAGGTGTTCCGTAAGACATTCGGAATGTCTCCGTCGGACTTTATCTCGGCATCACCCTCCGAATGATCCATCAATCACAATACGATAAAATCTATATGACATGAAAATTAAGACTATAATGGCATTGCTTATCTGCTGCACGAACCTGCATTGTGCCTATGGAAACACCGACATCGTAGCCCATCGCGGCTACTGGCAAGCGCTGGGAGCATCACAAAACTCTATCCGATCCTTGATAAAGGCCGATTCAATAGGGGCTTATGCGTCTGAATTTGATGTGTGGAGAAGCCGTGACGGCGAGCTGTTCTGCAACCACGACAGAAAGTTCAAGGGTGTCGTTATCGAGGAGGCTAATTCAAGGGTGGCGCAGGCTGTGGTTCTTGATAATGGCGAAAGTATGCCCACTCTCAGAGCCATGCTCACTGCAGCCACAGCGCTACCGCGACTAAGATTAGTACTCGAACTAAAGGAACATGTCGATAAGGCGGCAGAGGAAGCAGCCGTAAGGGAATGCGTAGAAATGGTGAAAGAAATGGGACTCGACACGCGAACCGATTTCATAACCTTCTCACGTGAGGCTCTTGTAAATTTCGTCAAATACGCTCCGAAAGATGCCTGCATCTATTATCTTACCGGAGATCTCACACCCGAAGAGGTCCACGCGGCAGGTGCCAACGGAATTGATTATCACATTGATGCATTCCGTAAAAACCCTGATTGGATTGAGCGCGCCCACGCGCTGGGTATGAAGGTGAATGTCTGGACGGTCGACAATCCGGCTGACATAAGCTGGTGCATCGACCAGGGTGTCGACCTAATCACCACAAACCGCCCCGAGGAGGCTCTTGAATTATCAATCAGCCGCCGCAACGGGTGAAATCCAACACTCACAGAGTAGTAAACCAATCACAACATACGATATTTAATCCTATGGTAAAGAAAGCTATAAATCTAATGCTCGGCATTGGGCTGTTGTCTGTATATGCGTGTGCCGATCACACATTGCATCTGACTAAATCGGGCCTGAATCCTGACAACTTCAAGAGTGAGGTGAACGGTAAATCCACTGCGCTTTACACACTTGTCAATGACAACGGAGTGGAAGCCTGTATAACAAACTATGGCGGACGTCTGGTATCTTTGATGGTCCCTGACAAGAACGGCAATCTCACTGATGTCGTACTCGGACATGACTCTATCGCTGACTACATTAATATCGACGGTAACTTCGGTGCTTTGATAGGTCGCTATGGCAACCGTATCGATCAAGGACGTTTCACGCTTGACGGTCAGGAGTATCAGCTTCCTCAAAATAACTTCGGGCATTGTCTTCACGGAGGACCTAAAGGTTTTCATCACGTTGTATGGGATGCTGAACAACCAAATGATTCAACACTCCACCTGACTCATTTTTCTCCAAATGGAGAGTATGGATTCCCCGGCAACGTAAAGGTTGATGTTATATATACTCTCACTCATGATAACGCAGTGAGCATCACATATAATGCAACAACTGATGCACCTACAATTCTCAATCTTACCAATCACTCATACTTTAATTTGAGTGGTAATCCCTCGAATGATATCTGCAACGAGACCATTTGGTTTGATGCAGATGGATTTACTCCTATAGATTCCACATTCATGACCACCGGCGAAATCTTGGCTGTTGCCGGAACACCTTTTGATTTCACTACTGCTAAGCCGATTGGTAAGGATCTTTCGAGTGATAACGAGCAACTGAAGAATGGCAGAGGCTACGATCATAATATGGTTCTTCGCACTCCACGCGATACGTCAATGCCGGCAGCTATACTGACCGATTCAGTATCAGGAATTAAGATGGAAGTATTTACCATTGAACCGGGAATTCAGTTTTATATAGGAAACTTTCTTGACGGCACTGTTAAAGGTAAAAATGGTATTGCTTATCCCTATAGGTCCGCAATTTGTCTGGAAAGTCAGCATTATCCCGACAGTCCTAATAATGCACAATGGCCCTCGGTAGTAATCCGTCCGGGCGAAACGTACCGCAGTAATTGTACTTACAAATTTTCGACCCTTTAATATGAGGAATTTTGTCGTCATCATTGATGATGATGTTTGGGGGATTACTGGCTTGTGCTGGTAATGTCATCGAAACATCTGTGGAGTTTCAACGCAATCCTATCGGAATAGAATTGTCAGTGCCCCGTTTTTCGTGGAAGAATCTTTCTAACGATGAGAATGTGCAACAGTCATTCTATCGCATTAGAATTGCACGATCGTAATCTGATCTGGAGCACAGTAGACATCTTGTTTGGGATTCAGAGAAAGTCAATTCTACAGATTCTCATCTTATAGCCTATACCGGACCCGAACTGAACCCGAACTGAACCCAAATTGCACTTATTGGTGGGCGGTTACAATATGGTACTCAAATGGTGACAAGCCTGAAAGTAAACCAGAGAAATTCCTTACATCAAGCAATGATACGATAAAATGGGCTGCATCGTGGATTGGTCTGAATGATTCTGCAAATATTATTGTTAAAGATAATAGAACTGTTTTACCGGTACGTTATATACGAAAACAGTTTCCGTTAGCTAAACAACCTGTTAAGGCGGTATTGTCAATTTCAGGAATAGGATCATCATATTGTTATATAAATGGTCGAGCTGTTAGTGATGATATTTTCGGCCCCCTTCCTTCATGGTATGATACTTCCGTTCCTTACCTAACATACGATATAACGGATTTACTTACGATCGGTGATAATGTTATTGGTGTTACTTTGGGAAATAGACGATATTTTCCAATGAGAAAACACAGACTGAAAGCATGGGGCTTGCCAAGACTTATCGCTCAGGTTTATATTGAATATCCGGATGGTTCCATCGAAACTATTGATACAGATTCGTCATGGAAGGTTACAGCTAACGGACCGATCCGTTCTAATAACGAGTATGATGGAGAAATATATGATGCCTCAAAGGATCTTGGAGCTTGGACAGAAGTTGGCTATGATGACAGTGAATGGAGTAATGCAGTATTAATGAAAGCACCTAAAGGAAAACTGGTTGCGCAACGCTCACCGTCATTAAAAGTAATGGAAAGAATTAAGCCGATATCTATCAGAAAAGTTGATTCAAACCGATATATTGTCGATATGGGCCGGAATATGGCAGGAATTGAACAAGTTAAACTGACAGGAAAGAAAGGTTATCCCATAAAAATGAGATTTTCTGAAGTTCTTAAAACAGATGATGACTCTCAGTTGTATGTTGATAATCTTCGTACTGCTTTGGTTGAAGATGTATATATCCCAAATTCAGACAGCACTTTTAATTGGCGACCTGAATTTGTTTATCATGGCTATCGTTTTATGGAAATATCTGGTGTGACAGAGCAGCTTGATGTTGATGATATAGAGGGTCTTGTTATTTATGATGATATGCAAACGACTGGTTCTTTCTCCTGTTCAAACGAAATTCTTAATCGTCTTCATCAAAATGCCTATTGGAGTATTCGGGGCAATTATAGAGGTATGCCGACAGATTGCCCACAAAGAGATGAACGTCATGGTTGGCTGGGAGATCGCACCACAGGTGCATACGGCGAAAGTTTTATATTTGACAATGCACTGCTTTATCGCAAATGGCTCGCAGATATTGAGGAATCTATGGCCGAAAACGGTAGTATATCCGATGTTTCTCCAAGATACTGGACTTTGCATCAGGACGACGTAACGTGGCCTGCCGCTTACTTTTATATCGCAGACATGCTTTATCGTCAATTCGGTGACGACTATTCAATCCGTAACAGATATGAAAGCATGAAACGATGGATAAACCACATGACTGATTGCCATATGGTTGATAATATAATAACATCTGATACTTACGGAGATTGGTGCCTTCCACCTGAATCGCTGGAGCTTATTCACTCTAATGATCCGAACGGAAAAACCGATGGCCAACTCCTTAGCACAGCGGTTTTTATAGCATCCTTAAACTCATGTCACAGTTTGCCGAACTGAATAATCGGCCGGACGATAAAGTAAGCTATGATTCTCTCGCAGCCGACATGAAAACCGCGTATAATAAACGGTTTTATAACTCGGAGACCAATTCTTATGGGAATAACACTGTCTGTGACGGCCAATCTTATTTCCTTACGCCTTGGACTCGTACCCGAAGGAGATGAACAGACAGTATGCGATAATGCTGTTAAACGCACAATTGAAGAATGTGACGGTCATGTCAGCGTTGGTGTTTTGGGCATTCAGCATCTGATGAGAGGTCTTACCGAGCATGGAGCCAAAGACCTTGCATATAAAATTGCTACTAATGAAACATATCCTTCATGGGGATATATGATTAATCGCGGAGCAACCACAATCTGGGAATTATGGAATGGCGATACGGCTGATCCAGCAATGAATTCAAGAAACCATGTCATGCTCCTTGGAGATGTGTTGATATGGATGTATGAGAACCTTGCCGGAATAAAAAATCATCCTGATTCTATTGGCTTCAAGACAATTCTTATGGCTCCGGTTTTCCCTGATGGACTTGACTTTGTCAAAGCATCCCACATGACCCCTTATGGCCTTGTAAGCAGCCACTGGCAACGAAATGGTGACTCACTCGAATGGGAAGTAATTATACCATCCAATACTTCGGCTGAACTCATAGTTCCATCATCCTTTAAATTGCAATTGAATAAAGGACCTCATAAGAATTGTCAAGTTCATGAAGACAACGGCCTTTGGAAAGCAACTATTGGAGCTGGACAATTTTCATTCAAATCAAGATAAAACAATGAACAAACTAAGACTAATAATTTCTTTTGTGGTATGTATCATAGCTATGATTATACCAACATCGCTTCATGCACAAAAGCACGTCAATGAAAACGACACAATTAATATATTGTGGATAGGTAATAGCTATACGTTCTACAACGATTTACCGACAATGACAAAAGAGATTGCAGAAGATGTTGGTATAATCATCAATAACACTACTGTTCTTAAGGGAGGGCAAAGGCTTTCAGGTCATCTGAAAAATCCAGTTTTACATGAACTGTTAACTAAAGGAGAATGGGATTATGTAGTTATACAAGAACTTAGTACGACCCCAGCATATTCTTCAAAATATGTAATGGAACATATTTATCCATACGCAAGTGAAATCGACAGCATTGCTCATGTATATTCCCCGATGTAACGACTTTGTTCTATATGACATGGGGACATAAAAACGGAAGCCAGCGTCAAACAGAATACCTTCTTGACGATACCTATTCATTAATGCAGGACAGAATAATTAATACATATATAGATCTTGCTTATGAGTTGGGGGGATGGTGTGTTCCGGCTGGAATCGCATGGAAAAAAGTTAGGGCAGAATATCCTGAGATTGAGCTATACAATCCCGACAATACTCACCCATCATTAGAGGGGAGTTATCTTGCTGCAAATACTTTTTTCGCGACATTAAACGGAAAACCATTCGTCTCAAATACAGCGGTAAAATTAGATGATGATATAAAAACAATTCTCCAACAATGTGCGAGAAACACAGTGATGGAGAATAAAAAGATCTTAAATATAAGATGATTTATCGAATTAGCCGTTTAATCTGCTGTTTAAGTATATGATGTGCTGGACTAACCATGTCCCCATGATTATGACCATCCAGCTTGAATATCTGTACATCAGGATGACCTACAAGTTTAAGCATCCGCCAAAGATATAGGTTTTCTTCATATCGACCATACAACTCAAGGTCTTCATCACCTGTAATTATAATATATGGTGGAGCCTCTTTACGAATATGGAATAATGGCGCATATTCATCAACAGTAGGTTGTAGCTCTGGAATATTATTGATTCGGCGATGTGCAAAATGTGTTATCGCTTGTCCACTGTATGGTATTAGTCCGGCTATAGAGTCTGCTTCTATATCATAATTCTTTAACCATTTTTTATCCAATCCAATCATACTTGTAAGGTATCCGCCTGCCGAATGACCAGAGACAAATATCTTGGAAGAATCACCTCCGTATTCCTTGATATTCTTGAACACCCATGCTACAGCTTCGGCTGCATCATCAATGCAATCATCTATTTTTACATTAGGTATTAATCTGTAGTTTGGTGCAACGACAATGAATCCAGCATCTTTAAGACCATCTGGTATTGACTTTTGTCCACCGGTCAATCCTCCACCATGAAACCATATGACTACAGGCATACCGGAGGTCTTCATAGGATAATGGATATCCAATTTACATCGTTCTACAGAATATTCATCTGTTTTCGAGGTATATTGAACGTCCATATCAGTTTGATACTGCCCCAACATACTTAATGTTGAGACAAAAAAAAGAAATACAAAAATACTTCTCATATATTTGTGGTCAGTTAATTGTGCAAATCTAGATATTCAACTTAGCAGTATAGAGTAAATTTGTTCATAATATAAGGAAACTTGTCTAATAAGCATTAGTACAAACCATTTTAGTGCAGGAATAGCAGCTGTTCCTGCACTAAAATAGCCATATAATTAATCCTATCGACTCAATTAAAGTGTTGTCTAATATATTTGGCTGGAGGTTCCGCAACTAAATCCTTCGATTTATTTTGTTCTGTTACGTCCTCTTTTATTATATCCGATTCCGTATTATCTTTGTCGGATTGCACATGATCTATCGAAGTGTTGTCATTAGTTTCATTTGAAGATGCGAGGACATACCAGCAAACCAACTGATATACGATTCACACATACTTGACTCCCATACATCAGAACCACCAAACGAGACAAGAGCGCGTGTGATGTATTACAGCGGAGTAATCGAACATTGGGGCAGAGGACTGTCTATGATATTTGAAGACTGCAAACGTGCAGGACTTCAACAACCGATAGTAACCGATGAGAGAGGAATGGTAAAGGTAACATTTATGCGTCCTGATTTATCGGGTCACAAGAATGACCCGATAAATGACCCGATAAATGACCCGATAAATGACCCGATAAATGACCCGATAAAATTACTTTCTGAGGTTGAGAAGAATATACTTCAAGTAGTCAAAGAGAATCCGGGAATCAGTCGAATAAATATTGTACCGATTATTGATAAAAGTGAGGCAACGGTTAAAAGAGCATTGAGGTCCTTGAGTGAATTGGGCTTTGTGGAATATCGAGGATCGAACAAGACTGGAGGATATTTCAGTCTGTGACATTCACTTTGATGATTGTTTTAACACTGCAAATAGCCTTATATCAGAATATTATTGCTATCTTTGCATAGTAAACATACGAAGAACATTGAAATTTCCGGGTGTGCAAAAAGGGAACATCCATGATTTTCAAGAATTCTAAAGTATTGATAGAACGATAATTTGGCCCCCGTTAAGGTAAATCTCTCCGGGGTCACAAAGCTGAAACTCAAATGCAACGAAGTGCTGGAATCATATGATTTCCAGCACTTTTTATTTTTATGCCAAGATGGCATTCTGGCAAAGTCCCCCGGGATATGGCGCCCGACCGTGAGTGATACGTGAGTAGGCTGATGGGGGACAGTAGAAAAACTGGGTTAAAAAGGAAAGTATGAACTGGAATAATGTACCACTTCTCAGGTGGTATATTGAGATGTAAGTGGTATGTACAGACTGCCTATTCATATGATAGTTCCATAAAACATCCAAAAAAGGTTGTATGAGTATAACCTTTTTGGGAGAATTATTTCTAACTTTGTGCGGATATAACACGAATTCCGTATGAAGTATCTCAATATCAAAAAGGCGCTTGCCGCTTGGCAGAACATACAGCCTCTATCTGAGAAAGACAGGGAGAGGCTTAGCCGTCGTTTTACCGTGGATTTCAATTACAACAGTAATCATATCGAGGGCAACACGCTGACTTATGGGCAGACAGAAATTTTGTTACTGTTCGGCAAGGTAATCGGCGAGGCCGATGTACACGACGTCGAGGAGATGACGGCAAGTAATGTCGGTCTGCGGATGATGACAGAGGAAGCTGCGGTTAAGGATATACCATTGACGCAGAATTTTATACGGATATTGCATAAGACCCTTTTACGCGATGATTACACAGTCGGTCGTAATTTGCCCGGAGGTGTGCAGACAAGCTATGTCATACACGCAGGACAATATAAGACACGCCCCAATAGCGTAATCACAAGATACGGTGACCGATTTGAGTATGCCTCGCCGGAGGAAACTCCTGGACTTATGGCTGATTTAGTTGACTGGTACAATACCGCTGAACAGGAAGGAAAATTATCTCCGGTTGAGTTGGCCGCGTTGTTCCACTACCGCTATATCCGCATACATCCTTTTGAAGACGGCAACGGACGTATTGCCCGACTGATGGTGAACTATATTCTTACTCGCCATAATTACCCTATGATTGTGGTCCGTAGCCGCAAAAAAAGTGAATATCTTGAAGCGCTCCATCGGGCTGACCTCGAAGTAGGTCCGGTTCCCAGCGACGGCGCCCACGCAGATATCAAGGATATACGTCCGTTTCTAAAGTATTTCAACGAACTGGTAGCGACAGAGGTGTATAATGATGTATTGTTTGTCAGCGAGAAAAATGAAAATGTATGGTGGTATGACGGAGAGCGTATTGCTTTCCGCACTCCCAATTATACTAAAATTCTGAACGCTATGCGCACTCAACCGACACTGACACTCGCTGACATGAAAGATGAAACCGGCATCAGCATTACAGCCATTCAAAAACTACTCGACCAGCTTATTTCAAAAAAATATGTGGAACGCGGTGAAAAGGAAGGAAGCTGGCGAGTGTTCCTGACACAATAAATATGCCTCTTCACAGGTGGTATATTTATTTTTATACCATGATGGCGTTCCGGCAGAATCCGCGTGATATGGCGGCTGACCTTGAGTGATACGTGAGTAGGCTAATCGGGACAGTAGAAAACAGGCCAAGTCGAAATATCGGTGCATAGAAATCAGCATTTCTCCATGACAATGCTTTCATCAACTTGTAGGGACACGCGGTCGGACTGAATTTAGCAGTCTGGCAACAGCCTCATAACAGCGGGAATGATTATCTTTGCACTATCTTATGAAAGGAAACGACAGGATAATAACCGGCAGGTACGAATCGCCGTGCGGCACGCTGATGCTCGGTTCGTTTGCCGGCAGGCTGTGCCTGTGCGACTGGCAGATGGGGCGCGAGCATAACAATCGGGTTAACGGCAGGCTGCGCCGCATGCTTGGGGCGGAGTTTGAGGCCGGAGGCTCGCCGGTGATAGATGAGGCCAAGATCCAGCTTGACGAATATTTTGCCGGAGCACGGCGTGAATTCGATGTGCCGTTACTGTTTGCCGGCACGGATTTCCAGAAAAGAGTATGGGCCGCTCTGCTTACCATTCCGTATGGCCAAACGATATCATACGGTGAGATGGCGCGGCAAATCGGTATGCCTGCAGCAGTGCGTGCCGTGGCCAATGCGAACGGGGCTAATGCCATATCTATCTTCGCACCTTGCCACCGCGTAATCGGCAGTGACCGCAAGCTCACCGGCTATGCCGGCGGCCTCGCAGCCAAAACGTTCCTGCTCCAAATGGAGAGGGCAATGGATGGGGAGGCCTTGGTCCCACTGCGGACTTTATGAAGCCGTGGTTCAATAACAGTGAGGAAATGTAATAATCGCTACAGATGCAAAAAAGGTCACTCACATAGAGTGGCCTTTTTCCTGTGGGGTGATCCGGACGCGATTCGAACGCGTGACCGACTGCTTAGAAGGCAGTTGCTCTATCCAGCTGAGCTACCGGACCATCATTGCTTGAATGATATGCTGTTTTGCTGGCGCAAAGTTACAAATTTATTTTCGCATTCCCAATAAGTTTACTGCCTGCCATCAACCTTTGTGGCTGGAGGTGATGCGGCAGGTTCCTGCAAGTCACCGGTATCTGTTTCAGAACGCAGTGATTAATGCTGGAAAGTTATGTGATGCCGTTATGATCAGTTGAGGTAGGGGAGGGTGGGCAGAACGTTCTCTATGGCCTTGCGGGTCTCGGCGGACACCGGGACGAGTGGGAGGCGCAACACGTCATCGGCCAGACCGAGCAGATTCAGCAGGCATTTGATGCCCGACGGGTTGCCGTCGGCGAACAGGGCTTTGTCGAGGGGTTGCAGAAGCGTGTCGGTGTCGGCGGCCTCGGGATCTGACGGGTTGGCGAGCGAACGGTGCACCATATCCGAGAAAAGGCGGGGGAGGGCGTTGCCTACGACGGAAATCACGCCTTCGGCACCTATCCCTATCAGCCGGCGCGTAAGGGCATCGTCGCCGCTTACCACCTGAAATCCTTCGGGCTTATGGTCAATGATGGTGCGGATCTGGTCGATGTCGCCCGATGCTTCCTTGATGCCGATGATTTTGCCGGGAAATTCCTCGGCGAGGCGCAGTGTGGTTGCCGCTTCCATGTTCTTGCCGGTGCGCGACGGCACGTTATAGAGTACAACAGGGAGGGGCGAAGCCTCGGCTACGGCCTTGAAGTGGCGGTAGATGCCTTCCTGCGACGGCTTGTTGTAGTAGGGCACAACGGTGAGGATGGCGGAGTAGCCCGAGAGGTCAACTTCGGGGATGTGGGCCGCCAGCCGAGCCGTGCAGTTGTCGCTCATGCCGAGCACCAGCGGTACGCGTCCGGCCACATGCCGCTCCACAAAGCGTGCCACTTCGTGACGCTCCGGGCAGGTGAGGGTTACGGCTTCGGATGTGGTGGCGAGCACTACCAGATAGTCTGCACCCCCGTCAATCTGGTAATCTATGAGATTGGCCAGGGCTTTATAGTCAACCGAAAAGTCGTGTCTGAACGGCGTGACCAGTGCCACGCCCATGCCTCGGAGGCTGAATGGCTGCATATGGGTATGATTGTTGTTTGCCACAAATTTAGTAAAATTTCCATTCACGCGCAAAAACGCCGCAATTGACGTCGGGCGGTGGCAATAAGATTGAACTTACGGCCGTTTGTAATGTTATAATAAGTAAACAATCCAACTCTAAAAAATATTCAGATTATGAGTGAATTTACCGATATGATCGGCCAGCAGAAACCTACCCTGGTTGATTTTTTTGCCACATGGTGTGGCCCGTGCAAAATGCAGGCACCTATCCTCGAGGAGGTTAAGAAGGCTGTAGGCGACACGGCCAATGTTATCAAAATCGATATCGACCGTAACAACGATCTTGCGGCGCGTTATCGCGTGCAGTCTGTTCCCACGCTCATCCTGTTCAAGAACGGCGAACCCATCTGGCGCACGGTGGGGCTGCAGCAGGCAAGCGTGCTTGAGGCTAAAATCCGCGAGCACACTTACGATTGAACCGCCCGCCTGTCGCAATTCCCGACATAAACTCGATGCGCCGTGTCAGTACAGATTTCTGCTGACACGGCGCATCCGGTTTAAAGTGTTTTATCTCCCGAAGCCTCGGCGTCAGAGCTGTGTGGCCGGGTCGAGATTGTCCTTTTCTATATCCTTGAAGTAACGGTAGGTCTGCACTTTGAGTTCGGCGCAGGCCGCGTCGTCGGCCACGATGATGGCATGGGGGTGCAGTTGCAGCGCCGAGATGGTCCACATCTGGCTTATGCCGCCCTCCACACCGTGACGCAGGGCGCGGGCTTTGTTGTGGCCGTTCACCATGAGCATTACCGAGCGGGCGCTCATAATGGTGCCTACGCCTACGGTGAGCGCAGTTTTGGGCACGAGATTCACGTTGCCTTCAAAGAAGCGGGAATTGGCAATGATGGTGTCGGTGGTGAGGGTTTTCACGCGTGTGCGCGAGGTCAGCGAGGAGCCGGGTTCGTTGAATGCGATGTGGCCGTCGGGACCGACGCCGCCCATGAACAGGTCGATGCCGCCGTATGCCGCTATCTTGGCCTCGAAACGTGCGCATTCGGCCGTGAGGTCGGGGGCGTTTCCGTTCAGGATGTTTACATTTTCGCGGGGGATGTCGATGTGGCTGAAAAAGTTGTTCCACATGAAACTGTGATAGCTCTCCGGATGGTTCTCCGGCAGCCCCACATATTCGTCCATGTTGAAAGTCACCACATTCTTAAACGACACTTTCCCTTCTTTATAGAGTTGAATAAGGCGTCGGTACATGCCCAGAGGAGAGCTTCCGGTGGGACATCCGAGCACGAATGGTTTCTCGGCCGTGGGGTTGGCTTCGTTTATGCGGGCGGCCACGTAGTTGCCGGCCCATTCCGAAAGGAGGTCGTAGTTTTCTTCGATAATCAGGCGCATATAAAGGTGTTTTTTATGGATATGACAAAAGTGTCTGTGCGTTTTATAGATTTGACAAATTTACGAAGAATACCTCACATTTCCTCACTTTGTGCCGTATTTTGCTAAAAAACGCCCTGCCGCCCACCGCATCGCGCGGGGGGCGGCAGGGCCGCTTCACATTTTTCCGGCCGGCTATCAGGTAATCACACCGGCCTGTGTTGCAGTTTGTCTTATTCCATTTCTGTTTAATAACTGTTTGTTGAGCTTGTCTAATATTTTTATATCATGAAAAAAACTATTAATCTTTCATTTGCGGGTGTATGGTTGCTTTTGTGTGTGGGTCATAGTGTCAGAACTTCACCATCTTGCCGGCGAAGATGCAGGCATCGGTCGATGCCTCGTTGATGAAGAACAGGAACGGGCGGTTCAGTTTCACCTCGGGAGTTGGGTCAACTACAGGTTCCCCTGTTGATGAGCACCATGTATGCCATGTTACAGCCGCGCCCTCAGCACCTTTTTCTTCGAAACTTATTACTGATTTCTGGAACACGTCATATTTAGCCTCCGGCTTCTCCATGAAAAAGTCGGTCTCGGCAAAGTTACTCAGACTTGGCATACCGAGATTGGCAAAAGGCTGATTGAGGCATAATTGCGGTGTCTCAAACTTGAATTTAGGCAGCCAAAAGATCACATCATCATCCATAAACAAACTGGGAAGAGAACGTGTATCAAACGTATCCACAAAATCGTTGATGTCCGTGCCTTCGGCGGGAAGCACAAACAGCGCATAGAATTTCCCGGATGCGCCCAGTTCCATCTTCACTGCGGAATATGACTCACGGAATACTACGTGCTGCATCCCGTCGTTCTTCATCATGTCAACGGTGGTTTGGCCGTCAACGGCGGCAAACGCCTCTTTTTCAGTATTGTCTGCATCAAACGGATTAGCCCATTCACCGCTGAAATAAAGAGCATTGGCCGCTACGGCAAGAAGATCGGGGCGAATCTGAGCCGGCAGCATGATTTCACGGATAAGGTTGTTGGTCTTGTCGGCAGCCCAGCGGTTGATCTCATCCGACACCGTCTTGCCGTCGTTGAAATCGGCAGCTGCAGGCTCTATGCCGAACACCTCGCCCAGACGCGATGCTGGCTCTGGATTTACGGTGTAACGGTTGTTGTACCACATAGAATTAGCCAGCGTCATCTTCACGGCGTCGTCAACCATCGGGAGTGCCGACTGATACTTCACTGCGAGCGAATTGATTGCATCCATGTCGTTGCAGTCGAGCGCCTCCATAATCTCGGCAGCCTGTTGCTGGCCGGCTGTATTTGCCATGATCGACAGAAGCACCTGCGCGCTCAGCGGCGACACCACCACATTCTTTCCGGCATTGTCGGGCAAAGCGTTGACTGCACGGAAAAAGTCGGTCTGGAAGCCGAGTGCACGGCTTGCCGCAGCCTTTTCGGCAGCTGTCAGCTCAAACTCAACCTCCTCACCCGGATCGACTGTCACGGTCGGCTCCTCACCCGGCTCATTGTCCGAGCTGCACGCCCCCATGGCAAGTGCCACAGCCACCGCCGGCAACCAAAGTTTCTTTAAATTTTTCATAAGCATTCGTTTTTAATATTAAACATAATGTTGATTATTATTCATATTATTTGACAATGAAATATTGAACTTCATTGCTGTAATCATAATTAGCGCGCCTGCTGGGGGCGTTATGTGAAATCCTGCCAGGGTTTTCCTCCCCTTTAGATGTGTCGAATACACCCATCACAAAGTAGCCGTTATCCGATCCGTTCCAGCCCCAATTGAAGTGATAATAATAGGTGGTGTAATCCCTTTCATAGGGATGTTCTTTCCCTTCGGCATCTATTGTCCCGGGGCCAGACACCGTCACAATCTTTCCTACACGACGTCCTCCATCTGCCACCCATGCATGGCCTCCTGCGCCACCGGTGTCAACTCCTCTCATATAACCAATTCCGTTTTTGAGTGCCTCAAACAGAGTGGAATAATCAGTCCCCAAGGTAAGAAGGGAAGACACTTCTTTCTCTGTCACTAATTGCTTGAATGTCCGATGCGCCATAAAGTCATTTGCTTCCGTGGTGTATGTAAAATACGTTGCGCTGTTCCTGTAACCCAGTTCACTGCAGAGACGGGCAAGAGCCATATGCGATTCAAGAGACGCTTCGCAGCTTGCAAGATGATTTGATTCCTCATTGATAATGAATCCGTTTGTTGATTGTTTATGAAGCGTTATGGCGTCCCAGTCAAGAGCCTGAACATCGGCATCGTGGTCTGGATATGTTAGGCTGATTGACGTCGGGAGTTTAAGATATGACATAATCTGTGCCATTGCCGTCTGCACACATCCGGCGATTTTGTTGGGACAGAAATACCCCTCGGGATAACTCTGCCCCCACTTCACATTTACTTTCACAGGATAATCCTCATGTACAAAGCGTGTTTCTTCAATAAAGCCGGGAGTGATGGGTTCACCACCTATGCTGATTCCACCGCCAAGAGTAGAGGCCACATAGTTCTGGGCGTTGGCAAGATAATAGCTGTAGGAGGGGTTCTCGGCTGCTTCGAGGGCATTGAATTCCCCTTCGTCAACGATTCCGAGCAGAGTTTCGCATGCACGCGATGCCGACACGATGGCATAGCCCTGCTTGTTGTCGTAGTTCACCATATAGAGCAGCGTGTCAATGCCGCCCGAACGGCCATTCTTGGCGCCCAGCACATCGACCATCGCTGCCGACGAGGCCCTGCGCGAAACGCCTCGGGCAGATTTGGCGTCGAACGCTTCGGCTGCCTGATTGGCAATCTTGATTGCTTCCTCAACTGTCACTTTGATTGAGCCTTGCTGTGTGGAGTTGTCTGTCACAGGCATAGGTTCTTCGCTGGAGCATGCAGCAACCATCACCGCAAGAATTGAAATAATTAAAAACTGTTTCATTTTAAAAGAATTTTTTGTTGGTTGATTGGTTAATTAAAGGCGATTGATTGCTTGCTATCCGCAAAACTATTAAAAACTTTATTGATTTGCAAATAATTATGCGCAAAACAGCCAACCAATCGTGCGTTGATTCTTGTTATTAAGTGGTTGTTGAAAATTTAGTTACAAATTGTCACTCAATCCATCCTTCATACTCGTTCCCCTCCGAGGTCCGAATGATGATTAATAATGGATTACCCGTATGAAGCAATGGAAAACGAATCTCAGATGAAGTATCACACATACTGGTGCTGATAACATCTACTCCTCCATCTTTAAGGATAAGCGTGCCAAATCCCTCTGACCGCTCAAATGTTATGCTAACCCAGTTATTCTCAACTGTGCATTCAACCACATTTTCCTCCCATCCGTCATCTCTTGGCCGTGGTATATTACTACCTTTTAGGCTAAGATGTTTTGTAGGTACACTACCCGAACCAGAAGATGCTCCTAAAACGCTTAATGGCGCGAATGCCATAATCAGGCAAAACACAATGTTTAAAATAAGTTTCATTTTATGAGAATTAGTAATGAATTTCTCACAAAATTATTTAAATCAATGTGTTTTCAACGAAATTTTTGCTATTAAAAAATCAAACAAAATTCAAGGTAAAATACTGAAAATCTGCAATGTAAATTTTCACAAATCAAACACATCGAATTTTGTCAAAAATTTCGGATGAATTTAATAGCGTTTTTATTAAAATATTCACTTTGATTCTTACTATTGGCTATTGATTCACTCAACCGACATATTCATGTGTGACAGAAATAATTCACAGTAAACACTGTCACTTTGTTGTATGCGGTCGCGTAAACGTTGTCGTTTGATATAATAATTCCCCCTTTCAATATCACAAATGACACATATGGCATTAACCGATAATCCAGCAAAAATCAGAATAAGCATTTTATAATCTGCATACTTTAAACCTTTCACTGTTGTTTTAAGTTTTTCTGCTATATTATCGCAATACATGTTGAGAGATTCTTCTAATTTCTGGAACTTCGACGCTCCTCTCAACTCAAGAATAATTGACTCAAAATCTTTGTATAATGTTTTACGCACTCTCTCTGACGCTTCGTTTTTAGAATAATATTCCCTACATAATTCATTCAATATCTTGAATTGACTTTTATACAATTCATTTATACTATTGCCCAATCTTAATAATGCATCCTCTTTTTCTTCGATTTCCAAACGCAATTTATCAATTGCTTTGTTTGCCGAATAGGTCTTGTAATTGACAGACTTGAGTTCATTATCTTTTTCTTGCATTTTTGCCAATAATTCACTGATCTCCCATATCTTGGTGCGTAATTCTATCCGTTTTATCTGTATTTTATATCTATGGTATAACAAACCAGCCATGATAACAAAAAACATACAGAATATACTTACAACCAACCAGTTCCAAAATTTATCCGCCCGCAAGGATGCTTCGTTTCCCAACGCTTCATAATAATCGCTCTGCGCTTGCAGTACGCTTTTATTCAACTGTTTCAAATTCTCTTTATACAAGTAATCAATATAACTTTTGGCAAACTGCAACGCGGTCGCCGCATCACCGGAAGCTGTATAATAATCCAACTGCGCAACCAATTTATATCCACTGTCGTTTGTCAACGAATATGACGCCATAATTGAATCCAAATAAATTTTTGCATGCGACATATCGCCATTACTTATGAAAACCTTGTAAGGCACCGAATAATCATCACTAAAATCCCTTCCATTGATATTTTCTAACTTTTGCAACTCACTTATAGCATCATCTTTTCTTCCTGATTGTAATAATGCGTCAATTTTAACCTGTCCCAAATAAATAGATAACAATGTATCTTTTTCTTCAATTATCCGTGCAACACTGTCCAATAACGCAAGACTGTTATTGTACTGCTCTAAATTATTTAACGCATTACCACGGTCAATCAATGAGAACAATGCACTTCGTTGCTCCCCGGCAAGACTATAACATTCATACGCCTTATATACGTAAGGAAGCTGAGCGTCCACATTATGATTCCTTAAATATGTCAATCCCATATGTTCGTAGATGCGGGCGAGGTAGAGGTTGTCGGAGTCCTGTTTGGCCAGTTTCTCGGCCTTGAGGGCAGAGACGATGCTGTGGGTGTAGTCGGAGTTGTTGAACTGGATTTTGGCCTGAATGAACCGGGCGCGCATCAGGCGGCGGTCGTCACCCTTGCGGCCGAAATATGCGGCAGAGGCGGCGATTATGGAATCGTCGGTCTCGTCGATAAAGTTTTTATATCGCGCCTCAGACATCAGCAGGCCGTGAAGCGCCCGGCGCCCGGCATTGTCAATGGCAGTGGAATCGATGGCGCAGAGCACGGCGAACGCCGAATCGGGCCGTTCCTCCATCAGCTCCTCGGCCGAGGCAAGGGCGGCATCAGTGGCTTTTCCGCGGCCACCGTCGCAACCGCACATTATTGTTACACCGAAACACACCGCCAACGCCGCCCCAAAAACATGGAGCAGCCGCGACAACGCACTGAAAAATCTATATGCTTAAATCATGGATTTTTTTATAAAAGATATACTACCATTGAGGGAGGATGCTGAATGGCACCAACGTGTAGGGACGCACGGTCGGTGCGTCCGAGAGACGCGTATTGACTATCAATCAATTGGCGGACGCACAGACCGTGCGTCCCTACATCGTTGACCGGATTTTTCGCAATTTTGCGTAAAGATAGGAAATCCCCGGCAAACAGCCATGAAAACCCTTCAAGCTGAAACTCCCGCACATTTGTTTCCCCCCCTCTCCCTCCCGATACCTCCACCCTACATAGTTTTCCCCCGACCATCGTAGGGTCGCGACCTGTCGCGACTGCAACCCTGAGAGACAAACCGCAGACCACACATTTTAGTTATCACCTTTCCCGCCTGCAGTCGCGACAGGTCGCGACCCTACAGCCCTGTGATGACCACCATCCCGATGCGCGGAGGCGGTAGTCTCAAACAGAGCAAAAGCCGGGTCAAGCTGAAATAACGGTGCATTTACTTATTGCAAACAGAAGCCGTATCCATAAACATGGTAGGGACATGCCTTTGGCATGTGAATCAGGTGCGTGCTAATACTCAGTGAATGAGCGTTGTTTCACATGCCAAAGGCATGTCCCTACAATTTGGTGAAAGCATTGTTATATTAGAACTGCTGAAATTCATGCATTGGACTATCGGCGCGGGGGCGGAAAAATCGGCTTTGGGGAAGATTAATTTTGAAAGGTCGGTTAAAATGACTTATCTTTGTGAAAACAACCTTTAAAACATACGGATTTATGAAATTCGCTGAAAAATGCAACGAGATTTTCGATAAGGCCACAGCGGCATATCATGTCACCGACCGGGTCGATGCCCCCTACACCAATCCTTATCCCGCAGGGTCGATCGAGGCCATCCTCTTCGACAAGAACTGGATTGACGTGAACCAGTGGCATATGGAGGACCTCATCCGCGACCCCCAGATCAATCCCGCCGAGGCTGTGGTGCTCAAGCGCCGCATCGATTCGTCGAATCAGGAGCGCACCGACATGGTGGAGAACATCGACTCCTGGTTCCGCGACAAATATCAGGACGTGAAGGTGCTTGAAGGCGCCACAATCAACACCGAAAGCCCGGCATGGGCCATCGACCGCCTGTCGATTCTTGCCGTAAAGATCTATCACATGCGTGCGGAGGCCGAACGCGAGGATGCCACCGACGGCCACCGCGAGAAGTGCTCGGCCAAACTGGCCGTGCTGCTTGAACAGCGCGTGGACCTGACCGATGCAATCGACACGCTGCTCGACGACATTGCCGCAGGCCGCAAATACATGAAGGTCTACCGCCAGATGAAGATGTACAACGACGCCGACACCAATCCGGTGCTCTACGCGTCAAAAAAATAATCCGGTTACCACATACACGGACTTCGGTCTGTCTTAGCGACGGCGCGCCAACTTTTATGGCGCGCCGCGTGTTGTAGAATTGAAATGCATCATCACTGCATCGCACGTTTCACTGTTTAATTCATCATTCCTGACAATTGAAAAAGGCACTGAAATATTGTCTGTCCACGCTCAAATGGCTCCTTATAGGAGTTGTGGGGCTGATTCTGCTGGCCGTATTCCTCTTCTATCTGCCGCCGGTGCAGGATTTTGCCGTGCGCAAAGCCCTGGATTCGGTGAACGCGGGAGGGGGGATGCACATCAGTGTGAAAAAGGCACGGATCGGATTCCCGCTGCGTCTGAGTGTGGATTCGCTGTCGATGTCGACGCCGGGAATGGAGATAGCGGCTGCCCGTGTGCGTGGCGATGTGGCCATGCTTCCGCTGCTGCGTGGCAGCGCCGAAGTGAAATCGCTGGCACTGGCCGGTGCTGTGGTGAATCTGGGCACTCCCGATTCGGCCCTCTACATGAAATCGGCCATCGCGGTTGCCGCTCTCGACAACGCCTCGGTTGGCCTCATTTCCAAAAAAATCGACATAGAGCGCCTGCGTGCGCGCAATGGCCGTGTCACCATGGTGCTTAAGCCCGATACGGCCGCGGTGGAGAAACCTGCCGGTGAACCCGTGGAGTGGAACATCAATCTGCATCAGACCGTGCTTGAAGGGGTGTTCTACCGCATGCAGATGCTCCCCACCATCGACGACCTTCAGTGCGCACTCCCCAAGGCCGAGATGCTCGACGGCAGCATAGACCTGAAAAACAGCCGCATCAATGTGGATGAGCTGCTGATTACGGGAGTGGATGCACGCTACATCGTGCCTACCCCCGAATTTGTCAAGGCACATCCGGCCCCGGTGATTCCAGCCGACACGGCCGCAGTGAAATCTGCCCCGTGGCTCATCAACGCGCGCAAACTGCGCCTCACAGGCTCGCATGCCGTATATGCCACGGCCGGCGCAGTGCCCATGTCGGGCTTTGATCCCGAATATATCGAGGCATCCGAAATCGACATCGCTGTGGATTCGTTCATGAACCACGGCACCGCTATCCGTGTGCCGCTCACAGAGCTGAAAGCCAGGGAGCGGTGCGGTGTGTCGCTGAGCGCGTCGGGTGTGTTCGAGATGGATTCCACCGCCATGTATGCACGCCGGTTCTCCATCACCACCCCTGCCTCTTCCATAGGGCTGGACGCAATGATGGGTCTGTCGGCCCAGAATCCGCCTGTGAAGGCCGCACTGACGGTGTCGCTAAGTCCCGACGACGTGAAGCTGCTGGCTCCCCCTGCAGCGCAGCCCATTGTGGCCGCCCTTCCGCCCTATACGCCCATCGAGGCTGAGGCCGACATCGAGGGACGTATGAACAATCTGGAAGTGCGCAAGTTGCGCGCAGCCATCCCCCGGCATGTAGAGGTGGCCCTGCAGGGCAACATCGCGGATTACAATGATATCAATGCCGCCCGAGGCAATCTGCGTCTCACTGGGCATATCACCGACGGCAATTTCATAAAACCCACCCTGCTTGCCGCCAAGATGCAGAAGCAGGTGAACATCCCGCCGCTCAACCTTCTCGGCAATGTGAAGCTTGCAGGAGGCATTGTCGACGGCGATCTCAGGGCTGTGACACACGGGGGCGACGTGGCCCTCTCCGCATGGTGGAACAACCGCCGTGTGGCCTACGACGTGGCCCTTGACATGAACACGTTCCCCATCCAGAGCATCCTGCCGCTGAGCGGGCTGCGCGACATAGATGCCTCTGTCGACGTCACCGGTAACGGTCTGGACTTTTTCGCACGCTCAACCAAGGTGGATGCTGCCGTGAATCTCAAGAGCATGGTGATCAACGGGCGCCAATATTCCGACATCACCCTCGATGCCGCGCTGGCCGACGGGCATGCCGACGTAGAGGCGAAATCGGCCAATCCCAAAGCCGACCTCAACCTTACGGCCTCGGGTAATCTGGCGGGTGAGGTGTTCAACTGGACTTTCGCCGGCGATGTGCGCAACATCGACCTGCAGGCTCTGGCCCTGTCCGATACAACTGCCGAGGGCTCGGTGAATCTGGCCGGTACGGCCTCGTTCCGCCCGGCTGTGGCCGCCACGCGGCGTGCACCGGGGCGCCCTATGGCTATTGCCGCCGATGTGGATGTGAAGACCCTGGCATGGCGAATGCCGGGCATGGAGATTCACGCCGATTCGCTTCTGGTTAAATTCGCGGCAGATTCGTCCACCTCGGCGCAGGTGACAAACCATGACCTGCGGCTCACATTGGAATCGCCTCAGCCGCTCGACACCATCATGCAGCGTGCCACATGGACCTCGCTTGCCCTCGACCGCGACATAAAGCGGCGCAGGCTTGCCATCGACACCATTGTGCGTGCCATGCCGCGCTTTGACCTCACGCTCGACGCCGGCACCCGCAATGTGCTCGCCGACTATCTCAGCCAAAGCGACATGTCGGTGAAACAGCTGCACCTCAAGGCTGCCAACGACTCTGTTTTCTCGCTCGGTTCGCAGATAATCGAATTCACCACCGGTAAGACACGCCTCGACACCATCCGTCTGGGCATGCTTCAGCGCGGCAGCTACCTGCTTTACGGAGCAAGAATCAAGAACCGGCCGGGAACCATGGACAATTTTGCCCGGGTGGACGTGAACGGCTACGTCAACGCCGACCGTGTGTCGCTCATTCTCAAACAGCAGGATATAGCCGGTGAAACGGGCTACAGTTTCGGTGCGCTTGCATCCGTCAAGGATTCCACGCGCATAAACCTCAAGTTCGTGCCCTATCACCCCATCATCGGTTACAAGGAGTGGAATGTCAATACCGACAACTTCATAGAGTACGATCTGGCCACCCATCACATAGATGCCAACCTGAACCTGCACAATGATGTCAGCTCGCTGCGTCTGTTCACCGAACACAACCATAACGATTCAACCGCCATGGCCGGAGGCGATGACGTGATTCTACAGCTCAAGGATATCAAGATAGCCGACTGGCTTGCCATCAATCCCTTTGCGCCGCCTGTCACCGGTGATGTGTCGGCCGACATGCGTCTGTCCTGGCATGCACCCGACCTGAACGGCTCGGGAACGGTGTCGCTCACGGACTTCAACTACGGCCGACGCAAGGTAGGCGATTTCGAGCTTGCCGTTGACCTGGCCACCAATGCCGCCGGAACCATCCGTGCCAACACCTCGCTGCTGGTCAACGGGCAGAAGGCAATGACAGCCGTCGGCAATCTCAACGATTCCACAGCCGCCAATCCGTTCATGCTCGATTTCCGCATGATTCACTTCCCGCTGACGGTGCTCAATCCGTTCCTGCCCGAGGGTACGGCGAGTCTGAGCGGTGTGCTCAACGGAGAGATGGACATAACAGGCGACATGGGAAGCCCCGTGTTCAACGGGTTCCTCGACTTCGATTCCACGAAGGTCAATGTCGAAATGCTCGGCACGCCGTTCGTGTTCTCGGAAGCTAAGATTCCGGTGGTCGACAACCTTGTGCAGTTCAATAACTTCGCCATACGCGGCGTGAACGACAAGCCTCTTACAATCAACGGCACGGTTGACATAGCGTCGCTGGCGTCGCCGCGCATCAGCCTCAATATGAAGGCGCGCGACATGCAGATTGTCGGTTCGAAGAAGCAGCGCTACAGCCAGGCCTACGGCAAGGCGTTCATCGACCTCGATGCCGACATAAAAGGCAACCTGCATTTCCTCGACGTTGACGCGGCCCTCGAACTGTTGCCAGGAACCAACGTGACCTATGTGATGGCCGAAGCCGCAAGCAAGCTGCAGAGCCGTTCAAATCAGGATATGGTGAAATTCGTGAATTTCAACGACACCACAAGCGTGCTGCAGGCCGACACTGTGGCCCCGTCCGCCATGCTGATGGACATAGACGCCAAGCTCACCATTTCGAGCGGAACCACCGTCGCCGTCGAGCTTGACCCGTCGGGCAACTCAAAGGTGCAGCTCAAGGCCAACGGCACGGTGAACTATTCGCAGGACTATATGGCTGACCAGCGTTTCACAGGACGCATCAATCTGAACGGTGGTTTCGTACGCTATGCGGTACCCCTTATCGGCGAGAAATCGTTCGATTTTCTTGAAGGGAGCTATGTGGAGTTCAACGGCGACATGCTCAATCCCATCCTGAATGTACAGGCGGCCGACGATGTGAGGGCGAATGTGTCCGACGAGTCGGGCAACTCCCGTGTGGTTAATTTCGATGTATTGCTCGACGTTACCGGCACACTTAACGAGATGAACGTGGCGTTCGACCTCAGCTGCAACGACGACCTCACCATAGCCAACGAGATAAAGTCCATGACCGCCGAGCAGCGCGCCAACCAGGCCATGAACCTGCTTCTCTACGGCGCCTACCGCAGCGGTGGCACACAGACCATCACCAGCGGCAGCATGGGCACCAACACGCTCTACAGTTTCCTGCAGTCGCAGCTCAATTCGTGGGCGGCATCGGCAATCAAGGGCGTTGACATATCGTTCGGCATCAATCAGTACGACAAGACCGTGCAGGGTTCCAACACCACGGCCATGAACTACAGCTACCGGGTGAGCAAGTCGCTGTTCGACGACAGGTTCAAGATTGTGGTGGGCGGGAATTATTCCACAGACCCGGATGCCGATGAGAACTTCGCCCAGAACCTCATTGCCGACATATCGTTCGAGTATATGCTCAACAAGGCCGGAACGATGTATGTGCGCATTTTCCGCCATACTGGCTACGAGAGCATTCTTGAGGGCGAAATCACCCAGACCGGTGTGGGCTTCGTCTACAGGAAGAAGATTCAGCGCATCGCCGACATATTCGGCTTCATGCGGCGCCACCATGAGGAATCAGCGCCACAGGCATCCGGCTCACAGCTTCCCGATCCGGCCTCGCCGCAACTGCCGCAGCCGCAGCCGGCGGTGGCTCCGGGCGTAAACACATCCAAATCCGACCAGAACAATGAAAATCAGAAATAGACATATCCCGGTTCTGCACGGCCTGTCGGTGGCGGTGACGTTGGCCTTGGTCACGGTGGCGATGTTGTCGTCGTGTTCCACCACGCGCCGCATCCCCGACGGCGAGCAGCTGTATGTGGGCCTGAAAAAGGTGGAGATCTCGGCCTACGATAAAGAGAAAGTGCCCGAAGGCGTTGCCTCGCAGCTTAACGAGGCTGTGGCAGTTGCGCCCAATAACGCAATATTCAAATCGCCTTACTACCGCTGGCCGTTCCCCGTGGGGCTGTGGGTCTACAACAACTGGGACAATCCGCCGAAGGGGCTGAAACATAAACTGTACGAAAAACTGGTGGCGCAGCCGGTGCTGGTGAGTGATGTCCGCCCCAATCTGCGCGCCAAGATGATGGACGAGATTCTGGACAACAACGGATATTTCCGCGGACATGCGGATTATGAGGTGATTGACCAGAAGAATCCGAAGAAAGCCAAGATTTCGTATAAGGTGCTTACTGGACCGGCATACACGCTCGATTCAATCGGGTTGCTTCCCGACACGTGCCGGCTGAACCATCTGATTGATTCCATAGCCTCGCGCGACCCCTATCTGCGTCCCGGCGTGCGTTATTCCACCGATTCACTTTCGGCTGTACGTACACGCGTGGCAAATAAACTGCGCAACCGCGGCTACTATTTTTTCAAGCCGGAGTTCATTGAGTATCTTGCCGACTCGGTGGCCAAGCCGCTCTCCATCGACCTCCGCATGGCGCTTGCCTCAAATGTTGCCAAGCCGTTGCTACAATGCTACACGGTGGGTGATGTGACCGTGCGCGTGTTCCGCAACAAGGGTGGCGGCACGCCCGACACCATACAGACTTCGCGCGGCACGCTTATACAGATGATGCCTTCGCGCCTGCGCCAGAAGTTGATTCCGGAATGCGTCACATTGCGAAAAGGGAGGGTGTTCTCCGTGCGGAGCATGAACAGCACCCAGACACGTTTTGCACGGCTGGGTATATTCAATGCAATCAACATAAATGTGCTGCCCGATTCGGGGCAGGTGCTGAATGTGGACATCGACTGCACGTTCGACACTCCGCTTGAGGCCACCGTAGAGCTGAACGCCTCGTCGAAAAGCAACTCTTATATCGGCCCGGGCATGAAGGTGGGGATTACCAACCGAAACATCTTCGGCGGCGGCGAACAGTTCAACGTTACGCTTACCGGCAGCTATGAGTGGCAGACCGGAAAGGGCAGTTCGTCGGTGTTCAATTCCTACGAATACGGCATTTCCACATCGCTGTCTGTGCCGCGTCTCCTCGCTCCGGGCTTCATCAAGCGCCGCAACCGCAATCTCAACTGGACGCGTTTCACACTTAATTTCGAGATGCTCAACCGCCCGCACTATTTCAAGATGGCGCAGTTCAACTTCTCGTTCAACTACGACTGGCAGTCGAGCCGCTATTCGTCGCATACGCTTACCCCGTTTAAGCTTACGTACACGAATCTGCTCCACACCACCGAGGCGTTCGATTCAATCACCGGCGCCAATCCGGCCATAGCGCTGAGCTTCCGGAGCCAGTATATCCCGCAGCTTTCCTACACCTACACCTACGACCGTCAGTTTGATTCGGACAACGGCATCAACTGGCAGTTCACGGTGCAGGAGGCGGGCAACCTGTTCTGGAGCGTATATGAGCTTGCAGGCAAGCATGGCGAAAAAGAGCTGTTCGGCACCCCGTTCTCGCAGTTCGTGAAAGGGCAGACGCAGCTGGTCTATAACCGCCGCCTGTGGGGCGACAACTGGCTTGTGAGCCGCGTGCTCGTCGGGGCCGCCCATGCCTATGGCAACGGCAAGGAAGTGCCCTATGCCGAGCAGTTCTATGTGGGCGGAGCCAACTCTATCCGCGCTTTCACGGTGCGCTCGCTCGGTCCCGGCAGCTACCGTCCGCCTGAGGATGTGCGCGACAGCTATTTTGACCAGACCGGTACGTTCAAGTTCGAGGCCAATGTGGAATACCGTTTCCCGATTATCGGGCCGCTGCATGGCGCCGTGTTCATGGATACGGGCAATGTGTGGCTGCTCAAGAATGACCCCCTGCGTCCGGGCGGTCAGCTGAAGGCTTCATCGTTCCTGCGCGACCTCGCTTTGGGCACGGGTGTCGGACTGCGTTTCGACATCGGAATGCTGGTGGTGCGCGGCGACCTCGGTATCGGTATCCATGCGCCCTACGACACCGGCAAGAGCGGTTACTACAACATGGAATCGTTCAAGAAATCCCTTGCCTTCCATCTCGCCATCGGCTACCCCTTCTGAGATAGATATAGACATTGAATATAAAAAGAGCGGTGCCCCGGGAATCCGGAGCACCGCTTTATTTTTGTCCGCACGGTGATGTGCGGCAATGGGTTTGACGGTATGATTAGCCGTTAACCTTCTTCATGTGGGCGATGAGATCGAGCACTTTGTTAGAGTAGCCGATTTCATTGTCATACCACGAAACAACCTTAACGAAGGTCGGGGTGAGCTGGATACCAGCCTTAGCATCGAAGATCGATGTGAGGGGGCAGCCGAGGAAGTCGCTCGAAACAACAGCGTCTTCGGTGTAGCCGAGGATGCCTTTGAGTTCGCCTTCAGAAGCTTCCTTCATGGCAGCGCAGATTTCCTCGTAAGTAGCGGGCTTAGCCAGGTTGACGGTGAGGTCAACTACAGATACGTCGAGGGTGGGGACACGCATCGACATACCGGTGAGCTTGCCGTTGAGTTCGGGGATAACTTTGCCTACAGCCTTGGCAGCACCTGTGCTCGAGGGGATGATGTTGCCCGAAGCAGCACGGCCACCGCGCCAGTCTTTCATCGAAGGACCGTCAACGGTTTTCTGGGTAGCTGTTGTAGAGTGAACGGTTGTCATGAGGCCTTCAACAACGCCGAACTTGTCGTTCAGGACTTTGGTGATGGGAGCAAGACAGTTGGTGGTGCAGGAAGCGTTAGAAACGAACTGTGTGCCCTTAACGTAGGTCTTTTCGTTAACACCGCAAACGAACATGGGGGTGTCGTCCTTCGAGGGAGCCGACATAACCACGTATTTTGCGCCGGCTTCGATGTGAGCCTGAGCTTTTTCCTTTGTCAGGAAGAGACCGGTGGATTCAACCACGTATTCTGCGCCTACTTCGCCCCAACCGATTTCTGCGGGGTTCTTGCATGCTGTTACGCGGATGGGCTTGCCATTAACGATGAGGAGGCTTTTTTCCATGTCGGCTTCAACGGTGCCGTCGAATTTGCCGTGCATTGTGTCGTACTTGAGCATGTAGGCCATGTAGTCAACGGGGAGAAGGTCGTTGATGGCAACTACTTCAATGTCGTCGCGCTTGGTTGATGCGCGGAAAACGAAACGGCCGATGCGGCCGAAACCGTTAATACCAATTTTAGTCATAGTTAGAATGAATAAAAATAGAGTTGTTTTGTTGGGTTGTTGTCAAATATTGTTAAAATAGCTGAATCTCAGCTATTTGTGGTGCCGGCAGATATATAACAAACTTACCGGGTGTTTTTAGCATTGCAAAGTTACTAATTTTTCCGAAAAAATCTTTACAGCCACCATGATTTTTTTGCGTGGTGACACGAGGCGCCGGCAACCGGCACCTGTAATTTCATTGGTAAGCTAAGATGTTTGGTGTCTGAGCCTTTGCGGCAGGTCAGGATGTGTGTGGGCTATCGGTGGGAATGCGGAAAATGGAGAAGTTTACCGAGCCGTAGGCGCGGTGGTCGATGAAATGGGGAAGGCCCGAAAAATCGTGGTTGCGCGAGTGCTCTATTATGAACACCGAACCGGGGGCGAGCAGCCGTGATGAAAGCACTTTGCCGGGAATTTCGGCGAAGCCGGGGAGGTCGTAAGGTGGATCGGCGAACACAATGTCGTAGGGTGAGCCTGCGGTGTCGATGAATTTCAGCGCATCGCCGCGCAGAAGCGTGTGCTGCTGTTCTACTCCGAGCTGCTGGGCCACCTTGCGGATGAATGCAGCCTGTGTGGCCGCTTTCTCTACGGATGTGACTCGCGAGCATCCGCGCGACAGGAATTCGAACGACACGGCGCCGGTGCCGGCGAAGAGGTCGAGTGCCGACGGCTCGTCACCTTCGAAGTCAACGAGGTTCTCGAGAACGTTGAAGATGTTCTCGCGGGCGAAATCGGTGGTAGGTCTTGCTGTTATGTTGGTCGGTACGTCGAAGCGTCGGCGTCCGAATTTTCCACGGATTATGCGCATGGTCAGTAGTATTGTTGATGTTGGCGTTTTGCGTGAGCGGGCGTTATGTCCCGGTCGACGTTATTGCGATTCTGTGTGCATCAGCGGTGCCACGATGGCCTCGAACGGGGCGTCGAATGCGGCGCGGCCGGCCCGGAACATGGAGGAGGGGAAAATCACCGGCATCACGAAGCGCACATAGCGCCTTAGCAGGGCGCTGGTCTGGGCGCGGAGCTCACGCTCGCCGGCGATGAAAATTTCGTCAGTGTCTGGGAGCCGGTGTGTCTGTCGGGCGGCAAGGATATAATAGAGCGCATCAGCGGCGCAGGTGATGCTATAGGAGTTGATTGCAAGCGGGGCTTCCTCGCCGAGGATTATCAGATCCAGGCGGTGCGGCCGCAGGTTCACAAGCGTTTTTCCGCGCCGGCGGTTGGGATGTCGTGTGCGCATCCATGTGGCAAGAGGGGCGAGCGGGTGCATTATCTCCGCGTTATGGAATGTGCGGTTGATGAAGCCCAACTCTGCCTCCGGCACCGCAAATGCTATGGAGCATCCGAGCACCTCGATCGGATTCTGCACGGTCTGCGTCCGCTGTATGGCATCGGCCGAGAATGCCTTGGTTAAGATTTGTGGCGCAAGTGGCGACATTTCAGACGGCAACGGCATGAAGTGGGGCGTGTCGTAAATCACCTGCACGCTCTTGAAATCGAGCAGGAGCATGGGGTTGTTGTAGACGGCGTCCTCCAGCGCATCGAGGTGAGGCCTTGCGGTGCAGTCGAGCGGAATCTCCTCGTGTATGAGCGTGTGGCTTTCGGTTGGTGAGAATGCAACGGCCGACAGTGCCGGAGTTGAAACCTCCAGCACCAGTTGCCATGCATGTGGCCGTGCTATGAGTTCTTTTGCGAGCAATGCGGTTGCGTTGTTTGGGTTATAGAAAGGTCATGCTGTCGGTGAGCCGGAGCGGCCTCAGCCAGTGTCAGCGGGCAAGCTGTGCTCCGTTGGAGCTTCTCACGCCACCGGGTCGGCGGCGGTTGTTGTTATTGCGGCGTGCGTTGTTGTATTGCGCTCCGTTGCCCCACGATTCCTGGTCGTAGTAACCGCTGTTGCCGAAGCCGCTTTCGTCGTAGTATTCATCCTCCTCGTCGTATTCGCCGTCCTGGCCGTTGCGGTTGTTGTCGCGGTTCTTGGGCTTGTTCTTCTTGATGTCGTCGGGTTTCTGGAGGTCGACCGGCGTGCCGAATAAAGCCCATTCCTGAGCTATGTCCCAGTTTTTGCGGAGGGTGAGTTTTTTGGGATAATAGAACACATCCTCGGGCTGGATGGAGTCGGCCACCACTCCCGTGTCCCATTCGCCGTTGCGGTTGAGGTCGATATAGGCACGGGCGTAATAGGTGTCGGGATTCACGAAGTCGAATGTCACCGAGTTGCCCGTGACGGTCTTGGCTTTCACCGGTTTGTCCTGCTTGTCGAGCAGTTCCACCACAAGCGCTGCCGAGTCGGGAATCTGGGCGATGTCGGTTATGTCGAAAATGATGTTGCCGTAGTCGTTCAGGCTCTTGGTCTTGAACTCTGTCTGCAAAAGCTTGTTCACATGGCCGTAGATGTCGGTCATGGCGGCCGAGTCGGCCACGAAGCGGTACTGGGTCTCCTCCGCCCATGGGACGTCAAGCAGGTAGCCGCGCACGTTCGATGAATCCGGACGCAAGGAGTATTTGGGTGCGGGAATCCACAGTGTGTCCGATTTTATTTCCAGACGCCAGAGTGTGGAGTCGATGGCTGCCAGAGGGGTGGCTGATTCAAGTATGGCCGGTACGTTCAGGTCCTGTGTTCCGGATGCTTTGAATTTCAGGTCTATATACTCCACCGGGGGGAGAAGGGGCGGAAACACGCTGTCGGGAAAATCCTTCTGTTCCTTTTCGCGTTTTTTCTGTTCGTCGGCCCATGCCTTGGCGGCTTCCTTTTCGGCCTGCCGGGTGGCTCCGCGTACAAAGAGTTTGAGTGTGTCGGTGGTCCATACGAGCTGTTCGAGCGTGTCGGTCTTCTGATAGCGTGCGCTCACCAGCAGTGAGTCCTGAGCCACAACCGCCGTGTCGCGTATCCAGTATACAAGTGAATCGAGCCCCTGACGTGCTTCCAGCACTGAAATGTCGGACAGGAGCCGTCCCTGGGCAGGGCCGTTGAGCACGGTGATTTCGGGGAGCGTGTCGCTTATCGACCCGAATTTCATGGTCACACGACGGCGGTCGGTACGTTCGTAGTCGCGCAGATACTGTGGCTTGTATTTTTCGGTGAACCATGTGAGCAGCAGGTCGTCGGGGAGATAATGATAGGCTGTGCGTGTCACGATGGAGTCTGTGCCGGTCGATGAAGCCAGAGTGTCTGTCACTTCCACAGGCACCACCTCGGGGCTGACGGTAACGGTGGAGAAGGCCACGTTCTCCGAGCGGTCCCAGTGCCAGTCGTGGTTGCGGTCGTCGAGAGCGAAGATGCGGTAGGTTCCGGGTTTGAGTCCGCGGATTGTGAATTGTCCGAGCTGGTTGGTTTTCGCCACGCGCTCAAGCGGAAGGGTGGTTATGGCTGTGTCGGAGAGGTTGCTGTAGACGCCCACTATCATCCCCTGCGCCGGTTCGAGGTTGCGTGCCTCAAACACCATGCCGGAGATGCGGAGCGAGTCGATTACATCGCCGGTGGAGAAGTCCATGGCGAAACCGTCGAGGATGTTTCCCTCGTTGAGGTCGCGGATGGCGTCGGAAAAGTCGATGGTGTAGGTGGTGTTGGGTATGAGTGAGTCGCGGAGGTCGAGGGTGAGGCGCCGGCCGTTGGCACGCGCCACGGGCTGCTGTTTCTGTGTGGGCGACACCACGAGCTTGTTCTGGATGTCCTCGAGCTTGATGTTCTCGTTGAAAAACATGTCCACGCGCTGCTTGTCGTGGTGCAGCGAGCCGGGGGCCGGGTTGGAGCGTACGAATTCGGGTGGCGTCTCGTCGCGCGGTCCACCTTCGGGGCGTCCTATCGAGGCGCATGCCGCAACCATCGAGGCTAACGCCCCGACAGCAATGGTCCGCATCCAGTAAGCCGCTTTCAATTTGTTCCGGTAAAATTGTCTGTGAGTATGTCAGGATTTCACGCATACTTCATTTGTACCCCGGAGCAGAATCGAACTGCTATCAAAAGTTTAGGAAACTTCTATTCTATCCGTTGAACTACCGGGGCATTATCTCTCCACGCAGAGAAGCAACCGCTCTTCGTTGTGCTCTCTCCACGCAGAGCGTTTGCGACACAAAGTTAGGAAAAAGTTTTGTATTTCCTAAGCTCTTCCTCCAATGATGCACCGTTGTGTACAAATCTGTGTGGGCATCCCTTTGGCATGTAAAACAAATTCGGAGGGGTCAGGGTTGGGTGCGGGAGAAGCGGAGGAAGCGGAAGGGGATGCCGCTTTTGGCGCTGGTGAGGTGGTCGCCCAGTTCGGTTATCTGCCACTGTGAGGGGTCGATGTCGGGGAAAAATGTGTCGGCATCGGCAGGGGTAGGGGCATCGATCATGGTGAGGTCGAGCACGTCGGCATGCGGGAGGAACGCGCGGTAAATCTCGCCTCCGCCTATTATGAATACTGTCCGCTCGGGGGTAGTGGCGGCCAGCTGCAGGGCGGCTTCGGGCGAAGGTGCGGTCTCCACTCCGTCGGCACGGAAGTCGGGGTTGCGGGTGACAACGATGTTGCGGCGGTTGGGGAGGGCGCCTTTGGGGAGCGACTCGAAGGTGTTGCGGCCCATCACCACGGTGTGGCCGGTGGTGAGTTCCTTGAAGTGCTTCAAGTCCTCGGAGATGTGGAACAGGAGGTCGCCACGGCGGCCAATGGCGGCGCGGTCGGAAGTTATGGCGGCTATTATCGAAATCATAATTGACGGGGTATCAGTTGATACAGTTTAGTCGTATTTCATTTGTAGGGTCGCGACCTGTCGCGACTGCATCCCTGCGGAATCTTCGGTCTGTGTTGGGATACTTTACTCTCTGAGTCCCATTTGCAGTCGCGACAGGTCGCGACCCTACACAAATTTTTTCAAAGGCTAATTAATTTATTGATATATTGGCGGGGTCAAACCGAAACCTCGGCCTTGATGTGGGGGTAGGGGTCGTAGTCCTGCAGGGTGAAGTCGGAGTATTTGAAGTCGAAAATGCTCTTCACGTCGGGATTTATCACCATGCGGGGGAGCGGACGCGGGGTGCGAGTGAGCTGCAGGTTAACCTGGTCGATGTGGTTGTTGTATATATGGGCATCGCCAAGGGTGTGGATGAACTCGCCGGGCTGCAGTCCGGTCACCTGCGCCATCATCATAGTCAGCAGGGCGTAGGATGCGATGTTGAACGGCACGCCAAGGAAAGTGTCGGCGCTGCGCTGGTAAAGCTGCAGAGAAAGTTTACCCTCAGCCACATAGAATTGGAAGAAGGCATGGCAGGGGGGGAGGTTCATGTTGTCGAGGTCGGCCACGTTCCATGCGCTCACAATGATGCGGCGCGAATCGGGGTTGTTCTTGATGTCGTTTACCGCCTGCGAAATCTGGTCGACGAAGCCGCCGTCGTAGCGCGGCCATGAGCGCCACTGATAGCCGTAGATGTGACCCAGGCTGCCGTCGGGGTCGGCCCATTCGTTCCATATGCGCACGCCGTTCTCCTGAAGGTAGGCCACATTGGTGTCGCCGCGCAGGAACCACAGCAGTTCGTGGATTATCGATTTGAGATGGAGCTTTTTGGTGGTGAGCAGGGGGAATCCGTCGGCGAGGTTGAATCGCATCTGGTAGCCGAACACGCTTCGGGTTCCGGTTCCGGTGCGGTCGGTTTTCTGGACTCCGTTTTTGAGGATGTGCTGCAGAAGGTCGAGATATTGTTGCATATGGGGTTCTGTAAGGTTTTACATGAGAGTGTTGCGGAGGGGAGGGGCTTCACGGGCTGCATCAGCGGGATTGAAAGTTTCTTGTGGCGCCAGGTGAAGCGGATGGCGTCGTCGTCACACACGTCCACGCAGTTGAAGCACACCACGCAGCGCGATGAATCCACCACGTGGTCGGTGAGGTTGATGCACTGCGCCTTGCAGACGTGTTCGCATGCCCTGCAGTTGGTGCAGCGGTCGGTGTCTATATCGAAATGGAAAAGCGGGGCATAACTGAGCAGGCTCAGCGAACTGCCCACAGGGCACACCGTGTTGCAGATTATGCGTCCGTGGCGCCCGGAGATGAGTCCGGTCACGGCAAGAAGGACAACTGCGATGCCTGTTGCGAGCCAGGAGGTTATAATCACTGGCATGCCCGATATCAATTCGGCCGCGGGGTGGAGCAACGGGGTTGCCATCCGGCCGAAGATGGTGTACGGGTCGGTCCAGACGATAATGGCAGGCACGCCGGCTATGCAGCATCCTGCAATAAGTGTGAGCCATGTGTAGCGGAAGCGGTTGGCGGCGTTGACGTAACGGTAAGGTCTGCGGGCACGCCGCCGGGGCGTAAGCCGGTTGAGACGTGCGAAGCAGTCCTGCAGCGTTCCCAGGGGGCACACCGACGAGCAGTAGGCCCTTCCGAACAGGATGGTTGCGCCTATCCATACAATCAGCCCCGACACAGCCCCCAAAAAAGCCATTGTGACAATCTGTAAGCTTCCGGCCCAGTGCAATGCCTGTGCCACGCCGCTCCACATGCATGAGAAGAGCACGGTGACAATGATCAGCATTGCCATGCTTACAACCACGCGTATCCATTTCAGGATGCGTCCGGCCGAAAATTTTCTATGTGTGTGCGGTGCTTTGATAGGGATGCTTTATAAGGATTGTTTGCCGGATGCAAATGTACAAAGAATATTTCATGAAAAGAATATCTACCTGCTACGCAGCTGCCAGAAAGCAACGGCTGCTGCGGCTGCCACGTTGAGAGAGTCCACACGGTGGCTCATGGGGATGCGCGCCACATAGTCGGTGGAGGCGATCACTTCCGGTGCCAGACCGTCGCCTTCGGTGCCCATGACGATGGCCAGGCGCGGCTCGGCGTTGAGCATGGGGTCGTCGATGGGTACGGAATTGTCGGTCAGGGCCATGGCCACAGTCTTGAATCCGGCCGCTGACAGCGATGCCACAGGGGCGTCGAGCCACGTCCACGGCACCAGAAACACCGACCCCATGCTGACGCGGATGCTGCGGCGGTTGAGCGGGTCGCAACTCGTGCGTGTGAGGAGCACGGCATCAATGCCAAGCGCTGCGGCGGAGCGGAATATGGCGCCGATGTTGGTGGTGTCGGTCACGCCGTCAATCACCACCACGCGTGATGCCTGCGATGTGACGTCGGTAACCGCCGGCTCGGGGCGCCGGCGCATTGCGCAGAGCACTCCGCGCGTCAGTGTATAGCCTGTGAGTGAGGCAAGCAGCTCACGTGAGCCTGTGTAGACGGGCATTCCCTCTGGGCAGCGGGTTATCACAGCTGCTGCGTCGCCTTCGATGTGCCGCTGCTCGCACAGCAGCGACACCGGTTCATAACCGGCATCGAGAGCCACGTGAATCACTTTGGGGCTTTCGGCGATGAAAATGGCATTCTCCGGGTCGAGGCGGTTACGCAGCTGCGCTTCGGTGAGGCGTGCATAGACATCCAGTGCCGGATGGTGGTGCGAATCAATCTCTATAATGGGCATGATGTTGGTGGTGTCAGTGTTTTTGGTGAAACAAATTTAAGCAAAAAACACGGTATTCGTGAAGGAAACAAAAATTAGTGTTAAAATAAAGGCTCGGGTGTTGGAAAACAATTAAATTATGTATAGATTTGTGCCATTGATGAAACTAAATTAATTAACTTTAAAAACCAATCAATATGAGGAAATTCTACGCTTTGATTTCGATGCTTGCCATCGGCATTTCATCGCTTACAGCAGGCGTGACCCTGAAGGAATTCAACCCTAAGTCAATCCGTCAGGTCGACCTTACAGAATTCGGCGTCAAGCAGGACGCCCAGCGTAATCAGAATGCAGCTGTGGCACAGAATGCCCCTGTCGCAGTCGCCGACGAGGAGACCTGGACAGACTTCGGCACTGCAAAATTCCATGACGGATGGGTAATGACTGGATTCGGCATACCCCCTCATCTCTTTTCATGGGATGTGCCTGTAAAAAAGAGTAGCCGTGGAGAGATCTATAAACTTATTGATCCCTGGCATCAGTCCACCATCAGCCTGCTGTTTGCTGCCCAGCAGCAGCCGTTCCCGTTTACCGATGCTGCCTACGACATCGTCATCGACTGTACCAATCCAGATATGGTGAAAATGGACTATCAGCCCGGTGTGCAGTTCAAGGCTGGATATCTTGACAGACTGCTTCCTGTGCAGATTTCATTGAACACGATGTACGGGCTTATGAAAGCTAATGGCAAGACCGATGAGGAGGTGGCTCAGATGGGCTATCTGTCGACATTCTACGGAAATGTGATCACCCTTAAAGGCGCATGCGTAGGTCAGGGCAACCAGACCGTTGACCAGGCTGGATCTCGATTCCAGTATGAGGCATATAACACAACAATAGAACTGCCTGGCGCAAAGGATTTCGCGTTTGAAGCCTATGTGACCGATATATGCATGCATCAGGGCGCCAACACAGTCAAATTCAAAAAAGGCGCCGACATCGCAACTGTTAAATATTGTCTGTATGAAGGCGACCGTCTGGGTCTTGCCGACATCTATTTCGACACGCTTGAAGCTCAGAATCAGTTCACAGCTGTCGACGCCGCTGCCACGGAAGTTGCTGTGACCAGTTCATATGAAGAGACAGGTCTGGTGTCAGTGCTCCTTGCCGGATATGACAACGCAGGCCGCCGAGTTGCACAGACAATGTGCTTGTACATCCAGCATGCCGATGATTCTGACCAATGGAAGGATATTGGTGAGGCAACCTTTACTGAGGATCTTCTCGGTCAGGTATACACCAATTCCGCCAACAAACCATGGGGAACTACAACTTACAAAGTGAATGTTCAGGAGAACAAGGCCACCAAGGGGCTCTACCGCATTGTGAATCCCTATAGGGGTGCCTGGCCTCATGCGTCGAACAACAAACATGAGTCGACCCATGACTATTATCTCACCATCGATGCCACCAACCCCGCTCAGGTCTATATCCCCTATAGCTTCGTCGGTTTTGACAGTGGCGATGACTATGGCTGTGACTATCTTATCAGTGCCAACGCCTATGAATCCAATCCGAATGCCGCACTGTGGGGCAAACTTAAGGATGGCGTCATAACATTGCCTGCAGAATCGGTTTATGATTTCACCATTTACGATCCGACTCCTTATCCCACCGGTGCCGGACAGTTCAAGCTTGTGCTCCCCACAGGTTCGGGCATCGAAGGTGTTATTGGCGACGGAGATGCCGATGCTCCTGTTGAATATTTCAACCTCCAGGGCCAGCGCATCCTCAATCCTGCCGCCGGTCAGCTCGTAATCCGCCGTCAGGGTGGCGAGGTGACCAAGATGGTTGTCCGCTGATGCACTACGGGACGCCCCGCAGGGCGTGTCCCCGTCTCATAAGAGTTTATTCATCACATTTAAGTGCAACGAGGCGATGCGTCGGATTATCCGGGGCATCGCCTCAATGCTTTTATGAGAATCCCTTGTCTGGCTCCCCGACCATTTAATCTTGTCTGTGAGTTGGAATTTACATGCCGATAGGCTATCTTTGTGAATCATGCTGCTATATATGCATGTATATATGCATGGGGCAAAACTGATTGTTGATATGGAAAATGCTTTTAAATATATTGTTGACGTGCTCAACTCCACCGAGGTGAATCTGGCCAACTCGGTGTTCCGGCTGGTGCTTTCGATGATTCTCGGAGTGTTTGTAGGCGCTGAGCGCAAACGCAAGGGTCAGATTGCAGGGGTACGCACTTTCGCCCTGATTTCCATGGGCTCATGTCTGGCCATGCTGCTTTCGGTCTATGTGCCTCAGGAATATCTGGGCCTGAAGAATGGCGACCCGGGCCGCATTGCCGCGCAGGTGATCACCGGCGTGGGTTTCCTCGGCGGCGGTGCCATGATTCACATGCGCGGATCGGTGCGCGGCCTGACCACGGCTGCCGGCATCTGGATGACCGCCGCCATCGGTATGGCTGTGGGCGTGGGTATGTACTGGTGCTCCGTGATAGCCACTGCATTGATTCTTGTCACGCTCGTACTGTTTGAATCCTATGAACAGCGCCGCAACATGGGGCAGGAGAACCGTGCCCTCAAACTGGTTGTGGACGGAATAGTGACCGATCTGGACGCCTATAGGGAGGTGTTCAGACAGCATGGCGTGCATCTGAGCACTTATTTCCTGCAATACAATTATTCCGACAACACCACCCAACTCAATTTCGTGGTGCTTGCACCGTCGCACCGCAATTATCTCCCCATGTTCGAGGATATGCGTGAAATTCGTCCCACGCGTTCCCTGATTCTTACCGCGCAGGAGTGATTAACAAATGTTAAAAATGATTGCGTTTTCAAAATGTGTCAATGCTGTAACAACTGCGTAATAATGCCATTGTAAATTTGCATCGCAATCGGCAATAGAGCATTAGCTCGCCGCCGGTTCTCCGAAATAGTCATACCACCTAAATCTATCGAAAAAACTCAGCATACTCGACAGTAATTTAGAGCAAAGTAAATAACATACTTCATTATCCCTTAAGAACGGGTCGTCGTTGATGACGCTCCGTTTTTTATTTGGATATAACAGTTGTCTCCTGAGGGATGCAACACCCTCGCTGCTAATATCCAGTGAATCAAAGCTGTTATCGAATTGTAGGGACATGCCTTCGGCATGTGTGACAGTTTTGGTTTCTGGGCATTATCGTACACCGGCCTCACATGCCAAAGGCATGTCCCTACGATTTGATGGATGTGACTTCTGTTTACAAGAAGTAAATGCACAGTATTTTCGGTTTGCCCCATGATATTTTATATAAATGTAAATACAATCTCAGTTTATATGACAATAACATCTCTTATGTCAATGAAATCTCTCGCTATTTGCGTTCTGTTCACTGCGTTTACCGCCACTGCGCAGACACAGCCTGCCCTTACCCTTTCTGTGCGTGATGCCGGAAGTGCCGGTGTGGTTGTGAGCCGTTCGTTCGGCGGCGTAATGCTCCCGATGGAGCAGCGGGTGCGTTTCGATGCTGACAGCACAGTGTCCTTTCTCTTGAACGGTGACAGCCCCGAACATTTTTTGGTGGTCGTGGACAACAGCCGGGCAAAGGCTCCTAACAGCAGTATTTCCCTTTATCCTGCCGGCGACGCAGCTCTCCGCATCAGTCCTGCGGCTGATAAGGAGTTTGATGTCTCGGGCCTTGGCGAAGGGCAGAGTGAGGGGGCCAAGGCAGCGGGAGCACCTTATCGGCTTTTCTGGGATTATGTGACGGGTGCCGGCGATAAGCTTGGGCTGAGGCAGGACACGGTTCCGGCATCAGTTGAAAACAAGCTGCTCCAGTTTGCCGATAGTCTTATGACCATAATCAACGCCACAGATGAACCTGTGCGTACGGCTCTGCGTCAGGAGATGGCGCTCAACACACTGACGTTATGGAACGAGATATATCTGGGAGCGCTCTATCGTGCCGGATTGAGTGTGAATTCTCCGGCCGGGGGTGAGGACTGGAAGCAGGCCGACGGGCGAATGGTCAGCTGGGCGCGGCTCGACAGCGATGCCAATGCCATGTCGATGGTGTTCGGGAATGTTGCGTCGAACGAATGGGGCAAGCATCTAACCGATGAATATCTCGATGCGTTGCGCGCCGCCGGTCAGGAGGCTATGCTGAAGGCCAGGTTCAGCCACTACAGCAATAATTACACAGGCAAAGCCCGAGAATATCTGCTTGCCAATCTCATATATAAGGACACTAAGGACTCGCGTTTTACCGTTGGGCTCGACAGCCTCTACACAGAGTTCAAGACTCTTTATCCCGGCAGTGCGGTTGCTCCGTTGCTGGATGAGGCGGTTGCGAAAAACCTCGCCATAAACTCGCCTGCAGAGGCAGATCCCGACATCCGGTTCATAGACGTTGCAGAAGGTGCCACACTTGATTCAATTCTGGACCAGTTTAAGGGTAAACCGCTGCTGGTAGATGTGTGGGCCACGTGGTGCGGGCCGTGCCGCAGAAGTTTCGAACATGCCGACATGATACGTGATTTCGCGCGTGAACATGGCATCGAACTGCTCTATATCTCTATCGACGAGGGCGATAACCGCGACAGCGCAGTGCGTAAGCTTGTCAGGGCCTACGGACTCAAAGGCAACCACCTGATAATGCCGATGTGGCTTAAACAGGACATATATGCCAGGTTCGGCAACAACAACGGGGTGCTCAATATCCCCTCGATAGCACTGTTCGATGGAGATGGGAAAATGCTGCAGCGCCGTTTCCCCGAATCGGAGGACGCTCCGGCACTCCTCAAGGCCATCGAATCAACCCTGCATCCTTCCGCCGATTGATTTCTTTTGGTTCAAGCCGAAAGTTCGGTGCATTTGATTCTCGTAAACCGACGTCGTCTCCATCCACTTGTAGGGTCGCGACCTGTCGCGACTGCAACCTTGCGGAACATAT